>Ga0082207_1001726_pt1 | contig 10097 bp, 6 predicted proteins | sample LakMenEpi10Aug09_FD_71540 | JGI IMG/M metagenome (GOLD analysis project Ga0082207, IMG submission 71540) | reverse complement strand
GAGCAGGGTTAACAGGCGTAGGCGCATTCGTCATTGGATCGCTACCCGATTGCGTTTTTGGAAACGCGATGACTTCACGAATGTTTTCTTCGCCAGCAAGAATTGCAACAAGGCGATCGGTACCAAATGCGAATCCACCATGTGGCGGTGCGCCGTACTTAAACGGCTGCAAGAAGAACCCGAAGCGACGATCTGCGTCTTCATCGGAAATGCCCAATTGACGGAACACGCGACGCTGCATCTCTGGCTCGTGAATTCGGATTGAACCAGAACCCAGTTCCCAACCGTTGAGCACCAAGTCGTACGCAAGTGCACGCACCGACATCGGATCTGATTCAAGTCGTTCAATGTCTTCGGGGTGCGGCTGACAGAACGGGTGGTGGCCCGGCTGTGGCTTGCCAGTTGTGGCGTTAATGCCAACGAACAATGGGAAGTCAATAACCCACACGTAACGATATGGGCCTTCGTGCACTGGCGGACGACCAATGTCATTACGCAACGTGCCAAGCACATCACACGTTGTTGACCACGTGTCGGCAACCAACAGTAGAAGGTCTCCTGGTTGTGCACCCATTGCTGCAACGAGCGAAGCACGTTCGGCATCCGACAAGAACTTGGCGACTGGGGAATCGAGCGCAAGGCCCTCGCCCACCTTCATCCATACCAAGCCCTTTGCACCAATTTGTTTCGCGCGATCAGTTAGTGCGTCAAGTTTGTTGCGACCATAGGACGCCGCATCTGGATATGTTGCGGCGTCAACACGCAACCCCTTGATGGATTCGGCCTGTGCAAATGCTTTGAACTCGGTACCGGCAAACACGCTGGTGAGTTCTACAAGTTCCATTCCAAAACGCATGTCAGGTTTATCGAGACCAAAACGATTCATTGCATCGAGCCAGGTGATCTGTTCGATCTGTGGCGGGCGTTCGCCCAAGACGGCTTCTGCTGCGGCCATCACAGCTTCGCTAATAGCGCCAAGTACGTCGTCTTTAGTAACGAAGCTCATCTCGGCATCGAGCTGCATAAATTCGTACTGGCGATCGGCGCGCAAGTCTTCGTCGCGCAAGCAACGAGCAATTTGGTAGTAACGATCGATACCAGCGACCATCAGCAATTGCTTCCACAACTGAGGTGACTGCGGCAACGCGTAGAACGAACCCGGTTCTTTGCGCGAAGGAACCAAGAATTCACGCGCTCCTTCGGGAGTGCTTGGCATGAGGAATGGGGTTTCTACTTCGACAAAACTCTGCGACTCCATGGCGCGACGAATTGCAGAGTTGACCTTGGCGCGAATGCGCAAGTTGCGCTGCATGCGCTCGCGACGAATATCGAGGTAGCGGTACTTCAAGCGAACGTTTTCGTCTACGTCATCGGCACGAGCATCAATAGGAAACGGTGGTGCTTCTGCAGAGTTGAGAACGACCACTTTGCAGTCGGTCAATTCAACTTCACCTGTTGCCAAGTTGGTGTTTACAGTGCCATCCGGACGGGCCTGCACACGACCAGTGATTTGCACTACCCATTCCGAACGAACATCGGTTTCGTTGTCGACAACGCACTGCACCACTCCGCTGTAATCGCGAACGTCTAGGAACGCAAGATGTTCACCGTGTTCGCGACGACGAGCAATCCAGCCACACACGGTGACCGTGTTGCCGATGTGCTCAGCCCGCAGGCCACCACACAGTTGGGTTCGAAGTGAAGTTGATTCGCCTAGCGGCTGCAATGGAGACGACATGAGGCTTCCAGCCTAGTTTGCAGAACTAATTTTGCTGACCTCATTTTGAATGGCAGCAACGAGATCTTCGCGATTCACGGTGTACTGCTCGCCCGAATTCATCGGCCGAATTACTACTTGACCGGCTTCTAATTCATTTGACCCAATAATGATGGCAACTTGCGCGCCACTGCGATCGGCAGCTTTCATCTGTGCCTTCATGCTTCGATTGTCGAAGGCACGGTCGGCACCAATTCGCGCCATGCGCAATTGATTGCACACGAGCGATGCCTCTTGACCTCCCGTCGTATCGACAACGAATGCGAATACGTCAGTGTTAGGGGCAGGAAAAACTTGTTCAGCGTCGCATGCCAATAGCGTGCGATCGAGTCCGAGAGCAAAACCAATCCCTGCAGTTGCTGGTCCGCCAAGTTCTTCAACAAGCCCGTCGTATCGTCCGCCTCCACCAATTGCGGTGTGTGCTGCCGTGAGCGCCGTGCTTACAAACTCGAATGTGGTGCGACGGTAATAGTCAAGACCACGCACTAACCGGTCGTCAATGACATATTTAATATTCATCGCATCTAACGCGGCAAGAACTGCTGCAAAGTGCTCCCCTGCAGTTGGGCTGAGATAATCGCGGATGCGCGGAGCATTCGCAATGATCTTTTGGTCTTCTCGACGTTTTGAATCGAGCACGCGCAATGGGTTCTTTGTCAGCGTGACTTGGGAGTCTTCAGACAACTCGCCCAGATGCGACTCAAAGTATGTGCGCAACACCTCGGTAAATCGTTGGCGGTCGCCCGCATCGCCCAACGAGTTGACCGACAACTGAACTTCCTTCAGTCCTAAGCGATCGTAAAATTGCGCTGCCAGCGCAATTACTTCAGCGTCGAGATATGGATCTTCGACACCAAGAACTTCTAGCCCCACCTGATCGAACTGGCGATATCGACCCTGTTGTGGTTTTTCATAACGAAAGTTTGGGCCTGCATACCACACCTTCCACGGTGTTGTCGGTCGGTGTTGAACGAATGCCCGGCACACGCTTGCCGTTTGCTCTGGACGCAGCGCAACTCGTCGACCACCTTTGTCTTCGAAGTCGTACATTTCCTTCGTCACCACATCGGTTGCTTCGCCAAGTCGCAAAAACACCCCAAGATCTTCAAACATTGGAGGGATAATGAGTCCGTAGCCAGCCTCCTCTACAACTCCTGCAAACACATCTTGGAACTTGCGCCAACGTGCAGCATCGGGAGTCAAGATATCCCGTGTTCCGGGGCTAGTAGAAAAGGAACTCACGCGGAAACATTAGACGCTGGATGATCTCCGGCCATGACTCGGTATGCGTCGTACACCGAATCGATGCGCTTGATTGTGCGAAGCACGGACTGCAAGTGACTTGGATCGGCAAATTCAAATTCAAAACGCATACGGGCCACCCTGTCTGACCCGGTATTCGTAGAGCACGAAACGATGTTGACATGCTCATCGCTTAGGGCATTGGCTACGTCTCGTAACAGGCGCGATCGATCGATCGCCACAACCTCAACAGCTGCCACGTAGGTCGCGTTATGGACGCTTCCCGCCCACTCAACGTCAACCATTCGGCCAATGTTTTGACTCGCTGCCGAAATGGCATTCGAGCAGTCAGCACGGTGAACGTTGACCACCAAGTCTGCGGTGAGGAAGCCAATGATCTCATCGCCTGGCACTGGTGTGCAGCACTTTGACAGCCGAACGATTGTTCCCGACATTCCTTCCACATGAACACCTGAAATTTGGTCGGTGGTATTGCCGGCATCAAGGCGCATACCAACAGAGAGTTGCTCGCCAAACCCACCGTCACGCATGAGTCGACTAATGCGCCCTGCCATTGATTCCGCAGACACGTGACCTTCACCAATTGCTCTAAACAGTGTTACATCGTCTGCATAGTTCATTGCTTCACGCTCTTGCGCAAACACTTCTGATGACAACACTCGCTGCACAGGAAGGCCATGCTTGCGCATGTGCTCGACCAAATCATCACGACCTGTATCCACCAGGTCTTCCATACGCTCTCGCGAGAACCACTGCTTGATCTTGCTTTTTGCCTTTGGCGAAACAACGAAATTCGCCCACTCTTCTGAAGGCGCGGCATCCTCAGCAGTTGACGTGAGAATTTCACAGGTGTCACCAGAATTTAAACGCGAATCCAACGACACGAGTCGACCGTTCACTCGTGCGCCAATGCAGGTGTGACCAACCTCTGTGTGCACGCCGTAAGCGAAATCGATAGGCGTTGCATCAAGTGGAAGTGCGATCACTCGCCCCTTCGGTGTAAACACAAAGAGCTCATCTTGTTCGAGGTCGGTCTTCAGGCTTTCCAAGAATTGTCGTGGGTCCGACACTTCGTCTTGCCAATCGATAATGCGATTGAGCCAGTCAATGTCGGTACTTGCAACACCGTCTTTGTACGACCAGTGCGATGCCACTCCCCATTCGGCTCGTTGGTGCATCTCGCGCGAGCGAATTTGCACCTCGATTGGCTTGCCGCCTGGGCCAATCACCGTGGTGTGCAGCGACTGATACAAGTTGAATTTCGGCATGGCGATGTAGTCCTTGAATCGACCAACTACCGGTTTCCAATTACCGTGAATAGCGCCGAGCGCTCCGTAACAATCCTTGACCGAATCGACCACGATGCGAATGGCCATGAGATCGAAGATCTCGTCGAAGTCTCTACCCTTCTGCACCATCTTTTCGTACAGACTCCACAAGTGTTTGCCACGGGCTGTGAGCTCTGCATTGATATTCACTGCAGATAGCCAGGTATTCACTTGACCTAGCGCTTTAGCCAAATACACGTCGCGTTCAGGAGCGCGAATTGAAACCAGGTGATCAAGTTCTGCATAGCGCTTGGGGAACAACGCGGCGAATGACAAGTCTTCTAACTGCTGTTTCATTTCCTGCATGCCCAGTCGATGAGCAAGTGGAGCGTAAATATCAAGAGTCTCTTGTGCTACGCGGCGCTGCTTATCAACCGGAGCCGACGCGATTGTGCGCATGTTGTGCATGCGATCTGACAACTTGATAATCAGTACTCGCATGTCTTTTGCCATTGCAACGAGCATCTTGCGCATGGTGGCAGCCTGTTGTGCCTCGCGCGAATCAAATTGCAGACGCTCAAGCTTGGTGAGGCCATCCACGATTCCCGCTACTTCGGCGCCGAATCGTGCCTCCACATCGGCAAGCGTGATTTCCGTATCTTCAACAGCGTCGTGCAACAGTGCTGCAACAAGAGACACTTCATCGAGACCAATTTCGGCAACAATTCGCGCAACAGCAATGGGATGACTGATGTACAACTCACCGCTCATGCGGGACTGATGGCTATGGGCTGCGCTTGCCATTTCATACGCTGCGTTAATCAGCGAAACGTTCCCCTTTGGGTTACGACGCTTGTAGGCGGAAAGCAATGGAACAAGATCTTCGACTACCGCAGAATGATTTCTTCGCCATGGAAGAACTCGCGACGTCGTGCTCATGGGGAGCGATCCTTATCTGCGTTGTTTTTTGCGCGGTCGTGGTGGATGGCTAAGTGCTGCCGTAACCGATGCAGCTTCACGCGTAATTGTTTCTGTGGTTCCTGATTCAGATGAATTTGTGGACACAACACGACTTGGCTTCTTGCCTGAATTTGCGATGCGCGCCATGTCTTCACCTAGGTGCAGCTCATTAGCCATTGGCTTGAACTTCGTTTCGCGAGTCTTCAAAATTCCGAGCAACGGCGTTGCAATATAGATAGACGAATACGCACCAAGCGCCATTCCTACCAATAAGGCCAAAGCGAACTCTTGCAAGGCAACAGCCCCAAGAATCCATGAACCGAGAATAAGCAGAGAAAGAACCGGCAGCACTGCTGCCAATGAAGTGTTAATTGAGCGCATCAACACCTGGTTCATTGACACATTGGTGATATCGCCATAGGAAACACGCGACGCTGAATACTTTTTGGTGTTGTCGTGCACCTTGTCGAACACCACGATGGTGTCATACAACGAGAATCCCAAGATGGTAAGAAACGCGACAACCGTTGCGGGAGTGACCTGAAGGCCAAGCACCGAGTACACGCCAACGCTGATCAGCACGTCGTGAGCCATTGCAGCAATTGCGGAGATGGCCATCTTCCATTCAAAACGCCACGAGATATACATCGATACCACGAGGAAGAACACCAGCAATGCGCGCACTGCTTTTTCGGTAATGCTGCGGCCCCACGAAGAGCTGACGAGCGCCACGCTGACTTCGTCGGCTTTCACTGATGCTTTCTCTGCAAGTGCATTCTGAACGGCTGTCGTTACCGCTTCCGACTCGGCACCAACTTGAATACGAATGCGGGAACCGTCTGAGCCATTAAGTACTTGGATCTTTGCATCCGATGATTCAATGCCATTCGCGTCAAGTACGGATTTCGCATCTTCAATCGTGAGTGACTGCGCCGGTACTTCCCATGCCACGCCGCCCTCAAAATCCATTCCTAGATTTAGCCCGCGGGTCGATAGCGACAGCACAGTAATCACCATGAGCGCTATGGAAAATCCGAAACCGATCCACCTGCGTCCAAAGAAGTTAAACGTGGTTTCGCCGCGATAGAGACGCCCCATTCCTCCGCTCATGCCGTTGCCTCCTTCGGTACTGCTACCCCAAGTACGTTTCGACCTGCCATGAACTTTGAACGGGCAAGTAGCAAGATCGCTGGCCGGGTGAAGAGATACGCCACGAACACGTCGATCAATGTTGACAACCCAAGGAAAAACGCGAAACCGCGCACCGAGCCAACGGTCAACTGCCACAAGATGATTGCACCGATAAACGAGACAGTGTCGGCCGCCAAAATGGTCCGCCATGCCGATGTAAAGCTGCGTTGTGCTGCCCCACGCATCGTTTTACCACTGACCAATTCGTCTTTCAGTCGTTCAAAGAACACAACGTATGAGTCAACAGTGACACCGATGGAAACGACGATTCCTGCAACGCCTGAAAGCGTGAGCGCAAGACCGTTTGTTTTTGACAGATACGAGATGACGCTCCACAACAGCGAACCAGAAATGACGAGGCCGCTGACGACAACGATGGTCAAGAGTCGATAATAAAAGAAGAAAAACAGCATCACCAGCAACACGCCAACCAATCCAGAGATGATGGCTGCTCGCAGAGAGTCCTTACCCAACGTTGGTGAAACGGTTTGCACGGTGGCAACAGAAAACTTGACTGGTACTGCACCGAATTCAAGAATTTTTGCTAGGTCGCGAGCCTCTGCTTCGGTAAAGCTGCCAGAGATTTGCACCGTGCCACCCGTGAACACAGCCTGCTGCACCACTGGCGCTGAAATGACTTCGCCGTCGAGAGCAATTGCGATCTGACCTGTTGGGCAGGTTTCATCCTTATTAAAGCAACGAGTGGACAACGCGTTCCAAATGTCTTCGCCTGCTGAACCATCCAATAGCCCTACGACAACACTCCACGTTCCGTTACTGATTTCAGCAGTAGCGTCATTGCTAAACACCAAACCAGATGCACCGGCAGGGCCAGCCGAGTACACATCGCCATTCCTACCGAGCAACACAACCGATGCATTCGGATCATTTGCATCTTGGTTTGCCAAAATTTCAGCAAGCGACGGCGTAGTGCTTTGCGTCGCAGCAACAGTTGTTGGCGAAGATGTTGTAGGAGGCACGGTCGTTGCAGCAACTATGCGCGAACTTCCAGGACCACTCGCTGCTGGCAATGTGGAATCAACAACCGTGGTTGCACCAGGCACCGTGGTCTCGGTGCCCGTGTTGACCGTTCCTGCCTGCAACACCGGTCGCAACAACAACTGACCTTGCTTGCCAATGATGTCTAGTGCTCGCTGCTGGTCCTCAACTCCGGGAAGGTTGACCACGACTGTGTCACCTTGACGAATGATTTCAGGCTCAGAAACTCCGATTGAGTCCACGCGAGCACGAATGATGGTGAGCGCAACATCGAGTGCTTTGGCGTCATATGTTCCCTCAGGCTGCAGCGTTACCGAAGCACCACCTTGGAGATCAAGTCCCAGCGAAGGAACGTTGCCTACTGCAAGGTTGCCAATGAGCAAGCCGAAAACAACAACCACTACTCCAACGAGTGAAACAACGAGCCGACGAACCATTAGTGCGAGCTACTACTTCTGTTCTGCAGAAGGGTTGGCAGGGTCTGGTGTCTTACCCGCTACAGCCGAACGGTTGATGCGAAACTCCACTCCGGTGTTTGCTTCGAACCAGATGTACGGCTTGCCTTCTTCAATTTGTGAGATGTAGCCATAAATGCCTGAGTTCAAGAGAACATGGTCCCCTTCAGCAAGAGCACCCTGGAGTTCCTTTTGTTCTTTTGCGCGCTTACGTTGCGGGCGGATCAACAGGAAGTACATCGCTGCAAAAATGGCAACAATTGGCAAAAAACTGAGCGGCGAACTTGAACTCGTTGAAGAACTAGCGGCCGCGAGAAGTGAATTGACGTGGAACATAGAGATTTACTCTACTCGCCGAATTGAACGCTAAGAGGTCGCTGACCCCATCGCATTGCCCCAAACAGCCAATATTTCGTGACGGAGAGACGCAAAAGAGCCATCAACTATTGCCCTCCGCATCTGATTCATGAGTTCAATCGTCCACGCCACATTGTGCAGAGAAACCAGACGTGATGCAGTCGGTTCTCCAACTTGAAAAAGGTGACGGATGTAACCACGGGAATGTCGACGACACACCATGCACGAACACTGAGCATCAATCGGATCGTCGCTCAAGACAAACTCAGCACGCTTCAAATTAACGCGACCCGTTGATGTAAGTGCTGTGCCGTGGCGACCTAATCGCGTTTGCAAGACACAGTCGAATTGATCCACTCCAAGGTTGACGGCCTCGACGAGCGATGCCGGGTCCCCCACTCCCATCAAATAGCGAGGCCGATTACTCGGCAAATGCGCAATGGCTGCAGCCAGCGCAGGAACCATCTCGCCACGTGTTTCGCCAACAGACAGTCCGCCTATTCCGTAACCATCAAAATTCAACTCTGCCGTACGCTGCGCGCTTTCTGTGCGCATGTTGGTATCAATTCCTCCTTGAACAATGCCAAACAATGATTGGTCATCGCGCGTGTGTGAATTCTTTGCGCGCTTGGCCCATGCCGAAGTTCGTTCAAGCGCTGTTCGAACAACATGAGGAGGAGAAGGAAGTGGCGGACAAACATCGAGCACCATCTGAATGTCTGCACCGAGAAGTTGCTGCGTATGAACAGCCGACTCGGGAGTAAACCGATGCTTTGAGCCGTCATAGGTTGATTTGAATGTGACTCCATCGTCATCAACATCTGGGTCTAGAGAAAACACTTGAAAACCACCGGAGTCAGTAAGAGTGAGTCCACCCCATCCCGCGAATGCACCTAAGCCACCAAAATGTGCAACCGTCTCTGCACCTGGACGCAACATCAAGTGATAGGTGTTTCCCAAAACAATTCGAGCTCCAAGTTCTTCATAATCTTGTGCACTCAGGTGACGAATTGCACGCCGAGTGCCAACTGGCATGAAACATGGTGTCTGATATTCGCCGCGATGCGTTGTGGCGACTCCGGCACGCGCAGAATTCTCTATCGCAGTCTGGCGAAATTCAACAGCAAACATCGCGCTACACGGTATCTAACTGACAGTTACTTGAAGCTTTCTCTCACCGAGACTACAAACGACGATTCAACAGCATTGCATCCCCAAACGAGAGCATGCGATAACGCTCGGCAATCGCGGTCGAATAAAGGTCTCGCCACCTTGGTCCAACAAATGCCTCGATCATCATCAACAAAGTTGTGCGGGGCATATGAAAATTTGTCAGAAGTAGGTCCACAACTTTAAATTCATAGCCCCGCGAAATGAACATCTTCGTGCGACCCTCCAAAACACCGGTTGATGCTGCCGACTCAAGCGCTCGGGTCGCAGTCGTGCCGATGGCGATAACTCGATTTGCTTTCGCACAAGCCTCAAGAGTCTTTGCGTCAACTCGGTAATGCTCACTATGCATCGGATGGTTCAGTGGATTTTCTTCTGTGACCGGAGCAAATGTGTCAAGGCCCACCGTCAAATCAACAGTCAAAAAATTGACGCCCATAGATTTGAGCGTTTCAATCAAATCAGGCGTGAAATGCAGACCTGCCGTTGGCGCAGCGGCAGAGGCTGGCCTGTTTGCATAAACAGTTTGATAACGATCTGATGCAGTCAGTGGCGCAGTTATGTATGGCGGTAGCGGCATCTCGCCATATTGCATGAGCATCTCTTCGAGTTCTGACTGCGATTCGCAACCCAACTTTATCACAAACGTGTCGCCAG
>Ga0082207_1001725_pt1 | contig 10098 bp, 10 predicted proteins | sample LakMenEpi10Aug09_FD_71540 | JGI IMG/M metagenome (GOLD analysis project Ga0082207, IMG submission 71540) | reverse complement strand
CCAGTGCCCCACAGCGCCCACACCACCAACAACGGCTGAAAGAACAAGCGCACCAAGCGCGATGTATCACTATCTAAACCAAATGCATCAACACCATTTACATACTGCGAGATGTTCCCCGGAAAGATCGCCACAAAAAACGCAGCCACTACCCAACCCACCTGCACCCGGTACTTCCACAACCCCACCAAAGCAAGTCCCAAAACAATCTCAACAACTCCAGATGCCACAACAACAAAATCTGCGTAATCCTTCAACAGTGTCGGAACCTGCGCCTGAAACTCTTGTCGACTAGTTGTTAAATGCCCAATACCTGCATAACCAAGTGCAAGCCCCAAAATCAGCTGCGGAATTCTTTTGATTATCTTCATATCGCTACAAATACGCCGGAATAACTATCTCGTTGTACTGCAACACCCCTGGCTTAAATGGCGGATCAAAGCGACAGATTCTCGTCTCATCAGACAAGGCAATATTCTCCTTTGCCGCTAAGGCTCGAAGCTCTGCCACTTTTCTCTTTGCTACCTCATCAGTTGCTCTACCTCGAAAAGATGCCGCAATACATGTTTCAGCACCCAGCTCTCGCAACACAACTCGCGGATCATTGGGATCTGGCAACTGCCCCAAGGTTGTTCCAGCTGGCATCACAAAAGATACAAACCATTCATTCTCATCACTCTTATCAGCCTTCTGCGCAGAAATAACAGGTGCTGTCATAGCAATCTTTTCAGAACTCTTATTGCCTTGGGAGATGTACTGAAAGAGAGAACCAAAAGCCACGCTACCCGCAGATGCGTAATCAGCCGAGACCTTTACCTCTGCAATAGAACAAGGCAAATACTCACGAACTTCAAAGCCACCATAACTTCGAATTACCCTGAACTCTTGTCTCTTCGTCATGATTTCAGCGTACTCCAATTCAATCTATTGGCTGGGTTATGACCTTTGATAAGCACAAAGGCCCCGCACATCAGTACGAGGCCTTTGTCTTTGCTACTTAATCTTTAGATCTCTTCCACCTCAAATGTCACTGCATAGCTGGTGAACTTCAAAGTTGGAGCCTTCTGCCACTTTTCCATAGCCGAATCATGGCTCTTAGGGCTCTTGTAATACTTATCGTGCATCGCACCGTATGCAGCGCCGCTCTTGTGATGAATTGTAAAAACCCATTCACCATTCATGTTTCCTGGACCTACTTCAAACACAGTTATCTTGTCCGCACCCTCTGCAAGAAAGTGCTTCTTCCATTCCTTAAGGCGCGCAACCTGTTGGGCACGAGTCTTTCCTTCAACTGCTTGCAATATTGCTGTCTCAACTACATGTGCCATGTTTTCTCCTTGGTATGTGGGTCTTTCGTTAATTCAAACTAGACCTCTGAGAATTGCCTGTAAATAGTTTCTGAGAACTTTCTGTTAACTGCCAAGACTGGCTCTACGCTTATCCCCATGACTGAACAGATCGACCAGTTCTTCCGCCCCGATGGCACGCTCATCAGCATTCCCGTAAAGCTGCCCAAGAAGCTGGCAGTCCTGCGTCACATCGCCTCCGAGCTCTCCCCCGATACCAAGTACCCCGAGAAGCAACTCAACGAGATCATCGCCAAGTTCCACCCTGACACCGCCGCATTACGCAGACACATGATCGAGTACGGGATATTGGAGAGGGATGCAGAGAGTGTTTATTGGGTTTCTGTTAACTAGTAATCAGAAATTGTGTGGAGAAAAACTAATTCCGAACTATTAGAGAACTTTTGAAAAGAAAGACTTTGTGCGCTCGTGTCGAGGATTATCTAAAACTTCATCTGGCGGACCTGACTCCACAATGAGCCCTGCATCCATAAAGGCAATAGTGTCTGCAACCTTGCGAGCAAATCCCATTTCATGAGTCACAACAATCATTGTCATTCCTGAATTTGCTAGGTCCTGCATCGCGGCCAACACTTCTCCCACGAGCTCAGGGTCAAGGGCTGAAGTTGGTTCATCAAACAACATTAACTTTGGTTTCATCGCAAGAGCACGCGCAATAGCAATACGTTGTTGTTGTCCACCTGAGAGTTGTTTAGGCAAACTTTCTTCACGACCTGAAAGGCCGACTAAGGCAAGTAACTCACGTGCATGAATCACGGCTTCTTCTTTGGAGATTTTCAAGACTCGCATCGGTGCTTCGATAATATTTTCAAGAGCATTCATGTGTTGAAAGAGATTGAAATTCTGAAAGACCATTCCAATTTCAGCGCGCTTGCGACAAACTTCGCGATCGCTCAGTTCGTATAAACGACCCTTCTTCTCCTGATATCCAACTAGTTCGCCATGAACATACAAACGACCAGAGTTAATCTTTTCCAAGTGATTGATACAGCGAAGGAAAGTAGATTTTCCAGAACCTGATGGACCAACTAGACAGGCCACCTCACCAGGCTTTACCTGCATATCTATTCCTTTGAGGACCTCAACATGTCCATATGATTTACGGACGCCTTCTACCCGCAGTGCTGGTTCAGTCATAGTGATTTGCCCTCCCCCAGATTTGAGCTGCTTTTGCGCATTGAGACCCTGCCTGTAACTCGCTGAGTAAATGTCACTCGCTGCTGCTTACCTTCTGAGAAATGCCGTTCAAGAAAATACTGTCCAAAAGTTAATACTGAAGTGATTCCTAGGTACCACAAACTTACAACCATTAGTAATGGCATAGTTTCAAAAGTTCGCGCATAAATAGTTTGAGCCGTATATAACAAATCAGCAAGTGCGAGAACGCTTACCAATGAAGTAGTTTTTAGCATAAGAATTGTTTGATTTCCGGTGGGCGGAATAATTACCTTAACCGCTTGAGGCAAAATGACACGACGCAGAGTCTGCATGTGTGTCATACCTAGAGCTTTTGCAGATTCACCTTGGCCGCGATCGATGCCGACAATGCCGCCGCGAACAATTTCAGCCATGTATGCACCTTCGTTAAGTGCTAAGCCGAGAATTGCTACTGCAAATGGCGTAATTAACTCGTTCGCATTCCCTTGCCAGAAAGTCGGGCCAAAGGGAATACCAATCGAAATCTCTGGATAAAGAGCAGAGATGTTGTACCAAAAAATTAATTGAACCAGCAATGGTGTACCGCGGAAGAACCAGATATAGATCCACGCTGCACGGGCCAGCACGCGATTAGATGACAGGCGCATGATCGCCAAGATAATTCCAATAAGAATGCCAAGAAACTGCGCGACTACGGTAAGAATCAAGGTCAGCCGCAAACCTTCTAAAATTGGAGTGCTGATGATGTAATCACCGACGATTCCCCAGCGAAATCTAGGATTAGTAAAAAGAGATTTCACCATAACCATGGCTACAAGAACCAGGAAGACGGTTGCAATCCAGCGTCCATAGTGTCGGATTGGGACTGCGTTAAGAATTGTTGCCTCTGGGTTTGATGCGGTGGGCGAAATTGGACTCCGATCTTTTCTAGAGTCCAATTTCGTTACCCCCGTTGTATTACTTTGTTCCGGCGTTAATTGTTGCCGGAGTACGCGCTAGCTTTTCAATATTCCACTTTGCGAAGATGGTCTTAAAAGTTCCATCATTCATAAGTTGCTGAATTGCCTTTTGCATTACGTTAACAAGGCCGCCCTTACGAACAACCATGCCGTTGATGTCATTACCTTGATCTGGTCGCAAGACTATATCAAGTTCATCTCCTGCATTCTGCTGCCACCAAGAGGAAACGTGAGCTGAAAGGATAGTCAGTTCTGCGCGACCTGATCTGACAGCAAGAACAGTCGTTGCCTGATCTGGGTAGATTGAATAAGCGATTGCAGCTTTGCCTGCAGTTGTGCAGTTTGTGCTCAGACCAACGATCGCTGTAGCCATTGTTGTTCCTGCAGGAAGTCCAACTTTAAGTCCGCAGAGATCTATTTCAGTTTTCACATTAGGCAGTGTTCCTTTTCTAAACAGGAAAGCACGCGAAGAGTTGAAGTAGTCGACGAAATCAACAATCTTCTGGCGAGAAACACGATCAGCAAATGCTGATACCGAAGCATCAAAACGTCCTGCTTCAACTCCAGGAATAATGGCTGAGAATCCAGATGCAACAAACTCAACTTTTACTCCAAGAACTTTGCCGACTGCATTTGCCAAATCAATCTCAGCACCAATTAGGTCGTTATCAGCACTGAAGAATTGGAATGGTGGGTCAGTAGGATCTGTTGCAAATACGAGTTTGCCCTTTGCTTTGATATCTGCAGGAAGAGATCTGTATAACGATGCGCTCTTCTTAAGCTTTGTAAACCAAGGCTCAGTCCATTCACGCTTACCTGCGACAAGAGCGCAGTTGTAAGTGATGAGTCCTACTTTTGCGACAGTTCCGAGCTTTGTACAAGCAACTCCAACTTTTGGCGTAGGTGCTGCTTGTGAAGTTCCAGCGAATGTGAGGCCCAAGGCAAGAATCATGGCAGTGGCGATCGCAATCGATGAGATTTTTTTCTTCATAGATAGTCCTTTCTTTAGTTTGGCAATCAATGCCGAACAGTGGGCGAATTAGCCATCGTTCACGGTTCTTGCGGTTTGTCGCACCCGCCCCCTCGTGGTTAGCGCAACGCTGAAATCATGGCACGCTAGGAGCCGGTTTATGCTGGGCGATTGGACTAAGAAGAAGGTTTGGCCTTGTCCGTTTGACTCAATGCCAAAAGCCTCAATTGATGTCTCTGGCTAACAAATCATCATAGGTTTCACGCCGAACAACGGCTCTGGCCACACCATCTCGACACATAACAACTACTGGGCGACGAGCCCCGTTGTAATTATTTGCCATCGTTAAACAATATGCGCCAGTAACTGGCACTGCGATTATGTCGCCAACCTTAGGATCCTGAAGCTTCACACCATCAATCAAAATATCACCTGATTCACAGTGACGGCCAACGAGTGAATAGAGATCTCCCCCGCCGACACGATTGGCCACAGTCGCTTCAAATCGCTGACCATACAAAGAAACCTCTAAGTTATCGGCCATTCCGCCATCAATAGCAACAAATGTGCGCAGCGAGCGCTTGATAGTAACCACTTGATACAAAGTTACAGCTGAATCGGCAACCATTGAGCGACCAGGTTCAATCAAAATCTTGGCAGTTGCCGGTAAGTATTTACGGGCAGTATTAATTAATGCATCTAAATACTCTTCGACCGTCGGTGGATTATCCTTATAGGTGTAGCGCACACCAAGTCCGCCACCCAGGTCATACACAGCAAACTCTCCGAGAGCGGCGATCGCTTGTATTGATTCGACGAACGGCTCGGTAGCCATAATTTGTGAGCCAAGATGTAGATGTAACCCATCGAGCCGAAGTTTGCTGCTTGCCTTTAGCCGAGCGATTGCAATTTTTGCATCACTAAGAGATAAACCAAATTTTGAATCATCTTGGCCGGTTGCATTTGCCGCATGGGTCTCCGGTAAAACACCAGGGATGATTCGCACTAAGACCGCTTGCTCACCTTTTACAATTCTTTCTAGTCGATCAATATCATCAAAGTTATCTATGACAATGGTGCCAACCCCAGCATTAACAGCCATTTGGATTTCATCATCAGTTTTTGCATTTCCATGCATCAGGATTTTCGATGGATTGACCCCTGCTGCTAGAGCCATGACCAGTTCGCCGCCTCCGGCGACATCAACACCCAGACCCTCTTCGCCAATTATGCGAAACACAGATGTGAGCGGAAGTGATTTAGAGGCCCAGATAACGTCTGAGTTTGGCCATCTGCTGCGCAATCCATCTTGATAGCGCCGGGCACGATTTCTTAATGCAGCTTCATCAATGATTAGTGCTGGTGTGCCAAAGGTAGATGCCAACTCTGATGCTGCACAGCCTCCAATCAGAAGCTCTTTTTTCTCATTTAAACTGGTCCCAGATGGAAAAAGAGAGATTATCTGCCCCTCAGGAGTATTTATTGAATCCATGGGGCTCATGAGCCAATAGTGGACTAATCACCCGTATCTTTGTTGAGCCGATCGGCCTATGGTTGAGCCATGCTCTTATCCGATTTGCTAAAGGCTTTCACAGAGCGAAGCAGTGAAGAAATTCGAACTCTCTTTAATCCAGAGCAATTAGCACGATCAATCCGCGGAACTGTTTTACATGATCCGATCGATGCGTTGCCAAATGAGCCTGACTCAATCTTGATTTTGACTGGTGTCAGAGTTAATGAACACACTGCTATTGAAGCACTCAGAGCCGCCTCATTAATTGGCTATTCCGCAGTTATTGTCAAAGTCAGAGGCCAGGATGCAAGCCAGCTAATCACAGAAGCCCAAAAACACAACATCACTTTGCTTGCTGCAAGCGATGAAATCACATGGCAACACCTTGATTCAATTGTGCACACAGTTTTGGGATCACAAGGTCCCTTTACGCAATCTGTGACAGGCCTTGGTGATGAGCTCTACACCCTTGCAAACTCTTTAGCCTCATTTATTGGTGGCTCTGTTGCTATTGAAGATATGGATCGCAGAGTTTTGGCTTATTCCTCACTGCCAGATCAACGTATCGATGCATTGCGTGAACAGGGCATCTTGGGCCGTCATGTGCCTGATATGGAAAGAAATTTAGCGCAGTACCGAACAGTGCTGGCAGGCCACGGTGTTACTCGCTTCCCAGAAGCAAGTGATGAGTTTGCTCGTGCTGCAATAGCAGTTAAAGCGGGCACTAAACCGCTCGGCACAATCTGGGCTATTGAAAATATTGGTGGCATCACACAAGAAGGTGAGCGTTTACTTCTTGAAGGTGCGCGACTAGCTGCCCAACATATCCTTAGAAGCCAAAATAATAACAAGTTGGAGTTCCAGGTTCGGGAAGAAACATTACGCGCAGCACTTGATGGTTCACTAAGTGCCAAAGAAATTGCCTACCGCTTAGCAATTCCAGCAGGAACAGCGCTCTCGCTCGTTGGTTTTGCTGCAATTCCTAACTCACTTGGCACAGTTCCCATGATTACTCATTTGGGTAATGAACTCTCCCAATATCTAACTGTCTTTCGCCCTGATGCTGCCATAACAATTACACCTCGAACTGTTTATGTCCTGTTGCCTGGTGGTGAATCAGATGCTGTTGTGCGCCTTATTAATGGCGCACTAGCTGCTATTCACATAGCTTTTAAAGATCAAATACGTGCAGCAATTTCTCACGCTTCAACTCAACCCCTCGATTTGCCAACTATGCGCCGCGAAATAGATGACATCTTGCGAGTAACAACAATCAACTCAGATCTTCCTGCAGTTGCCCAGCTTGGAGATGTTCACGCCCGAGTTTTGCTCGCACATGTTGCTGATGAACTCATCCGTGAACCCATGCTCAAGCATCCTGGCATCGAAGCCATGCTCGCATACGACATAGAAAACAAGACCAACTATGCAGAATCAGTAACTGCCTGGCTAGATGCTGTTGGTGATATTGCTTTAGCTGCAGAATCTCTTTTTATTCATGCAAATACCTTGCGATATCGTCTGCGCAGAGTCGAGGATTTATTCGATTTAAACCTTAATAACCCTGATGATCGTTTAGCTGTGTGGATGCAACTGCGGCTAGTTATGCGTGACTAGCCTTTACGGATAAAGCCCACGAAGTTTGTGCGCCTCAGCAACACGAGCAACTCCCAACATATGGGCGGCCTCACGCCAGGTAACCTTCCGGCTACTTGCCATCTGCTCCACCTCATGAAATGCCTTCATTAAAATACTATTCAGATTTGTTTTAACCTCATCAGCATCCCATGGATAGTTCTGCTTATCCTGCACCCATTCGAAGTAAGACACGATTACTCCCCCTGAGTTAGCCAAAATATCTGGCACAACAAGAACACCTTTGTCATTTAATATCGCATCGCCCTCTGGAGTTGTTGGCGCATTGGCACCCTCAACCACAATCTTGGCCTTTATCCCAGAGGCGGTCTGAGCTGTAATCGCATCTGCCAGAGCGGCAGGAATAAGAACATCAACATCTAAATGCAAAAGCTCCATATTACTTATTCGATCAGTACCAGGTGCATCCAGATTCTGGTGTGCTAGAAAATGTGACCACAGCGCATCGACATTCTGGAAGCCAATAACGGCCCCATTTACATCGCTTACTGCAACGACCTTCATTCCCATGCTCTCGAGTGCAACTGCAGCCCAGTAACCCACTTTTCCAAATCCTTGAATAGCAACCGTTGCACCAATTGGATCAATACCGCGTACTCGAAGAGCTTCGCGCGTTGAAATTGCAACACCGTCACCTGTTGCAGAGTTACGTCCAATCGATCCACCAAGAACAATAGGTTTGCCGGTAACGACACCACGCACAGAAAAACCGGCATTGACCGAGTACGTATCCATCATCCAGGCCATGTTTCTTTCATCGGTGCCGATATCTGGTGCTGGTATGTCACGTTCTGGTCCAATAATGGGGAGGATTTCAGAGGTATAACGACGGGTTAACCGCTCATTTTCGCGCTCTGACAACGTTTGAGCATCAACTGCTATTCCACCCTTAGCCCCACCAAAGGGCAGATTGGTCAAGGCGCACTTCCAGGTCATGAGCATCGCCAGAGCGATGGTCTCTTCTAAATCAATGTCCGGGTGAAAACGAACTCCACCTTTAGAGGGACCACGGGTTGTTGAGTATTGAACTCGGAAGCCTTTATACATTTCGACTTTGTCATTGTCCCGACGTAAAGGGACAGCTACTTCCAAGATGCGTCGCGGGGTAGAAAGGGTCTGCCAATCATTTTCAGAAAGGCCTAATTGATCTACCGCTTTACGTAACTGTGCACGCGCCGTTTCAAATGCTGACTCCGTTGTCATGTCTTGATTCTAACCCAAAAAGCCCGCTATCGACTGTCAGATCAGACAAGGTCTAATTTAGAATATGTCCTAACGAACAAAAGCAGTTCATAGTTTTTCTGCAAGACTACCCACATGACTTTAATCTCCACGCTTGCGGGTTTCTAATGCTCATCGATGGTCACAATGATCTTGCCTGGGCTATGCGCCAACTACATAACTACGACTTTGATGCAGTAGATCTTTCACAATACTCAGCAGCTTTTCATACTGATTTGGCACGATTGCGCACAGGGGGCGTTACAGGACAGTTTTGGTCTGTTTACGCACCGTCCACATTAACTGGCAGCCAGGCAGCAGTCGTTACTGTTGAACAGATTATGTTTGTGCGCGCCTTCATAGAAAAATTTCCAAATGACCTGGCCTTTGCCATCTGCGCCGATGATGTCATCAAAGCTCAGCAAACAGGCCGGATTGCTTCTCTTATTGGAGTAGAAGGTGGTCATTGCATAGATGAGTCACTCACAATTTTAGAGATGCTCTATGCCTTGGGTGCTCGATATATGACCTTAACTCACAACCACAACACATCGTGGGCAGATTCAGCAACAGATGAGCGCAAGCTAGGTGGCTTGAACTCTTTTGGTAAACAAGTTGTCCAAACAATGAATCGTCTGGGAATGCTTGTTGATCTATCTCATGTCTCTAGTGAGGTAATGATTGATGCGCTATCAATAACCACCGCACCTGCCATCTTTAGTCACTCCTCTGCAAGAGCACTAGTAGATGTTCCACGCAATGTTCCCGATGATGTTCTCGCTCTCCTTGCAAAAAACAATGGGATTTGCATGGTTGCCTTTGTATCTGACTTTGTCTCACAAGAGTTTGCCCAATGGTCTAGAGCTAAAGATAAAAAAGATCCAGGTGTGTCACCAATCGTTACCGTCGAACATGTTGCCGACCATATTGAGCACATTCGCGAAGTTGCAGGTATTGACCATGTTGGCATTGGTGCTGACTTTGATGGTGCTCCCGATATGCCTGTTGGGTTAAATGATGTTTCTACCTATCCCTTACTGATGGACACACTCACCAACCGTGGTTGGTCATTGCCAGAACTCGAGCAGTTGGGCTCAGGCAACATTCTTCGTGTCCTGCGTGAAGCAGAGGAAGTGGCAGCTAAATAATAAGCCCTATGGCACCCTCATCAGCATTCCCGTTAAACCAGCCTTCCCCTTCATCGCCAAGTTCCACCCTGACACCACTGCATTACCCAGACGCCTGATCGAGTAC
>Ga0082207_1001723_pt1 | contig 10104 bp, 1 predicted proteins | sample LakMenEpi10Aug09_FD_71540 | JGI IMG/M metagenome (GOLD analysis project Ga0082207, IMG submission 71540) | reverse complement strand
CCTACAACGAGGCAGGCAACGGCAAGACACGACTTGGCGCAGCAAGTGCCAAGGGTCAAGAACTCGGAGCAGACCGGTATGTCAACCTTGGGTACAATGACTTGTACTTCACTACAGGAGATGGAGTTGCCAACGGTACTCCAGTTCTGAAGGTCGACGGTGGAGCCGCAAACGCTTACGGTCTGACGGTCAACGCAGGATCTGCTGGCGTTATCGCTCTAAATGGTGCCACAAACATCACAGGTGCGACAACCGTAACTGGTGCAACAACGATCGCCGGCCTGACGAACATCAACACTGGAGCAGCAGCCACAACCAACATCGGTACAGGTGGTGGAACTGTGACGATCAAGGGCACAGTGAACATCAACACAGCAGCTGGCGAGACCACTACAATTGGTATCCTCGGTGGCACGAACAACATCAATGGTACAACGACATTGACAGGCCCAACATCGGTGGTTGGAACACTTACGCAGTCGACTGGACAAGTAACGTTTGGCGGCAATGTTGATGCTAACAGCGGACTAGATGTAAAGGGTGCGAACCTGACAGTGAACAATGGCACTACTGACGTGTTTACAGTCAATGTTGCCAACGGTAACACATCTGTAGGCGGCACACTTGGAGTAGCAGGTAATGCAACGGTTGGCGGCACATTTGGTGTAACTGGAGCAACGACACTAAACAATACACTCGCAGTTGCAGGAAATACTACAGTTGGCGGTACACTTGGTGTTACTGGTGCTGCAACGATGAACTCAACATTAAATGTGGCAGGTAATACTGAAATCGACGGATCTCTCGGTGCTGATGCAGATTTCCGAGTTGGAACTGCAGGTGCAAACAACTTCTATGTCGCAGCATCCAGCGGTAACACGTCAACATCAGGTACACTTACTGTGGCTGGTGCGACAACACTTAACGGTGCTACAACGGTAAACAATAACCTAACGGTAACTGGTAGCCTAAAGGGTGCAGGTGCCAATCGTTTTGCCGACCGCGTTACAATTAGTGGTACCAACAACCACATCTACACGATCAATAACGCTCAAATAACTGCCAATTCTGTTGTTGTGATTACCCTCGAATCATACAGTGGTTCCGGGATCTTGATACATCAGATTCAAAGCAGGACGTCTGGTTCAATGACGATAGCATTCTCGCAACCATTGCTCAATGGCGAGTCGGTTGTGGTTAACTATATCATCGTTAACCAATAAGCGTAGGTTGGGGGGACACTGACATGAAGAATATGAATACCAAAGGTCATACGACTATGAAGCGATTTCTTCTCCCATTGGTGATTGCAGCAACTGCATTCTCCGCGATTGGGTCATTCGCACAGGATGCTGCTACGCGCAGATTGATCCTGCGTGGTCCAAACACAACTGCGGCGAATGTGGGTACGTTGACGGTGCCAACGCTGACGGCTCCAAGAACGTACAGCTTGCCAGATGCAAGTGGTACGATCCTGGTTTCGCCCAATGCTACACTTTCGCCAAATCGCATCCTTGTTACAAACAACGATGGTCTTGTGATCACTCAGAATATGAGTACGGGGCTTCTCATTGTTGGTAAGACCGATGGCACATATGCAGTTGTTGCCCCAACGGGTACCAGAGGTCTTGTAGTTACCCCAGGTGATGGTTCGCTGGACCTTGCCATGCCGGTGGGTTCTGCAAACGCGATCCTCCGCTATGATAATACTGCTAACGCTTGGGTGGCTTCGGCAGCAAGCACGCTTGATGCTTCGGGCAACTTCAACACAGGCGGTAATACAATTCTTGGTGGTACACTTGCGGTTACCGGCGCAACAACGCTTAATTCTACACTTGGAGTAACCGGTAACACAACAGTGGGTGGCACACTTGGTGTTACAGGTGCAACTACACTTAGCTCAACACTTGGAGTAACCGGCAACACAACAGTAGGTGGCACACTCGGTGTAACTGGGGCAACAACACTCAGCTCAACGTTAGACGTGACAGGAAACACTGCGCTCAACGGAAACGTGACGATGGGTAATGGCGGCGCTGCCGGTGACAACGTTACGATCAATGTAAATGGTACCGCACCTGGTACAATGAAGATAGAAGGACTGCCAAGTGCGGTTGGTACAGACGTTGTTATGTTAAATGGCACGGATGTTGTCAGCCGTACGTCGATCACAAATCTTATCGGCGCCGACAATGGCCTTACCTATAATGAGAATGCCCCTAATGACGGGAAAGTCCGTTTAGGTTCAACCTCTACAACTGGTAATCCACTCACAGCCGCTCGATATGTAAATCTTGCCGCCAACGATTTGTATTTCACGACAAATGGTGGTGCAGCAAACGTGATGGTGTTTGATGGTGGTACTACAGATTACGGTATCACGATGAATGCCGCTGGTACTACTGGTAAAATCGCAATGAATGGCCCGATCGATGCTACGTCATCTTCCATTCAGTTTACCTCTGGAGCAGTTGCTGGAACACAATACGAACAGAACTCAAATTCGATCTCTCTCGAATATCTAAGCAACATTGCGGCTGGAACTACGCGACAGTCGATTGCGCTTGACCAGACTGAAGTTGTACTTGGTGCATCAAACGCAACATCATCAACAACATTAAGTCTAGCTCCTACTGTGGTAACTATCACTGGAGCTCTGACGCAAAGTGGTTCAAGTAATCAAGTGACATTCAACGGAAATGTAGATGCTAAGAATGGACTTGATGTAATAGGTGCCTTAACGCAAACAACAGGCAACGTAGCGCTAAACGTAACGGGTAATAATCTAACAGTAGCTGGATTAAGCACAGCAGCAGGTTCAGACCTGCTCATGATCAATGCAAGCAACGTTGTTACGCGCACGCCACTTACAGGCATTCTTGGTGCCAACAATGGCATCACATTTGATGAAAATGCGCCTGGCGATGGAAAGATGCGTCTTGGATCTTTGACGAGAACAGGCAACCCGTTGACCACGAGTCGTTTTGTAAATCTCGGCACCAGTGGTCTTACGTTCTCAAGAGGGGCGACGGGCGCTACTGACTTCTTAAAGCTCAATTCAGGTAACAGTGGCGTAATCGAAATGAACGCCGATCTTACGACGAATTCAACCAGCAACGTGAGTATGACGGTTGGCACGACCAAGGGTATGCAACTCGTCATTACTCCGAACACAATGTCGCTGGAATACCTCAATGATTTCAGCACTGATGATACACGTCAGAGCATTGCTATTGACGGTATTGCCAACGAAATCCTTTTGAGTTCGCTGAATGCCGGTGGTGTGATGTCTTCTGTTAGCATCAAACCTACGGTACTCCAAATCACAAGCTCTACCGCTAGAATCAACACAACAGCAGCAGACGGCAATACGTTGATTGGTAATACTGGCAATACGCTGGGCATGAATGCATCGACGATGACAGTTGGTGCAACAACCATCAACACAACAGCGCCAACGATTACATCGACGTCAACAACATCAAATACGATCAACGCTGCAACGCTTACGCTGAATAACACTGGTGGTAACAACACAGCAGTAGGTAATGCAACGGGAACGTTCGCGCTTACGTCGAGCAACCTGAACATCACCACAGCAGGCGTTATCAGCGATGCAGTAGGTGATGTAGAGATTAATGATAATCTGGCCGTATCACAGGATGTAGCCGTAGCAGGCAATACGGTACTTACCGGCAACCTGACGGTGGGCGGTAACAGCACACTTGGTAATGCCTTAACAGATCAGACTACGGTCACAGGTGTAACGGGCATCACGGGTACAACGACGATCAACACCACGGGTACAGCATCGACAGACATCGGTAACGCAACTGGTACATTCTCACTTACATCGCCAGGACTGAACATCTCTACAGCAGGTGTTATTAGCGATGCAGGTGGAGCAGTTGAGATCACAGACGACCTGACGGTGATCGGAACAACGAACATCAACACAACAGGCACAGCCAACACAGCCATCGGTAACACGACAGGCACAGTTGGAATCACGGCCTCCACGTTGACAGTAACGGCGCCGGTGGCAACAACGACGTCAACAACATCGAACACGATCAACGCGGGTACGCTTACACTGAACAACACCGGTGGCAACAACACTGTGATCGGTAACGCAACAGGCACGCTGAGCAACACGGGTTCATCGATCACATCAACGGCCTCAACAGGTGATTACACGATCACGGTGCAGGGCGGCACAAGCGATATCATATTGCAGGGTGTAGACACAGACAATACACCAACGCAGATGCTAACGCTCAACGGCAGCAACGAAGTAACGAAGACGACGATGACGGCCACCGCCGACGAAGGTCTCCAGTACAGCGCTGGCGCCTATCGTCTAGGCCATGCAACGAACGGCAATGCTCCGATCACATCGGGACGATTCGTACGTGTTGGCACGGGCGGCTCGCTTACGTTTAACACGGCAAACAACACGATGCTGGTAACAAACAGCGACGGTAGTGTTGGCATCAGCACAGCCGGTGCTGGCACAACTACGATCGGTAGTGCGGCTGCAGGCAACATCACGTTGAACGCAGGTTCAGCAGGCTCAGACCTTTCTCTCTCAGCAGCAGATATCGCATCGATTGGATCAACAACAACGAATATCAACACAGCGTCAGGCACGGTAAATATTGGTAGTGCAGCCGGAACCAACACGGTTCTCGGAACCAACACGGTTCTAGGTACTACGAGTATTAACACTACGGGCAATGGAAATACAACCATTGGACATGCTGGTGGTACTGCTGGTGTAGTATCGATCGTAAGCGGCAATGGTTCAATCGCACTGGCAGGCGGCGGCAACGTCAACATCGAGCGAATCGGCACAACCACGACACAGCTGATTCAAATGGGTGCAAACGACATGACCGTTGGTCTGATGAATGCTGGGGCGACCATTGTTTCAACGTTGAACTTTGCTAAGACAACGTCAAACGCAGTGTTTACATTGACAAACGGCGGTGTGAATAATACGATAACACTAGCCCCTACTAAGGCTACATTCTCTAAGTATATCGAAATCACGGACGGTTCATCAGCCACTTCAACAACTACAGGTGCGCTTCGCGTAACAGGTGGTGTTGGAATCAGCGAGAACCTATGGGTAGGTGGCACGTCAAATATTGCAGGTGCAACAACGCTGCAGTCGTCATTAACAGTAACTGGTGCCACAACACTCAATGGAGCAACAACGATCGGTAATGGAGATGACAACGTTGCGATCAATGCTGGTACAGGTACATTCTCGCTTGTTTCATCACACCTGAACATCACGACAGCCGGTGTTATCAGCGATGCAGTAGGAGACGTTGAGGTTAATGATAACCTGGCAGTATCAGGTACACTCGGTGTAACTGGTGCAACAACGCTGTCCAGCACGCTAGCAGTAACTGGCGCAACAAATCTTAACGGCAACGTAACGCTGGGCGACGGTGGTGCTGACGTGATCACTGTAAACTCAACAAGCGGTCTTGTGATCAACACTGGTGCAAACCCAGACATGACAATCACGGAGTCAGCCATCACACGCAATGGAAATATCGCAGTAAACCCGGGCGCCGGTAACAACGTAACAACAGACGGAGGCCTGACGGTTGCTGAGAATGCAACAATCACAGGAACACTCGGCGTAACGGGTGCGACAACATTGGCAAGCACGCTCGCAGTAACAGGCGCCACAACGCTCAATGGAGCAGCAACGATTGGTAATGGAGACGACAACGTCGCGATCAATGCTGGTACAGGTTCATTCTCACTTGTGTCGTCTCATTTGAACATCTCCACAGCAGGCGTTATCAGCGATGCAGTGGGTGATGTTGAGGTCAACGACAACCTTGCTGTGTCAGGTACACTCGGTGTAACTGGTGCTACAACGCTCAATGGAGCAGCAACAATCGGCAATGGTGACGACAACGTTTCAATCAACGCTGGTACCGGTTCGTTCTCACTAGTGTCATCCCACCTAAACATTACCACAGCTGGTGTTATCAGCGACGCAGTTGGTGATGTAGAGGTCAACGACAATCTGTCCGTTACAGGCACAGCAACTGTTAAGTCTGGAAATGCTCTTCGACTTGAAGACAATGACGGCGCTACACACTACACCTCATTTGTAGCTGGTGCGCAGGCAGCAAATCTTGAGTATACATTGCCTACGACGGCTCCTACTTCAACAAATCGAGTTCTTGCAGCAACAACGTATACAAACCCGATGACGTTGGCTTGGAGTAACCCTAACGATGAAGTGGTCTACGGTGTAAACAGTCCAGCCCAATGGGGTACTCAGACAGACAACTTTGCAATTCCTGCCTCATCGACGGTGCTTCGTGTAAGTTCATCAGCAAACGTTGATCTTACAGGTCTTAGCAATACGAATATCCCGATGGGTAGAATTATCGTTCTCGTAAACGTTGGCTCCAGCAACATCACACTGAAGAACAACAGTGGTTCTTCCTCGGCAGGCAACAAGTTTAAGTTGCCTGGTGGGACAGACATTACACTGGCACCTGATGGATCAGTCACCCTCATGTATGACACAACATCGTCTGTATGGCGTGTCTTGTCGGTGAACTAAGAAGGTGGGGGAAACAGCTATGAAGAAGACATCAAACATGAAAGCATCCAACATGAAGCGCGTTCTGCTAACACTGGCTCTTTTGGCCGGATTAAGCACGATGTCATATGCTCAGACGTATCGTGAAATCACGAATACGAAGCTGATCATAAACTCATCGTACCCATCAGGGAATGCCTTAACATTGCGAACCGGTGCAGGCCAAGCTGCGTATACCCTTACGCTGCCAGCCTCGGCTCCGGCCAATGGCGACATTCTCCGTGTGGACCCTTCTACAGCAAATACGCTTATCTGGACGTCCCCGTTGGACATGTACGTCTTCGAGAACGGACTCACAGAGTCAGGAACGAATACCGTTAAGTGGGGTGGGGCCCTTACGGGAGCAACCATCATTAATACGGCTGGCTCCAACGCTATCACCTTCTACAACAACACGGCTGCATCTACTGCAGCAATGACGATAGGGGGCGGTGCAGGTACGCTTACGCTTGATGTGCGTGGCGGAACAACGATCAACACCTCAGGTACAGCAAACACCTCGATTGGTAATGCAACAGGCACATTCGAACTGAACTCAGCAGCTCTGGATGTATCAACAGCTGGTGCGATTAGTGGTGTTACCACGATTAATATGAGTGGAGCACTGACGAATACAGGTGTATCAAATCAGATCGTTCTTGGAACCGGAACAACGGTTACACTTACAGCACCAACCCCTGCAGCAAATGCAGTTTATACCATCCCAGATGTTGGTGCGACAGGCTCGTTTGTACTCACAACTGGTTCACAAACGATAACGGGGGCAAAGACATTTTCCACAGCTGTAACAGTTACAGACAATACAGCAAGTACATCAACGAGTACTGGAGCGTTGATCGTAACAGGTGGCATTGGTTCAGGCGGACGTCTTAATGTTGCAGGTAACACAAGTTTGGAAGGGGACGTAGCTCTCGGTAATGCCGGTGCTGATGCACTCACGATTAATGCAGCAACTGTAACAGCTTCTAACCTTCCTACGACAGGTGCCTCAACTCATAGAATCGTCGTAAGTAACGCTGGTGCATTAGTAACTGGTTCTGTCGCTACGATCATCGGAGATCATGCGTGGATGGTTGGGGGTAATACAATTACCGGAGCTAGTACTTCGAGAAAGATCGGCATCAACACGCAGGCTGCAAATGACGATGATTTGGAGATCATTACAGACGGCATGACACGTATGACGTTTGCCGCGGCGGGAACAAACACTACGCTCAAAACACCATTGACTGTTGACGATGCCGGGACACCAAATCTTGTAATTACTGAAGCTGGACTGACTCGCGCTAACAGCATCAGCCTTACCTCATCAACAGACAACAACATCGTATTGACGTCGGGTGTAGCAAGTGCAACATTTGGGGGTGGATCTGTCAACCTTGCTGTAGTTCCAGCAACTGGGTCTACTGATCAAACGTTGGTGATGAACAATACCAATATCACACTTGGCGTTACTGCAAAGACAGGGGGAACAAAGGTTGCATCGATTGATATCGCAAATGGGTCCCCATCTATAGCTATCTATGCTACGAGCGACGGAGTAACCGACAATACGTTTACAGTAGCTCCAACCAGCACTACTTCCACTGCGGCTCTGATTCTGGGCAAAACGGCTGTAGCAGGAAGTGCACGGATACACGACGGTTCAGGAGGAACAGAGGGAATTCTTGTTACTTCAGGTCTATCGGCCGATCGCACGTACACAATGAATGTTGACGCAGATGCTGCATTCGTCATGACGGCTGGAGCACAAACAATAGGTGGTGCGAAAACATTTAGTTCGGCACTATCTGTTACAGACAATACCGGATCAACAAGCTCAACTACGGGCGCCTTACAGATCACAGGTGGTGCCGGTATCGGCGAGAATCTTTTCGTAGGAGGCACTCTCAATGCTACTGGTAATGCGGCGTTAAGCGGAACGCTTGCTGTGACGGGCGCAACATCGTTGAATGGTAATGCCACACTAGGCGATGCTGCAGCAGATGTCGTCACAGTTAATGGTACAATCGCCGGCGCTACGCCTCTGGTGTTTGAAGGAGCTACCTCCAATGCCAACCAAACAACGTTTGCAATCACCGATCCATCGGTGGATCGTACAATTACATTCCCGGACGCAACTGGTACCGTTTTACTGGCCGATGGCACAGGCAATTTGACCATTACTGGCAACCTCATAGTTGAAGGAAATACGACTCTTGGTAATGCGGCCACAGACGCGATTACGTTTACTGGTACAATAGCCGGTTCATCCCCACTCGTGTTTGAAGGGGCAACTTCAGACGGATCTCAAACAACCTTCGCTATCACAGATCCTACTGCTGACCGCACAATTACATTCCCGAACGTCTCAGGCACGGTTATAACGACTGGTAATAGCGACGACTTAGTATGGGAAGTTGGTGGAAATACCATTACTGGTGGTAACACAACTCGTCGACTCGGTATTGCAACACAAGCTGCAAACCCTGATGGCTTAGCCCTAATGGTCGATGGGACAGATCGTCTCTCCATAAACGCAAGTGGAAATACGACGCTCAACGGCAATGCTACTGTAAATTCTGCCGGCCAAGCTGACCTTGTCATCAGTGAAAGTGGGCTCACGCGTGCAAACAGCATCGGCATTACATCATCTACTGGTGATGGTGTTACTCTTACGGCCGGGATTGCGAGTGCAACATTCTCCGGTAGTAGTGGCGCAATCAACATCGCTCTGCAGCCCACAACTGGTGCAGTCGCTACTGACCAGTCTATAGTCATGCAATCCACTGGTATTACGGTCGGAAATTCACCTCGTGTAGGCTACAACCGGTATTCGACAATGGACATGACCAATGGCACGAATCCAACTGTTGTTTTCCAAGTCTCAAATGAAGCCCAATCGGCCTCTAATGTTTTCACCATTGCAACAACGTCAACTACGTCTACGGCACCACTAATACTTGGTGCAACAGCTACTGCTGGTAGTGCGCGGATTCATGATGGATCGGGAGGTACTGAGGGTATCATTGTTACATCAGGATTGTCTGCAGACCGCACATATACGTTGAATGTAGATGCAGACGCATCATTTGTAATGACCGAAGGAACACAAACTGTTAACGGTGCAAAGACATTTGGTTCAGCATTAGCCATATCAGACAACACGGGGTCTACGAGCACAACTACTGGTGCATTGAAGGTCACCGGCGGTGCAGGTATCGGAGAGAATTTGTTTGTAGCTGGCACGCTTAATGCAACCGGAAACACTTCATTGGGTGGTACTCTGGCCGTAACCGGCAATTCTACATTCAATGGTAACACCACCTTGGGTGATGCGAGTGGAGATGCAGTCACGATCAATGCAGCTACAGTAACCGCAGCTAACCTCCAGAGCGACGGTACTGCAGCTCATCGTGTCGTAGTAAGTGATGCGGGTACGTTGCGCACTGCCTCGTTGGCTACAATGGTCAGCGGAACTGTCT
>Ga0082207_1001721_pt1 | contig 10110 bp, 2 predicted proteins | sample LakMenEpi10Aug09_FD_71540 | JGI IMG/M metagenome (GOLD analysis project Ga0082207, IMG submission 71540) | reverse complement strand
CGCCTGGGCTCGGGTACTGCCCGCCCCAGGGCCCCCCCCCCTCCCCACCCCGGGTTAGGTATTATACATTGCATTGTATTGTAGTCCAATTGCATAGTATATATTTTTAATTTATTTTTCATAAAGTACATAGGTACATGATTACATAAATACGTAGGTATTATTACACGAAATATTAATATGATTTCATTTACAGTCTACAGTAACGAGGTGGCCACGACCCCACCCAGAATGAAGACAAGGATGGCACAGGAGAAGGAGAACAACAGAGCCATCCAACAACAGAACAACAGAGTCATCCATCCCCAGCCGGAGTGGATGCGGAGAAACAACAGAGTCATTTATCCCCACCCGGAGTGGATGTGTAAAACAATGTCATTTATCCCCACCCAGAGTGGACTTATAAATGTAATGTAACATAGTAATTTATCCCCACCTAGAGTGGACGACAATCAACAACACACATCGGAGGGCTCATCCTTCCCCCCCCAGGGTTATGTGGGGAAGTATATCCTACGCCGTCAAGGCTCCAGATATTCCCCCTATAAAAACTGAAGACCTGGAGAGGACCACGCTGGGGCCAACCCAAGCCGGGGGGAGCGAGGCCGAGAATAATATGTGTATGTGTGTTCTATAGTCAGTCGATAGACTAACTTCATTGTTATAACATCGTTTAGTAAGATTAAAGTATTTAAACTGAAACTTCGGATTACTTCATTGACCAGACTATCAAGTTTGGGCGTAACAGAGGTTAACCCCGATATGGCGACCCTGGCAAGTCCAGTAGAAGGATTTGCCAGGGAGGTCATTACTTAGCACAAAAGAAAAGCTAAGTAAAGGGGCTACCCAAAGTTACTTGTAGACTGAACATTGACAAATTGAAAATTTTTTTTCACTGTTTCAGGAAGACGACAGAGAACCTTCCAGCAGACTACAGACTACATATTACAGAGAGTGCGAAATAGTTCTAAGACATACGGTTCAAACCCCGCGTTTTAGAACTCGCATTTGTATTTGAGAATACTTGTATAAGACTAGGCTAAACACCAGCTTTTACAAAAATATTCACACATACCTCTCGAACTTTCTCTAACTGAAACTCGACAAACATATTTGCAGATCGCATACTTGCATATTCATATTCATATCCAGATAAAAACCTATAAACTTTTTCAAGAAATAGCCTTGAGCAACAAAACCGCTGCTCAATTTTATTTTTGAAAAAGTAAGTTTTTAAACTCGTGCAACTTTCTAAAAATAGCCTTGAGCAACAAAACCGCTGCTCAATTTTATTTTGGAAATTTTGTAAAAACTTGAAAAAACCATGGCACAGTCTAACCTAGTGCATCTCATGAGAGAGGAAAAAACATCTCGTGGTCTAGCAGAATTGATGAAAGAGCTAGTGCTCGCAAGTGGAGCCCCAGATGAAACTAGGAAAACTCTACGAGAAAAAATAGACATAGTGTGCAGGAACAGTAAGGAAAAAGAACACTCTAGAAAGATAGAAGAGTTTACGTTCACTAAAGCAAGGAGGAGCATAGAAGACTGGGAAGCAGAATTGAAGAGATCAGATGTACATCCCACCAAGGACAATCATTTCAAGTCCGAATATGGCGTTAATTACATTAACACATGTAAGGAATCATGGACCAGGAAGGAAGACGAGGCAGGCTGGACAGCAGTAGATACAGCAAAAGAGAACTGGGAAAGAGACCAAGATAATAAAAAAAGGGATCACGACAGGAAACAGCCAGTAGAAGGAGCAGAGCGTGCAGAGTACGAAAGGAAAGTCATGACAAAGGACGATCTCACGAGAATCTTTGATGAAACAAAGAGAGAGATCAGATTAGGAAATAGGAAAGCAATGAGACACAGCCCGATATGGGAAGTAGCAGCCAGAACACAGAATAATGACAGTACGTATGAAGACAAAGAACTTAGATTCAAAGACCGGGAAGACAAAAGTAAGAAAGAAGAGCACAGAGAGACAGACTGGTACCAAAACATCCAGAACATTTCGGAACTAGGCGGACAATTAGGGTACACTGAACGACACTTCAAAAACGTATTAAGTCGCTTCATTTCATGGTTTAACCCAGAACTGAGCATCGTAACGGACAGACTGACAGCTGATGAGACAGCAAGATTTCTGATGCGACTCCATACACCAGACACAGACGAGGAGAAAATCGACAAACAGATTAATCGACTCACTCGTAAAGCAGGCACCTCACTCAGACCTGTAATGGCGTACCTACTCGAGATAGTAAGTGCCAAATACCAGGCAAGTACACCACTGGAAAAAGAGACAGAAATCAGAAAAGAAATGATAAGGGGTTTAGTAAAATTCACTAGAGGAGACCTACAGATACAGATAGTCCAGAGTATAGAGTATGCCAGAAGAAGTAAAGATAAATTAGACTGGAAATTCATCTTGGAAAAAGCAATAGACAGCGAGATGATCCAGGGAACACCACAGGTTGACATAAAATACCAGAACCATGATGCAAACGAGGCTGCTTTACAGAAATTGTACAACGTCTCAACAGGAATAGATACCAAACCGAGATATCAGCCGAATTATGCACCGGGCAAAGACGACGAGCGTCACCGCGAGTACTATGAAGCGGAGACCCTTAAAGAGACAGAAAGTGACAGAATCGACCTTTCAGAGATATATGGCGACTATCCAACCTCCTCCGAACTCCGAAAGATACTAGGAAAAGAAAAGCAGAAAATGGAGAAGGTGGTCCACGAGAAAAGACAGAGAGAGGAGGCAGAACAAGAGGAAGAATGCCGAAAGATAGCCAAATTAGAAGAGAGAGAAAGAGAAAAAGAGAGAGAGAGAGAGATTAGTAAAAATGACGATAAATTAAAACTCTTGAAAAAAGTACAAGAGGAAGCAACTAGGAAAAGCACGAGAGAAAAAGCACAAACGAAGACATTCGGGATATATGCTATTTCTCCCGAGGCAGAGACAGTTAAGACTGACCGAAGAGACATACAAAAAGGTGAGAGGTCACCAAGGGAGAATAGTTTAAACAGAGACAGGTCAAGTCCCTACCGGAGAGACAACACTACACCAACCAGGAGAGATAACTCAGGACAGAATAGAAGAGACAACTCAGTCCCCAGGAGACGGGATGACAGAGACAATAGATCCAGAGACAGAAATAATACCGGTTGGAACAACAGGAATACTGGCAGGAACGATAGGTCAAGAGACAACTCTACGAACAGGAATGAAAGAGGCAGAAGTAGGGAAAGACAAAATGCCAAAGAGACAAGAACAAACTACAGCACTGAGAGAACACCTACCCGCAGAGACAGAAGCGACAGTACAAAAGACAGGCAAAAGTACGGAATTACCTCAGAAGACTTTAGAAAACAGAAGGGAGAAATGTTCAGAAAAGACTTTATAATGAGAGAAAGTGACAAAGAATGTGACAAATGCGGAGATTGGAGACATTTCCCCTGGAATTGTGACAGATACAGGAGGTATTCGAAATTCGAATGTAAAACATGCTCAAAAGGTCTTCACCATTGGGCCGAAGACTGTATGGGAGGTTTTAGAGACAGAATGGAACAACCGTACAAAAAGAATGTGAATAGAGACAGTTCCAGAGACAGCCGCCGAAATACAGACGGAAGAGACAGATCAAGAAGTTTTAACAGTGCGAGCAGGCGACCAGAAGACAGGGACAGATCTCAAAGCTTCAACAGAGAAAGAGGCAGAGAAAACAGAGACAAAAGACCTGATAGTGGAAATAGCAGAGACCGAAGACAAGACAGTAGAGATGGCAGGGACCGAAGTAGAGACTCTAGAGACGGAAGGATACCAGATAAGGACAGAGGCCTAAATATGAAGGGGTGGACAAACAAGCAGGGAAATTGATTAGCCAAGGGAAAGGAAACACTCGACCGGACCCTGAAAGGCAAACAGGAAAGAGTGTAGAGTCAGAACTCGGTAAAGAGACACATAACTGTAACAGTATGAAATTTCCTAAACCAAGGACACTTTCGCTTAACGATCACGATGACTTATCGACACCTCAACCTAAATTGTTTAAAGAGCTAGTTAACGATATTATTTTCCCACCTGAGGGAAGTCCAAGAGACAGATATTTACAATCAACGATAGACGATTTAAAAGAACGTTCCAGGAAAAAATCCAAAGCCATTAAGTTGAATCAATTATTTATAAACCGTCAACTTTATTTCTTAAACATCTGCCTGAACCCAGAAGAAGGTATGAAAAAGGATACAAATGTTAAAGGGTTAGTAGATACAGGAGCTGCAAACAGCCTAATACACACCGACATAATAAAGCGGTATGGTATAAAGTACGAGCCAGGCAGTATGGTGATTTGTACGGCTACAGGGACAGATAGCGTTTCTATTAAAGGGACTGCTCATATAAAGTTCAGAATGCGGACAACAAAGAATAACATCATAGAGACCTGCGCTAATTTTATAGTAACAGAAAAACTGAACGGCATGGATTGTATACTAGGCGCAGATTTTTTAATGGATAATAGTAACGTGTTAAATGTGTCTAAAAACTGCTTAGTGTGGCGAGAGAACGATAGCCTTCATAGAGTCCGGATAGCTGACAGCACAGAGTTGGAAAAGTTGGAAACAATAAATATTTACACACAGAAGCATGCGCATAGAATCCTGTTTAAACCAGAAATAGAGTGCAAGGATTGCTTGCAGCTGGATAAAAATTCGCATAAAGCTGACACAAAGGTACTCCGAGGACGGGATGTAAAGGGACACCCAATTATAATTTGTAAAGATAAAGAGAATGGGGAAAAGATCCTTAAACAAAACTTAGTAAATACATGCAAAAATATAGACGCAAATACCGAAGAGAGTACTTTAGAACCTACAATAGGTGTATATAGCCATAGTGTACAGCATAATTATGAGGAGGAAACATTACCAGACTCGGCGGATCTATTCGCGGATTCTCAGGAATTAAAGGAGGAAATACTCGAAAAAAAGATCTCAATTAATGATGGGGACTATTCTCATTGCCCCCCCGAACATTTAGGAAAGTTAATGAGTCTAATGGAAGATTTTAAAGATCGTTTCTCAGAGTCAAAACTAGATCTGGAAATCACAGACATGTATACAGCCGATTTAGAAACCATACCCGGTAAAGTTGTCAACCAAAAATGCCGCAGGCTACCGACAGATAGATTCGTTTTCGCGAAAAAAGCTATAGATCAATTGATAAAAATGGGCGTTGTTTCGGAATCCGATTCGGCGTGGAGATCGAACGTGGTTATGGTCCCAAAACCACAGTCGGGTCAACTGAGGGAGAATTCTAAGTCAGACATGTTAGACAAGTCTAAAAAAGTAGATATATACAGAATATGTTTAGACTTCAGGGAATTGAACAACAGCCTTGTATTCCCCAAAAATGTTCAATTCGTTAATCTGGAAAATTTACTACATAAGCTTAAAAATAAGGTGTGCGTAAGCATGGATATATCTTCCGCATTTTTCATAATTCCTATAAATGAAGCGGACCGCTACAAAACATCCTTCTGGGTTAATGACTTGAGCTACGAATTTAACTCATTGGTTATGGGGCTAAAATCTAGTCCTTACCATCTAAAAATGTTTATGAACATAGTGTTTGGACCTGTCCAATTTGAAAAGTTAAAAAAACTGCTGAGCCAAGCTGAGCGTGATTTACTACCTTCTAGCTTTGCAGATATAGTTATCAGCTATTTCGACGACTGCTTTGTTTTTGCTGACAATTATGAGCAGCTTCTCGTGTGTTTTAAAATATGTCTAATGGCTGCAAGGGAAGCAAAAATAAAATTTAGTGTGGAAAAAACCACATTCTTCACAACAAAAATTAAAGTACTGGGCTACTCATTTGATACAAAGGACGCACTTCTAACAATGGATAGGCTAAAGTCCTCAGCAATCACAAACATGAAAAAGCCCTCTTCACTTTTTGAGCTACATAGTAGGCTCTGCGCTTTCCAGTATCAAAGTATATTTCTCCCTTACCTCAAACATATTCTTTACCCTCTTCATTACATGTTAAGGAAGAGAGAATGGAAATGGGGAGACCAAGAAGAGGAAGCTTGGTCATTAGCAAAGCAATTATGCGGACTAGGGTTGAGGCTTACAATACCGGATAAGGAGGATGATTTAGTTCTAACAACAGATGCAAGTAAAGTTGCAGCGAGCGCATGCTTATTCAGAGTAAGAAACAAAAAGTTAGAACTAGTGGCCGTTAACAGCAAGTATTTTAACGTAACGGATCTAAATAAATGTAGCTATGTACTAGAAAGTGTAGCACTGGCGTACGGGCTTAAGTGCTTTGCCTCATACATATTGAATTGTGAGGGCAAAATAAAGGTATTTACAGATGCAAGGTCATTGATTTACTGTAAAAGGATGTCGACTCACAGTATACTACTCAATAGTACCCTAGCCTACCTGACAAATTTCGTGACTTTGTCAAACATGGAACTGTATCACTTGCCCGGGGACGTAAATGTCCTGGCGGACGTAATGAGCAGGGCTATAGCAGACAATCTGAACTGTGCATTAAATCGCGAACATCCCATAAGTAAACAATGGGCGACTGTTATTCCTGTAATACCGGAGACATTTAACGTAGACCGGAATACTTTGTTTAAATTCTTAACATGTACATTAAAGCCTGAAATAGAGGATAAACATGACAGAAGAATGAGGAAATTGGTAGAGCCAAAATCAGTTCAGCAATGGTTTGACATTTCCCAGGGAGCGACAAGCGAAGAAAGATTTTATAATGCGATAAGACTTCTCGAACAGTGGAATGATACTTATGAAAAGCATGAGAAGCTAGGCAACATATCTGTTAACATGTTGTCTCAGAAAGAGCAGAGAGCACACGAAGCTCTCATGCGACTAATCACTGAGAAAAATAAAGAGTGCACCATAATTATAGAGAATATATTAGAAAAAACTTATGCGGATATAAAGGACACGCCTATTTACAAAAAAATTCGGAAAAGTCTGGTGGAAGCCAGTAAACAATTAATTAGTATAAATGGTGGCGGACTAACAAAGGATAATGTAACCGACTACTGTATAATAATAGACGATATTATGGTTCAAATTTCGGAAATTTTGCCCGAAAGTAAAATACCAACAAGTGAAGGGTGTAAAGCAATAATCAAGACTAATGTATTTAATAGCATCCTGAATTATGGAAAAACAGTAGCAAATGGAGTGCAAGAAAAGAACTCTACATGGGAAGGCAGAGGTCATTTAAAATACAGACCCGAGCCATATAGTAGTGATATATCACTTCGAACTCAAAAACAATACAGTCTAAAACCTAATGAGATAATTAAGTTGGATCTGGACGTTCGTGTCCACCCGAGAGCTGGTTATATACATGAATACACTGAGGCGGAATTTACAAAGAAAATGGAAATGAATGTGGAGACAGCCCTCATGTGTGTGGGCACAGACGACTACAATAAAATATCCATACAAAATCTGAAAAGTGTGCCAGTAACAATACCCGAAGGTACAGCAATATTAATAGTAAATACGTCCAGAATATCATATGACACGGATACAGGGACATTTAGTTCAGAACGGCAGGAGACATTATGGAATGAAGTAAACACCGACAGTAAAGGCATAGCTTTGGTCAGGGATGTCCTAAGTACATTTGAACCGGATTCTCTTAAAATAGGTGAAATATCAATTCGGATTCCAGGCGAAGGGGACACGAGAGCTAGACTTATAGACGAACTTCGAGGCCATGATAATGACAACCTGCCGAAAATATCGACAAAACTATATAATATATTACCAGTCACTGCAGAAGTCGAACAGAATCATGAGGATTCATATAAAACGGATACACAGGCATTATTAGCACTGGATCTGTTACAAGATAAAAAACTCTCGTTACACACTCTCATTAAATTACAGGGAGAAGACGACAACATACAGTTAATAAGGGAAAACTTGACGGGAAACCAGGACGCGTATGGTTCTTATATCCTAAAAAACGGACTAGTATGTAAAAAATTTACAGTACACCATATAGGCGTAACATTTTTAGGCATATACATACCGACAGCGATACTGAGAGCAGTGATGCAGTATGTACATCGCAAGTACCTACATACCTCGGTGACTCAAACTAAAAAGGAGTTTTCAGCCAATTATTATCACCCACAATCAGATAAATTTGCGAAAGAAATATGCAGGGAATGCGTAATATGTACCCAAAGCAGAAATATGGAGAAAAGGGATATTACTATAGGGAGACAGCGTACATTGAAACCGGAAAGACCGCGGGAATCAATATCAGCGGACATATTATACTTTCCGAAATCAAGTTCAGGTTATACACATGGATTATTAATTGCAGACCTATTCTCACTGTACGTGAGTTTCTTCCCCATGCGAAGTAAGAATAGTGCTGAGGTAGCAAAAGCTTTTGATAAATATTTGTCAGCAATGTGCCCACCAAAAAATCTATACACTGACTCAGACCAAAGCTTCAGAGGGGAGGTGGAAACATTGCTTCGCCTTTGGAATATAACGCATATTACAAGTTACCCTTACACACAGAAGCAGAATGCGGTAGAATCACAAGTAAGGATCTTTAAGAATGCCTATAGGGCCGCCATTTTGGAAAACGACATATTTAAGATTCCCCAGTGGGACAAACTCTATCCTATGGTCATATGCAGAATAAATGTCATGATTAGTAAATATGGCATGAGCCGAGAATCGGTACATTTCGGAACAATCGTGGATTCCTCACTGCCATTAATAGTAGATTGCGAAGCTTTTAGCCCTTTAGAAGACGATTTGAAGCAACTTTGCGACAGGTTTAGAGATAAAATCGGGCGATTTCTCATGAGGAAGAAGAGGGATAAAGAGCTATACAAGATAGGAAAGTCGAAACACTTTTATATGTACGAATTAGTGATGAGGACAGACTATACAGCAGACAATCTCCTAGCACCAGTGTATAAGGGTCCTTTCAGAATAGTACATTTAGACAGTGGAGGAGCCAGACTCAGGAACATAAAAACTAAAGAGGAACAGTCAGTAAGTTTCGAACACATGCGAAAGATACATATAGACGAACTTTTAACACTTTTACCGCAGAATTTTGACTCTGAGGTTATGGCAGCTTTAGACAACTATAGATATAAAAGGTCAGATAAAGAAGAAGAGCCAGGGATAGACAGAGATACGTCAGAGACAGGGAGCGATAAAGCAGATAGTGGAAAAAGGGTATTACGTTCCGGGAGATTGTACCAGATTGACATAAAGAGGATAGGAGACAAAACTGGAAAAGAAGCCGAAAAAGTGTATTGGAGGACAGGGCAAATATACAAAAGGGATATATTCGACAAAAATATACCTATACTTACAAGACACAGAGCTTCTGATAGGGAGTTTATTGCTCAAAGAGATTTTTTAAATACAACAGAGAAGAATATTTTTGCGGGAGAATATATGAAAACAGTCGAGGTGATGATGACAAAAGCAGAAAAAAGGAAATATTACTCTGATAAAAAATGTTCATTTAGTTCCGCTGAGGAAGGTACAATGATTATACGAATGAAAAAAACAGACCAGGAAAGACCGGGGAAAAGGGTTAAATTTAAAGAGGTTGTGATTCATTTCTACTCGGATAAACAAAAGGACTAAATTTTCAAGTAGCAATGATTTAAAAAAAAAATTATATATATATTGACACTTGAAAACAGAGAGAAGGCAGACCCGCTGCCTGGTGTGAAGAGAGAGACAGAAACCATGGCGTAAAGGCGATACTTGGCAAGCCAGTGAGGAATGGCCACGAACCGATTGTCATTTCCAGCTCACCGAGTATACGGTCGGTGGACAAGGGAAGTGCGGCGATAGTGGTCAAAGGCGACCTGTTGGATACAATGACCAACAGGAGCAAATCCTCTCTGGTCAAAAGCGCCAATGAGCCAAAGGTCATGGGGAATAGCTCTTTTATATAAGGAACGAAAATAACGATTATTTTGGGTATGAATAAACAACAACAAAAACCCAAACAATGTAATAACGTACACGGATATTAGCAGTTTT
>Ga0082207_1001720_pt1 | contig 10113 bp, 11 predicted proteins | sample LakMenEpi10Aug09_FD_71540 | JGI IMG/M metagenome (GOLD analysis project Ga0082207, IMG submission 71540) | reverse complement strand
CGACAGGGCGCACCGCCTCACCGAGGCGCTCCGTCGCAGCGGCTGGCCGGCGTGGGAGTTTCACGACCGCGATTCGAGCATCGTCTGCGTGGGGAACATCGATCAGCTCAGCGTTCCTGGGCCGGGGGGCCGGAAGGCGCCCCATCCCGAGGTGGCGAGGATCGTGGCGTCGCTCGGTCCTGACCCCGCCGCACTCGCCCGGGGGCAGATCATGCCCAGGGCGTTTGACGGCATCATGCTCGACGTCCAGCCGCGGCCGATCGACGTGCCCCGACAGCCGGCCGGTCGGCGGTGAACCCATGCTCGTGCTCGGCACCACCAATCACGGCAAACTCCGCGAACTCCTGGAGTTGCTCGAGCCTCATGGCATTGGCTGCACGTGCCTTGCCGGCTTCGCAGCCGCGGTCGATGTCGACGAGACCGGGGCGACGTTTGCGGAAAATGCCGAACTGAAGGCGATCTCCCAGGCGGTGGCCCTCGGTCGCTGGGTGCTGGCTGAGGACAGCGGCCTCGTGGTGCCCGCGCTGGGCGGGGCCCCCGGCGTGCTCTCGGCTCGGTTCTCAGGACCGGCAGAAGCCGCTGATCGTGAAACCGTCGACCGGCGGAATAGCGCGCTGTTACTGGAGCGGCTCGCGGGTCACAGTGGTCGCGAGCGGTCGGCCCACTACGCCTGTCATGCGGCGCTCGCCGATCCCGGTGGACGCGTCGTTGCGGTCGCTGTGGGAACATGCCACGGACGGATTGCGGAGTCCCCGGCGGGCTCCGGAGGCTTCGGCTACGACCCGCTGTTCATCGTGTCGGAGTATCACCGCACGTTTGGCGAACTGCCTCCGGCGGTCAAGAGCGTGATCAGCCACCGGGCACGTGCGATGCGGGCGATGCTTCCGCTGATCGTACAGGCGCTTGGCGGCGGTGACTGAGGGCCTCAGGCCGGCCATGGGTTTTCCAGGCGGTGGCGGATCACCCGAAGCACGTCGTCGGTGCCGTCCATCCGTCCGGCGACGGCCGCCAGCGGCGCGGCGAACCGGTCGAGGCCATCGACGAAGGCTCGCACGACACCGGGCGTCACTTCCTCGAGCAGGCAGAAGTCGCCGCAGCCCATCGACCGGAGAAAGTGGCTGTTCATCATCTGTTCGGAGTGCGCCCGCTCGGGCAGGACGAGCAGCGGCTTGCCGAGATGAAGGGCCTCGCCGATGAGTTGGTTGCCGGCGGCCGACACGAGCCCGCGACAGGCCGTGAGATCGGCGACAAAGGCACGCTCGTCGATCGCGTGGAACGACACCTGCCCCACTGCGTCGCGCTGGCCCAGGCCGTAGACCCGCACCGGCATGCCACAGTCGGCCAACGCCTCGATCGCCGAGAAGGGCGTGTGACGCCGGAGGTAACTGAGAATGAAGCCATCGTCGCGGGGCGTGGCATCGAGGATCTCGCGGCGGAGGAGCGGCCCGACCTGCACCACATGCTCCCAGCCACGGCGGAGCGGCGGCCTGAAGAACGCCGACACCACCGTGTCGGAAGCCTCCATCACATACATCCAGACTGCATGGCTCATGAACCACGCGTTCCACTGAAGCGCCCGGGGGAGCGAATCGAGGTCGTAGGTGAGGAGGAAGTGCTGGTGATCGACACTCACGAGCGGAATACCCATGCGGCCCGCCGCCCGGGGCAGCGCCGGCTCAAAGTCGGCGATGGTAAGGTCGGCACCGAAGATCTCGAGTTCGCGAAGCATCTGGTCCACAAGCGGGCCCAGCAGTCGCGCCTGGTAGTCGAGGCCGGCGGCGATCGACTTCATGACGTCGAGGCGTCCGCCGCTGTACTCAAAGACGACCCCTGGAACCTCCTCGATCCTCACTCGCGGGTGGCCCGCGGCGAACTGCTCACGGAGGAAGGTGAGGGCGTCGGCGGAGGTCCAGACGAGCACATCGTGGTCAGCCTCCAGGCGACCAACGAGCGTGCTCACCCGGGTCGCGTGGCCGCGGCCCTCACCGCACAGACTGATGGCAATCCGGGACACGGCAGGATGGCCGAGGACGGCGGGGCACGCCGATATGGCGGCCCTCACCGCGTGGGATTGTCGCCGGAGGAGCGTGGTTTCGCCAGCGGCCCCGGGGCGGTGCTTCTGGACCGTCGATCGGTCGCGTACCATGCGGGGGAAGTGCGGCAGGAGATGGCATGATCAGACTTCACACAGCAACCGGTCGGTGGCGTTGGCCTTGTGCAGCGGCGTCGCTCGTGATGCTGGCTGCAGCGGGTTTGGGGACGGCCTCCAGGGCCGATGACGCACCCGCCGAGAAGAGCCCGCCCGTCGCGTTCGTGGGCGACACACCGATTGATGGGGCGGCGATCGACCGCGTGATCCGGCGGCTGCATCCGGTGTCGAAGCCGTCCGGTGAGCAGCGCAAGCAGATCGAGGTGACGGTGCTCGAGCAACTCGTCGACGAGGCATTGCTCCGCGCCGAACTCGCGACTCAGCTTGTCGAGGTTGCCGATGGCGAGATTCAGGCTGGGTTCGAGCGTCTCCGCGGCCAGTTGGCATCGCGGGGCGTCCCGCTGGAGGCATTTATGGCCGAGTCGGGCCGCGACGAGCAGGGGATCCGCGATCAGATCAGGCTCGAGCTTGCCCTCGATAAGTACATCAGGCCGCGGATGACCGCCGACAAGGTGAGTAGCTTCTTCGAGCAGAACCGGCGCGAGTTCGACGGCACGCGGCTGCGGGTCAGTCACATCGTGCTGCGGCCGGACATCGTTGACACCGAGGGCGTCGATCGTCAGGTGCGTCAGGCGGAGGCAATTCGCCGCGATGTCCTCCAAGGGAAGATCGTGTTCGACGAGGCGGCGCGACGGTTCTCGGCCGGTCCCAGCCGCCACAAGGGGGGCGACATTGGCTGGATCACTCGATCCGGCCCGATGGTCGAGGCTTTCACCAAGCCGGTGTTCGCGCTTGCCAAAGGAAACATGTCGAAGCCGATCATGACGCCATTTGGTGTCCACCTCGTGAAGGTGATCGACGTGGAGCCCGGCCGCATCGGACTCGATGCCGTCCGGCCAGCTCTCGAGAAAATGATGGCCGCGCAACTCGTCCGTGATCTGTTGGCCACGGCCCGAGCCTCGACCCCGGTGACCTACACACCAGGCGTCTCGCACTTCGACCCGGCTACGCCGGCCGACGGTCCCGATCCCAGGCGGATCGTCGTCGAGGGCGGCCAGTAGCGATGCGGGGGCCGGAGACGGTGAAAACCAGTCTCTCCGTCGTGCCTCCCTTGCGCAGTCTCCGCTGCCGGCGGGGTTTCCCGGTTGCCGCCTCGACGCTTGGCCGCTAGCCTCCCCGCCCCGCGTTGAGGCCTCGCATCCTGCATGAAGTTCCGATCCGCACTCCTGGTGGCGTTCATGGTTGCCGTTCCCGCGGCGGCCATGTTTTCGCACCGCATTCCCGCCGAAGTCCGTCGCTCGATCCGCGACCAAATGGCTCGGCTTCCTTTGGCATTGTCGCCGGCGAAGCCTGCCGAGGCTGACGGTCGAACGGCGGGCAGGACGGAATCACCGATCGTGGAAGGGCCTGTGGTCGCCGCGGCCGCCGGCACGCCGCCCGGCCCCGCCGCGCCGCCAGTCGCTGCCGCAGAGACGAATCCCAACGACGTCTTGGGGCGGCTTGCTCGGCTTGGGGCCATCGGTTTCGAGTGCCGCCCGATTGCCGGCGGCGGCGGGGAGCACGTCGCGAGTTGTAGTGTGCCGCTCGATGGCTCAGGGCAACTGCTGCGGGTGTTTCACGTCACCGGGAGCGACGCCCGCTCCGCGGCGATCGCCTTGCTCGACGACGTTGGGGCCTGGAGGGATCGCGCTGGCCTGCACCGGGCGGCGGCCGAGCCGGCTCGTGCCGGCGAACAGCCGCTGCGGTTCTGATACCGATCGTTATTCCATGAACCCGTTCTCGACGCATGGCCGACGCGGCAGAACGCAGACGCTCTCCACGTGCCTTGCGGCTCCGGGGGCGGGAGCGTTGGCGAAGGACCTGCCTGCGGGCCGCCGGTGGTGGCTCCTCGGCGACCGGACGAGCCAGGCGGTCGATGAGCACCCGTCGTTCGGGCAGCACGTGCGGGCTGACGAACTGGCCCGGCTCGAAGCAGCCATGTTCCTGGCCCGCGAGCCCTTAACGACCCGCCGACTCGCGAAACTTGCACGGCTGCCAGATGGCACGCGGGCGCGGGTGCTTCTCCGGGAACTGCGTCGGCTGCACGACGCCTCCGGCGCGGCGTTTCGCGTTGAGCACATCGCGGGTGGATACCAGCTGCTCACCCGCGGTCCATTCGGCCCCTGGGTTCGCCGGCTCCTCGACCAGCCCTCCGCCAGTCGCTTGTCCGGAGCGGCCCTCGAAACGCTCGCGATCGTGGCCTACCGGCAGCCGGTCACCCGGGCCGAGATCGAGGCGATCCGTGGGGTTGGGAGCGAGGAGATGCTCCGGCATCTCCTGGAACGCGATTTCGTCGCGGTTGGGGGGCGTGCCGAGGAACTCGGCCGGCCCAACGTTTACGTCACCACGCGACGGTTTCTGGGGGCTTTTGGGCTCGCCAGGATCGAGGATCTGCCCGCCGTGGAGGCGGCTCCCAGCAGTGCCGAGGGCCACGGCGGCGCGACGGGGGCTGGCGGCGGCTGAATCCCCGGGCTCGTGACTTGCACGCCCCGCGGGCGGTGGACACACTGTCTGCCTCGCCGGACCCTCCGCAGCGTTCCAAAGACAGGTGTTTTTTCGCCTGCCGATTGGACGATGCTGGAGCGATCAGGTAGAGAAATGTCCTGTGGTGTCGTTGTCGATCAGATTTCAGGAGGTTTTCGCCGTGACGATCGCTGCAAGTAGCCGTGAGCATCGAGACGCTCGTGATGCCGACGTCTTCTCGTGGAACGAACTCCCCGAGTTGCTCGCCGCGGAGGACCTGTTCGACGCCTGCGGGACGGCGTGCGAACGCGGTACTGCACTGTGCGTTAATGAGTTGAAGTTCGGCGACGACAGCGTTGTCGTAGTCAGCGACGAGGATGACGATTACGACGACGACGAAGATGATGAGGACGATGAGGACGAAGACGACGACCTCGAGGACGATGAGGACGACGAGGAAGAAGACGAAGACGAAGAGGAGTGGGAGGAGGTCGAGGACGAAGACGAAGAGGACGACGAAGAAGAGGAAGAGGACGAGGAAGAGGACGAGGATGAAGAGGAAGAGGATGACGAGGACTGGGAAGACGACGACGAGGATTGGGAAGATGAGGACGACGATGAGGAAGATGACGACGACGATGATGATTGATCGTCGTCACCTGTGACTGCCTGTGGTGGTTCCAGGAAGCTCGCAGGCACGATCCTGATGCGATCCGGGCCCAGACTTGGGTCCGATGCTTTTCCGCTCAGCGGGGCCACCGGTCCCGCTCGCTGGCGCCCACTCGCTGGGGCCCACTCGCTCGTGATCAGTGGGCCGCGTCGTGGACTTCCAGGCGGGTGACGTGCCCCCGGCGTTCGACGTCGATCACTGCCGTGGTGCCAGCGGCCTTCAACCGCGCAAGCATGTCGTCGTGCGACGAGATCCTGGCGTCGTCGATCGTTAGGATTCGGTCGCCGGGCATCATGCCGGCACGACTCGCCGGAGAATCCCGCCATACGCGAATGATCACCGGGGCATCGGGCTCTCCCGAATCGTTGCGGGTGCCGATCCCCCAGCGGCCGCGAGGGCTGCCGTCGGTATCCGGGATCGCGGCTTCGAGCCGGTTGCGGGTGGTGTTCGATTCGGTTCTGCACTCGCCACGAAACGGCGGCATGGGCGAGGGGTCATTGGCGACGGCCGCCACGAACCCGAGGGCGAGTCGCGTCACCGGTTCGATGCCCGGCAGGTTCACCAGGTGCACGTCATCGCTGGGGCGGTGGTAGTGGTCGTGCAGGCCCGTGTGGAACATCACCGTCGGGATGCGGGCGGCGATGAACGGGTAGTGGTCGGAGTCTTCCTCGATGTCCCAAACGAACGACAGGTCGAGTCCGGCAGCATGGGACGGGCGGTTATTCGCCTGGAGGACTGTCTCCCGGAGGCCGTGCGCCGTCCGGGTGCCGTAGACCTCCAACCGGTTGCCCCGCAGGCGGCCGATCATGTCGAGGTTGACCGACAGGACAACACGACGGCCAGCCATCCCCTGGGGCGCGACCCGGAGGAAGTGGTAGGAGCCAAGGAGTCCCTTCTCCTCGCCGTCCCAGAAGGCGATCAGGATCGACCGCCGAGGCTTTTCAGGGAGATGTCCGAGCGCCTCGACGATTTCCAGCAGGCCCGCCACTCCCGAGGCATTATCATCGGCGCCGTTGTGGACGTAGCCGAAGGGGCCATAGCTGTTGTCGGCGTTGCCATAGCCAACGTGGTCGTAGTGGGCCCCGATGACGATCACCTCCTTCGCCAACTCCGGATCGCTCCCCTCGACGAGCGCGAGGATGTTGCGCATGCCGCCGAATGGCTGGTAATACGTGCCAGCGTCGCCCGCCGGAGGGATGCCGAGTTTTGTGAGTTGCTCGACGATGTAGGTGGCCGCGGCACGGCCCCCCCGGCTGCCCCCTTCTCGACCCTCGAATGAGTCATCGGCCAGTACTCCCACGTGGCGGCCTGCGTCCGTAGCCCGGATCGAGGCGTGGGCGGCCGACATCATCTCCGCGGCCGTGGACACCGCGGGAGTGGCGGCCGTGAGGCCAAGAGCGAGCGTGGCCAAGGCGAGCGCCCAGGCGATCACACGGGTCGGCCGGGGTGCGGTACCGGGTGAAGTGGGTGTGTGCGACACGGTTCGGCGCTGCCTCCTTGCGGGACGCCAGAGTGGCGTCCAGAATAGTCGGCGAAGGATTTCCCCGGACCACGGGGTTTCTTCCCGGTTCCGTCGGCTGAGTTCGGGGCGACCTTCCCGTCTGGGAAGGGCGCGTCGGCCTGGGAGGCGATCCGGTGCAGGAGAGGTGGCAGAGTGGTCGAATGCGCGTCTTTGCTAAAGACGTGTCCGGTCAAAAGCTGGACCGCGGGTTCGAATCCCGCCCTCTCCGCTGGTTGGTTTCGCGAGGTCTCGCGACGAGTCGCGGGACTTTGTGGAAGTGGCGGTCGCTGAAGGGTTTGCACGCGGGTCCCAGTGTTCGGATCACGCTCATCGACCGCGACGTGCCGAGCTATTTTCGGAGCTTGGAGCACCTGCTGCGCTCTAGCGCCCGGCCACCCTTCGCGCTCGAGCGGCTCTCCGTGAGCCGCGGTGCAGACGGCCAGATCGCTCGCATCCGCTACGTGCTGCCGAGACATAAGGCGGCGAACTGGGTCGGACCCAGTCGCAGCCGCAAGTCTACGCGACCGGGAGCGAACGGCGTCGTCGAGCTCTCGCCGTTTGAGTTCCTGGACCGGCTCGCCGATCTCGTCCCGCCGCCGCGCAAGCATCGGCACAGGTATCACGGAGTGTTTGCACCGAATCACAAGCTCAGGCGGGCCGTGACGGCACTCGCCCTCGGGAATGTCGGTAAGCGAGGCGATGCCGCGGCTGGCGGGTATGCGGTCGGTGGACATACGGCGGGCGAGCATGCCACGGGAGGCTGCTGTGACGCGAATCACGCGAATCAAAAGCCCCGCTCGCACGACACCTCACGGATTGCGTGGGCGAAACTGATGGCGCGGGTGGGGGAAGAGTTTCCACTTGCGTGCCCCACCTGCGGCGGCGACATCCGGCTGATCGCATTCATCACCGATCCGGGCCCGATCCGGAAGATCCTGACACACCTCGGCGAACCGCTCGAGCCGCCTCCACTTTCACCTGCTCGTGGCCCGCCGATCGACTGGGGAGAGCTCGTGCAGGTCCATGACGACCGGGCAATCTTTCAGGGACGGATAGACGAGCTGCCCGTGATCGACATCCACAGCCTCTGACCGGCGTCGGACACGAGGCGTCGAAGCCCCGGTAACGGCCGACTGGGCCGCGGTCTGCGCAGACGCTAGAAAAACGCCACCGAAGCGGATGCGGGGCGTTTCGAGAAACCCGTTCCCGACGCCCGGGCCGCTCCTCCCGAGGCTCACGAGTCGCTCATCAGCCGGAAGACCGGTGCGGAGGTGCCATTGACCGGGCTATCCTTAGGCCCCACCCTCTTTCTGCCACTCACGCGGCCGCGCGAGAACGTCGCCAATGGTGAGCCGCTCGACGACGACTCGCTGCTGGCCATTCCGCCCGGCAGTGATTTCACCATCCGCGTTCGTCGCAGAGCCCACGCTTGGTGTTCCATCGCGATGCCCGAAGGGGTGTCGCTCCCATCCGACTCCATGTCGGGCGCCAGGCGGGTTGCCGCTCCCGCCGGAACGGTGAGGTCCTTGCGGCAACGGGTGCACGAGGTCGCGGCCGCGTTGCTCGATCAGCCGCCGCGAACCGTGGCCCATCGGTCGGCCGGACTCAGCGTTCTCGACGCAGCGATGGCCTGCCTGTCAGCCCCGCCACAGCGTCTGCGCCGCATGGGGAGGCCCCGCCTCGACCGGGCGGCCATCGTCCGCCTGGCGATGGAGACGATCGAGGCTGGCTCAGTCGTCCCGACGGCGGCCGAACTCGCCCGCCACATCGGGGTGAACGATCGTACTCTGCTCAGGACGTTTCAGGAACGCTTCGGGGTGCCCCCGAAGACCTACCTGATGCTGCGACAACTCCACCAGATCCGCCGCGTGCTGAACACCGGAGCACCCGAGCGGGCCTCCGTGGCCGACGTGCTCACCCGTCACGGCATCTGGGAGTTCGGCCGGTTCGCGGGCCGCTACTACCGGCACTTCGGCGAGCTGCCGTCGCAGACGCTGTCGCGGGCCCGGGCCTGATGCCCGTCAACGACTTGTGATCGTTGGCTGGCGTTGGGACGGAGCGGCCTCACAACTCGTTGGGATATCAGACTCCAGCCGGGTTGGCCGCCGCGATTCGGTCCACGCGGGCCTACGCAGCATCCCGTCGTTTGTCAGGTCGGGCTGCCTCTCGATATGCCTCGACTTCCATGACGACTGCGTCCAGGGCATCGAACGCGTTCGTCTCTCCTCGGTCAAAGGCTTCCACAGCGGCCTTGATCTCGGCCAGCGTGAGAATGACAGCCTTCGCAAGCGAAATCGTATCGGTCTTCTTCATGGCGCCCTCCTTGTTCCCGGGAAAGGCCGAGTCTTCCTGCTCGGCTACGGCAGCATTCAAGCGAATGCTGTCATTGCGATCTTTCCCCACGCGATCAAAAAAGGTTTTCACCACACGATCGTTGATTGTGAGTTTCCTGCTTCACTCATCGCGGGCGCGAGTCGTGTAGTGCCCAACGGTGCCGAGACGCGGTTTGACGGCTGCCACGCATGCGGCCCACACTCTCCTCGACGAGGGGAGTCGCTCGGCAACAAAGAGGGTTTATGGATAGCGCTGCGATTTCCCGGTTTCCGCATCACGCGTGGTTCGGTTTTTCTGTCGACGTGACGGAAGCATCTCCCATCGTCGTTGTGCAGCGGGCTACCAATCACACGCTCGTGCTGGCGCATGCTGGGGCAGTTGACATCCAGTGGTCTCGCAGCGGACGCGAGACGTCGTATCGGCACGCAAGCGGACAGGTCGCCTTCTTCCCTTGCGACGGCGAGACTCATGTACGCGTTCATCGGTCAGCAGTCGCTCTATCGAGCGGTTATGAGCTGTTAATTCCCGAACGGCATCTGAGCGGCTGTATCGAGTCGGATGAGGGGGTGACGCCGAGTGAGTGGGCAGGCTTCCTTCCTCGTGAAGATTCCGTATTGCGGGAATGCGTGATTCGAATCGCCGGAGTGGGCATCCAAGGTCTTGCGCACGGCCTTGGCTCCGAGATCACGGCTCGCCAACTTGTCTTGCGGCTCTCGGAATTACTTGGAGGAAAAGCGCCGGAATGGCACAACGACAACGGCATTTTCGCCCCTTCTGCCATCAAGCAGATCGTTGAATACATCGACGCTCGCCTGTGTCACCCCATCTATCTGGAGGAAATCGCCTCCCTCGCCGGCCTCTCCCCGAGCCACTGTGCAAAAAAGTTCCGATGCTCAGAGGGACTGAGCCTCGGTCGGTTCGTCAATCGGCGGCGGGTGGCGGCGGCGATGGTGGTCC
>Ga0082207_1001717_pt1 | contig 10115 bp, 6 predicted proteins | sample LakMenEpi10Aug09_FD_71540 | JGI IMG/M metagenome (GOLD analysis project Ga0082207, IMG submission 71540) | reverse complement strand
GTCGGGGGGTGGGGGTTGATGGGAGGGGGGCGGTGGGCGCCGGGGGGTTTCGGCGGAGTTTTTTCCCCGCCACCTCCGGGCCCCTCCCCCCTCCCGCCGAGGCCCGCCAGTTCCTGACCGACGCCAATCCCGACAAGCGGGCCAGGCTGATCGACACCCTGCTGCAGCGGCCCGAGTACGCCGACTACTGGACCATGCGGTGGACCGACCTGCTGCGGGCCGACAAGACCAAGATCACACCGCAGGGGACGGTAGGGCTGTCGCGGTGGTTGCATCGGCAGTTTGCGGCGAACCGGCCTTACGACCAGATGGTTCGCGAGGTGCTGACCGCACAGGGCCCGGTGCAGTCGGAAAGTCCCGCCAGCTTCTACAAGGCGCTCGAGAAGCCCGAAGTGGCGAGCCGGTCGATCAGCCAGTTGTTCCTGGGGGTTCGCATCGAATGCGCCCAGTGCCACCACCACCCCAGCGAACGCTGGAGCCAGGACGACTATGCGGGGCTGGTCGGGTTCTTCACCGGCCTCAGCCTGAAGCCCTTGCCTGAAGGGACCGAGGCAGTGGTGATGCGGGCTGGCCAGGACGCGCCACATCCACGCACGGGACAACCGGTTCCCGCCCGGCCACTGGGTGGCCCCCCGGCACAGTTCCAGGGAGGGGCCGACCGGCGACAGGTCCTGGCCCAGTGGGCGACCGCCCCCGACAATCCCTTCCTGGCTCGGGCAGCGGCGAACCGCTTGTGGGCCCACTACCTGGGGCGGGGCCTGGTCGAGCCGATCGACGATCTGCGGGCCACCAATCCGGCCACCAACGAGCCACTGCTCGACGCGCTGGCGAAGCAGTTGCGCGAGACGAACTACGACCTGCGGGCCCTCACCCGGCTGATCCTCAACTCCCAGGTCTACCAGCTCTCGTCGGCGACCAACGACAGCAACCGGGACGATCGGCAGCATTTTTCGCACGCCAGCCCCAAGCCCCTGCCCGCCGAGGTGCTGCTCGACGCGGTCTGCCAGGCGACGGGGGTCCCCGAGAAGTTCAATGGCTGGCCCACGGGAGTGCGGGCGATCCAGGTGTGGGACAACCGCATGCCGTCGTATTTCTTCCGCATCTTTGGCCGGCCGGTCCGGGCGTCGGTGTGCGAGTGCGAACGGAGCAGCGAGCCCAGTATCTCGCAGGCTCTGCACCTGATGAACGCCCCCGAGATTCAAGAGAAGATCGCCCATCGTCGGGGAACGGCCCGGACGTGGGCCGATTCATCAAGACCGCTCCCCGAGCTGGCCGATGAGGTCTACCTGGCGACGCTGGGGCGGTTTCCCACCGACGCCGAGCGGCAGTTGTTCCTCGAAGCGGTGGACGATTCACCCGAGGGGCGTCGGCAGGCGGTCGAAGACCTGCTGTGGGCGGTGCTCAACACCAAGGACTTCCTGTACAACCACTAGCGGTCGCATCTCGCTGACCGACTCTCCCGTTCTCTCCACCCACCGGCTTGGGCGACCCCGCCCGAGCGGCGGTTCCCGACTGAAAGCGACCTGGCCATGTTCGAATACGAGCTTCCCGGTGCCGCGGCCCGGTTGTGCAACGGTCAATCGCGTCGGCACCTGTTGCGGGTGGGGGCCAGCAGTCTGCTGGCGGGGTTGAGCCTGCCACGAATGCTGGCGGCGAACCCCACCGGGACCGGAGACCGGGTCGCGCGGGCCAAGTCGGTGCTGTTCCTGTTCCTGGAGGGGGGCCCCCCGCACCAGGACATGTGGGACCCCAAGCCCCTGGCCCCCGCCGAGATCCGCGGACCGTTCGCCACCATTCCCACCTCGGTCCCGGGAACGTTCTTCACCGAGCACTGCGCGAACTGCGCCAAGCTGGCGCACAAGTTCACGGTGGTCCGCAGCCACAGTCATGCCGACAACGGGCACGCCACGGGCTATTACTACGTGATGACGGGACGCAAGCCGACGTTCGCCGACGGGGAATACCCGATCCCGACGAACGAACTCTTCCCCTCGCTCGGTTCGTGGGTGGCCCGGGAGTTGGGGCCCCGGGGCCGCGTCCCGGCGTACATCAACATGCCGCACCCGATGTCGGCGGGGGGCCCGGGCTTCCTCGGAGCCGAGTACGCGCCGTTCGTGATCGAAGCCGATCCCAGCCAGCCCGACTTCGAGGTCAAGGATCTCGCCGCGACCGGGGTCTCGACACTCCGGCAATCGCGCCGGCAGAAGCTGCTGGCGGGGATCGAGCAGGGGCGGAGTCGGACCGGCCGGGCCGCCGCGATGGCGACCTACTACCAGAAGGCCGCCGACCTGATGACCTCGCCTGAAGCCCGCGAGGCGTTTCGCATTTCGGCGGAACCGCCCGAGGTTCGCGAAGCGTACGGCATGACACAGGTCGGTCAGTGCGCGCTGCTGGGCCGGCGGTTGATCGAGGCGGGTTGCCGGTTCGTCGGCATCGACGCCCCGGGGTGGGACGTGCACTTCAACTGCTTCCCCAGTCTGCAGGGGGACCTGATCCCCCCGGCCGACAAGGCGTTCGCCGCGTTGATCACCGACCTCGAACAGCGGGGTCTGCTGAACGACACGCTGGTGATCATGATGGGCGAAATGGGGCGGACGCCGCGGATCAACGCCCAGGCGGGGCGCGACCACTGGTCGATGGCGCAGTCGATCCTGTTCGCCGGGGGTGGGACCAAGCCTGGTCAAATCATCGGGGCGACCGACGCCCAGGCGGCGGCCCCGACCGCCGACCCAATCTCGATCGCCGACCTGCTGAAGACAATCCACACGATCCTGGGGATCGACTCGGACAAAGAGTTCCCCGATCCCCTGGGGCGTCCCGTGCCGATCGTGGGAAGCGGCCGGGTCATTCCCGGGCTGCTGGCCTGAACCACACGTTTCAGGGCACGTTCCCGCGTTCGGCAGTGACTGGGGGCCAGGACCATTCCAACCCGCCGGGCTGCCGCGCGACTCTGCGTGCAACAGTGTCGCACGCGTCGGCTGGCCGAGGCGACAAGCCCGTCCGCGACGTGCGCCGCCGGCGGAGCGAAACTCGCGCGACCCATACGGTGAGCGTCTGCGCCGGTGACTGAGCCGACGGGCCTGGCTGTGTCGTTGCGGAAACGCGCTGTGTCGCCAGCGCGCCCTTGGAAAACTGGGCGCGTGCCAACCGGGCTGTTTCCGAAGCGGGCGGTGTTGACCCGCGACGCAAACCGTCCCGCCGTGTGGGGCCGGGGGGGGTGCCAGCGACCCGTGTTGAGAGGAGCGCCCCGGGCCGGTGGAACTTCCCGCCACCGGTCGTTGCGCTCAGATGGTGGTGTAAATGAAGGGAGAGAGTCCCAGCGCGCTCAGCACCAGCAGGGCGGCGACCAGCAGCAGCACCAGCACAATCGGGGCCATCCACCATTTGCGGTTGAATCGCAGGAAGTCCCAGAACTCGGCGAGCAGCCCCGGTTCTTGTTCGGTGGCCTGCTGCTCGAACCGCCGTGCGCTCTCACTGGGGGTCGAGGCCCGGGGACTCGTCGGGAGACCCGAGTTCGCAGCACCGTCGCCCGTGGGTTTCGACATGGCACACCTGTGGGGCGGAACGCCCGGGATTCGCCAACCACTCGTCTCCCGTGGACGAGCGAGGAGCTAGAACTGGCGGTAGTAACGGGCCGGGTCGGTCACGGGGACATGCGGGACCCAGTAGGTGGGGGCGTCGGTCGGGAACTTGAGCCCCAGCACATCCCGCCCGCGCCAGCGCATCACCAGCGCGATGGGAGTGACCAGCCCGTAGAAGATCAACGCCAGCAACACGTTCGACACCACCCAGCCGATGGGAAAGCTCAGCACCATCGCCCCGATGTAGATCCACTTGATGGCGACCGGCAAGACCCAGGCCACCAGCTCGGCCAACACCGCTCCCCCCCACCAGAGCCAGGGGGTGACACTGGCCGGATCGCGCCGCCAGGCCAGCCCCCCCAGCACCACCAGCAGCAACGGCAGCCACACCTTGCCAAACAGGCGCAGCTCCTTCGCTGACGGATTCTTGTTGATCTCGATGAGGGACATGCTTCGTTTATACGAGGGGGTCAAAAGAGCGGTCAAGCGGGCAACTTGGCCTGCTCCCCCCCGGGGGATACCATTCTTTTCGCCCCGGGCAACCTGTCCGTCCTCCGTTCATCCCACGAATCGACCGCGTCGATTCTGCGGTTGGGCCGGGCGGTCGGCCCGCGCGGGTTCGGCCCGTGCATCTCCCCGGTGCCCATCCCTCCCCGTGAGAGGAGTCGCGCGAATGGTGCTCTCAGTGCAGTCCCTGCTCCGCAAACCTGGATGGACGGTCTGGCTGCTGCCCGCCTGTCTGCTGACCACCTGCCTGCTGGTCCTCCCCGGGCACTCCGCCCAGGCGCAGGGCAAAGCCCAGCGCAAAGGGCCGGAAGCCGAGAAAATTTCGGGGAAAATCACCCAGGTCGAGGCCAAGGGGAAGGCCGCAACGCTCACGGTCGAAGGCGACGGGGGCCAGACCCTCGAGGTGCTGCTGACCGCCAAGACGCGGTTCTCGGTCTCGGCTCCCGGGGAAGTGGCCAACATTCAGCCCAAGATGTTCCTGGTCGCCGAGCGGGCTGTCGAATCGAACAACCTCCTCTTTGCCCGCAAGTTCGATCTCTACGTCGGGGGGCAAACTCCCCCGGCTACCATCCAGCGCGACCCCAAGTCGCCCGAGGTGTTCTACATCGCCGGGATGGTCACCGGGACCGACAAGGAGGGGGTCGTCCTGAACGTGGGGGGGGCGCTCAAGCCCATTCGCTTCGAGCAGGGAGCGGCTCCCGAGATCCGCGTCTTCACCAGCCAGATCGATCTCATCAAGGAGGGGGCCGAGATTGAAATGGAGGGCAACACCCGCAACGGGAAGTTCCTCCCCAGCAATGTGGTGGTCTCGCTCGCAGAGCCACTGACCGCCGACGAACTTTCGGGACGCAAGGCGAAAGTCCCCCCCAAGGCGACGGCGAAGGCGACACCCAGGGGAAAGAAGGCCGCGGGGGGCGAGCCGGGCTCGACCGAGGGAGCCAGCGGGGATGACCCGTTTGGCTTCGCCAACAAGAAAAAGGGAGCCAAGACCGAGGCCCCCATGACCGATCCCCCCCTGGGTGGGGAAGCGAACGATCCGTTCGGCTTCAACAAGAAGGACAAGGCCAAAGACAAGCCGGCGGGCGATGCGCCGAAAGCCGAGAAGCCCGCCCCGGCCAAACCAGCGGCCGACAGCCCGCCGTCCAAAGACAAGCCAGCCGCCCCGTAGCGGACAAACCGACTCACAGCCACAAGACCCGCCCCAGCACCCCGGCGGCTCTGCTCCCAACCGACCGGAAGCACAGTCGACCCCGAACTGCCCAGGGCTGACGCAGACAGCACGATCAGACCGGGCCAGGTCGCAACGGCAGGCCGTAGAAAGCTCAGAACCACTCCCCGTCCCTGCGCCCCGCTCTTCCGTTCCCCCCCTCGCAAGGCGAGGCGTCCCGCAGACCTGACCGGCGGCCCGCACCTGCAGCCCAGAGGCCCCGCCCCATCCCTTGGGCCCCCCGGTGGGGCACCCTGCAGCAAGTGCTGCAACCCGCACCGTCGCAAATTGAAACACCCCCTCGTCCACCGGGAGTCAACTGGATAAAACAGGCTTTTTTTAGCCCCCTTGCGAGTTTCCGCCCGTTGGCACGCTCCTTGCAAATCAGTGAGAAAGTCCCGGCCACCGGCGGTGTTGGCCCACTGGCCGGTCCGGGACCAATCAAAACAAGGCGTGCTGAATGTTGGCCCATTCAGACCGCCTTTTTTTATTCCCACCCATCCGCATTTCCGCCCCTTCCGCGGGTTCCCCCGCCGTGGACGATTCCCCCCTCAATCAACCGATCCAATTCGTCAAGGGAGTCGGCCCCCAGCGGGCCGAACTGCTCGCCCGGCTGTCGGTCCAGACCGTCGCCGACCTGCTGTTCATGCTCCCCCGCGACATCCTCGATCTGACGCACGTCACCCCCATGTCGGCCCTCGTCGCCGACGAACACGCCCAGGTCCGGGGACGGGTCGTTGATATCGACGGCCGACCGACCAAGAACGGGGGTTCGATCACCGGGGTCGCCGTCGAACACAACGGCCTTTACGTCCGGGCACTCTGGTTCAACCAGCCCTGGATGCTGCAGAAGTTCCGCCACAACGACTTTGTCCTGATCTCGGGGAAGCCCAAGCGACGGGCCGGCCGCTGGGAGTTTGGCAGTCCCCGCGTGCAGTGGCTCGACCCCGATGACTCGCAGGCCCACGGCGGGGTGCTCACCCGCTACCACCTCACCGAGGGATTGCGGATGGACGACCTCCGCCGGCTGGTCCGGCAGGTGGTCGAGCAGTACGCCGGCCTGGTCGCCGACCCACTCCCCGAAGCCTGGCGCGATCGCTGGCAACTTCCCTCCCTCTCCGCCGCGCTGCGGTGGGTGCACTTGCCTCAGACCCCCGAGCAATACCAGCAGGGCCGGCACCGCCTGGTGCATCAGGACCTGCTCGAGTTTCAACTGGGGGTCGCCCTCCGCCGCCGGGCCTTCCAGACCCAGGCCCAGGCCCCGGTGCTGCCACGGACTTCGAAGATCGATGCCCGCATCCGCCGGCTGTTCCCCTTCTCGCTCACCTCGGGGCAAGATCGCGCCATCACCGAGATCTCGGAAGATCTCGCCTCGGGGCGGGCGATGCACCGCCTGCTGCAGGCCGATGTGGGAGCGGGCAAAACAGTGGTCGCCCTGTATGCCCTGCTGCAGACCATCGCGGCTGGGTACCAGGCCGCCCTCATGGCCCCCACCGAAGTCCTCGCCCGCCAGCATGCCCAGACGGTCGAGCGCTATCTCGCCCACAGCCGGGTCGAGCGGCAGTTGCTGACCGGCTCCCTCACCCCCGCCGAGCGGAGGCAGGCGCTCGCAAAGATCGCCGACGGGTCGGCCCAGCTCATCATCGGCACCCAGGCCCTCATCCAGAAGGGGGTCCAGTTCGCGAAACTGGGGCTGGTGGTCATCGACGAGCAGCACCGGTTTGGCGTCCGGCCGCGGGCCCGGTTCGGTGAAGAGGGCCGACTGCCCCACACACTGGTGATGACGGCGACCCCCATTCCCCGCAGCCTCTGCCTGACGCAGTTTGGCGATCTCGACCTCACCCTCATTCGCGATCTCCCCCCGGGCCGGCAACCGGTCTCGACCCACTGTGTCACCCAGGGTCCGCAGCGGACCAAGGCCTGGGACTTTCTCCAAAAGAAACTCGCCACCGGTCGCCAGGCCTACATCGTCTGCCCGCGGATTGACGGCCGGCCCGCTTCCACCAACCCACCGGCTCAGCCCGCCAAGGCCGGCAGTCCCGCGGCGACACCAACCCGTCCGCAGCCCACAGCCGGTCCCCAGGCGCCGGTCGCCCCCAAGGTGACCGTGCCGAACAACCCTGTTCCGGCGACCGGTCCCGCTGGTTCCGCTGGTTCCGCTGTGCCCCCCACGCGTCCGGCCAGTCCGGGAACGACGGGCGGAACCCCGACCGAATTGGGCGAGGCCCCCGCCGGCGATTTGTCGGCGGCCCGCGCGGTGTTCCAGGAGCTTTCCACGGGTGTGTTGAAGCAATACCGGGTGGGGTTGCTGCATGGGCAACTCCCCCCGGCTGAGAAAGAGGAGGCGATGCGTCGATTCCGCGATCGGGAACTCGACGCCCTGGTCTGCACAACGGTGATTGAAGTGGGGGTCGATATCCCGAACGCGTCGCTGCTGGTGGTGCTGGAAGCCGAGCGCTTCGGCCTGGCGCAGCTGCACCAGTTGCGGGGCCGGGTGGGGCGGGGCGCCCACCAGGGGTACTGCTTTTTGTTCGCGGGGGCGGGACCCGACGCGGGCGATCGACTCGAGATCATGGTCAAGAAGGGGACGGGGTTTGAAGTCGCCGAGGCCGATTTTCAGCTCCGCGGTCCGGGCGACATCCTGGGAAGCCGGCAACATGGCGACCTCCCGCTGCGGTCCGCCGACCTGGTCCGCGACGAAAGCCTGCTGGCCACCACGCGCGACGCAGCCCGCGAACTGGTCGAACAGGGACACCTCGACGGACCCGACCTGGCACCGCTCAAGATCCAGGTGCTGGACCGCTTCGGCGAACTGATGGAAATCTCGGGAGGCGGGTGACTCGTCGCCGCCGCACGCAGTTTCTGGCCGCCACCGGTGACTGCCACCGCCCGGCAATCGACGACAACCCCGCTGGGCGCGAACCAGGAGCGCGGCGGCAGCCAGCAGGTCGCCACAGCATTCGGACATGTCGGTCGCTGGATGCGGTGGCCGGCAAATGCGGTTGTGCCCCGCCCAACCAAGGTCGGCGATCGCGATCGCTGGCAGCGGTGCCTGGGGGCTCAGGCCGAGGCCCAGCAGTCTCGTTCAGGGCGCGAGCGGAGGGAGTTGGCCTCGGCGTCGCCGAGGAATTCATCCTGCGCCGGGTCGTACCGGAGGGGCCGGCCCAGGATCCATGCGAACGATGCGGCGAAGCTGGTGATGTGCGATTGCCGCATGATTTCGGCGTTGGTGATCGTCGGCTGACGCGACTTCACACAGTCAAAGAAGTTGCGGGCGTGCGTCTGGGCGTCGATGCCGCGGGACTTGGTGATCTTCTCGCTGGGCTGCACCACCCCGCCCCGCTTGACCTCAATGCCATCGTCCCCCACCTCGACCGAGCCCTCGCTGCCGACGAATCGGACCGGGCAGAGCCCGAGCTTGGTGTTCCAGTTGGGGCCACGATCGCCGAAGGGGGTCTTGAGGAAGTCGAGGACCAGCTTGACCCCGTTCGCATACCGGCAGGTGATGCCTGTGGACGCGGGGACGAACTCGACCGGGGTGGTGCCATCGGCACTGTTGGCCCATTGGCAGAGATCCACGGTGTGGGCGCCCCAATCGAGCAGGCGGGCTCCCGATTCGAAGTCGAACTGGCCCCGCCATTTGCCGGCGACATACGCCGAGTTGTACGGCCGCCAGGGGGCGGGGCCCAGCCAGAGGTTCCAGTCGCACACCTCGGCCGGCGGGGTCGGCTCTCCCGGGAGCCAAGAGTTCCCCAGCTCGGGCATGTAGACCGAGGCGTACAGGGTCTCGAGTTGCCCCAGCTGACCCGAGCGGGCCAGTTCGATGGCAGTCTGAAACTGGGCGACGCTCCGGCGTTGCGTCCCCGCCTGAAAGATCCGGCCCGTCTTGCGAATGGTTGCGGCGAGCCGCTGGACGTTTTCGATCGAGAGCCCGCACGGCTTTTCGCAGTAGATGTCTTTGCCCGCCTCGGCGGCGAGGATCGACGCCGGGGTGTGCCAGCGATCACCCGTGGCAACAATCACGGCATCAATGTCGGAGCGGTCCAGCAGTTGTCGCAGGTCGCGGTAGAGCACGCAGTCGGCGTTCCCTTGCAGCTTGTCGACCAGGGCCTTGCCCGCCTCGCGCCGACTCTGCTGCACGTCGGCGATCGCCACGCACCGCACATCGGGCAGGCCGAGCATCGACGTGAGCACATAGGTGCAACGCGGGCCGATGCCAATGACCCCCAGGTTGATCTTCTCGCTGGGGGCCACCGCCCCATTCCGCCCCAGCGCACTGGCCGGGATGATGGTGGGAAAGCCAAGCGCACCAGCCGCAGCGAGCCCCACCAGCGCCTGCCGCCGGGTCACCGACCGACCAACCGGACTCTCCGACTGATCATTGCGGGCCTGACGTCGGGCGGGCGAGTCATGGGTGACCGGCGGCGCATGCTCAGCAGCGGCGGCGGCGAAATCGCTCCGAGGCAGTTCGCCCGGCGCGACATCCTCTGCGGGGCGAACGAGCGTACGAGCCGACTCTTGGTCACGGGGGGGCATGGACAGGTCCCTGCAGCGGAAGTCCCGAAAGTGAATTGGTGACAGGCTGCCAAGGCCCGGCATCGGCTTGGCAACCAGCAGGCGTATCATTCCCCATTCCTGCGGTGCAGGCAATGGGAGTGGCACAGACTAAAGCCACGCGATGTGTGGCGCATGTTCCAGGCATTTCGGCCCCCCCACCCGCACCAGCGTTGCGACGCCTTCAGACCGACCAGTCGCGGAGATCGCGGAGGAGGGTTTGGACTTGGGTTCGTCGGCGTTCGAAGAGGGCGAAGAGGGCCAGG
>Ga0082207_1001715_pt1 | contig 10119 bp, 10 predicted proteins | sample LakMenEpi10Aug09_FD_71540 | JGI IMG/M metagenome (GOLD analysis project Ga0082207, IMG submission 71540) | reverse complement strand
ATATGGTGCTTTAATGGGTTATTTAGTAGCAGGTATCTTTCAAAAAGATGTTAAATAGCAAAAACAAAAGCCATTTATAATCCAATTCTAGCTTTTTGAAAACAAGCATACTGTGCAGTTGCTTTACAATAATACTTCTATTAAAGATTTTTTTGACCATTTTTTTGAAATGGTAATCCAATCAGAAGTATGACTTTTGATATTGCTCAAAATTTCCCAAGCTTCTATCATCAAACCTTTTTTAAGCTCTGGGTCTTTTTTATCTTTATTGGCTTCAATAATACCAATGATCTCACCATTTAATAAGTACACTTTTTGATCAATAATTTTACCAATCACTTTTGTGTCATTCCCAAAAAAGCAATCTCCAATTACTAAGCCAATTACTTTTTCTCTTTTTTTATTCAGAATCATCATATTCTGAATGTACGCGACTGTTTCGCTCTCTTGGTTTAAGATTTTGTACATGTTTAGCTATTTTGGGTTTGTTTGATTAATTGAGCTACAATATCCTTCGTGGAATGGGTTAATTCTAATTTGACCGGAGAAGCGTGTTTCATCCAATCGGTAAATATAGCGTTAAAGTCATGGTCTATCTTTAATAATACTTTTATGCCTAAATCAGATAAAGCAGCTGCATTGGATAATTGCTCATAATGCTTTGCAATTGGTATGCTTAAAACTTTCTTATTCATATACATTGCTTCTGCTGGTGTTTCAAAACCGCCGCCAGTAATAACCGCATGTGACCTAATCATACTTTTTGTAAAGCCACTATTACTGATAGGAAAGTATATAATATTTTTATTATTCCTTATGGATGTGACTTCGGCACTAAACACTTCAAAATGATACTTTGATTGTGCTAACAAATAGGGCTCCAAATAAGTAATAGAATAATGAGGCAAGTACACCGATATATGTCCATCATCTGTTGGAGTTGCATCAATGATTTCTTGTTTGATAATTGGATTAAACACTGCATCATCGTAAGCTTTAAAATGTAAGCCAAGGTAATGTGTGCTTTTTACAAAATGCTTTAAAATAAATTCTCCAAAAAAATTATTCGTTTTTGCTCTTGGTGTTTTATTGCTTTGGAAACTAGCTTGATGCCCAAATTGCACACTCTTTTTGTTTCTAAATAAACAAGCTAAAGAAGTTACAAAATCAAAATCGTTAATTACTAAGTCATACTTATTGACAGGTAATTTATAGGCATCTACAAAAATCTTAAAAGAAAATGATCTAATAATTTTTAAATAATCTAAGCCCCCAGTCGCTTTATAGAAAAGGCTAATCCCTTTACTTCTCCCAACAACTGGTAAATCGGTTTTTAGATCGGCGTTGGATCCGCTTATGTAGAAGTCAATATTGCCATAAGACCTTAAAAAAGGATAGAGTTGAATGGCTCTACTAATATGACCATTCCCAGTACCTTGAACTGCGTATAATATATTCATTAAATAGAAACTTGGAATGCGACCTCGTTTGTTAAAACAGTTAATTCCTCTTGTAAGTGTACCACCTTAATACGTTTTTTGGAATCAATATCTTCAAATTGTTTTGGATCATATTGATACAAACTCCAAGTTTTATCTGCGTATTCTAAGGCTGTTAAGTTTTCAATCCAATCCCCGCTATTTAAATAGGTAACACTACCTTTATCAGTGGTCACAACGCGATGTTGAGGCTGATGAATATGTCCACAAATCACATATTTATACCCATTTTCAATCGCTAATTCTGCAGCTGTTTGCTCAAAATTATTGATCCAAGACACGGCTTTCTTCACCCCATTCTTTACTTGTTTGCTGATACTCATTTTTTCACGTCCAAAAAGGGTACAAAGGAAATTCACAAAACTATTGATCATAATCAATAAATCATACCCATAACCACCCAGTTTTGCTAATAATTTAGCACTCCCCTTGGTTGTTCTGTCAAATACGTCTCCATGAAATACCCAATTTTTCTCCCCGTTGATTTCAAAAACAATTTTATCGGTCAATTGAATATTGCCCATTTCAAAATGCCCATATTTTCTCAACGCCTCGTCATGATTACCTGTAATGTAAACTACTCTAGTACCCTTACTAGCCATGCTAAATATTCGTTTGATAACAGCCATATGGCTTGCAGGAAAGAACCGTTTATTAAATTGCCAAATATCAATTATATCGCCATTTAATATCAAAGTCTTGGGTTCAATACTTTTAAGATAATTTAAAACTTCTTGCGCCTGACATCCAAAGGTTCCTAAATGGATATCGCTAATTACGCATACATCTAATGGACGTTTAGTCATTGGGTTAGTTTGAGTAAAGTAAGCCTATCCATGTTAATAGAATGTTTCCTTATTATTAACTTAATATTAAATCGAATTCAATTTGTTATAAGTAAGTAGTTTAAGATTACATTTACTTACTAATAATCAGGCTATTATGAAACAAAAGCACATTCCAAGAGATATTAGCTGGCTAAGTTTTAATGCTCGTGTGTTACAAGAAGCCAATGATAATAGTGTTCCTCTACAAGAAAGAATAAGATTCCTAGGCATTTTCTCAAATAATTTAGATGAGTTTTTTAGAGTTCGTGTTGCGACTTTAAAAAGGATGGTTGAGTTTATAGATAAAAAAAAGCGCGTTAATATTGACATCATCGATTCACCACAAGTCATTTTAGACGAGATACAAAGAGTCGTTTTGAGACAACAAAATGAATTCAACCGAATCTGGCAAAATATTTTAAAAGAGTTGAAGGCGAATAAAGTACTCATTGTTGACAATACACAACTCAATGCAGAACAAAAGGAATTTGTAAAAACTTATTTTGACAATGAAGTAAGACATGATATCATCCCATTGATGATTGAAAACCTGCCGCAATTGCCTTATTTAAGAGACAAGAGCTTGTATTTAGCAATTGTTATGGGAAATAAAACGGACGCCTATCAACAAAAATTTGCTTTAATCGAAGTGCCTTCAAGGTCTGTGGGCCGATTCATCATTTTGCCATCTAAAGCCGGATTTACAACCATTATGCTATTAGAAGATTTGATTGAATTTAATTTACCAATCATCTTCTCTCATTTTAAATTCAATCAGTTTGATGCACATGTATTTAAAATTACAAAAGATGCTGAGATTGATTTAGACCAGGAAGTAGGTTTGAATTTTATTGATAAAATTTCAAAGGGGATTAAAAACAGAAGAAAAGGGAAGCCAGTAAGATTTGTATATGAAAAGGATATGAATCCAGAAATGCTTGAATTCTTGATTAAGAAACTAGGTTTGAACCGAAAAAGTAGCATTATCCCAGGAGGTCATATTCATAATTTCAGACATTTTATGGATTTTCCAAATGTCATAAAAGAGCCGAATTACAACAGACCAAGGCCATTTATACACCCTGCGTTTAAGAAAAAAATGATGGTTTTTGATTTGATCATGCAGAAGGATATCATGTTGCATTTCCCTTATCACGCCTACGATCCGGTGATAGATATGCTTCGTGAAGCCGCAATGGATGATACAGTAATCTCTATAAAAATCACAGCCTACCGTTTAGCATCAAATTCAAAAGTGATCAATGCATTGATCAATGCTGCTAGAAATGGCAAGAAGGTGACAGTGTTTTTAGAATTAAAAGCAAGATTTGATGAAGAGGCAAATTTAGAGTGGAAAACCATTATGGAGGAAGAAGGTATTACCGTGCTTGTAGGTATACCGAATATGAAAGTGCATGCAAAGCTTTGTGTGATTCAGAAAAGGGTAAAAAATAAGCTAGTACAGTATGGATTCATAAGCACAGGTAATTTAAACGAGAAAACTGCCAAAATTTATGCAGACCATTGTTTGATGACCAAGAATGTGACTTTAATGAACGAATCAAACAGAATCTTTAACTATTTAGGAAATTGGGAGCAAGGTGATAAGCCAATTGTTAAAATGAGAAATTTATTGATATCCCCAATCAATATGCGTTCTGCATTTATGGATTTGATTGAAAAAGAAATTCAAATTGCAAAAAAAGGTTATTTGGCTTCTATTACAGTCAAATTAAATTCATTGACGGATACTATTTTATTAGATGCTTTATATAAAGCAGTGAAAGCTGGTGTAAAAGTAAATTTAATCATTAGAGGGATTCTAACACTCAAGCGTACAAATGAAAAAAATGCAGGTAAAATAAACGCCATAAGTATTGTAGACCAGTATTTAGAACATGCCAGGGTAATTATTTTTAACAATAAAGGCAACCAAAAAGTATTTATCTCTAGCGCCGACTGGATGGTCAGAAATTTGGACCATAGAATCGAAGTTGCTGTCCCAATAAATGACCCAGTCATTAAAAAAGAATTAATTGACATCATTCATATTCAATTAAAAGACAATCAAAAAGCAAGGATCTTGGATGGCGAATTAAGCAATAAATATGTACCTTCGGCCAAAGCAACTTCTTTTAAATCTCAGGAGGAGACTTACAAATTTTTAAAAGGTAAAAGATAAAATAAATTGATTTTAGCAGCAATTGATATTGGCAGTAACGCTGCAAGGTTACTAATATCTGAAGTCGTTAAGCATGATAAAGAAATAGAGTTTAATAAATTAAATCTAATTCGCATTCCACTTAGACTGGGCTTTGATGTATTTGAAAAAGGCTCTATAGGATTTAAGAAAAAAAAGATGCTCATAAATACCATTAATGCATTTAGCGCCTTAATGAAAGTATATGAAGTGGACCATTATATTGCTTGCGCAACGAGTGCTATGAGGGACGCTAGCAATTCAAAGGAAATCATCAGAGAAATTAAAGCAGAAACTGGTATAAAAGTAGAAGTCATATCAGGTGATTTAGAAGCTGAAATTATTTATGAAAACCACATTGCAGAACTATTAGATGCCACTAAAAGCTATTTATACATTGACGTAGGGGGTGGAAGTACAGAAGTAACCCTATTTCATAAGTCTGCAGTCGCTTTTCAAAAATCTTTCAATATCGGAACTGTTCGTCTATTGACCAATAAAGTGGAAGATGCAACGTGGGAAGATCTAAAGCAAACATTAAAAGAGATTGGAAGAACCTACCCTAAATTGGTAGCCATTGGGTCTGGAGGAAATATTAATAAAATATACTCCATGATCAATTCAAAAAATATCAAAAGTATTCCTATAGAAGTGATTAGGGAGTTCTTAAGAGTACTGGAACCAATGACAGTGGATGAAAGAATGCACACTTATCTTTTAAAGAGAGACAGGGCAGATGTGATTGTTCCTGCATTACGTATTTATGCAAACACCATGAAATGGGCCAATATTGATGAAATATATGTACCTAAAATTGGATTGGCGGATGGTTTAATCAATCATCTGTACGAACAAGTGAAATAATTTTGCTACAGAATAATTTATAGTAATAAATGAAATGTGTAACTATAAAGATTTAAATGATTGGATCATCTCAATCGCAGTAACTGCAAACTCTTGACCTTTATTCATCTTATCAATAGCAGCGCGCTCATAAGCTAAAGCTTCATTCTGAGTGGTTAAAATTCCAAAGATTACCGGTGTTGTTTTTGTTGCTGCAATAGTTTCAAAGCCTTGAGTCACATATTGACAAACATATTCGTAATGATCCGTGTCGCCTTTAATAATCGCACCAATCACCACCACGCAATCGTATTGCTTGGTCTCAATAATTCGATTAGCAAACACCACCGTTTCAACTGCACCAGCACATTCAAAGACTTTATAAGCTTCATTCTTAGCATCTAATTCGTCTGTGCACCCGGCTAATAATAAATCTGTGATATGGGCATTAAAATTTGCTTTGATAATGGCGATCATACTATAAGGTAATTTTATGATTAGCAATACTTGCCTTGTCTTGTAAATATTTTTTATTCTGCTCTGTCACAAATGGTGGAACAATTATTTGTTCAAATTGTAAATCTGCATTTTGAATGGCAGCAATTTTATCTGGATTGTTGGTGATAAAAGAAAAATCATTAACAGCTAAATGCTTCAAGATTGCAATCGCATCATGATAATTTCTATCATCCTCCGGAAGTCCTAAACTCAAATTTGCTTGAAAGGTATTTTCACCCATATCCTGCAAATGATAAGCCGCTATCTTTTGACCAATACCAATGCCCCTGCCTTCATGTCCTTTTAAATAAATTAAGTACCCGTGTTTATTTTTAGCAATCTGTTCTAAAGCATTATTTAATTGGGCTTTACAATCACAACGCACACTGCCAAAAACATCACCAGTTAAACATTCACTATGAAAACGAACAATTGGTTTATTGGATTTTTCACTATCCATTAACAACACAACATGTGATTCATTCGTACTACTATTTTTAAATACCAATGATTTAAATAATCCAAATTCAGTTGGTAGTTGCGCTTCTGAAATAAGCGCTATACTTTCCTCAGAATTATCAGTTGATTGATGCTGATCAATATCTTGTATGCCTACATTTATTATTAATTCTTTCGCAAAAGTTTTTCTATACTCAATCAGCTGCTCAATACTGATCATTTTTAGTTGATGTGTTTTTGCAAAATCAACTAAACCATTTCTTCTTAGCATATCTCCTTCCTCGTCCATGATTTCACAAATAATAGCAGCAGGTGCCAAATCTGTTAGTAAACATAAATCAACACCGGCTTCGGTATGCCCTTTTCTTACCAACAATCCACCCTCTTTTGCTACCACCGGAAATAAGTGACCAGGTTTGATAAAATCAGATGGTTTTGCAGCAGGATTAACCACTTGACGCGCTGTAATAGCTCTTTCTTTTGCAGAGATACCTGTAGTGATACCTAATGCAGGGATTGCATCTATAGAATCATAAAATGCAGTATGAAAAGGATCGGCATGATTCGTATGAACTGGATTTATACCAATTTGTTTTGCAATGGATTGATGCATGGCAATGCAGACCAAGCCTCTTGCATATTTTGCGCAAAAATTAATTTTTTCTTGCGTTGCAAAACTTGCTGGGAAAACAATATCCCCTTCGTTTTCTCTGTCTTCGTCATCTACCAATATGATTGGTTCCCCTAATTTAAAAGCATTTAAAGCTTCCTGCACAGTATCAAACATTACACATTTCTTTTTAGAAGTAACTGTTCTGTATATTTTGCTAAAATATCAAATTCAATATTGACAATACTTTCAACCGAAAGTTGATTGATATTGGTCTTGTCTAGTGTGGTTGGAATAATACAAAGATCAATCAGCTGATCACGCACCTCATTAATTGTTAGGCTTACTCCATTAATCGCAATAGACCCTTTATAAACAATATATTTTACAAATTGTTCAGGCACTTGAATGGTTAAAAACCAAGCAGTAGGGGTGATCTTGATTTCAGTGACTTTAGCAGTCGCATCCACATGACCTAGTACATAATGGCCCCCTAAGTAGCCGTTTGGTTGCATTGGTAATTCAGTATTCACAATGTTCCCAACCTTATAATTTCTGATAGTAGTTTTTGCAATCGATTCTGTAGAAACAAAAAAATACAAATTATCCTGCTCTACTTTGGTCACAGTAAGACAAGCGCCATCAATCGCCACACTATCACCTAATTGAACAATGGCAGCAAAATTTGGCATACTTATAGCTAGTTCCCACCCATCTTCGGCTGGACTAATTGACTGTATATTCCCTTTCTGAACAATACCTGTAAACATATGCGATGGTTTGAGTAATTTTGAACCGCAAAGATAAACCAATGAACAAGAAAGAGGCTATAGATTACTGTATTAATTTAGCTAAAAATGCCATTGAAAACGAAATTAGGCCCAATCCATTTGTAGGTGCTGTTATTTTAGATCAATCAGATCGGGTAATTGGTGAAGGATACCATCAAAAATTAGGAGGACCACACGCCGAAGTCTTTGCAATTGAGCAAGCACTGCAAAAAACAACAGACCTTAGTCAATGCTGCTTGTACGTTAGCTTAGAACCCTGTTCGCATTTTGGGAAAACACCACCTTGTGTAGATTTAATTATTCAACATAAAATAAAAAAAGTAGTGATAGGCAGTTTGGACCCTAATCCAAAAGTGGCAAGCCTTGAAAAATTAATGGCAGCTGGTATTGAAGTTGAAGTAATCAATGAGCCATTAGCAATAACATTAAACAGAAAATTTTTTACACAGCAAATCAAAAATAGACCATACTTTATTTTAAAAACTGCAACCACAATAGACGGTAAAATTGCAGATCGAAATGGCAGTAGTAAATGGATTAGCAATGAACATTCAAGGCAATTTGTACATACTCATTTGCGATCAAATACAGACGCCATTTTGACAAGCTATAAAACAGTTTTGCAAGATGAGGCAAGTTTTACAATCAGAGTTGATGGCAATCCAACAAAAGAAACCAATGTAGTTATCATTGACCAATCACTTAGTTTATTAAAAAAAGAATTTGAGGAGCTACCTATTTTTTATAATAGAACAAACACAAAAATTTATTTTATTACAGATAAAAAGGATGCGCAAAGCGATTCAAATACCATTGAGTTTATTCAAGGCGTATTTAATGAAGCTGGTCTAGTTTTTAATTCTATAGTAGCCCAATTATTGGATAAGGGACTCTACTCAATACTGGTTGAAGGTGGTCAAAAATTAAACGCTAGCTTAATTGATCAAAACATGGCAGATGAATTGTACTGGTTTATTGCGCCTTTATTATTGAATGATCAGAATTCAATTTCGATGTTAGGAATAGACAAACCATATCATCTGGATAATGCTTATCATCTTGAATTAGTTGATGTTCAAAAATTCAAAGAAGATATACTTTTACACTATTTCATTCAATAGCACTTAGATTACCCTAATCATTAAAGCTGCATCGGGATTTCCATCAATAAAATTTCTGCTTCCTTTGTTAACGCCTTCAATTCGAATTGATCAAAGTCAGTAATGCCTAATGCATCTCTTTCGTTTAATGTTTGCCCTGCAAGTTCAAAGCTGCCGTATAACACAAATGCATACATGCCATTGCCTGCTTTTTTCACATTGTAATTTGTCTTAAAATCAAGATCAAATTTACCAATATGAAACCAAGCGTCTTGATGAATCCACACACCTGCATCGTCTGGATTCGGAGAAAGTATTTGTTGTAAAGTATTAATTCTATTTGCAGGTTCTAATGTAATTTGATCATAACGTGGTGTTACGTCCTTTTTATTTGGTATCACCCAAATTTGTAAAAATTTAACTGGCTTATCCTTATTATGGTTCATCTCACTATGTTTAACACCAGTACCAGCACTCATTACTTGAATGTCGCCGTGTTTAATAACAGTTTGATTACCCATACTATCCTCGTGCGCTAAATCACCTTCTAATGGAATAGAAATGATTTCCATATTGTCGTGAGGATGCAATCCAAAACCCATACCAGCAGCTACAAAATCATCATTCAATACACGCAATACACCAAAGTGTATTTTTTCTGGATTGTAATAACTAGCAAAGCTAAAACTGTGTTTGCTATGTAACCAACCATGGTTGGCATCGCCTCTTGAACCTGCGGTATGTAAAACTGTTTGCATATAAAAGTTTTCAATGTTTGAACATCAAAATTAAGCATTTTCTAGGATAAAAACCAAGGCACCGGTAATAAATCCAATCAAGGCAACCCAACTAATATTTTTTAGATACCAAAAAAAGTCAATTTTTTCGATACCCATTACTGCCACCCCAGCTGCAGAGCCAATGATTAAAACCGACCCCCCTGTTCCAGCGGTATAAGCTAAAAATTCCCAAAAATAATGGTCTGTCGGGTAGATATCCAAACTGTACATACTTTGTAAAGCGGCTACCAACGGTACATTATCCAAAACTGAGGACAATAAGCCTATCAGTATTGCAATGAACTTAATATTACCAATCGTTTGGTCTAAATAGGTGGCGGCATCTTTTAGTAATCCCACTTGTTCTAATGCAGCAATACTCATTAGGATACCAAAAAAGAAAAGTATACTAGGCGTATCTATTTTACGAATCGCGTGGTTAACAGAAAGATTTCCTTTCTCCTCTATATCTTTTTTACTATGTAATAATTCAGTCAATACCCACATGATTCC
>Ga0082207_1001712_pt1 | contig 10126 bp, 6 predicted proteins | sample LakMenEpi10Aug09_FD_71540 | JGI IMG/M metagenome (GOLD analysis project Ga0082207, IMG submission 71540) | reverse complement strand
GCCCTTCGTTGCGCCACGAAAGGCCCCCTCACCCGGCCTGCGGCCGGCCTCTCCCAGAGGGAGAGGCGAGATCATGGATGGCTGAAGGGAGCGTCCGGCGCGACGCCTGCCTTACTTGGCGGGTAGGTCGCGGATCACGTTGCGCCAGTGCGTGACCGTCGCGTCGCCCTTCACCGCCGCCTCTGCGACGGCGACACGCAGGCATTTGAGCACGTCGCACACCACGGCCACTTGCGCGAGCGCGTCGGTCGCCTGCGCATTTTCCACGTCCTTCGTGAGCACTGCGTCGCGATCGATGCGGCCCTCGCGTTCCTGCACACAGCCGAGTCGCGTGAGGTATACGATCCAGGGCTGGATCGCGTCGATCACGCCGGCCGCGTCGAGCGCGGCGGCGCCGGCGAGCGGCTCCTCGAACTTTGAAAGCTGCGAGCCGGTCTCGAGCTTCGCGTCGGCGAGCAGTCGCGTGGCCTGCTTGGGCACCATCGAGAGCACGGCCACGTGCTCGCCGACGCCGATCGCGGGGCGAATCTGGTCGTCGAGACCGGTCGAATCGAGCGCCCACGACCAGATCGTGCCGGCGTCCGCCTTCGTCTTCTCAGGGTCCTTGATCCGATAGTCGGCAGGCACCGAGTCGGGATCGATCTCGCGGACGGCATCGACGAGCTCGTCGCCGAACGCGAACATGTCGCTGAGTCCCTCACGAAATAGTTTCGGATCGTCGAGGCCGAGCACGATCGCAGGCTCGGTGAGCGGGAGCGGCTCGGCAGCCTCCGGCAGGCCGGCCTGGATGCGCTTGGTGCGGCTCTTGGCATCGAGCACGAGGCCGATCTGGCCGTCGGCCAGCGCCGGCAAGATCTTCGTGCGCAAGGTGGCCACGACCTTTGCGGCGAGCGGCCCGAGCTGCTTGTCCACGAGCTCCACCCGCTCGCGGGCCTCGTCGTCGGCCTTGGCGAGCACGTATTTCGTGAAAAAATTCCAAGCCATCCCGCCCCACGATACGAGGTCTTCGAATTGCTGCGGATCGTTCTTCACCCGAAACACGACCGCCCCGAGCGGGGCCCCGCCGGTGTGCTCGAGGAGATCGAGCCGCTGCGAGCCGTCGAAGGGGCGATTTTGCGTCCAGTCCCAGGCGTAGCCTTCGTAGCCCTGGTCGGCGAGGAACGAATAGGCCATCCACGGGCCCGGAATCGGCAGCCGCTTCTTGTAGCCGGCAGCCATCTTTTCGAGCCCTGCGCGGGCCTCGGCCGCGGCGCCTTCGGGCAGGTCGGCCTCGGCGGCGATCGTGTCGGCTAGTTCGGCGAGCTGCTCGATATCGGCGGCCGAGGGCGCGAGCACTTTCGCCAGTGCCTCGCTCATGTACGACACGCCCGTGAGCCGCTTGTCTTTGTCGGCTACGAGCGGCCCGAACGGCTTCGTCGTCACGAGCCCCGGCTTGCCCCCGGACACGGCAAGCTTGTCGAGATGGTCGGCCGAATCTCCGATCGACAACACGACCCGGTCGCCGATCATGCCCAGGCTGATCACGATATCGAGCGACCGGAGCCGATCGAGAACCTTGTCGAGTGCTTCACCGTCCATGCCTTCGGTCGCCTCGCGGGTCAGGTCGTCCCACGGCAGCGTCGCGCCGTCGATCGTGAACGTCACCACCTCACCGCCGGCCACCTTGCGGCGGGCAAGCGACTTCGCGAGGTCGGGGTTGGCCTGCGTGACGAGCTTGATGAGCACCTCGATCCGCTTGAGCTGGCTCTCGGCGGCGGGCAGCTTGGTCGTCTTGAAGCCCCAGACGAGATCGGGCACCACGATCAACTCGACGTTGTCGGCGAGTGTCTGCAGCACCATCCGGCTGGCGAGCTCGTCGGGGGCCGTGCGCACCATCTGCACAGGCTGAATGCGGGCCCGGCCCGGCAGGATCGCGGCGCCGTCCCCGTCTTGATCATCGTCGTCGCCGTCGATCGCCTCGAAGTCGAAATCGACGTCGAAGTCGAAGTCGCCGCCGCGGGCCATGAGCATGATGTTCGCCGCCTGCTGGGCGCGTTGAACCTTCTGAAACAGTTCGATGAACTTCACGCAGGATGGTTCGCCATAGACGAACGTGTCGGTGGAGATCATGTCGTCGAGCAGTTCGAGGGCCTGCTGGTTCTCGGGCAGTTCCATGAACGTGGCGAACATCGAAAGCGGGCTGCCCGGCTGGACCTTCTGTTCCTCGATCTGGTCGAGCGCCCGCTGCACGGCTGGAAGTTTCTTGAGCGTCGCAAAAGCATTGCTCTTCGAGAACCGCTCCCATTGCTCGCGGAGCCGCAGCGTGGCCGACACGAAGGCTGCGTCTTGCGGGATGACGGCCACACCGCCGCCCGTCTCCTCGGCGCGGCTGGCAGGTGCCGCGAGCATGCCCGGCACGAAACCAACGAGAAGGGCGATTGCCAGGAGGCGAAACGACGGGGCCATCGGAGAGATCCTCGCGGGTGCTTGGTGAACCGGAACGGCGACCCGTAGAGTATGCGAAAGTCATGGCCGGGCGGAACCGGAAATCCGTCTCGGCGGCGGCTCGCCCCAATTCACCCGACCGGAAGATTCTCACACCGTGCACATCGGCACCACCCAGATCAGCGACACCTTCGCCGAGGCCTTCCGGCTGCGCTTCACCCGGATCGTGGTCACGGCCCACGACGAGCACTGGCTCGATGCAGCCCTGCGGGCTGCGTGCGGCTATGGCACGAGCGTCATCGGATGCGACGCCGAGATCGGCGTGGAGCAAATGCTCTCGGCCGGCGAAACCCCCGACGGCCGCGTGGGAGCCGCGCTCTTGGCGTTTGGATTCGCGGCCGACGCGCTCGGCAAGGCGGTGGCCAATCGGACGGCCCAGTGCCTCCTCACCTGCCCGACGGCAAGCGTCTTCGACGGGCTGCCGCAGGCCGAGGAGCGCGGGCCGCTCGGCCGCCACATTCGCTTTTTTGGCGATGGCTTCGAAAAATCGAAGGTTGTCGATGGCCGACGGTTTTGGCGGGTGCCCGTGATGGACGGCGAGTTTCTGGTGGAGGAATCGATCGGCATCGAGAAGGGCGTGGGGGGCGGCAACTTTATCCTGCAGGGCACCACCCTCGACGAGACCCTCGCCGCGGCCCGCCGCGCCGTGGCCGCGATCGCGGCCCTGCCCGGGGTGATCACGCCGTTTCCGGGCGGCGTGGTCCGGTCGGGAAGCAAGGTCGGATCGCGGTATGAGGGCCTCCGGGCCTCGACGAACGACGCCTTCTGCCCGGGGCTCGCAGGCCGGGTCGCCACCGAGCTCGTCCCCGGGGCGGCCTGCGGCCTCGAGATCGTGATCGACGGGATCGACGAGCCGACGGTGGCCGCGGCAATGGCGGCCGGAATTCGGGCCGCGGCCGCCCCTGGGATCGTCGGCATCTCGGCAGGGAACTACGGTGGCAAGCTGGGCAAATTCCATTTCCATCTTCACCAGGTTCTCGGCGCGTCCTGAAGTTTGCCCGACTTGGGCTTCGCGGCGGTGCGGCCGTCTGATATTCCCCCCGGCAGAATTGGCTCCGTCTCGCCACCTGCAGGGGTTCGCCGCCCATGTCCGATCGCCCATCGCGCCAAGATTTCGTCGTCTCGCCCAAGCGTTCAAACCTCATGCTCGCAGTGGGCGCCATCGCAAGTGCGGGCGCAGGGTTTGCGGCCGTGTGGGCCCTTGGCCTTGGGCAGCCAGCCGTCCAGCCCGAGGGCGGCATGCTGACCCTCCCGGTGACGACGGTGGCCGAGCCCGCCGGTGGAGCCCTCGAAGCTGCCGAGCCCGGCCGCTTTGCTCCGGCGGCGGAATCCCCCCCGGCACCCATCGGCCCGGCGGCTGGCGACCTGGCTCCGCCCGATCGCTATGGCGTCCAGCCCACCTCGCTCGACGCGCCCACCGGCGCTGTGAAGCGGATGTCGCGGTTCACCGCGGCCGAAGACGAAGAGGCCGCCGAGCAGCTCACGGCCACCGAGCCCGGCGATCTGCTGCCCCCGCCCGCTGCCGCAGAGGAGGCTCCTCCGGCCGACGAGCCGACCGCGCCGCTGCCCCCCACGCCGGCGTTCGGCACCGGCACGACCACCCCCGACCTCGATCCCGAGCCCGCGGAGCCAGTGGCCGAAGCTCCCGCTCCCGAACCGCCATCCGAGCCTACGACCACGCCGGAGCCCGATGCCGTGGCTGCGCCTCCCGCTGCATTTCCCCGGCCCTCTCCCGCCCTCGACTCAGCCGCCCCGATCCCGCCACCAAGCGACCTGCCGGCTGCGAGCCTTGCCAATCCGCTTCGCGCGGCTGCAACGACCGTCACGGCCGCGGTGCCCTTTGCCGCAGCACCGCCGCTCGGGCCGCCACCTACCAATGACCTTCAGGCCCCGGCGACGGCAGCCCCTGCCGCGGACGCCGGCATCTCGTCGGGCCAGGGTCGGCCTGGGCCTGTGCAGCTCGAGGGTGTGCAGGCCCCGCAGCTCACGGTCGAGAAGCGCGGCCCCCGCGAGGTGCAGGTGGGCAAGGCCGCCCGCTACGAAATTCTCGTGCGCAACGTGGGCAGCGCGACGGCCCACGACGTGATGCTTCGCGACAGTGTTCCCTACGGCAGCGCACTCATCACCACCACGCCTCCGGCCAGCCCGGTGAACCCGGCCAACGCCGGCCCAGCGGGCGACCTGGCCTGGATGCTCGGCTCGTTGCCGCCGGGAGGCCAGGCCCGCGTGGCGATGGAGGTGATGCCCAAGCTCGAAGGGGAGATCGGCAGCGTGGCCAGCGTCACGTTTCGTGCCGACGCCTCGGTGCGGTCGCGGGCCACCAAGCCCGATCTGCGGCTCGACCTCAGCGATCCGAAGCCCGTCTTGATCGGCCGCGACGTGAAGTTTCCGATCACGATCACGAACCCCGGCACGGGCGTCGCCACCGGAGTCGTGCTCGAGGGCCTGCTCCCCGATCAACTCACGCACCGGGCCGGCAAAGAGCTCGAATTCGACGTCGGCCAATTACAGCCCGGCGGCTCGCGCACGATCGACCTCTCCCTGGGCTCAACCGGACCGGGCGTGCACACGATTCGCCTCGTGGCCCGGGCCGACGGACAGATCGAGGTCGAGCGGATCATCAAGGTGGAGATCACGGCGCCCACGCTGGAACTCGCTGCCGAGATGCCTTCGCGCCGCTACCTCCAGCGGCCGGCCGTGTGCACAATCGCGATGGCCAACACCGGCACCGCTCCTGCCAAGGGAGTGGAGCTGGCAGCCCAGCTGCCCCCCGGCGTGAAGTTCGTACGGGCCAACAATGCCGGCTACTACGACGAGCGCACGCACCGTGTGCTCTGGAACCTCGAGGAGCTACCGGCCGCCGAACGCGGCGCGGTGGAGCTCGTGGTGATGCCGGTCGATCTCGGGCCGCAGAAGATCGTGGCGGCCGCCCGCTCAGCCGACGGGCTCTCGGACCAGGTCGCCCACACGATCGAGGTCGAGGGACTGGCGGCCGTAACGTTCGAGGTCACCGACAGCGAGGATCCGATCGAGGTCGCGGGCCTCACCGAATACGTGATCCGCGTCGGCAACCAGGGCACGAAGGCGGCGAGCGGCGTCAGGCTCTCCGCCACGATCCTCGGCGAGATGGAACCCGTGGAGGCGAAGGGCCCGGCCGCCCACCGCATCGACAATCTCACCGTCAGCTTCGAACCGCTCGCACGGCTCGCTCCCACGGAAGAAGCCGTCTTTCGGATTCGCGTGCGCGGCCATCGTGCCGGCGACCAGCGGGTGCAGGTGCAGCTCACGAGCGACGACCACCCGGCGCCGATCACGAAAGAAGAGATCACGCGGGTCTACGCGGACAGGTGATACGTGGGGCAAGCGTCTCGCTTGCCAACGGCCGATTGTGGGGCAAGCGTCTCGCTTGCCAACCGCCGAATGTGGGGCGAGCGTCTCGCTTGCCAACGGCGACCGGGACGGTCGCCCCACCCTACGCACGGAGCGTCGCGTTGACTGCCCGGCTGCACGCCTCGACAACCGCGTGCACCACGCGATTGGCTTCCTCGCCGGAGAGCGTGCCTTGATCGCTGCGGAGCCGGAGCGTGACGACGACGCTCTTCTTGCCCGCGCCGAGCCGTTCGGCATCCTGCCAGACCTGCACGATCCGGCACTGCTCGAGCACAGGCCCGGCGGCGGCCTGGATTGCCGCGGCGATGTCGGCCCACGCCACAGTCTCGGCCACGACGAGGTTCACGTCGCGTTCCACTGCGGGATAGTCGCTCGGCCGGCGCAACGTGCGGTCGGCGTTCACCGCGAACTCGAGCCTGTCGAGCCGGATTTCGCCACCGGTGACGGTGCCGGTGATGCCCGCAGCCGCGCGCACGGCTGGAGACACCTCGCCGATCACCGCGACGCGCTCCGGCGGTGGCGACCCGTGGGTGAGCACGAATTCGGCGGCCCGTCCGCGGGTGAACAGGTCGAGTTCGACCGGTCGGCACGCGATCGTGCCTCCGGCCCGCGAGACGCCCAGTCGATCGAGCACGGCCTCGACGACGCCCTTCGCCGCGAAGAAGCCGCCGCCGGTCACGAAGGCCGCCAGCAGCGGCTCCTCCACGGGCGAATCGTGGTCGCTCCCGGCACGGGCCCGCGCCAGATAGGCCCGCGCCACTTCGAAGAGTTCGCCATGCGGAGCGCCCACGGCCAGGTTGCCGGCCCGCGCCTCGACGAGGCTCGGCAGCAGCGTGCGCCGCAGTCGGTCGGCCCCGCGCACGAGCGCCGGCTGCACCACGAGCGGCGTCGATCCGCCCCACGGGCTGGCCATCACTTCGAGCGCTTCGCTCACGACGCTTCGCGTCATCGCCTCGCAAAACCCCGCCCCGACCAGCGTGCTCGACGTCGTGCGAATCGTCACTTCCCGGGCAGAGAGTTCGACCGGCCGCGCGGTGATCGAGCGGTCTTCCGGCACACGGTCGTAGCCTTCGATGCGGCCGATCTCCTCGACCAGGTCGATCTCGCGAAACACGTCGCGCCGCCACGTGGGGGCCCGCCACAGGCCGGGCTCGCGGGCCGGTTCACCGCGGCTCGTGTCGACGAATCCGAGCCCCGTGAGGATCGCATGCTGCCGCGCCGCAGGAATGTCGATGCCGAGCACCTCGGCCACCCGGCCCGGCCGCAGCGCGATCGTGGCCTGCGTGCCGGCGAGGGTGCCCGCCGTCACCACGCCGTGCTCCAGCGTTCCTCCGGCGGTGTCGAGAATCAGGGCGGCCGCCCGCCGGCTCGCCCACTCCACCGCGGCCGGATCGGGAGTCCGCTCGAAGCGATACGACGACGCACTCTGCAGCACGAGCCCGCGGGCGGCGGCCCGGACGGCGAGCGGCGCGAACTGCGCCGACTCGAGCAGCATGTCGGCCGTGTCGGCAGAAATCTCCGAGTCGGCGCCTCCCATCACGCCGGCGAGCGCCACGGGCCGCTCGGCATCGGCGATCACGCACATCTGGCCCGTGAGCGCATACGTCTTGTGATTGATCGCGGTGAACTGTTCGCCGTCGACCGCCCGGCGAACGACGATCCGGCCTCCGCGCAGCTTCGTCAGATCGAAGGCATGGAGCGGCTGGCCGCACTCGAGCATCACGTAGTTCGTCACGTCGACGACATTGTTCACGCTCTCGATGCCCACCGTCGCCAGCCGGTCGATGAGCCACTGCGGGCTTGGCCCGATCCGGACGCCGCGGATCACGCGGGCCGAATAGAAGGGGCACACGTCTGGAGAATGGATCTCGACGGCCACGCTCTCGGCGGCCCGGCCCGCGCCTTCGAGCGGCCGCGGATCGGGCACGTGGAGCGGGCGGGCGAACAACAGCGCAGCCTCCCGGGCCACGCCGATGTGCCCGAGGCAATCGGGGCGGTTGCTCGTCACCTCGATATCGACGGCCGTATCGGCCCCGACCGTCTCGGTCGACTCATGATTGAGCCCCGCCATGAGGAGCCGCTCCACGAGCGCCTCCGTCGGCGCCTGAATCTGCACGTAATCCGCGAGCCAGTTGAGCGAGATGATCATGGCGTCAGAACTTTCACCACGGGAGGCTGAGGGATCGGCGAACGCTCGACGAGCCTTGGGCCGCCGCGGCCCACGCGAGGAGACTTTTGCCGTCCCGAAGCCGGCCCATTACACGACGGTTCATGGCGTCAGAACTGCTCCAGAAACCTGACGTCGTTGCGGTAGAAATCGCGAATGTCGGCGACGCCGTAGCGGCGGGCGGCGATCCGTTCGACGCCCAGCCCGAAGGCGAAGCCCGAAACCTCGCCGGGGTCGTAGCCCACGGCGGCGAGCACGGCGGGGTCGACCATGCCGGCGCCGCCCATCTCGATCCAGCGGCCCCCCCACTCCATGTCCACCTCCACGCTCGGCTCGGTGAACGGGAAGAACGACGGCCGAAACCGCACGTGCACGTCGCCGCCGAGGAAGCTCGAAGCGAACAGCCGCAGCACGCTCTTGAGGTGGGCCATCGTGGTGCCCGGCTCGACGAACAGGCCCTCGACCTGGTGAAACATCGGATAGTGAGTGGCGTCGGCGGTGTCGGGCCGGTAGACGCGGCCGAGCGACACGATCCGCAGCGGGGGCTTCCGCCGCTCCATCACGCGGATCTGCACCGTGCTTGTCTGCGACCGGAGGAGCAGCGGATCGGCCCCGCGGGCCACTGCGAGATAAAAATTGTCGAGCGGATCGCGGGCCGGATGCTCGGGCCCGATCGCCAGGGCATCGAAGTTGTGCCGCTGGTCTTCGATCTCGGGGCCGTCGACGCTCTCGAATCCGAGCCGCCCCATGATCTCCTGCACGCGCCGGATCGTCTGCGTGATCGGGTGCAGATGCCCGAGCCGCACTGGCTCACCCGGCAGCGTCACGTCGACGGCTTCGACGGCTGCGGCCGCCCCCGCCATGCGGGCCTGCGCCGCCTCGAGGGCTGCGGCGACGGCCTCTTTCGCCTCGTTGAAGTGCTTGCCGCCGGCCGGCTTGTCGGGCCCGGCCAGGCCGCCGAGCAGTTTCTGGATCGCCTTCAGCCGCCCGCTTTTGGCACCGAGGAATTCGACCCGCGCCCGCTCTACGGCCTCGGCATCGCCGGCTGCCGATAGCACTGCGACCGCGTCTGCCCGGAGGCGGTCGAGTTCGGCCACGAACGAATCGAGCGCGACCGTGGACACTGCCTTACGCGACCGCGGCCGGCTCCGGCATGCCTAGCGCCTTCCGCACCTGCTCCACGACGGCGTCGAAGCCGGTGGGATCGAGCACGGCCATTTCAGCGAGCGTGCGCCGGTCGAGTTCGCTGCCGATCTTCTCGAGGCCCGCAATGAACTGGCTGTAGCGGATGCCCCGCTCCCGGACGGCCGCGTTGATTCGCACGATCCACAGCCGGCGGAAGTCGCGCTTCTTGCGCCGCCGATCGCGGCGAGCGTAGACGCCGGCACGGATGATCGATTCCTTGGCCGTGCGGAGCAGCCGACGACGGCCACCCACCGAACCCTTCACCCGCTTGAACAGCCGCTTCTTGGCCCGCAGCCGGGGGACGACACTTTTAGTACGCATGACTCTCTGCCTTCGTGAATCCGGGAAGCCCCTTACTGTCGCCCAAACCCGCCGAAATGCAAGGGCAGCCCGAATTCCCGCGATGTTCCCCAGCCTCAGCGAGGCTCTTCGGAAGCCCGAGGCGTAAGCCGAGAGGATCCCCCGGCGCACATGCGAGTGTCGCCGGGGGTTCGCTGCAGTTGATGGGCGCCAACTTGGGGTTACCCCGTACCGTCTCGCTGGACGGCGGGGCAGGTGATAACTACCCGCAATCGGAGCCAAGGAAGACATGCTCGATGGATGCTTCACGGAACGGCACGGCATCCTGCCGTCCGTTCCTTGGCCGACCTCCGTCGGCTGGTGCTGACCCGGCCCTCCAGGCCTAGCGATCTTTCGTCCTCAACGACTCCCTGCGTCTGCGCGTGCCCACCGACCGACTCCGCCGAAACTACTGAGCCGGCATCCCTTCGGCTCACGCCTCGGGCTTCCTGAGTTGGGGAGGCGAGGGGTTGCCCCTACCGTTGAGCCGGCGTATTTGACCAGCGGAGCCATGGATGGCGCAGCGCAGGCAAATCCGAGTGAGCCGAAGCCTGGAGGGCG
>Ga0082207_1001704_pt1 | contig 10153 bp, 8 predicted proteins | sample LakMenEpi10Aug09_FD_71540 | JGI IMG/M metagenome (GOLD analysis project Ga0082207, IMG submission 71540) | reverse complement strand
CGGCGCGGTGGAACCCTTCTCCATCGGGAGTCGGACGGGGCGGGCGGTGCCCGACACGACCGCGCCAAACATCTCTCTGAGGCTCGCCCGGTAGGGTGTGCCAGGGCCCGCTTCAACGCCTCGGGCTCCGTCCGCAGGTTGCGGTGCAGGACGACGTTGCCATGCTCGTCGAGCACGCACACGTACATCTTGCTCGCATGGAGATCGATGCCGCAGTAGAATCCTCGCTGTTCGCCGTAAAACCTCATCATGGCCCTCCTGCTGGTGTGTGACGGATGAGCCTCGTTGCCGACTACGCTTCGGCACAAACGACGCCGAGCCTCACGCTCGTCACGGGTTTAGAGGACTCCGTCGCCTCCACGCAGCAGGCCATGATGAGCATCCACGCAATGCAGCGGACTCGCGATAGAATTGGGCGGAGTGGATCAGCCAAGATCGCGAGCCGCTGATCGCCATCGTTCCGCGAGCTAACGCATGCACGTCGCCTTCTCGCGTACCGACCATCGCAAGTGGGCGGTGCCGAACGGCCGCTGGACGTGGCGACAGAGCTGGAAGGATCTCTTGTTTGCCCACTGGCCCGTGCCCGCGAGCGTACTCCGTCCGCTCGTTCCTCTCGGCCTCACGGTGCAGGAGTTCGCCGGTACATCTTGGGTCGGCGTAGTGCCGTTTCGCATGTCAGGCGTCATGCGCCGTTCTTTGCCCGACATTCCCTGGTTGTCCGCGTTCCCGGAGTTGAATCTTCGCCTGTATGTCGAACGGGATGGCAAACCCGGGGTATGGTTCCTGAGCCTCGATGCTGCGAATCCAGTGGCCGTCTGGGCGGCGAGAAGATTCTTTCACTTGCCCTACTTTCTCGCCGAAATCGCCGTTCATCATCGGCAGGAAGGTTTTGCGTTCTCGTCACGCCGGACCGGCAAAGCAGGCCGCCTTTCCTTTCGTGCGCACTACCGCCCTTCGTCGCCTCCCTTCGAGGCCAAACCAGGGTCGATCGAATCATTTCTTACGGAGCGGTATTGCCTCTACGCGCAGGCTCCGAGTGGAGCGATCTACCGGGCTGACGTCCACCATGTTCCTTGGCCTCTCCGAGAAGCTATCGGCGAAGTAGAGGCGTCCGAACTAATTGCGACGCATGGCTTTCAGGTTCAGGGGCCACCGATCCTGCATTTCTCGAGCGGTGTGGATGTGGTCGTATGGCCCATGGAGCAACTTGCGGAAATCGGGTAGGCAGGCGGCTTTCGCCGCCCGCCCCCCACACCACCTGGCATGCGGGTCCGCACCAGGCGGTTCGACGAACCTGAGCGCGCCGGATCCAGGTTGATCTCAGCGACACCAGTCCCTGGGCGTGCAGCCTGCAGGCCTGCGACTACTCGGTCGTGGCCTCGGTGAAGGGGCCCGCGAGCACGGCGTCGGGCTGCCCGCGGCGGCCCGCGGCGTCGATCACGATCGTGGCCTGCCGCACCAGCTCGTCGGGCACCCGCCAGCGGCTGCGGTCGTAGCCCGGGGCCGCGAGATTGAGGGTCAGCCGCGGAGGTATTTCCCGGGATGTCTCGCCGATCGGCACCGTGGCCGGATCCTTGCCGCCGAGCAGGTCGCCCGCGAGCCGGCCGGCCAGCAGGCCCACCTCCCGGAAGTCGAAGCCCACGTCGAAGAGCGTGCCCCGATCCGGCTTTCCGGGCACGACGGTGAACACGGGCACGCCCGCCTTCGCCGCCGTGGCGACGATCGAGTCGATGACGCTCGACACCGTCGTATCGCCGGGCACGAAGACGGCCTCCGCGCCCCGCGCGAGCGTCGCTTGGATCGCCTCGATCACGCCCGACGAGTTCTCCACAGCCGCCTCCAAAAGCACGATGCCGCGGGCCTTGCAGCTCGCCCGCGCGAGTTCCATGAACCGGCGGGAGTTGCTCTCGGACGGATTGTGGGCCACGCCCACCTTCCCGAGCCGCGGATTGATCGCCTGCGCCATGCGGAAGGTGGCATCGACCGGCGCGAGGCTGCCGTAGCCGACGAGGTGTCGCGGGTGCACCAGCGGATCGCGCCGGTCGAAACCGACGCCGGTGGAGAATGGGTCGGCGACCGCGGAGAACACATGGAGGATCCGGCCGCGGTCGTTGGCGGTGGCCAGTGCCTGGAGCGACGGCGTACTCGAGGTGAGGGCGAGGTCGAACGGGCCGCCGGCGATCTCCCGCGCGATGGCATTGGCCTGGGCGAGATCTCCCTCCGCGTTGTAGCGGCGGATCGTCACCGTCTTCCCGTCCACATAGCCGCGTTCCGCGAGCCCTTCGATCATGCCCGTGACGGCATCGTCGAGCAGCGTCGTGCTCACCTGCTGGAGCACGGCCACGGCCGGCACCGCCCGCGTGCCGCCCGCCCGATCGGTCGCGAGCAGCAGCACCGAGGCACCGGAGAGCAGGAGCACGGTGGGCAGCGACCGTCGCAGGAACATGGCGACGGGCGACGTGGCGGGCGGGTTCGTGCTCATACATAGGCCTCCGCGAGCGTGCGGGCCGCGGCATCGTCGAGCTGGTCGGCCCGACGCAGCGCGTCGAATCGGTCGGCGAGATCATCCGCCGTCAGCCGCCGCTTCGCCGATCCCTGCGCGTCGAGGGCGATCCGGCCGCGGTGGATGAGAATCAGGCGATCGCCAAGCGCCGCCGCCTGGGCGAGGGAGTGGGTCACCATGAGCGCGGTGAGCCCCTGCTCGCGAATGATCCGCGCCGTGGCCTGGATCACTCGGTCGGCGGCCGCCGGATCGAGGGCGGCGGTGTGCTCGTCGAGGAGCAGCAGCTCCGGCCGCTGCCACGTGGCCATCACGAGCGTGACGATCTGCCGCTGGCCGCCGGAAAGCGAACCGATCGGCTGGTCGAGCCGCGCTTCGAGCCCCGGCACGATCGCCGCCAGGCGGCGCGTGGCCTCGTCGCGAAGCTCCCGGCTCGTCGCCCACCCCAGCCCGGCCCGTCGGCCCCGGCAGGCGGCGACGGCGATGTTTTCCAGCACCGTCAGGCTCGCCGCAGTGCCCGCCCGCGGATCCTGGAACACCCGCCCCACGAGTTTCGCCCGCTCGTGCTCCTGCCATCGCGTGATGTCGTGCCCCGCCAGCCGCAGTGTGCCGCCGTCGAGCCGCACCGTGCCGGCGATCGACCCGAGCAGCGTGCTCTTTCCCGAACCGTTCGTGCCGATCACGACGACGAACGATCCTGTCGGCAGCGTGAGCGAAATCCCATCCACCGCGCGGACGACCGGCCCGCCCGGCGACGAGAACGACACGACGGCGTCAGTGAGTTCGAGCATGCGAGCCTCGCGTGAGGAATCGAGGGGCGACGAGGGCCGCCAGCACGACGACGGCCGTGGCCGCCTTGAGCCAGTCGGGATCGAGGCCCGCGCGGAGGGCCGCGGCGACGAGCAGCCGGAAGGTCACGCTGCCCGCGGCCGTGGCGACGAGGGCGCCCCCCAGCCGCACCGGTCCCACGAGGGCGGCGCCGAGAAACACGCTCGCCATGCCCCACACCACCATTCCGATCCCCATCTGCACGTCGGCGAAACCCTGATACTGGGCCACCAGCGCCCCGGAGAGCGCCGTGAGCCCATTGGCGATCGCGAGGCCGGCCAGCGTCATGCCCCCGGTATTGCGGCCGAGGGCCCGGGCCATCGTCGGCGTGTCTCCGCCGGCCCGCATCGCCGTGCCGAGCTGCGTGCGGAAGAACGTCCAGAGGAGAGCGATCGCGAGCCCGACCACTCCGAGCACGAAGGCCAGCCGCGCCACCTCGCCGGCCAGTGCGGACGACAGGCCGGTGCGTTCGAACACGGGACCGATCCGCGCCTCCGCCTGGTCCAGGAGAGTGGTGGTGCCGGAGAGCGGCACGTTGCTGCGGCCGAGGACGACGAGGTTCACGCTTGCCAACGCCGTCGTCACGAGGATGCCGGCGAGCAGCCGCTCCACGCCGAGGAAGGCATGGAGCAGGGCCGTCGTGCAGCCGGCGAGACCGCCGGCCGCCATGCCGCCGAGCGTGGCCAAGATCGGATCGCAGCCTGCCGTGAGCAGCACCGCGGCGACGACGGCGCCGAGCGTGAACGAGCCGTCCGTCGTGATGTCGGGAAACGAGAACAGCCGGTAGCTCACGAACACGCCGAGGGCCACCAACGCCAGGGCAAGGCCGAACGTCCAGGTGGAGAGGAGCGTGATCATCCGCGCTGCTCCTCGATGGCCAGCGGGGCGAACCAGCAGCGGCCGCGAACGAGCTGCGACCGGCCGGTGCCGAGCACGGGCTGCGGGTCGGCAAGGAGGTGCATCAGGCCGAGCGGCTCCGCGGTGGTGACGTCGGTGACCGTGGCGGCCAGGTCGCCGCTGCCCCGCTTCAGCGGCCGCAGCGGAAAGACGACCGCGTGGAAGTGCCCCTGCGTCGTGCCGCTGCCGAGCGGCCGCACGAAGGCGGCGAGTGAACAGCGGGGCTCTCTGCGGGTGGCTACGCCCACGATCAGGGCGGTGCGGCGGACGTGCACCGGCTCGCGCGAGAAGCTCAGCCAGCGGGCGGCGATCTCGCGGCGCGGCGAGCCAGGGCGGTCGGCAGTCGTGGCCTCGGCGAGCGGGCGGATCAGCTCGGCGCCAACGAGCCCTTGAATCTCGCCGACGACGACGACGGCGAGTGCATCGGCAGACGTCTGGGCGAAGAGTTCGCCGACCAGTTCATCGAGCGGCACGGCCTCGTCGTCGGCGGCGGCTTCGAAGCCGGCTCGGCCCTGCGGCATGCCCTGCCACGCGACGGCCGCGGCGGCATCGACTTCCGGAACGAGATCGCCGGCTGCCGCCAGGTAGTCGACCACGGAAAACGGCTGCGGACGACGATCGAACGCGACCCCGCAGGCCGCGAGCATCTCGCCGGCGCGGGCGGCGAGCGGAGAATCGTCGGCGAGCGCTGCGAGGCCGATCGCGAACCCATCCGGCGGCACGCGGAGCCGCTCGGCTGCAACGAGATCGGCTGGCATGAAGCCGCCGGGCGTGCCGACGAGCCGACCACGAAGGGGCGTGGCCGGCGGCTGTTCGAGGCCGATGAACCGGATCGGCCCGCGCTCCAGATCGACGGCCGTGTGGCGCCGAGCCGCCGCAGCCGGCAACACCGCCGCCGAGCCCGCGGCCGATTCCATCAGCAGCGGCGCGAGCCGCGTGAGTTCGAGCACCTTCCGCACCGGCTCGCTCGCCGACCGGATCAGGCAGCGGCCGCCGACGCCCTGGGCGGCCCGGTGAATCTCGAAGAGCACCCGGATTCCGGCCGAGCTCAAAAAGCCGCAGTCGCGGAGATCGAGGGCGAGCGCATGATGCCCACGGCGCAGCTCCTCGTCCACGACCCGGGCGAGTTCCCCCGCATGCTCCGCATCGAGCCGGCCTGAAACGACCAGTTCCAAGCTTTCCTGGGTCTCGCGGCGATCGATCGTCATCTCCATCGCGATCAGTCTGCCCGACCGACGGCGCGCCCGACAAGCGGAGTCGATCGATTTTTATCGTTCCGCCCGCGATCGACCGCCACGCCCGCGGCGGCCGCCCACCCTTACGGCTTCGCTTCATCCAGGGTGATGCCCCACACCGCGCCGCGAGTGCGGTTTTTCTTGACCGGCCGCGTCGCTGCCGCCATCACCGCCTGCGGCGAAATGAAAACCGGCGTGAACGTGCCGCGATGCGCCTCGGCGATGCGAACCATATTGTTGTTGCAGCGTTGCTGCTCCTGCACCCGTTCCGGGTCGGGCAGTCCCGTGCGCCGGTCACGGACGTCGGCCTGCATGCCGAAGGTGTGCACGACCGTGCCGTCGAGCGGCAGTCCGACCATGCGATCGATCACGCTGTCGGCGTGATCGCCGTCCGAGAGGAAGTAGACGACGTCGGGCTTGAGGGCGACGGCGAGCGCCCCCGCCCCGCGGATTCCCCGCCCCCCGGAACACAGTTCCACCGTCGGCAGCCAGGCGTCGAGTTTTCGCTTGTTCTCCGGAGTCGCCGGCAGGAAGGTATCCACACCCTGTGGATGGAGCAGCTTGTATGCGGTGTCGCTGAAGAACACGACGTGGAACGACTGCTCGGGCTTCATGCGGCCGACGGCCCGCGACAATTCGATGAGCACGGTCTGGAAGCCGCCGACGGCATAACTGTTGGAGTTGTCGCACAGGAACAGCGCCGTCCGGCCGACTCCCTGCCGGCCGAAGAACCTGGCTCCACCTGCACCGCCGCCGGCGTCACCAGCAACGGCATCACCTCCGCCGGCGTCACCGGCACCGTCTTCCCCGATCTCCGCCAGGAGGTCGCCCGCGTTGACGCCTCCCCCGAGAAGGTCATCGCCGCCGAGGACGGGCTGCCCCATGGGCGCCATCGCCCGATCGGCGGCCTCCGTCTCCGGATCGACGGCCACGGGATCAGCGTCCGCCAGCAATGGCTGATTGTCGGGTTCGAGCGACGCGTCTGGCACCACTGGCTGAGGATCGACTGTCTGGAGATCGACCTCGGCACCCTCCTCACCCTCCTCACCCTTCTCTTCCTCGGCGGCCTGCCAGACGATCGCCGTGCGTTCGGGCGGCCGCACTCGGGGCAGAAACATCAACGCCATGAACAGCAAGGCCGCCACGTGCAACAAGCTGCTCACGAGCATCGGCGCAGTCAACCATGGTCGCCGCAACCCGGGGCGGCCGCCGTTGTTCCGAACATGATCGGGGTCGGCAGCCGGCACGGCCCCCTTTTCCCGGGGGAGCGGGACGGTCCTCCGCGGCGCAGCCGGACGACGGTCGGCCGCCTTCGAGCCACCGCGCCGCAGAGGCCTGCCGACCCCGCCTTCGCGCTGCCCCGGCCGTGGCAACCCCTGGCGACCCTGCGCCACCCTACCGGCATCCACACGTTCGGTGCCGGCTTTCGCCGCACCCAGTGGCGGTGGTGTTTTTTCCCCCGCATCATCGACCGCGCCAGGGCTGTGAGTCGCTGGCGCCGACGGATCCCGGCCGCCCTCGAACAAACTTGTGAGCTCCGCGATCCGCCGCCCCAACTTCGCGAGCTCCGCGATCGCCTCTTCGGTCGTGAAGTTCGGATTCGCCATCGGGGGGTTCCATGCCGCCTGGGGAGAACATAGTACCTTCGAATCAGGGGTGTTGCTTCGGGCAGCGGACCACTCGACCAGGCGGAAAAGGCGGCCGTTTTGGGACTCGATCGCCTGGCGGGTCGAGTCGGAGAACCGCCGCGGAAACGCGGCCCAGGGAGGCCCGGAACGCCGCTCCGGGCGGCCTTCCCGGCAGCGGCGAGGGAAGTGGACGCATCGGCAACGGCGCCGCATCTCTGGCGCCGAGCGTATCGGATACGAATTCACAGCATGCTGGCTGGGCTGCTCGGAGTTTCCTGTTGCGTGCCCCTTGGATGTGGCGGCGACATCCGGCCACAAGAGACGGCCGGCAGGAGCCGGCTCATTTCGCACCGGAGGTTTGCAAGCGGACGAAGGCCAGCATGGCTTCGCCCGAGCCGCATTCTCTGCGGCAGACGGGAGAGTGGAAAACCAACCGAGTCGGGGCGACTGCCCACACCCAAAGGATAACCGGTACTCCCTCGACATCGCCACGCTGGCCATCTTCCCGGAATACGTCGAATTCGACGGGGAAGACGTGCTGAAGTTGGTGGTGCAGGGGGAGGCCGGACGAACGATCAAGTGACGGGCCCCCGGGCCTGTCGCATGGTCTCGGACCGTCGGCCTTCGCGGGAGGCGAACAAAACGTTCGCCCCGTGAAAGTCACCATCATGGACACCATGTCTCCCGCCAGCGGAGCCGGCAGTTTCTCGTTTGATGATTCCCTTCATTCGCATCTCCTGAACGGTCACGGCCGCGGCCGCGTGCAGGCCGACGACTTCGGCCTTCCGGACCGGAAGGATCTGTTGGGCCTTGCCCGCAGCTATCTCGACATCCAATCGCGGCTCTGGCCGCAGTTGGCCGGCACCGCGGCGGTGCCCGAGCCCACCGACGCGGTGCTCGGGGCGATGGCCGACGCCTTCGAGCGGCGGTTCCGTCGGCAGACGATCGACCGCTTTCAGACCACCGGCCTGCCGAAGGTCTGGGACGCTCTCGGGATCGGGTACACCCGGTTCAGCGACGAGGGCTCCAACCATCGATCGCTCGACCAGCAGCTGCTCAACGTACTCACCAAGGCCCAGCGGGAAGGGGTGTTCGTCCCGTGGGAATACGTGTGCGCCGACGCGGCCGTGAGCGGCACGATCGCCTGCCGCCGTGGCTACACCGTCGCGAAGATGCTGCTGGAGCAGAGCGCCGCCCTCGGCATCACGTGGTTCATCGTCGATGACCTGTCGCGGCTGAGCCGCAACACGATCGAGTCGCTCAAGACGGGCGAGTTGGCGACCGACATGGGCGTCCGGCTCGTCGGTGCCAGCGACGGGTTCGATATCGCGAACCCGCAGGCCACGCTCCTGCTGCCGATCTCGTCGTCGTATCACGCCGCGTTCATCCAAGACCTGCGGGCGAAGGTGCGGCGCGGCATGGACGACGCCTTCCTACGGGGCGAGAACATCCAGCCGCCCGGGTTCGGTTACCGGATGGTGACGGTGAAGGACGCCACCGGGAACGACGTCTACACCCGGAAGGACAAGGACAAGTTGGAGAAGCGGGCCGAGATCGACCCGGAGGCGGCCGCGTGGATCGTGCGGGGCGCCGAGATGATCGCCTACGAGGGCAAGAGTCCGACCGAGGTGGCTCGGTTTTTCAATGAGAACAACGTCGGTAATCGAAAGACGTGGGCCGATGAGAACGTCCGCAAGCTCTACCGCCGTGAGCGGCTCGTGGGGATCGAGGTTTTTCGGAAGAGCCGGCAGATCCGTGACCGCCGGACCGGCAAGATCCGCACCGAGAAGATCAAGCCGGAGAACTGGCTGCGGCGTGAATCGCCGCACCTGCGGATCCTGACCGACGAACTGGCCGACGCGGTGAAGCGTCGTCTTGACCGCGGGGCTTCGTCTTTCGGTCGGGCCGCGACGGACGAGGCCAAGCGGAAGCGGCGAGCCGACGTGTATCCCCGGGTGCTGATCCGCCCCGTCTGTGGCGGATGCGGCGAACCGATGTGCCTTGGCCGCTCCGCGGCCAAGTACCAGAGCTTCTTCTGTACGGCTGCTCTCTATGGCATCCATGGCTGCCAGAACCGGGGTTACAAGAGTGCCCGGCTGATCGATGAGGCGGTGCTCAGGGCGGTGGCAGCGACGCTCTTCACGGAGGAGTTCACGGCCGTACTCACGGCGGAGGTGAACGCCCTGCTGGAAGAGGCAGCCCGCCGCCCGCAGGGATCGACCAAAAGGATCGAGCAGGAAATCGCCAAGCGGGAGCGGCAGATCGCCCGCATCACGGCGAATCTCGAGGGCATGGAGGGCGACGCGGCGATCAAGTCCGTGATCCGGAAGGTAGCCGAGATGCAGGCCGATCTCGACCAGTTGCGGGAGCAGCTGGTGGAGGAACGCCGGCGTAACCAGCGGCCGCCGGTCACTCGCGTGAAGGAGAAGGACGTTTTGGCGGAGCTGCTCCGGCTGCGGGATCTCCTGCAGTCTGACGTCGGCAAGGCCGCCCCGGCCCTCAAGGACTTGGTCGGCGATGTCGTCCTCGAGTCCCGGCCGGTGGAGGGTAAGCGGAGCCCGGAGATGGTGGCCCGATTCACGATCGACGCCGTGCCCGCTCTCGCGGCTCTGCGCCGCTGGAGTGGGGCGGAATCCGATGATCCATCGGTCAGTGTTTGGGAGTACCTGATGCGTGACGGTTGGATCATCCCGGAGCGGCCGGGCCGGACGACTCCTGCGCGGCCCGAAATCGTGGTTTCGCTCGAATACGACCGCCGAGCCGCGGCACGCTAGACTATTGGAAGTCAGCGTAAAGGGAGACCAAACATGGCGACGGCAGACATTTATCCGCATGTGGCCATCGCGGCCGACGGGAAGGCGGCCATTTCGGGCACTCGGTACACCGTCGAGCACATCGCATCCGAGCAGTATTTTTTCGGATGGTCTGCCGAAGAGATTCTCCGCCAGCACCCCGACCTGCGGCCGGCAGAGGTCTATGCGGCCTTGGCCTACTTTCATGACCATCACGACGCGATGGTCGCCGCTATTGAAGCCGGCACGGACAAGGCTGAGCGTTTGCGGGGG
>Ga0082207_1001703_pt1 | contig 10155 bp, 7 predicted proteins | sample LakMenEpi10Aug09_FD_71540 | JGI IMG/M metagenome (GOLD analysis project Ga0082207, IMG submission 71540) | reverse complement strand
TGCTCGACCAGCGGGCCGTGGCGGGCATCGGCAACATCTACGCCGCCGAGATCCTCCATCGCGCAGGAATCGACCCGCGGACGTCGTGTCGCCGCCTGCGGGCTGACGACTGGCAGCGGATCGCCGCATGCACGCGGGCGGTGCTCGCCGAGGCGGTGCGGCACGAAGGCTCTTCCATCGGCGACGAGACCTACCGCACCGCCACCGGCATCGCGGGCCGGTTCCAGAACCGGCATCGGGTCTACGGCCGCGAAGGCCGGCCCTGCCAACGCTGTCGCATCGCGATCGTGCGGATCGTGCAGGCCCAGCGATCCACGTTCTTTTGTCCAGGCTGCCAGCCACGGCGCGGCGGCCGGGCTGCGACGGCGGAGCGTCAGACACCGGGCAGTGATCGGAAGCGATGAGGGCAAGTCTTTTCGGCGCGGTGGTTGCGGTACCTCACTCTCCCTCTGGGAGAGGGCCGGGGTGAGCGGTGCAGGGAATCTGCGCAGCCGCAGAGGCACCCTCACCCGGCCTGCGGCCACCCTCTCCCAAAGGGAGAGGGGTGATCTGGGTGAGCGCACGTGCCCGGTGGGAGAGAGGCGAGATGCGAAGCCGCAGCGCGCACGATGAATGTTGTTTGGCACGGACCGTCGCGATGCCGTAGGCTCAATGATCGTTCGCCCCGCCCCGGAGGAACCCCCATGCGCCCCATCCAGGATTCCGATCGCCTCTCCCGCCGCCGGCTGCTGGCCGGGGCCGCCGCCTGTGCCGGGAGTGCCGCTTTCGGCGGCCTGCACGCAGAGCAGCCGCAGCCAGCCACAGCCGAGACGCTCGCCGGCCGGCTCCATGCGTCGCTCACGCCGGCCCAGCGGGAGCAGGTCTGCTTTCCGTGGGACTACCGGCATCCGAAGTTTGGCCTCCTGCGGACGCGCGTCGGCCAGAACTGGAACGCCACCCAGCCGATCGTGAAGAGCGACTTCTTCACGGCCGATCAGCAGCGGCTGGTCCGCGAGATCTTCGAACAGCTCATCGAGCCCGACTGGCACGCCCGCTTCGACAAGCAGATGGAGGACGACTGCGGCGGCTTCGGACGCGAGCAGTCGATCGCGTTGCTCGGCGAGCCGGGCAGCGGGCAGTTCCAGTTCCTGCTCACCGGCCGCCACATGACGCTGCGCTGCGACGGCGACTCCGCCGAGCACGTCGCCTTCGGCGGCCCGATCTTCTACGGTCACGACGCCGGCGGCTTCAACGAAGGGGCCGACCACAAGGGCAACGTCTTCTGGCCGCAGGCCGTCGCGGCCAACAGGGTGTTCGCGATGCTCGACGGCAAGCAGCGGGCGGCGGCGCTCGTCGCCCCGTTGCCCAAGGAAAACGCCGTCGCCTTCCGGGCCAAGGGCAGCGAGCCGGCCGGGATTCCGATCACCGAGCTCGCGGCCGACCAGCGGGCGGAAGTGGAGAAGGTGCTGGCGATCCTCCTCGAGCCCTACCGCACCCGCGACCGCGACGAGGTCCGCGGCTGCCTCGCCAGGCAGGGCGGTCTCGAGCACTGCCGGCTGGCCTTCTACAAGGAGGACGACATCGGCAACGACGGCGTGTGGGACAACTGGCGGCTCGAGGGCCCGGCCTTCGTGTGGCACTTCCGCGGCGCGCCGCACGTGCACGTGTGGGTGAACGTCGCCGATTCCCCCGACGTGCCCACGAACGCCTGACCCGCCCGGCCATGACCGATTGCTGCATCATCGGCGGCGGGATCGTCGGCCTGTCGATCGCCCGAGAGCTCGCCGGCCGCGGGGCGACCGTCCGCGTGCTCGACCGCGGCGACGTGCGCGGCTCCGCCTCGTGGGCGGCGGTGGGCATCTTTCCGCCGGCGCACGAGTATCCCGGCTGCCCGCCGAACGCCGCGCTCACCGCCTGGAGCGACGCGGTGCACCGCCGGTGGGCCGCGGAACTCCTGGCCGAGACCGGGATCGACAACGGCCTGCGGCAGTGCGGCGGCCTGTACGTGGCCACCGACGCCGCGGGCCTCGGGCGGCTCGGGGAGTCGGCGGCGGCATGGCGGTCGCAGGACGCGGCGTGCCACGAGCTCGATGCCGCGGCGGTCGCGGATCGCGAACCGGCCTTGGCCGACGCGGTGGCCCGCGGGGTGGTGCTCGGGGGCGTTTTGCTGCCCGAGGAGCAGTCGTTTCGTTCGCCCCGGCACCTCAAGGCGCTCGAGGCGTCATGCCGGGCGCGGGGCGTGACGATCAGCCGCGACGCGGCGGGGAAGGATGTGCTGCGGACGGGCGGACGGGTGGAGGCCGTGGTCGCGGACGTGGCGGGAGCGGTCGAGACGGTGCGGGCCCGGCAGTTCGTGCTCGCGGCAGGCGCCTGGACGGAGGCGTTCGGCGAGCGCTGGGGCCTGCGGATCGCCACGCGGCCGATCCGCGGGCAGATCGCCTTGCTCGAACTGCCGCGGCAGGTGCTCACGCGGATCGTGAACCGCGGGCTCGACTACCTCGTGCCGCGGGAAGACGGCCACCTGCTCGTGGGATCGACGCTCGAAGACGTGGGCTTCGACCCGACGACGACCGAGGCCGAGATCGACCGGCTGCTCGGGATGGCGAGGCAGCTGCTCGGCGCCGTGGCCGACGTGCGGCCGACCCGCACGTGGGCGGGGCTCCGGCCGGGATCCGTGGACGGCCGGCCCACGATCGGACCCATTCCGGGCCTCGAAAACGCGTTCGTCGCCGCCGGGCACTTCCGCGCCGGGCTGCACCAGTCGGCCGGCACGGCCCTGATGATCGCCGACCTGATTCAAGGCCGCACGCCACGAATCGATCCCGCGGCCTTCGCCGCCGACCGGCCGCCCGTGCCGCCGGGCCCTGATTCGGTCGCGGCCTACCTGGCCCGGGCCACCGCGGCATCCTGACGCACGGCGAGAACACGGGTTGCGATTGCGGACGGTGGGGCGGCAGTGCGGGCGTCAGGCGGCAGCCGGCGACAGCCGCCCGTGAATCGCCTCGACGTCATCCACCGAGAGGTCGCCGTCCTGCCGCGAAGCCACCACCACGCCCGCCAGTTCCGCCAGGCGGATGACGGCCGCCGGGGCTCCGGCGGCGATCTCGTGGACTGCGCGGGCCGGCGCATCATGCACCGCGAACGGCCGGCCGGCGACGCTCGCGAGGGTCGCCTCGAGCAGCCGCCGGGTCTCCGCGAGCGTGAACGCGGGCAGTGCCACCCGGATGCGGACAGCCTGCTCGAGCCGCGAGTCGCGGGCCATGAGCGTGAACAGCCGCCCTTCGCCCGCGAGCACGAGGCACGCGGCCGGCCGCCGGTCGCGGCACCGCTGCAGGAGCCGCCCGAGCGTCGCTTCGTCGGCCTGGTGGGCGTCGTCCACGAGGACGACCTCCGGCAGGGCGGCGGCCTCGGCCCAATGCGCCGCGTCGCCCAGCCCGACCGACCGTCGGGCACCGATCGCCGCGGCGAGATCAGCGAGCACCGTCGTCTTGCCGACGCCGCCCGGGCCGCACAGCAGCGCGATGCCGCCCGCCTGCTCGCAGCCGCAGGCGAGTTTCGCGACGGCCGCCCGCTGGGCGTCGGTGAGAAGATCGGGCGTCGATTCGCTCATGCATCCTTCTCCGGCTCGGCAGCGGGGGTCGCGAACGTCACCACCTCGCCGAGCGATTCGATGCCGATCGCCGCCAAGGCAGCCTCGATCGCCGGCGCGGCGGGGCGGTCGGCGCGGCGGACGAGGATCACGGCCTCGCAGCCGTAGCTTGCAACGAGGAGCCGCGAGCGGCGGATCGGGCCGGGTGGAAACCAGACACCGGCGTCCGCGAGCACGATCCGTGTGTCGTGCGTCGGCCCCGCGTGCGCCGCGCTGTTTCCGGCGTCACAGACGACGACTTCGCGGCCGCGGGATCGCAGCACCATGTCGAGGGCGGCGACGATGGTCGTGCGGCCTTCTCCGCGTTCACACCCGGCTACCGCGATCACGCGGCGACCGCGGCCCCGCGCCGCCTCGACGCGGTCGGCGATGATCTGCCACTGGGACGCCGCATCCACGAGCAAGCGATCCACAAGGGCGGTGTTCAACTGTCCGTGTACAAAGCCCTCCATGGCCTTTGTCCACTTGATCGACCGCGGGGCGGCCCGGTACGGAACCGGATCGAGGCTGACCAGGGATGGGGCAGGGGTGGGAGGCGGCGGCGAACCCGTCGGCAGTGCCTGCCAGCGGCGCACGAAGGCGGCGTCGAGCGTGTCGAGCGTCATGGGGTGATCGTCTCCGCCGCGGTCGCCGGGGACTGGAGGGCGAGTCGGGCCGGCTGCCGCTGTCGCGCGAGCCGCTCCTGCTCGTGCCAGGTCGCGAGCGTCCAGGCGATCGCCGCGATCACCGCCAGGGTCGTGACCGACCAGGCCGGAAACGGCGGCCGCCGCCGGCCCGCGCCGATCGGAAGGCCGGACCTGACCACAGCCGGCTGCGGAGGCGGCGCGACCTCTTCATGAGCCGCCGTCGGCTGCACGGGCGCCGCCGGCGCCAGGCGTGGAATCCGCGCGATCGTCTCCATGGCCTCCCCCATTCGCCGTCAACCATCGTCCCGCCCCGCGCCTGTGCTTGAACGGCGGCCCGCCGGCCGGCGCAGCGTCCGGCATCGATCCCGACGCAGCCCGCAAGGCCATGCCACTCTTCGCCATATGCCCCACCCTCCCAGTCGCCTATGATGGTCGAAAGGCGGCTTCGGGCCGCGAATCATTCGTTTTCCCGTCGCTTTCGGATCGTCGATGCCAGCCTCCAGCCGTGCCGATCTCCTCCGTTCCGTCCTTGCCGACCGCATCGCCATCCTCGACGGGGCCATGGGCACGATGGTGCACCAGCTGGCGCTCGACGAGAGCGGCTTCCGCGGGGCCCGGTTCGCCGACCACCACCGCGACCTCAAGAACTGCATCGACGTCCTCACGTTGACGCAGGGGGACGCGATCCGCGGCATCCACGCCGCCTATCTGGAGGCGGGCGCCGACATCGTCGAGACCAACACCTTCGGGGCGACGAGCATCGCGCTGGCCGACTTCGGGCTCCAGCACCACACCCGGGAGATGAACCTCGTCGCCGCGTCGCTGGCGCGGGCGGCGGCCGACGCGGCCACGGCCAAAACCCCCGACCGGCCGCGGTTCGTGGCCGGCTCGATCGGCCCGACCAACAAGCAGCTTTCCATTTCCGGCAACGTGGCCGATCCCGGCCACCGCGACGTGACCTTCGACCAGATGGTGGCGGCCTACCGGGAGCAGATCGAGGCCCTGATCGACGGGGGCGTCGATCTGCTCCTCGCGGAGACGGCCTTCGACACGCTCGTCCTCAAGGCCTGCCTGCACGCGATCGAGCAGGTGTTCTCCGATCTCGGCCGCACGCTGCCGGTGATGGCGTCGTTCACGATCTTCGAGGGGGGGCGGACGCTTTCCGCCCAGACGGTCGAGGCCTGCTGGACGAGCATCTCCCACATCGACCTGCTCTCGGCCGGCATCAACTGCGCCCTCGGTCCGGAGAAGCTCCGCACCCACGTCGCCGACCTGTCGCGGATCACGCCGCGACTGGTGAGCTGCTATCCAAACGCCGGCCTGCCCAACGCGCTCGGCGGGTTCGACGAGACGCCCGAGATGATGGCCTCCGTGCTGAAGGAGTTCGCCGAGGCCGGCTGGCTCAATATCGTCGGCGGCTGCTGCGGCACGACGCCCGCGCACATCGCGGCGATCGCCGACGTGATGCGGAACTACCCGCCGCGCACGCCGGCCCCGCCGCCGCGGCGGAGCCGCTACTCGGGGCTGGAGATGCTCGAGATCCGGCCGGAGAGCAGCTTCACGATCGTGGGCGAGCGGACGAACGTCACCGGATCCCGGGCCTTCGCCCGGCTCATCAAGGAGGAGCGGTACGAGGAGGCCCTGGGCGTCGCCCGCCAGCAGGTGGAGAACGGCGCCAACATCATCGACGTCAACGTCGACGAGGGAATGCTCGACGGCGTGAAGGTGATGACGAAGTTCCTCACGCTGCTCTCCAGCGAGCCCGAGATCTCCCGCGTGCCGATCATGATCGACTCCTCGCGGTTCGAGGTGCTCGAGGCCGGGCTGAAGTGCATCCAGGGCAAGGGGATCGTCAACTCGATCAGCCTCAAGGAAGGGGAGGCGAAGTTCCTGGAGCACGCGGCCATCGTCCGCAGCCACGGGGCGGCGGTCGTGGTCATGGCCTTCGACGAGGAGGGGCAGGCGACCGACGTCGACCGCCGGGTGGCGATCTGCAAGCGGGCCTACCGGCTGCTCACCGAGCAGGCCGGCTTCGCGCCCGAGGACATCATCTTCGACCCCAACATCCTCACCGTGGCCACGGGCATCGAGGAGCACAACCGCTACGCGGTCAACTTCCTCGAGGCCACGCGGCAGATCAAGGCGGCGATGCCGGCGGTCAAGGTGTCGGGGGGCGTGAGCAACATCTCCTTCTCGTTCCGCGGCAACGAGGTCGTCCGCGAGGCGATGCACTCCTGCTTCCTGTACCACGCGATCCGCGCGGGCATGGAGATGGGGATCGTGAACGCCGGCCAGCTCGCCGTCTACGAGGAGATCGAGCCGCAGCTCAAGGAGCGAATCGAGGACGTGCTCTTCGACCGCCGTCCCGACGCCACCGAGCGGCTCGTGGAGTTCGCCGAGACGGTGAAGAAGCAGGAGGGGGGCGGGGCGGCCCAGGCCGACGCCTGGCGGAGCCTCGACGTCGAGGCTCGGCTGTCGCATGCGCTGGTGAAGGGGATCGCCGACCACGTCGAGGCGGACGTCGAAGACGCCCGCAGCCACTATGCGACGAGCCTGGAGATCATCGAGGGGCCGCTGATGCGGGGCATGCAGACGGTCGGCGACCTGTTCGGGGAGGGGAAGATGTTCCTGCCCCAGGTCGTGAAGAGCGCCCGCGTCATGAAGAAGGCGGTGAACTATCTGCTGCCCCACATGGAGGCCGAGCGGCTGGCCGCCGGCACGACGCAGACGAAGCGGGGCCGGGTGCTGATGGCCACGGTGAAGGGCGACGTCCACGACATCGGCAAGAACATCGTCGGCGTGGTTCTCGGCTGCAACAACTACGAGGTGGTCGATCTCGGCGTGATGGTGCCGTGCACGAAGATCATCGACGAGGCGATCCGCAACGAGGTCGACATCGTCGGCCTCTCCGGGCTGATCACGCCGAGCCTCGACGAGATGGTGCAGGTGGCCCAGGAACTCGAGCACGCGGGGCTGAAGATGCCGCTGCTGATCGGCGGGGCCACGACCTCGGCCCGCCATACCGCCGTGAAGATCGCCCCGAAATACTCCGGCGCGGTCGTGCACGTGAACGACGCCTCGCGGGCCGCCGGCGTCGTGGACAAGCTCTTGAGCCCGACGCTCCGCGAAGAGTTCGTCCGGGCCACCCGCGACTCCCAGGCCCGCGACCTGGAAAACTTCAGGCGTCGCCAGGAGACGAAGCTGGTGTCGTACGCGACGGCGTGCGCGAAGCGGTGGACTACCGACTGGGCCGCGGCCCCGATCGACGTGCCGGAGTTCCTTGGCGTCCGCACGCTGGACAAGATCCCGCTCGGGGAACTGATCCCGTTCATCGACTGGTCGCCGTTTTTCATGTCGTGGGAGCTGAAGGGCAAGCACCCGGCGATCTTCTCCGACCCCGTGGTCGGCGAGGAGGCCCGGAAGCTCCATGCCGACGCCCTGCGGATGCTCGACGAGATCGTCCGCGCCGACGCGCTGGTGGCGAAGGCGGCCTATGGGTTTTTTCCGGCCAACGCCGCCGGAGATGACGTGATCCTCTACACCGACGAGTCGCGGACGGCCGAGCGCGGCCGCGTGCACACGCTGCGGCAGCAGTGGGAGCGGCAGGGGCAGGACGTGTTCCATGCCCTGGCCGACTTCGTGGCCCCCGTGGAGAGCGGTCGGAAGGACTATCTTGGGGCCTTCGCCTGCACGGCCGGCCACGGCTGCGAGGAACTGTGCCGCCGGTACGACGCGGAGCACGACGACTATTCCTCGATCATGGCCAAGGCCGTTGCCGACCGGCTGGCGGAGGCCTGTGCCGAATGGCTCCATGCCCGCGCACGCCGCGAGTGGGGCTTCGGCAAGGCGGAGGCCCTCTCCAACGAGGATCTGATCGAGGAGAAATACCGCGGCATCCGTCCGGCCCCCGGATATCCGGCCTGTCCTGACCACACGGAGAAGCGGTCGCTGTTCACCTGGCTGGATGCGGGGACGGGGGCGGGAATGACGCTCACGGAGAGTTGCGCGATGCTGCCGGCGGCCAGCGTCAGCGGGCTCTACTTCGCCCATCCGGAAAGCCGATATTTCACGGTGGACCGCATCACCCGCGAGCAGGTCGAGGCCTACGCGGCCCGCAAGGGGATGCCGGTCGCCGAAGTGGAAAAGTGGCTGGCGCCGAACCTCGGCTACGATCCGTGAGTGATCGCGGATGTGATCGTACGCGAGCCCAACCCGGCGAGGGGACGGCATGAGTTGCGTCGCTGGCGGCCGCACGCCACGCTCCGCATCCTCACGCCGATCCCGTCGCCTTGCCTGATTCGTGATGAAGAGGCCGGTGATGAGTCTTGGATCGCGGTTCTCGGCTGATGGGGAGGGGGAATCCCCTCGCCTTGCCTGATTGAGGACGGACCGATGGCGATGAAAGACGGATCGCGATTTTCGGCTGATGGGGAGGGGGAGGGTGAGGGGCGTCGGCCGCGGACGCGGCGGATCGTGCTCGACGGCGGCGCGGTCGAGGCGGCGCCGGCGGCCACGAGCCTGCAGGTCGAACGGTTCCTCGACTACGTCCGCCACGAGCGGGGCCTCGCCGCCAACACCCAGGCCGCCTACAAGCGCGACCTGCGCGACTTCGTCGCCTGGCTCGGGGGGCGGTCCGCGGCGGGGCTCTCGGTCCGCGATCTCGGCGACTACTTCGCCTGCCTCGCGAAGAAGGGGCTGGCGCGGGCGAGCGTCGCCCGCCAGGCGGCCACGCTGAAGACGTTCTACGCCTTCCTGCAGCTGGAGGGCGTGGTGGCGGAGAGTCCGGCCGAGCTGATCACGGCCGCCCGGCGGGACGACGTCATGCCGGGCACGCTCTCGCCCGACCAGGTCGATCGGCTGCTGGCGACTCCCGACGGCCGCTCGGCGGCGGGCGTGCGGGATCGGGCCCTGCTCGAACTGCTCTACGCCACCGGCTGCCGGGCCTCGGAGGTCTCGGCCATGCGGCTGGTCGACCTGCACCTCGCCGAAAGCTTCTGCACCTGCCGCGGCAAGGGCGACAAGGAGCGGGTGGTGCCGCTCGGCCGCCGGGCGGTGGCGGCGCTGCGGGCCTGGATCGACGGCCCCCGGCAGGCGTTCGCGGCCCGGGCGGGCGCCGCCCCGTCGTGGGCCATCCTCTCGGCCCGCGGCAACCGGCTCTCGCGGATGCGGATCTGGGAGGTCGTCCGCGAGCATGCCGCCGCCGCCGGCATCCCGCCCGACATCGGCCCCCACACGCTGCGGCACAGCTTCGCCACGCACCTCGTGGCCGGCGGCGTGGACTTACGGCACGTGCAGGAGATGCTCGGCCACGCCAGCATCGCCACGACGCAGCGCTACACGCACGTCGACGCCGGCCGCCTCAAGTCGATCCACGGCAAGTTCCACCCGCGCGGGTGATCGGATGAGGTTCGGCCACGTGGCCCGCCCGCCTGGCACGGCGGTCTCTGACCACCGATGGGCCTTCCGCCTTTGGAGCGGCGGTCTCCGCCCCCGATGGTGGCGGATGCCCGATGCCGTGAAGCCCGAGGCGTGAGCCGAGGGAATGCGGGACGTGGTCGGGTGGAGCGACGCGTATTCCCTCAGCTCGCGCTTCGGGCTTCCCGGCAACGGGGCCGACGCGGGCGGTCGCTACGGTGCTTGCGGCGGTCTCTGACCGTCGGGCACGGGATCGAGGTCACCCATATTCGACGGTATGAGACCGCCGCTACAGGGAGGCACGGCGGTCTCTGACCGCTGGTGGGCCTTCCGCCTTTGGAGCGGCGGTCTCCGCCCCCGATGGTGGCGGATGCCCGATGCCGTGAAGCCCGAGGCGTGAGCCGAGGGAATGCGGGACGTAGTCGGGTGGAGCGACGCGTATTCCCTCAGCTCGCGCTTCGGGCTTCCCGGCAACGGGGCCGACGC
>Ga0082207_1001700_pt1 | contig 10160 bp, 10 predicted proteins | sample LakMenEpi10Aug09_FD_71540 | JGI IMG/M metagenome (GOLD analysis project Ga0082207, IMG submission 71540) | reverse complement strand
AAGATCATGGCTATGACGTTGCTGACTATCTAGAGATTGAACCTGATTATGGCACTTTAAAAGAGGGCGAGCTATTAATAAAAGAAGCCCATGATCTAGGGATTAAAGTAATTATCGATATCGTTCCAAATCACACCTCTGATCAACATAAGTGGTTTAAAGAAGCGCTTGCCTCCAAACCAGGATCTGCTGCAAGAGATAGATATATCTTTAGAGAAGGTAAAGGTAAAAATGGGGAGCTTCCCCCAAATAATTGGCAGGCAGTATTTGGCGGCCCTGCCTGGAAGAGAGTTACTGAATCTGATGGCAAAAAAGGACAGTGGTATCTACATCTCTTCGCCGTTGAGCAACCAGATTTGAATTGGGAAAATATCGAGGTATTAAGGCACTTTGAGGATGTTTTAAAGTTCTGGCTTGATAAGGGCGTTGATGGATTTCGTATTGATGTGGCACATGGGATGTTTAAAGAGAGCGGCCTTCCCGATGTTCGAAGTAGTTGGATAGAAAAAATCTTTGGCAAGAATAATCTCACTCGGATGTTAAGTCCTGAACATAAACCATTCTGGGATCAAGAGGGAGTCCACGATATCTATCGCAGCTGGAGAAAGATTCTTGACTCATATGATGGTGATCGAATGGCGGTAGCGGAGGCTTGGGTTAGCCCTGCTTCAAGAATTGCAAAGTATGTAAGAAGTGATGAACTACAAAACTCCTTTAACTTTGAGATGCTCACCACCCTCTGGAAAGCCGATCAAATAAAGGAGAAAATCAATAATTCCATTGGCGCCTTAGCTGAAGTTGGAGCGCCAACTTCCTGGGTATTTAATAACCATGATGTGGTTCGCTCCGTTGATCGCCTCGATTTAGGGCTAACAAATCATGGCGACACCACTTTTTCTCGCCATGGCGATGTCAAGAAACTAAATATTGCAAGGGGAACACTTAGAGCAAAGAGCGCAACTCTTATGGCACTTGCTCTTCCCGGCGGGACTTATCTCTACCAAGGTGAAGAGCTAGGTCTTCCTGAGGTTAGGGATATTCCAGAGGATCGATTAACCGATCCAAGATGGCAGATGAGCAACTATAAAGATCGAGGAAGAGATGGTTGCAGAGTTCCAATTCCATGGAAGAGTGATTCAGGTGGTGCATTTGGGTTTTCATCAAATGAGAATTTAACTCTGCAGCAGGCCTGGCTACCACCAAGTTCCTGGTGGGGAAAATACTCTGCTGAATCTCAAGAAAGTGATCCAAACTCGACTCTAAATGTTTATCGCAAGGCGCTCGCTATTAGAAAGAATGAACCTGGACTTGGCGATGGGGCTATGGAGTGGATTGATGCGCCAAGCCAAGTCGTGGCATTTAGAAGAGGTGAAGATTTTGCTTGCTATATTAACTTTGGAAGTGAGATAGAGCTACCAAGTAATTCAGAAGTCCTTCATTCAAGCGCGCCGCTAAATGCAAATTTTCTACCAACTGATACTGCAGTCTGGCTAAGAGTAAGCAAGTGAGTAGCAATACTGCCCTGCAAGAAAAAACTGTAAAGGTTCTAGCAACTGCGCAGGTATTAAATGGAGTAGGGGTTGCGGGAACCGTTGCAGCAGGATCACTTCTTGTTGCATCAATTACCAACTCTGAGACTCTGGCAGGCCTTGCTCAGACCTCCTCAGTACTAGGAGCGGCAGCTCTAGCCCTTCCACTTGCCCGTCTAACAAGTAGGGGAGGAAGACGCCTTGCTCTCTCAGTTGGCCTAATAGCTGGCGTAATTGGCTCACTTCTTGCAATCTTTGGTGGCTCAAGAGAGAACATATATTTAATGCTCACTGGAACATTTTTAGTTGGAGCAGCATCTGCTGCTGGCTATCAAGCAAGATTTGCTGCAATTGATCTTGCAACAGATGAAAAACGAGCTAAGCAACTCTCATTTGTAGTTTGGGGCTCAACAATTGGCGCAGTTTCTGGCCCAAACTTAATGGAGCCTTCTGGAAATTTAGCAGAATCATTAGGGCTACCAAGACTTACCGGGCCTTATTTGATTTCAGCTGTAACTCTAGCTCTTGCAGTTCTTGTCATCCAATTATTTCTAAGGCCAGATCCCTATCTAACTGCAGCAAAAGATTCAGGAGCAGCAAACCTTCCTAGAGTAAAGACAAAGGTTGCACTCAAACACATTCGCTCTAATGCCAGAGCCTCATTTGCTATTGCAGCAATTGCTATCGGACATATTGCAATGGTGGCTGTAATGGTTATGACGCCAGTTCATATGGCCCATGTTGATGTCACCTTAACTATAATTGGATTGGTTATTAGCGTTCATGTCCTTGGTATGTATGCCTTCTCACCACTTGTTGGAGCGTTAACTGATCGCCTTGGAAGATTAAGAGTGATTCAAATTGGCGTAGCAATACTTCTATCTTCAGCTCTAATTTCTGGATTTGCTAGAGCAGATGATGCAATAACTCTAGGAATTGGGTTATTTTTTCTTGGCCTTGGTTGGTCCTGCACGCTAATTGCAGGCTCTGCACTATTAACAGAATCAGTAGCGCCAGAGTTTAAGAGCGCATCACAGGGGGCAAGTGATCTTGTAATGAACCTCTCTGGAGCAAGCGGCGGAGCAATTGCTGGAGTTGTTATCGCCACTCTCTCTTATGGTTGGCTATGTCTGCTTTCAGCAATTCCTGTAGCACTTCTTGGCCTCTGGTCGCTAAAACTTAAATCTAGATAGAGTTTTTTATGAGCCTCTATGACCAGATGGGTGGGAGAAAAACCTTCGAGAATTTAGTCTCGCATTTTTATGCGCTCGTTGCCATAGATCCAGTACTTCGCCCGATGTATCCCGATGATGATTTTAAAGGCGCAGCCGAGCGACTCTTGATGTTTCTTGAACAGTATTGGGGAGGACCAGATACCTATAGCCAGGTAAGGGGACATCCACGGCTTCGAATGAGACATGCGCAATTTAAAATTGGAGAGAAAGAGAGAGATGTCTGGCTCTCTCATATGAAATCAGCAGTTGATTCACTTGAGATGGATAATGAGATGCGAGAGCAGCTCTGGAACTATTTAGTTATGGCAGCTAATTCAATGGTTAATCAAGAACGAGATCTCTGAGAGCTATTTCCCACCTTTAATATCTCACCATTTCTTAAATACCAGAGCGTTCCTCTTCGGTCTCTAATCGTTGTAACTCTTAAGCCAACGCTCTCTACTTTTCCTTTTACCTCTAACACCTCAACGCTATCGCCGACTCCATATTGATCTTCAAGAAGCATAATGATTCCGGAGAAAACATCACGGACAATGCTCTGAGCTCCAAGACCAACTGCAAAACCAATTACGCCAGCAGATGCCACAAGTGGTCCAAGATCAACTCCTAATTCACCAAGGATCATGGCTCCTGCGATTAGTCCAATGACGGCCTTTGATGAACTATTTAAAACAGAAGCTGCAGTTCTTGCCCGCTCTCGCTGTCTTGTTATCGATCTCTTCTCACCAGGGATGAAATCAGCTTCGGCTACTTTACTTAAGGTTTTAGTAATTGCCCGTGAGGATATTTTTTGAATGAAAATAGCCAGGATCAAAATGATCGTTATTCGCAAGGGGGAGCCGAGAAACCACTCCAGCACCTGCCTTAGGCTCAGATCTAGCTCCATTGGGAAAGACTTTATAAGAACTTAACCAAATATCCGCACAAAACCCACCAACTTCGGGCAGGATTTCCCCCACGACGCGAGCCACGCGTCGGATAGACGGGGGAATTAGAACGGTGAATAGCTCATCGAGAAGGACTTTAGTTCTAAACGCTACCTACGAGCCACTAGGTGTCGTTTCTGATAGACGCGCGCTCATTTTAATTTTAAATAACCGCGCCACCATGATTGAAGAATCTGGCGTAACACTTCATTACTCATCTGGATCGATGGAACTTCCTGCAGTAATTAGACTTCATAAATTTGTAAAGATTCCATATCGCCATACTGTTCCACTCTCACGCAGAGCAATATTTGCCCGTGATGGTGGTCGCTGTGTTTACTGCGAGAGCGCAGCAACATCAATTGATCATGTCCTTCCTAGAAGTAGGGGAGGCGATCACTCTTGGGAAAATGTTGTCAGCGCCTGTCATCGCTGCAATCATGTAAAGGCTGATAGAACTCTAAAAGAGTTAGGTTGGAGACTTCGCTCACTTCCTCGCGAGCCAGTTGGAGCTGCTTGGAGGATTTTAGGAACAGCAAGAGCTGAGGAGCGTTGGGTGAGATATCTGGCTCCATTTGGAGTTGTTGGCGCTTCTGCCTAAACTTGAATCTATGTCAATTCAATTAGCTTTAAATGAAGATGGCTCCATGCCTGGTGAGCCGCTCGCTTTTCTCGAGGGCTTTCTCTGGTTCTTTGTTACTCCAGTTTCGATAACGCTATTTATCTGGGTAGCAGTAGTTGCTCTTGAAAATGTTAAGAAGAGTAAAGCTAATCGCGCCCCAAGTGATGTAATAACTCGCATTGGCGAGTAATTAGTTATCTATCGCTCTAACTCTTAAAGCTCGCTCCAGAGAATCCTTAGCCTCCAAAATATGGCGGCGAAGAGTTGGATGGCTATCTTTTCCAGGGCCATTTAGCCAGGCATCTGTTTTTGCTAGGGTCTGGCTAGAAATTAAATAGCTGGGATAGAGCAGATCAATAATGCTGGTTGAAACTTCATAGCTCTTGGTGTTGTAGGTTTCAAGAATTAAATCAAAGTAGCGATCAACAAATCCCTCATGTAGGTGGCGCTGAATCGGGCGGTTATAGCCTTGTATAGCTGAGAGTCTGGACCAATTTGTGATGCTCTCATCCTCAGTGGCCTTTTTAAAGGCTGCCTCTTTTGCCTCAAGAGTTGGAAAGGCTGCAATACATCTCTCATGGCTAAGTCCGCCAGTAAGGGTGTTATCTCGTTTTAGCTCTGCATCTATCTCAGCTCTTGTGCTTAATCCTCGCTCCACTAGGCAGAGAATTAAATGCCATCTTAAGTCAGCATCAATTTTTAGATCCTGGAATTTTCCATCCAAGATGTTTCTAATCTCAGCGCCCTGCTCTTTACTATGTGCCAGAGCTGCAAAGCTTCTAGCAAACTGGAGTTGATGATCACTTCCAGCCTTTGCTGATTTAAGAAGAGATAGAAGCGCACCTGCCACCTTCTCTCTCAAAGAGTCTCGATTCTTATCTGCGGCATAGATCTCAACTGCGGTATTTAACTGCGACATTAAGGCTGTGACTGTGGTGATGTCATCTTCGCCAGCAAGGCCTGTTAAAGCAATTTCTATAAAGTCTGTTGCAGATAGCTCAGCATCTCTAAACATATCCCAAGCAGCAGACCAGCAGAGCGCGCGAGAGAGACCATCATCTAATTTACCAAGGTGAGCTTTTAAGGTAGCAATAGATCTAGCATCAAAGCGAATCTTTGCGTAGGTAAGGTCATGATCATTTATCAAAATAAGATCTGCCAACTTCTCACCACTTAACTCTTTAACTTGCGTTAAGTCACCTGAGATATCTAACTCCACTGATTTTCTACGGAGTAGTTGTCCATCTTTTAAGTCATATAGTCCAACAGCTGCGCGATGCGGACGGAGCTCACTTGATCCTGCTGGAATTTTGGGAGCCTCTTGTTTGATAGCGATTGATTTATAGCTCTCGCTATCGCTTTCAATTACTGGTCGCAGAGTATTTACCCCTGAAGTCTGAAGCCAGGTTGATACCCAACCACTTAAATCTCGCCCACTAGTTGCCTCAAGCTCCACTAACAAATCTGATAAGACGGTATTTTTAAAAGCATGCTTAGCAAAGTACTTCTGCAAGCCCTTAATGAAGTTATCTCGCCCAACGTGAGCTACCAATTGGTGAAGAACTGAGGCTCCCTTGGCATAGGTAATGCCATCAAAATTAGCTTTTACCGTGTCGATATCGACCATATCGGTGGCAATTGGATGAGTTGATGAGAGTTGATCTTGGCGATAGGCCCAATTTTTTCTTTCAGCGTTAAAGCCGGCCCAAGAATTTTTGAATTTAGTTGCTTCAACTAGGGCTAAATATGAAGACCACTCGGCAAATGATTCATTAAGCCATAGATCATCCCACCACTTCATTGTGACCATATCTCCAAACCACATATGGGCCATCTCATGAAGGATTGTGTTGGCTCTTGCGTTATACATCCGCTCTGTTACTTTGGAGCGAAATACTAAGAGGTCCTCTCTAAAAGTAACAGCGCCAGCATTTTCCATAGCGCCCCAGTTAAAGTCCACCACAGCAATCTGATCGTATTTATCAAAGGGATATGCCAGACCAAAGACTTCTTCAAAGTAGGCAAAGCCTTGTTTAGTAATTAGAAATATCTCATCAGAATCAAGATGTTCAAATAGGGATTTACGACAGTAAATTCCAAGTGGAATACTCTTCTTGCCTTCATACTTATCATGAATGAAAGAGTAAGGACCTGCAACAAGGGCCGTGATGTAGGTTGACATAATTGGGGTAGTAGTGAACTCCCACTTCTTTTTATCCCCAAGATCACTTACCTGCATTACTGGATTATTTGAAATCACTTGCCAATGAGCTGGAGCTATTGCAGTGAATGAAAAAGTGGCCTTTAGATCTGGTTGATCAAAGCAGGGATACATATTTCTGATAAATGCAGTCTCACCTTGAGAGTAGATATATACCTGTTCATCTACTGGATCTACCGATCGTTGTAAGCCTTCACCAGTATTTGAATATAAGCCATTCATTTCGATTACTAATTCATTATTTGCCTGGAGATTTTTTAGAAAAATACTTTCACCATCATAATTTGATACATCTACGGCTTGGCCATTTAAGCTTGCTGAGATTACATTTTTTCCAACTGCATCAATAAAGCTGTCATAACCACTTTTATTGCAAGAAAATTTGATAATTGTCTTTGAGATAAAAACCTCAGGTCCAGCAGTTAAATCTAAGGTCAGCTCATAACTATCTACCGCCAGATGGGCAGCACGCTCTGTCGCCTCTGCTCTAGTTGAGTTTAAACCTGGCATAAGACCTTCCTAAATTAAGTAATAATTACCCTTAGTAATTTAATTACAATCACTATCCAAGCAGAGAATGCAGGTTAAGCCAAGATGGAACGTCCTTCAAACCGAAGTTACTCACTTCGTGGTAATCGAATGACTAGGGCGCAAACTCTAGCTATGAATTCTCACTGGGATAAGTATGCAATATCAGTTGATAGCAACTTACTTGTAAATGAAATCTTTCCAGATAAATCTCAAACGATTTTAGAGATCGGTTCAGGTATGGGGGAGGCAACTGCCCAGATTGCCTTAAATAATTTAGATACTGGATATGTTGCAGTTGAGATGCACAAACCAGGTCTTGCTGCATTGTTGTTGCTAATAATGGAAAAGCAGATTTCTAATATTAAAATGATTAGAGAGGATGCCACATATTTACTGGCCAACTTTATTCCAGATGCCTCATTAGATGGTATCCATTTGTTGTTTCCAGATCCATGGCCGAAGAATCGGCAACATAAGCGAAGAATTGTTCAAGATGATTTTATTGAGTTAATTGCTAGAAAGTTAAAGCCAAAAGGATTTATTCATATCGCAACTGATTGGCAGCCTTACGCCCAATGGATAAAAACAAAATTTGAGAACAACTCTCAATTTTCTGGCGGCATTGTGGCTAGACCATCTTGGCGGGTGCTATCTAAATTTGAGGGCCAAGGTTTAAGAAAAGGTCACACAGTTACTGATTTTAGATATGAAAAGATTTAAAGTTAATTACTGCCCTCATATTTTGAAATTTGAGTAATTCTTCTTATATGTCGCTCATCATCAGAAAATGGTGTGGTGAGAAAAGTATCTACTAATTCCAGGCAGAACGCCTCATCATGCATACGCCCACCAATTGAGATCACATTGGCATTGTTATGTTGCCTAGCTAATTTAGCGGTTTCAATTGACCAAACTAATGCTGCCCTTACTCCCTTTACTTTGTTAGCTGCTATTTGCTCACCATTACCAGAGCCACCTAAAACTATGCCAAAAGAGTTTGGATCCTTTGCTACAGCTTGAGCAGTTGGAATACAAAATGTTGGGTAATCATCTTGAGCATCATATTCAAATGGTCCATGATCTATAACATCATTTCCATTTTGCTTAAGGTGATCGATGATCTTGGCCTTAAATTCTAGGCCGGCATGATCACTACCAATATGGATCTTCACTCCAGTAGTTTGGCATAAAAACAAAACTGCCCGGCTAGTTTTATCAAACCGGGCAAGTTGTGTCTAGGAGGAGATTAAATGAAGTAATTGTGCGTTGTGCTTATGCTGCCTTAAATGAGATGGTAGAAGCTCTTTGGCCTTTACCAGCTCCTTTTTTACCAATCTCCCTAACCTTATTAACCATGTTGGTTACTCGTTCAGAAGTTTTGGCTTTTTTTGCTGAAGCTTGAGTTGTAGTGATTTTTCCAGCTGCAAGAGCGGCATCAATCTGCCTATTAACTTCAACAATCAATGCCGTAATTAATGCATCCTTTTTGTCACCAGCAATAGTTGCTAGGGACTCACCAGCTTTAAGGCGAGTAGTTAAGGTATCAAGTGTGATACCAAGTGTTGAGGTAATTACTGCATTAAAGGCTGAATACTTTTCTTTCATAACTGTTTTTGCAGCCGCAGCAGCATTTTCAGCCGCCTTGGTAATTGCATCTGCTTGCGATTGAGTAATGGTGCCATTACTTACTAATCCAGATAGGAAAGAAGAGATTGGCTGTTTTCCTCCACGTTGATCTGCTGATGCCACACCGGTGGCTGAAACAGTTAAACCAACTACTAGAGCTGTGACGGTGGCTATAACTTTCTTTTTCATTACCCCTGCTTTCTTCAAGTATTCAAAGTGAACTTGATTACCTGATATAACTATCAAATACTGTGTTTGATCTCTAAACCACCTGTGTGCTGGCTCAGAGTTGATTTAATGAGCCAATTATACGTTGATAAGTTGAGTGCTACCCCTAATAAATTCCTAAAAATCATATTAGTAATTAGGCTTAAGGGATAACCCTCTATTCACTATTTGTAGCATATTTAATTATTTCCTTCACGCTAAGTCACTTTGGCTAAGCAATTATCCCCATTAAATTGGGAGAGGGAAAGTAACATGCTTAAAAATACACACTCAAGAGTAATTGTTATTGCAATTTTCTCACTCTTACTTAATCAATCACCTGCGGTAGCTGCAGGTAGAGCTTCAGATACTGTTAATACGATTTTAAGCGGTGCGGGCGTTCCGGCAGCAACAATAGGTATTAATGGCGATTTTTATATTGATGTTAAAAGTATGAATTTCTATGGCCCTAAGAAAAATAATCGATGGCCAATTCCAACATCACTTCGTGGTCCAGCCGGACCAATTGGACCATCTGGTATTGATGGGAAAACTGGAGCATCAGGTTCAACTAGTGATGGCAAAGTTGGCGCAACGGGAGCTACTGGTTTAAAAGGTGAAACAGGAGCAACTGGGCCGGCTGGTCCTAAAGGTGATACGGGCGCAACTGGTGCAGCCGGACCTGCTGGAGTTAAAGGTGACACCGGAGCAACTGGTGCAACCGGTGCAACCGGAGCTAAAGGAGATACTGGAAGTGGTGGGGCTTCAGCAGTTTTAGTGGGCAATTTAAACTTTGCTAATTTGATTAACGGAATCCCTGGATCTTCAACGGTATCTACTGGGTTCGGTAATTTTTCAGCTACAAAGTCATATCTTGTAGATGTACTGATATTTGCAACAAACCTATCGATGCCTCCGTTCTCACTAAAAGTTAACTTCACTTCAAGTTCCGGATCATCTGTTATTAGTACAAAATATATTGTTACTGATGGCAGTAGTTATAGGTCATCTACATCAACTTATGAGTATTCGATCTATGCCAAAGTCATTGTTAATGGCAGTGCTGAAACAGCAAACTTCAATTTGATCGCAACTGTTCAGTGTGGAGAATCAACTGGTACATCTTCAACAAAACTGACAGTTAGCGGGGATTATGTTGCTCAAGAAATTGGAACAATTAATTAAAAATGGAGCGGGTGACCGGGATTGAACCGGCACAGCTAGCTTGGAAGGCTAGAACTCTACCATTGAGCTACACCCGCA
>Ga0082207_1001695_pt1 | contig 10178 bp, 10 predicted proteins | sample LakMenEpi10Aug09_FD_71540 | JGI IMG/M metagenome (GOLD analysis project Ga0082207, IMG submission 71540) | reverse complement strand
GATCTATAAAATCCAAGCACAGCTTGACGACTATCACTTTTACCAAGATTCCGACATCGATAGCTTCGCGCAGATATTCTTTCACCCCCAAGGAACTCAGGCCAAGCTTCATGGCAGCCTCAACCCCGTCCTCGACCGTTACCTAGAAGCTTCTGAGGAGGAAAAAGTCGGTTTTCGCGGTAAACTACAAGAATTTATCCGACTTTATGGCTTTGTCTCTCAATTACTCCCCATACCTGCTGCAGACTTAGAGAATTTCTATGAATTTCCCCGCCACTTAATCTGCAAACTTCCCACCTCCCCAGAGGCCCTTCCTTTGCCTATTCAACAAAGTATTGAACTAAACTCCTACCGCATCCAAGAGACCCACAGGGGTAAAATTGAACTAAAACGGGGTGTCCGGGAAACTTCTAGGGTTTATTCCCCCGGCACGGGCCAACCCCCCACCAAAAAGATAGAACCCCTCTCGAAAATCATTGAAGAAATTAATCGACGATTTGGTACTGATTTCAGTGAGGATGAGCGAGTTTTTATCGAACACCTTGAAACTAAACTGGATGACAGCGCACCCCTGAAAGCGAGCCTTAAGATCAATACTCCCGAAAATGTTAAACTTGCCTTTGATATCCTGGCATCCGACATCATGCAGGACATGGTGGAAATCAACTTCAGCTTTTATAAAAAGTTCACTGACGACCTTGAATTTAAGGCCCTGCTCCTCGGTTTTCTCTTTAATCGATTCCTGCAGCGATCGAATACTTCCGAAGCTAAGTAGGTAGGCACAATTATTTGTAGGATGGGTTAGCGGTAGCGTAACCCATGCGGGCGTTGGGTTTCATGCTTCAACCCAACCTACGTTCATTTTATATTTAATTCCACCCACCTACTTAGATGGTGTAGATTGCTATGGGAATTACTAAGTACCTAAGCAAAATAAAGCTTTTGCCTTGTGCCTATCTTCACTAGGAAATTTATTTTGCACGACTACTTACATAATTTTTCTCTCTAAAGCCAGAATTGACAATCATCTTCTAATAAACTAGGACAAATTCCTTGTAAGCGTCGATAAGCAATAGCATCCGCTCCATACAAAGGGATAGGTAAACGGGGTTCTTTGAGAGAACCATAGTGAAGTAAAGTTAATTTTAACGTAGTGTCAACTAACTGTTTTAAATTTACTTGATCTCCTAATTCATGAACTTTTAAGCGCAAGGGACGAGGAACACCTATTTGTTCAGACACTTGGGACGTTATCAGGATAACTTCCCGCTTTGATAAAGCAAAAGCTAATCCTTTTGAGGGAGCATTTATCTGTTTTTGCTCAAAATTATAAAGTCTAGGAATGCCAGTTTTATAACATTCTACGAGAATAAATTTAGCATTAATTGCTCTAGCTCTTGCTAGTAAATTCTCAATCTCCTTTCCTTGAAATTTACCATCTCTGTAAATGAGAACTGTCTGATTTTTTAGTTCAGCTTGCGGTAAACAATTTTCCAGAATACGTTGAGGAATTTCTTCTCCCTCGGTTAAACTATCTTCTACCCGACAGCGAACAAATTCTCCCTGTTTTCCATATAGTCGCACACTTGCACAAACATTGAGACTCCCCGGAAGATTTTTTTTAGGCATCCTTCCCACATCTAAACCAATAAAATAATCGGCAATTTCTAGAGGTTCAGCAAGGACATAGGGTAAATTTCCTAATTTGGCTAGGATTCCGGGGACAACTTGATTGAGAATATTCTTATAGTTGCTCTTATCATTTAAAGTTTTCTCATAAATCATTTGAGTTATAACTCCACGCTCCAAAAACTTTTTTTTAATCCACGAATATAAACTTCCTTCTTCAGTATTATCAGCATTGCGATCCTCTTGAGGAAGAAATACTAAAGCAATATCTACAGGAATTTCTCCTCCAATTAATTGATCAACTGCTTCTTCCAGTCTAGCTCTTTTTTCGGATCCTACACCTTCGACAGAGAAATTTATTTGATTCTCTGGTGGCAAAATAGTCTCAAATTTATAAAGTTTTAATCGCTTTTCTAATTGTTCTCTAAAATCTCCCACTTTAAAACTATCTGGTTTGAGAATAGCTAAACGAATTTTACGAGCAGGATCCTCATATTCTCGATGACGTTTATATACACCACCCTTCGATAATCCTTTGAGAGTTTCTCTTTTTTCTCCCCTTTCTTCCTTACCAAATAAGATAGGTGTTTGCTCAAGAGAAATGGAAGGAGTCCAAAATAATGCGGGGTATTCTTGGCTGTTAATACTTTTTTCTTTTAACTGAAACCCAAAGTTATTTAAAGTCTTTTGTGCCTCCTGCTTATACAATTTTAATCGTTCTTGTCGTTCAGCATAGAAGATTTTTGTTTCCTTTAATAACTCTCCGTAATTGACTTGAAATAAACTCTCATCCTTATCTGTCATACAGGGTTTTAAAGCTGCCAATGGATAAATATACTCCTGGGGATTTTTGCCAAATTGTACCGCCACCACTGGTTGCGCCAGATGAGCTTCTTCTAATTTTCTTCGACTAATTGAACCTGTGGCTTTTGTTAATAGATACTCTCTTTTTTCCCCAATTGTACCCGCTATTTTAATAATTTTAGCTGTCCCATTAGTTTCTATAGTTTTAACCTTTAACCCTACTAATAATTTAACAGCATCTTGTCTATAGGGATGATTTTCATAAAACTGTTCTAAATCTCCACTATAGACAATACTACTTTCAATAGTTAAACAAATGGCCGGATCGGTGTCATTGATGATTTCTGCCCAAAAGTTAACTTCTCTCCTTACCTGTACTTGGTTTTCACTTATCTGACTATCTTTGGGAAAAACTATTGGATAGGAAAATTTACCAAATATTTTCAGAATTCTAACTGCTAATTGTGCTGTAACTAAAGCTGTTATCTGAAAGTCTTTTAGCCAATGAATAGAATAATAGTGATCGCCAATATCTTCTCGTAAAACCTCTTGAATATCTGATAAAGCTTCTTTCCACTGTTGTAGAGAAGGAATAGATTTTTCATCTTTAGCTAATACCCAAAAACAATTATCTTCAAAAATAACCACCACATCGGGAAACTTCCGACTGAATTGCCAACTAAAACGATTACCTATTTTTCTAGTAACTTGATGATTAAGCTTAAAACAATTTAAACAATTATTCTTGAGGGTTAAGGAACTAATTTCACTCAAAAATATTGGAGAGTTGGCTGTTTTAGTTTCTGTGTAATTCATGATCTAAACCTCCTTATTTGCATAATCACAAATCGATGTAAACGGACAATAACGACAGACATAGCCACTTTGAGGCGGAAAAATATGATAAAAATCTTTGGGGTGATCTTTATATTTTTGTAGTTGTTGCTGATGTTTTTTGGCCAGGGAAGCTAGTTCGATTTTAACTGCTTCTATTGCCTCAGAAGACAGGGATATTTTTTCTGAGCTTGTTTGGGTTTCTAAATTGTAAAAAGAAGCGACAATTTTTTTCTGAGGATAACGGTAACTAGCCGCCAGTAAATAAACATGAGCCTGACGACGATCAAAATTAGATTGACCAGTTTTCAAATCTAAAATATGTATAGTGTCATCAGCTTCTCTAAAAATACAATCAAAGGCAGCGGACAAATTAAACCGATAGTTACCTTGCTCGATAACAATAGGTTCTGGATAACCTTCATCACCTCTAGGTAAATCAATAATCTGTTTATTCAATAAAATTGGTTGTTGATAGTAATTGTTTAAAATTACTAAAACCCTGGCTTGAATTTCTGGCGATTCTTGATTTAATTGCAGGATTTCTGCCACTTGTTCCACCCCATCAGGCCCCGATAATCTCGCCGGCTCTTGATGAAACTCAAAAACTCCTCGTTGTGCCAACTTACCAATTTTTTGCGGTTGATTATCTTCTGATAATAATCTTTGGACTTCTGGTTCTTTGTTTCGCGCTTTTTCAAACCCCCGTTTTGTCTGACAATGCCAATTCTCATAGCCAATCGCTGGTTTTAGCGATCGCCAAAGACTATAGCTCATCGGAGGATACCAAGGCTTTTTGGGAAACTGACAGGACACAATTTTTCCCCTCGGTCAGGATAATGCTAGGATGATACGGCAGTGTTTGCTCTGGTGTTGACTAAAATAATCAACGCCAATGAACTAACTTTAGCCTATGTTGACTGAAATAGTCAACCCTTGATATAATTTTTTTGAGCGATTGAGAGAAAAGCAGTGTCAGAAACATTTGGACAGGTTATCCGCAAAGCTCGTCGAGAGGAGGAATATAGTCAGAGAGAACTAGCTAAGTTGATTGGGGTGGACTATACCTATCTATCGAAGCTAGAAAATGATCATGCGGGTTATCCTCCTAGTCAGCAGGTTATTGAGTCCTTAGCGACTCATTTAAAATTAAATGCTCAAAAATTAGGAGAATTAGCGGGACGACTGAGTTCAGATGATCAAAAAGTCTTCAAAGAATTAGTTCAAAAATACCAACAAATGCCGATTTTATTGCGTCGCATGAAAGACAATCCCAATTTTGCTAAAAAAGTCATTTCTGAGGCGACAAAATTAGATGAGCAGGAGTAGATATCTTGGATATTATTAAACCCTATAGTTTTATTCCCAAAGCAGAGATTGAAGCTCAGGCAGACAATATTCTTAAGAAAGTAAAAGCTCATCGTCGTCGTCCCTTAAAAAATTGCGATATTGCGGAAGCAGCGGCCGATCATTTTGATTTGGCTATTGAATGGACGGATATAAAGCCAGATAAAGAGGGAGAAATCGCCGCAATGATTATTCCCACAGAAAAGAAAATTATTCTCAATGAAGATGTAAAATTCTTAAAAGATTCCCAAAATTCATCCCTAGCAAAAGAAGGTTTTAAAAATTCGAGTTTAGCTCATGAAATTGGTCATTTTGTCCTTCATATTAATCAAACGGCTGTCTCTAATTTTTTGGATCGAATCAATCAGGGAGATTCCTTAGAGACAATTCAACCTTTTCTGTGTCGGACAGTTTATTCTAGCCAAAGAATTGAATGGCAAGCTCAATATTTTGCCAGTTGTTTACTAATGCCGATGAGTGAGTTAGAGAAAGCCATCAAGGGACGTGACTTGACGAAATGGGGACATCTGTATGCGATCGCCGACGAGTTGGGAGTAACTATTACTAATCTTAGAAGTCGTTTAGAAAGTCTCCATTGGATCAAAGTCGATAAAAAAGTAATTTATCCCGGCAGTAATTTTCCCAAGAAATAGCTTCAATGTTCCGAGGAAGATTTTGCCCATCTCGATCGACTTATTTACTCATAATTTCGGCGGTTTGTGAGTTAGGAATCGGTTCAAAGTTGTGGTCGTCAGCCAGATATTCGGGATAGGTGGAGAATTGGGGTAGTATTTCTAGGGTAAAAGCCTCGGCAGCTTTCGAGCGATAGCGATTCGGGTTAATAATTACCGACAAAGTGCGTCGTACTTCCACATCTTTAATTCTGGTAGCGTGGATAACTCCCATTTGTAGTTCTTTTTCGATCGCTGTCACCGAGACAAAAGCCGCCCCCAAACCGGATTGTACAGCATTTTTAATCGCCTCGATCGAGTTAAGTTCCATCTCCACTTTTAAGCGTTTGGTATCGATCTCGCAACGAGTTAAAACCTTGTCGATAACTTTGCGAATCGTCGATTGGGAATCGAGGGTGATAAATTTTAGTCGATATAAATCCTCTTTTTGAATCATTTCTACCTTAGACAGAGGATGAAAAATAGGCAGGACTAAAGCCAGTTCATCTTCTGCGTAGGGGATAATCCGCAGGGTTTCTTGTAATTCGGCGGGAACTTCCCCCCCGATAATGGCTAAATCCACTTGACCGTTAGCAACGCTCCAAGAGGTGCGACGGGTGGAATGAACTTGTAGCTGTACGGATACTTCTGGGTATTTTTGCCGAAAAAGCCCGATCATGCGGGGAAGAAGATAGGTTCCCGTGGTTTGGGAAGCGCCGACGATCAGGGTTCCCCCTTGCAGATTTTGTAGATCTTCGATCGCCCGACAGGTTTCTTGACAGAGAGTGATAATTTTTTCGCCGTAGCTTAAGAGTAGGTATCCCGCTTCCGTTAATTGGGCTTTCCGACCGCCCCGGTCAAATAACGGCACATTTAGCTGTTTTTCGAGGTTTTGTACCTGAAGACTGACCGCCGGTTGAGATACATACAGGGTATCTGCCGCCCGTTTAAAGCTTCCTTCGGCAGCGATCGCTTTGAGAATTCTCAGTTGGTCTAGGGTGAAAGGAATGTCGGTCATAGAAAGCCTCAAAAACAGCGACGGGAGAAGGGGAGGACAATAGCGACAAATCTTAAGCCAGTGCCGATAAATACACTGAATTGACAGTACCACACCACGGGGATCAATGCTTCAGGTAGTTCCAGTTATCAGTTATCAGTTATCAGTTATCAGTTATCAGGAGACAGGAGACAGGAGACAGGGCTCTTCTGGTTTCTGTGTGAAAACGAGGTCTATACTGATAGAATATCCGCAAAATAGCCCTAAAAGTCTTGCTCGATAAGCATTTCACGATTCCATAAGCAAAAATTATCACACAAAGTCGAGAAGAGCCGAATTAGACCGAGGACGTCTGCTTTTTTATGTCACTTTTGAAGGTGGCAAGGGATACCTTGATAACCAAATATTTCTAAGGGATGTTATTAATGCGTGAGTTAAAATATATAGCTGAAACTCCACTTAATCATAGGAAGGATTACGGTCAGTTTTTTACACCTATGTGCGTTGCTCGCCTCATGGTACAGTGGGTTTTGAAAGATAATCCAGAAACAGTATTAGACCCAGCGTTTGGCTTAGGCGTTTTTTATGATGAAGCAATAAAAATACCTTCAGGTAATCAAGTACATTTCATTGGATATGAGATTGATAGAAATATATTTGAGTTTCTTAATCCTAAGGGTGACAGTCCTTATTTGAGAGTTATCAATAGTGATTACCTCGAAGCTGAAACTGAAAAATTTGACGGTATCATTTGTAATCCACCATATATGCGATTTCAGAAATTTCTTAAGCGTCATGATATATTACCAAAAATTGAAGAAAAAATAGGGAAGAAACTTATCGGTTACTCTAATATATCTTCCGTATTTCTTGTCAAGTCTTTAAGAGAACTTAAAATCAATGGTAACTTGGCGTATATTATGCCTTTTGAGTTTTTTAATACTGGCTACGGAAAAGAAATCAAAAAAAGTCTCCTTGAAAATCATTTATTGAAGCAAATAATAATCTTTGCCAATGAAAAAGAAATTTTTCCAGAGGCAACGACAACCGTTTGTGTGCTTCTTTGTAAAAATGACGGAAAAAAAGAAACCATTAAAATTTTACAGATCAAAAAAAGTGATGAAATAGATAAAATATCTGATATTAGTAAATTCTATCAGTGGGAAATCGAACCATCGAATTTACCATACAACCAAAAGTGGACACCTATTATTTCATCATTGTTCACTGAACAAGTATCTCCAAATGGCTTCTGTAAGTTGTCCCTATACGGTACGTTTACGAGAGGTATTGCTACTGGCGCAAATGAATTTTTTGCGTTAAAAAAATCAAAAATTGAGCAACGGAAGTTGATTGATAACAATATTTGTAAGTGTATTACAAAAAGCTCTCAAATCCGCAAAGCAGTATTTACTGATCATGATTTTAATATACTATACAATGAGGATAAGCCAGTCCATTGTTTAGATGTAAAAGACCACGACAACTATGAAATACGAAATTACATAAAAGAAGGCGAAAAATTGGGATACCATGAGAGGTATCTTACAAAAACAAGGAACACTTGGTACAAAATTGAAAAGAGAAAAGCGGCTCCAATTTTATTCGGTGTCTTTAGCAGGGGCAGGTTAAAAGTAATACGCAATTTCACAACAGCAATAAATTTTACCTGCTTTCATTCCTTTTATCCAAATAAATTCGGAGAACAATTTATTAATAAATTATTTGTGTATTTGCTCAGTGATATTGGACAGGAAATAATAAAAATCAATAAACGAAGTTATGGTGATGAATTAGACAAGTTTGAACCAAGGGATTTGAATGATAGCTTATGTCCAAGCCAGAAACAATTTGAAATGATCAGTGATGAAGATGCTGAAGAAGTAATTAGTATTGCACAAAATGATCACCAAAAAGCTATTCTAATGAGTAATGCTCTGATCAAAAGACTTATGGACTCCCAACAATGCGATGCACCGGACGGCAATTCCGCTGCGCTCCATAGTGCGATCGCCGATCTTGTTGGGTGCGTTCCCTAATCTGGCTCCTACTGCTGCACCGATAGATTTTGGGGAACGCACCATGCTCATTCATTCAAGCAAGTGATTGCCAGCTAACAACGCCTCTGCACACCGACTACCGAGAGTTAATCGGTGATGACGCTAAGGTTATCCCCACAGTGAACAGCAATCAGTGAACTGAAAACTCACATCTGATAACTGATAACTGATCACTGACTTCCCAACCCCTGCTATACAATGGTTTTTGACTTGTTTTTTGGAAGGGAACGCTAAACTATGTATTCGATCGATATTACCCTGAAACTCTCGCCCATCCCCATTTCCGTGCAGCGCAAGGAAGAAGCGGCGGCAGACGCTTTGTATCAAACAATTATTAACGCTATGCGATCGCCGAATCCAGAATTATTAGAATTAACCTGCGAAAAACAAACCGATAAAAAGGTGGCGGTTTTGAGCGATCAGATCAGTGCGGTGATTGTTTCACAAAAATCCGGGGCTGCCTCCACTGGTAGAGCGCCGGGGTTTGTCGCTTTAGCCACAGAATAGTTCTTTAATCAGTTATCAGTGAGCAGTAACCAGTAATCAGTGACAAGAAAACGGCAATCGCCTACATAACACTTTCCACTGAAAACTCAAAACTGATAACTGATAACTGATAATTGGTGATTAATACTGACTAGGGAGAATTAAAACACCTTGTCCAGTCTTCATATCACATAAATAAAGCGTGATTTCTGGAAGGGGAAAGTCGGTAAGGGGTATCTTTTGAGTGATCACTATTTCATCTATATCCCGCTCACAGATAAGAATCGCTGAACTATCGGGAGAAACCTTTAACTTCCAAAATTGAATCTGGCCTAAATCATCCCAATTACTTTTAATAATAGGATTTCCCTGCCATGAAGCGATCGCATCAAGAAGCCAATAAGCCCCAGCATGATCGGCCAGATACTTTATTCCATCCGTATATCGAAAAGGATACACGGAATTACTATAATATTTTTCCGTGCCGGTGAATTGGCGAAGGGGTTTTTCTAATTTATTCATGGTTTCACTCTCCTAATTTTTAATGATTTAATTTACTGATAATCCTCCTAATGCCGGCTAATATTAGCCGGCTAAACTACTTTATTGATTCATGATCTTATTTAGAAGTGATTCTAAGTCGATCTCTGATTTAGAAGCAGCCGGGGTAGGGATAGGGGTAGCTTGTACCTCTATGGTTTTTTCTGGCAAAAGATCGATTACTACTTTAAGCTGATCTTTCGACATTTCCCCTTGCTCATAAAGCCGTAAGGCCTGCTCAAGAAATCGCCGGCGATTATCGTCATAGCGCTGCTTCGCCTCATATTTATCCAGTTCATTGAAAAAGTAGAAAATCCCATCAATCACTTGAGGATTGAATACAGATAAGAAACCTTGAAGGACTGGATCGCGTGCTAATGGGTTCATGATGATCTCCTATTAGGTTGTCGTGGTACGGGTGAACTAGATAACGTATTTATATCTTAGCCCTATACATATAATATATTATATTATTCTGGGTATGTCAATCCACTATATATTATAATATCTTATATGGTTATATAATATAATATAATATATAACCCATTGACATATACAATATAATATATTATATTATATTGTATAGCACAAGGGAGTACACCAATGACAAATATCTCGATATGCAGTTCCTTGGAACTTGCAATTAATCAAGCCAAAGATTTACTAAATGCCTATCCGGGCATAGGAATAGGGATCAGAGAATCGTCAACCGGTTGGGGTTTTGTTGTCTTTAGCCCTATGGATAAGATCAGTTTCGAGAAATCTACAGGCTTAACAATTAAGTACCAGATACCAGCGTAGTTATCAGTA
>Ga0082207_1001689_pt1 | contig 10202 bp, 3 predicted proteins | sample LakMenEpi10Aug09_FD_71540 | JGI IMG/M metagenome (GOLD analysis project Ga0082207, IMG submission 71540) | reverse complement strand
CCCATTTACGGCTCCAAAGTTACGCTTGGTTTGGCGCGACATCGCATTGAAGAAGCTGGGCTGCTTGGCAAAACCGAATTGATCACCGTTGTCGACAATGAGCGTCGACGCATTGGGCCATTCGATGTGGAGTTCATTCCCGTTACCCACTCGGTTCCGTACGCACATGCCATTGCACTGCATACACCGCAGGGCGTCATCATTCACTCGGGCGACTTCAAGATCGACCTCACGCCAGTGGACGATCGGCGCACCGACTTGGCCCGCCTCGGCGCACTTGCTGCGGGCGACGGCATTCGCCTGTTAATGCTCGACAGCACTAATGCCGAAGAGCGTGGTTCTGCGCCTTCAGAAAAGAGCGTCGGCGTGGTGTTGCGCCAGTTGTTTGCCGAACACAAGAACCAGCGCATTATCACCGCAAGTTTTGCCAGCCACATTCACCGAGTGCTGCAGATTGCAGAGGCCGCAATAGACGCAGGTCGTGTTGTTGCGCCGCTTGGTCGATCGATGATCAACAACGTGCGCATGGCGCGCGACTTGGGCATCATCAATCTGCCAGACCGATCAATCATCGACGTTGAAGACATCGACGACTACGCGCCAGAACAGATTTGCGTTATCTCTACGGGGTCGCAAGGCGAGCCCATGGCGGCGCTTTCATTGCTGGCGCGTGGCGATAACAAGTTCGTCAAGGTGGGGCCGCGCGACACCGTCATATTCTCAAGCCATGCAATTCCTGGCAACGAATCCAACGTCAACAAAGTGATCGACGGCTTGCTGCGCGCTGGCGCCGAAGTTGTGCACTCGGGCATTGCCGACGTGCACGCCACGGGCCACGCCCAGGCCGAAGATTTGAAAATGTATTTGTCAATTACCGAGCCCGAATGGTTCGTGCCAATTCATGGCGAATATCACCACATGGTTGCCAACGCCAAACATGCACGCACCATGGGCGTACCCGACGAGCGCGTGGTGCTGTGCGAAGACGGCGACGTCATCGAAATCACCGACGACGGCATCGAGCTTGCCGGGCGCGTTCCCTCTGGCTATCTATATGTCGACGGAATTGTTGGCGACGTCGGGCAAGGCGTGTTGCGTGACCGCAAGGTGTTGGCCGAAGAGGGCGTTGTCGTTGTTGTTGTAACGGTGGACATCGATGCGGGCAAAGTGTTGGTTGGCCCCGAGATCATTACCCGCGGCTGGGTGTATGCGCCAGAGGCTGAGGATCTCATCGAAGAGGGCTGCGCAGTTGTTGCCGTTGCTGTTGAAAAAGCACTGAAGGCGGGAACGCGAGATGTTGACGCACTGGAAAAAGATGTGCGTAAAGCTGCAGGCAAGTTTGTATCGGAGCGCACTAAACGCCGCCCGATGATCGTGCCGATTGTGATGGAGACCTAAGGTAAAAAGTTTTCATTGCATTTAATGGCAAGCATCAAGACTTAAAAATTTTCCCAAGTTTATAGTTTGAGAAATTGTTTCTTAAACAAAGGATTTGGTTTGTCGTATTTCAGGAAAGCATTAACGGCCTGTTTGGTCGTCGGTTCGCTCGCAATAAGTGGACAGGATGAAGTTCGAGCTGTCGATACGTCGTTGAATTTGGATTTCAGTGCACTTTCGTTCCTGCCAGAGGCGGATCTGTTCAGCTCATCTTCAAACTTGGGACCTGGGTTTACACGTCGTTATGAAACTGTTGCCACAATTGGGGGAGTCGTCGTCGACGCCGTTGTGACAATTGTGAGTCAGAGTGGAAACGTTGGCAACGAACTTGACACGTTCGACCAGTACGACAACACGCAGCATCTTTCTGCGCACACAAAACCAAGTGGTTCTGCAGAGTCTTCAGGAAAGATCAAGGTGGAGTTTGTTGCTGATGGAACAAACACACCTGTGGTTTTGAATAATGTCCGCGCTTCAATCGCCGACATTGATGCCCATGAATTTGGAACGTTCTATGGAGTTTCTAGTTATCGACTATCGACTGGAACGCAACTCAGCAGGTCGGGCACTACCGCCGGAGTTTTTCGATTCCATAGTTCAACTACCGGAGGCAGTAATACCGATGAGAAGCGAATTCTAGAAGTTGCGTATGGCTCCACAAGTTCTGTAGTGACGGCATTCGGTTGTCGGTCTGGTGCTTCCTCGGCAATTGGTGCAGGTGGAAAATGCGGATTTACCGTTGTGATCGGCACGGTTACCAGAACCTTGGGTTTCGTTGACACGGTGGTTGACCAACCTTCTTACACAGTTACCTACAGTGCAAACACGTGTACATCAGGAACTGTTCCGGCTCCAACAAGCGGAGCGGGCAGTTTGACTATTGCCGACAACACGGGAACGCTCTCGCAGGGATCAAATGTGTTTTTGGGCTGGAATACACTCGCCAACGGAACGGGGACGATGTATCAACCAGGATCCTCGATACTTCCTACAGAGAACATCACGCTGTATGCGAGGTGCGGCACGGCTCCCACTGCCGACCCTGAAACTTCCTCTGGTGCATCCAACACTGCACAAGTCATTGATGTGCTGACGGGGGACGTTGCCGGAACTAGTGCAACGTTGATTCCGTCGTCGGTGCGACTATGTGCCACTGGTACCGACAACTCGGTATGTACAGCAACATCGCTGACCATCGCTGGCGAAGGCACCTACACGGTCAACACAACAACAGGTGCTGTGACGTTTACTCCATTGTCGACGTTTGCTGGAACAGCAACTCCAATTAAATATGTGGTTGCCGATTCAAATGGTATGAAGGCATCTTCAACCATCACCCCAACAGTTGCCGCCGGAGAAGTCCCGGCCGTTGGCAAACCAGCTGCAGACAATGAAACCTCTACGGGTGCATCAGACGTGAATCAAGTAATAGATGTGTTGGTGGGTGACACGGCGAGTGGAGGAAGCGAAACGCTGGATCGAACTTCAGTTCGGCTGTGTGTTACTGGAACTGCTGATGCAAGTTGCACGGAAACATCGCTCACAGTTATAGGTGAGGGTGTGTACACGGTTGACCCTGCGACAGGTGTTGTGACATTCAATCCCGAATTCACATTTTCTGGCACTGCGACACCAATTAAATACATAGTTAAGGATTCCACTAATCAGACTGCATCGGCCACGATCACGCCAACTGTGCAGCCACGAGTGAGCAGTCCGCCAACTGCAAGTCCAGAGACAAAATCGGTTAATCCTGGTGGTTCAGTGTCGTTTACAACTGTCACTGGTGCTGGCGGTTTAGGTTCTGGAACCAACCTGAACGCATCCGCAACATGTTTGCTCGAGCCAGGTACGTCCACATGTGATGCGGATGGTGTTGTAGCAATTGCGGGTCAAGGAACGTACACGCTTGTGGCGTCAACAGGAATCGTGACCTATGTTGCCGATGCGAACGCAAGTCAGGGCACGAAAACGGCCATCTCGTATCGCATCACCGATGCAAACGGTTATAAAGCAACGAGCACATTGACTCCAACTATTCCGCCACCACCTACTGCCGATAATGAAACATCGAGCGGCTCAATCAACACTGCACAAGTCATAGATGTTGTTACTGGCGACGCAGCGGGAAGTGGTGCAACGCTTGACCGAACGACAGTGAAGTTGTGCACGACTGGAACCGCAATTGCCAGTTGTTCTGGAACATCGCTGACAGTTACGGGCGAAGGTACGTACACGGTAAACCCGACAACAGGTGCAGTGACGTTTGTTCCAATTTCTACGTTTACTGGAACTGCAACTCCTATTAAATATGTGATTGCAGATTCAACGGGTCAAAAGGCTTCCGCAACTATTACACCAACTGTTGTTGCACCGCCGTCTGGCCCAACCGCTACTTCAGAAACAAAAGTTGTTTTGCCTGGTAGCTCAGTGTCGTTCACCACGGTGACTGGCAACGGTGGTCTTGGTTCGGGTACCGGCCTAAACGCATCTGCAACATGTTTATTTACTCCTGGAACAACGACATGTGCTGGAACAACAGTCATTAGCGGCAATACATACAGTGTCGTGACAATTGCTGGCGAAGGAACGTACACGTTGAATCTTGCATCTGGTGTTGTGACGTTTACTCCGGCTGCAAACGTGACGCCAGGTCAGAAAACGCCGATCACGTACCGAATCACTGATGCGAATGGACTGAATGCCACAAGCACATTGACTCCAATCATTCCTCCACCACCAACAGCCAGCCCGGATAGCTCGGTCGGTGTAAAAAACTTCTCGCAGACATTAATGCCATTGAACAATGACACGCCGGGAAGTTCGACGCATAGTCCATTTGTTCTTACATCGATAAAACTCTGCGATCCTGCAACGAATCCGCCAGAGACAACACCAAATTGCACAAAGTCAACAGTGACTATTGCGGGGCAGGGCACCTACGTTGTAAATGCTGACGGCACCGTTACTTTCACGCCAGTAACGGATTATGTATCCATGACGTATGTCAATGGCGTTGGTACCAACAACATCACTCCTGTTCATTACACCGTGTTGGATACATACGGGCAGAAGGCTGCGTCAACGCTTGCGCCACGAGTAGTTCCACCTCCAGCACCAATCACTTCGGTGGACACGGGAACTGCCGAACAGGGTTCTGTGGTCGAACTGTCACCGTGGACTAACGACAGTCCAGGAGTTATACCTGCAGGATTAGGTGGGTCTGTAGCGCTCGTACCTACTTCAATTCGCTTGTGCAGAGCAACAGACACTGCTCCAGGGTGTACACAGTTAAGCCTGATTACGGCTGATGGTGCTTATACGGTGGATACCTCTACGGGCAAGGTGACGTTTACGCACATCGAAGGGTTCGAAGGAACTGTTTCAGAGCCAGTTACGTACATTATTTCTAATGACTGGACTGGCCAGTCGGGGATAGGTACGACGACAAACGTATTGATTCCAACCATCATCGTCACGGCGCAGGCTGTTCCAGATTCGTCTGTGCCAGCTGTTGTGGGTGAAGTTGTTGATGTACCAGCGACCACTACGACGACAACAACCACGACGACGACAACCACGACGACGACAACCACGACGACAACAGTGCCTGAAATCGTGTCTGAGGATTCCGCTGTGCTTCCAGAGACTGGGGTCGATAACGACCTTGAGTGGTTTTTGCTGAGTGTGCTGTTATGGCTAGGAGTGTTTTTCGGGTTTCCGAGCAAACCTAAATTGTCACCACGTCGATGATGTGAGTCAGGCCTTTGAAATTCCTTGATCGATCGCTGTGTCGATGTCTATACGGAATTTTTCTGCATCAATTGGCGGAGCAGAAGCGAACAATGCGGTGGCCGCCATTGAAGATACGAATCGAGGGCGATGGAGAGGTTTGAGTTCGCCAACTGGTCGACCATTGCTGGTGACGATGAAGGATTCGCCTTCATCGAGTCGTCGCATGATGTCGGCGTTGTCGTTGCGTAGTTCGCGTTGTGTGATGACCGTTGCCATGAGCCAAGCGTAGAGCTAGATACTCGGCGGTTTGGCTGGAGTTTCGTAGGGTATGCCTCAAAGGGGCAGTACCCCCTCACTACTGTTGACGCATGGCCGCACAGCCCCGGAAGGGGTCTTCCCGCACGCGCCCAGCCTCAAAATCGGGCTCCGGCGTGCGCCCAAAGATCGTGCGTAGCCACGCGCCCGTAGACGAAGACGAGATCGAATCGTTCCGCATGCCGCGCCGTCGCGAGCGCCGCGAATCTTTCTTGAAGACGGTGCTTGCAGGTCGTGGACACGAATTTGGCGGCGTTGCGCTCATCTGTTTCGGCATTTTGTTGTCGATGTCTATTTATGTTGAGTTCGCGGGCCCGCTCGGTCGTTTGCTCGACACCACATTTTCGTCGTTGCTCGGTGTCGGCCGTTTCGTTCTTCCAGTCGTCATCATTGCCGCTGGGTTCGCATCTATTAATAGGAAGTCTTTGCAGCACCGCATTCGTCTGGCGTTTGGTTGGACGGTGTTATGCGTAGGAATTTTGGCAGTCGTGCACATTATTTGGGGAACGTCGTTTGGCGACCTCGACAATGCATCGGTATCGCGCACCGGTGGTTGGTTCGGTTGGACTGTTGGCGAACCATTGCAAAGTTTGATGGGTAGTTTCGCAGCCGTCATCGTGTTGATTGCCGTGATGTTCTGCGCAGTGTTGTTAATTACCGGCAACTCGCCAGCACAGTTGTATCGCCGCATTAAAGCATGGGCCAATGGCGTGTCGCTTGACAGTTTCCGTTCTTCTGAAGATGATGGCGAAGCAGCAGAAGCGTTTGATGAATACGGCGAACCAATTTTTTATGACATCGATCTTGACGAAGCGCCAAAGCGTCGCAAGCGTAAAGCGGTAGTGCAAGAAGAAGTCGAAGAGGAATACGAGGAAGAGGAAGAAGAAGAAAAGCCACGTCGCGTACGCAAACCGCTGTTGAAAGACAAGCCGATTGTTACAACCGCTGCGAACCCGTCTGCAGCCAAGATAGAAAAGGCCGCTCCGCAACAGATGCCACTTGGTCCGGGTGCGAAGCCAAGCGTGTGGGCGTTGCCGAACCTAGATTTGCTCACCATTACGCGACACGAAAAAGCCGATGTGAAAGCAACGGAAGAGCGAGGCGAGATTTTGGTGAATGCGTTGAAGGAACACAACGTAGAGACCGAACTTGTGGACTACACGCGCGGCCCAACCGTTACGCGTTACGAACTGTCACTTGGTGGCGGTGTGAAGGTTGCCAAAGTGACGTCGCTGTCGAAAGACATTGCGTACACCATGGCTGCAACTGACGTGCGAATTCTTGCGCCAATTCCTGGTAAGTCGGCAATTGGTATTGAAGTGCCAAACGCGCAGCGTGAATTGGTTTCGCTTGGCGACCTGATGGTGTCAACTGAAGCTCGCGCAGCAATGCATCCACTAGATGTTGGTGTTGGTAAAGACATTGCTGGCCGTTCAGTGTTCTTGAACATTTCCACTACTCCGCACATGTTGGTTGCAGGTACCACTGGTGCTGGTAAGTCCAGTGCGATTAACTGCATCATCACCTCGGTGCTCATGCGCTCGACCCCAGAGCAAGTGCGCATGATTTTGATCGACCCAAAGCAAGTGGAAATGGCGCAATATGCACGCCTTCCTCACTTGCTCACACCACCTGTAACCAACCCGAAGAAAGCAGCGAATGCGCTGGGTTGGGCAGTGAAGGAAATGGAGCGTCGCTACGACCTGTTGGTTGAAGCAGGCTTCCGCGACATCACTGGTTTCAATGCCGCTTACGACCGTGGCGAGTTGGAAAGCGAAGAAGGCGCTGAAAAGTCGTTCGAGCGCATGCCATTTATTTTGATTGTGGTGGACGAGTTGAACGACCTCATGATGGTTGCTGCACGCGACGTTGAAGACTGCATTACTCGTATTGCACAGAAAGCTCGCGCGGTCGGTATTCACCTCATCGTTGCAACTCAGCGTCCAAGCGTCAACGTCATCACCGGTGTAATTAAGGCGAACATTCCTGCGCGTATGGCGTTCGCGGTTTCTAGCCTCACCGACAGCCGCGTCATTCTTGATCAACCTGGTGCAGAAAAACTGATTGGTAAGGGCGACATGTTGTTGTTGCCTGGAAACACATCTGTTGCCCAACGTGTGCAGTCTGCATGGGTAGATGAAAGCGAAGTGCGCAAAGTGGTGGCCCACTGGCGTAGGCAGGCTCCTGAAGTGGTGTATGTGTCGGGCGTAGACGGTGAAGGTGCACACGGCAACGCAAGCGACAGTTTGTTTGGCGGAACCACTGGAGACGCCGATGACGACGAACTGTTGCGTCAGGCCATGGACTTGGTGGTGCGTAGCGCACAAGGCTCAACGTCGATGTTGCAGCGCAAGCTGAAAATTGGCTTCGCTCGCGCTGGACGCATTATGGACTTGCTGGAATCTCGCGGCATCGTGGGCCCAAGCGAAGGCTCACGCCCTCGCGAAGTGCTGATGACCGTTGAAGAACTTGAACAACTGCAGATGGGTAGCTAGCCCCGTAAATTTGCCGTTCAAAAAAGGCGTAATGTTTGCTCATGGCTGAATTTACTGAAGTTGCATCTGGTCTCCGTTTTCCTGAAGGTCCAATTGCGATGCCCGATGGCAGTGTGATCTTGACTGAAATGTTTGGCAAAAAAATTACGCGAGTAAAGCCAGACGGCACGAAAGAAACCATCGTTGAAGTTCTCGGTGGTCCAAACGGAATTGCATTCGGACCGGATTGCGGTTTGTACATTTGCAACAACGGTGGCTCATTCGGCGAAGTGGATTTTCTTGGACTGACGTTTCCAGGACCAATGGTTGAAGCCGACTACATCGGTGGACGTATTCAGCGATACGACATGGAAACCGGCGAACTGAAAGACCTGTACACCGAATGCAATGGCAACAAGCTGCGTGGACCAAACGACATTGTGTTCGATGCGCACGGCGGCATGTGGTTTACCGATCACGGCATTCGTCACGGTCGACATGCTGACTTGAGCGGTATCTATTACGCAAAAACTGACGGCTCCATGATTAAAGAAGTGGTGTTTCCAACAGACTCACCGAACGGCATTGGTCTTTCGCCAGATGGCAACACGCTGTACTGGGCCGAAACCCACACGGGTCGTGTATTCCATTTAGCAATTACCGCACCGGGCGAGACAGCGCCTTTCAGTCCGATTGATCCATCGGTGTGCTTGTGTGGTCTACCGGGAGTGCAGTTGTTTGACTCGCTCGCGGTTGATGGTGATGGCAACGTGTGTGTTGCAACGCTCGGTTTGCAAACTGCGGGAATCACCGTCATTTCACCGAAGGGCGAAGTGCTCGAGCAAATCATCACTGGCGATCCGCTGACCACGAATATTTGTTTTGGTGGCCCAGACTTCAAGACCGCGTACATCACATTGTCGGGAACAGGTCGTTTGGTATCGATGCCGTGGCCATACAAGGGCTTGAAACTCAACTACTAAACAGCGCTTACAGGTAGGCTGTTTTACTGTGCAGCAACGTTTTTACATCGAGACGTTGGGCTGCCCGAAGAATGATGTCGACTCCGACAAAATCATGGGCACGCTGCTTGCCGATGGCTTAGTTGCCACCGATGACCCGTCACTTGCCGACGTAGTAGTGGTGAATACGTGTGCGTTTATTGAAGACGCTCGTAAGGAAAGCATTGACACTGTTTTGGCACTTGAGTCGCAGCGTAAAGACGGTGCGCGCATTGTGGTGACTGGTTGCATGGCCGAACGTTATGGCCAGGAACTCGCCGATGCTTTGCCAGAAGTTGACCAAGTTGCCGGTTTTGGTGTTCCTGTGCAGTTTGGTAAGAAGCCAATTGCGGTGTCGAGTGCGCCAATTCCATCGTTTGACTTGTTGAACTTGCCGCGACCAAAGTCCACAGCGCCGTGGGCGTATGTGAAAATAGCCGAAGGCTGTGACCGCAACTGTGGGTTCTGTGCAATTCCTTCGTTCCGCGGACCACAGCGCAGTCGCGACATTGACCAGATTTTGCGTGAAGTAGATGAACTTGAAGTACAAGAGATCGTGCTGATTGCTCAAGACCTGGCCAGCTACGGCAAAGACCGCCCGAGTGAACTTGGTGCAGGGTCAATTGTTCCACTGGTGCAGGCCGTAGCTAAGCGAGTTGCACGCACACGCTTGTTGTACCTGTACCCAAGTGATCTCACCGACGAACTCATTCACGCAATGTTGGAAACCAATGTTCCGTATTTTGACCTCTCGCTGCAACACGTAAGCAAGCCGCACCTGCGACGCATGCGTCGATGGGGTGACGGCGAGCGCTTCCTGAAGCGCATTGAAGACATTCGCGCACTCAGCCCACAGGCTGCGTTCCGCAGCAACTTCATTGTTGGCTACCCAGGCGAGACCGAAGAAGACCATGACCAATTGCTGCGATTCGTTGAAGAAGCGCAGTTGGACTGGTGCGGGTTCTTTACGTTTAGCCCTGAAGAGGGAACACACGCCATGACACAGCCAGATCATGTTGATCAGTCGCTCATGAATGAGCGCATTGCCGAACTGCGTGAAATGCAGGACAACATTACGGCTTCACGTCGTGACGACCTGATAGGCGAGACCGTGAATGTGTTGGTCGACGAACGGGGCATTGGTCGCACGCACCGCGAAGCGCCATCTATTGACGGTGTGGTCCACGTGAGCGACGATCTTGAAGTGGGCAAGTTTTACGATGTGACCATTGCCGATGCG
>Ga0082207_1001686_pt1 | contig 10225 bp, 10 predicted proteins | sample LakMenEpi10Aug09_FD_71540 | JGI IMG/M metagenome (GOLD analysis project Ga0082207, IMG submission 71540) | reverse complement strand
AAAATAATAATAGTAAGGACTACCCATAACTCATGCCTTCTTCCTTGACTTTTCCGAAAGTCCTTGACTTCTTTGAGTTTTTCGATTAAACTATTTAACATATTTTAAAAGACAAAAAATAGTGATATTTTTGTAATTTTATCAACAAAAGATCACTTTTCTTTTCTTTTTTACCCCCGAGAATGAAAATGCCCTGCTTTGCAAGGGGAGGGTTAGGGTGGGGTAATTTGATGACTAATGGTGATTCGATAACTTGTTTGTAAACCGTAGCCTAAAAGCAGAGGAAAAAGGAATAATATTTAATACTTGAGAGGTTTACCAAAGAGGTTAATTTATACATTAAAAACTTTTCAAAGACCCTCTAAGATAATACAGCAATTCCCGGTGTTATGAGGTACATATATAGCGGGCAAGATGCCCGCACCACAAGAGTTTCATGATTCAACTTTGTACAACATCTTCAACGGAAAATGCTGTATTTACATATTATCAGGATCTACACCTAAAGCCTTTAATTTTTCTGCCAGTAATTGGGCACGTTCTTCGGCATTTTTAGCGCGTTTCTCAGCGTTTTTAGCGTGTTCTTCGGCATTTTTAGCGCGTTCTACTGCAACTTTTGCCAGTTCATCACCAGTTAATAAAATATTACCATTTTGATCACACCAACGTAACCAAGAATCGTTTCTACCTTCAAATTCTCCAGTCCATAAAGTTATTCCCAAACCAATATTTTCTAACCAGTTATCTGTCATTTCTAGATAATGTCTACCCTCAAGAGTATAAATTCGGAGAATTTCCTCCCCTAAATTTTGATTTGGGTCATAGACAATATAATATAAAACTCGCATTTGCTCATAGATTTGCAGCTTTTTAGTTAATTCATTCCCATCTTTATTAGAAACAATTTCTAGCACAAGTTCCGGGAATTTACCAAAGTTCCAAACTAGATAAGAACGATTATTTTTTTCCCACCAGTTTTCAGGAATTTGCACATCAAAACTGATAAATACATCAGGAACTATGGGAGGTTCACTGAAGGTATGGTAAATACCAACATTAGCTTCAGCTAAAAAAATCTGATTTTCTAAGGAACTATAAAGAGAAGCGATTAAAAGGCGCTGTTGTTTGGCAGATGCAAAATTATCCACAGGTGTATCATCTTCAGTGACTAGAAGGTTGGCATCTGGTACATCGCAATCATCAATTTCAGTTTTGATAAGAAGTTGCTCAACCATGATTTTATCCACTACTTATAGAAATTCTCGGACTATTATCAGTATAACACTTAATTGGAGATTTTAATAACAATCTAATTTTAAACTAAATCCTGTTAATATCTCTTCACCTAATAATTCTGTCGGTAGATTTTGCAATTCTACATCTTTTCCTGAACGATAAATTTCTACTTGTTGTTGTTGATTAATCAATCATGTCATTTTTACCCCTGCACTGATAACCACACAAATAATCTGGTTAGTGATTATAATTCTCATATTTTCTATATCCTCGACTTCTTCAAGAAGCCGGGGATCTTAATATCTGATTTCAGAGTAACAGAAATTAACCGAAATGTTTGATAATTGCGTCAGCAAATTCAGAACATTTTAAAGGTTGTACAGGTGGTTCCATTAACCGCGCTAAGTCATAGGTAACTTGACCATTGGCTATGGCTGCACCTAATCCTTTTTTAATCAAATCTGCGGCTGCTTGCCAACCCATATATTCTAACATCATCACACCGGAAAGAATCACAGAACCAGGGTTAATTTTATCTAAGCCAGCGTGTTTTGGTGCTGTCCCATGAGTGGCTTCAAAAATCGCGCAGGAATCGCCAATATTTGCCCCTGGACCCATGCCTAAACCCCCAACAATAGCAGCAGCAGCATCAGATAAATAATCACCGTTTAGGTTCATTGTCGCCAGAATTGAATACTCATCTGGACGGGTTTGAATTTGTTGAAAGATACTATCAGCAATGCGGTCATTAACCATGATTTTATCTTTCCATTGGCCATTTCCGTGGCTTTCCCAAATTGTATTCAAAACTGTTTCTACTTCTTTGACAATTTGCGCTTTTTTCTCTGGGGTTAAAGCATCAAAACCAGGATCAATTTCATGGGCGTTTTCTTCTGCGGAAATATTGGGATTTTTCTCTTTATTTCCTAATATCCAAGATTCCCGTTCTGTGACTGTTTCTTGACGAAATTCCGTAGTAGCTAGTTCATAACCCCAGTCACGAAAAGCACCTTCGGTGTACTTCATAATATTGCCTTTATGCACCAAGGTGACTTGTTGCTTATCTTTGGGCAATAACAAAGCGTGTTTAATTGCTCTTCTAACTAAACGCTGAGAACCAGTTTTACTGATAGGTTTGATACCGATACCAGCATCAAGAGGAATTTGCTTTTTACCGTGTTCTGGAGTAGCAGGTATCAATTCTTCATTAAGGATTTTAATGAGACGAGTTCCTATTTCGCTACCTTGTTTCCATTCAATTCCCAAATAAATATCTTCCGTATTTTCTCGATAAACAATAACATCCAATTTTTCAGGAGTTTTGTGGGGAGAAGGTGTCCCAGCGTAATAACGACAAGGACGCACGCAAGTATAAAGATCAAAAATTTGCCGTAATGCGACATTTAAAGACCGAATTCCACCACCAACGGGAGTAGTTAAAGGTCCTTTAATCGCTACCCCATATTCTTTAATTGCCGTTAATGTATCCTGGGGTAAATACTGATAAGTCCCATATAAATCACAAGCTTCATCACCAGCATAAACCCTAAACCAGCTAATTTTTCTTTTGCCACTATATGCTTTTGCTACCGCTGCATCAAGCACTTTTTCCGTTGCAGGCCAAATATCTATACCCGTACCATCACCGCGAATAAATGGGATAATGGGATTTTCAGGAACAACTGGTTCACCATTTTTGAAGGTAATTTTCGCGCCGGTGCTGGGAGGAGTAATCTTTTCGTACATAATTAATACATTCCAAATAAAAGAAATTCACCAAGTATAGGAGTCAGGAGTCATAATTTCTGTAACTCCTGGATTCTGTAACTCCTGACCTGATAAAGTATTGTGGGCTAGGATTTCGCTAAAACCTCTGGAAGTGATTTTTTCAACACTCCGGGGCTTTCCAACTTTCCCCAAGATTTGAAGTAAACTACTTTTCGCTATTTGTCTTTCATTTTGTAGAATAACCGATAGCAGATAGTTTATTCACGCTCACGCTAACACGAGTAATGGCATGACAGACCCAATGATTGTATCAGGCACTACAAATGATCTCGAATCCCTCCGCCAAAAGTTAATCGCTGGGTCCGAAAAAGTCCAACAACAAATCATCCCGCAGTTAGCTGACTTGGGTAATGAGGGGTTAGATGTGTTGAAGGAATTTTTGCTGAAACGTCGTGATACCCCAGCAACTTGGATTGATGGTAAGGTTTACCAAGTCATCTATAATACCGATGTATTGACAAGTCAGGAATTTCTACAAACTAACTTTCCTGAAGGAATTATACCTCTAAAATCGGACTGTGGGATCAGTTACAATTCTTTGCAAAACCTACTTGTAAATCAAGATTTTCAAGCTGCAGACCTGTTGACAATTCAAAAGATGTGTGAAGCAGCAGGTCCCCAAGCAGTACAAAGAAAATGGTTGTACTTTACTGAGGTAGAAAGTTTACCAATTCAAGACCTACGTACTATTAATCAACTTTGGGTAGTTCACTCAGAAGGTAAATTTGGCTTTTCCGTACAACGAGAAATTTGGTTAGGTTTAAATAAAAATTGGGTTAACCTCTGGCCTAAAATCGGCTGGAAGAATGGTAATAACTGGACAAGATACCCCCACGGGTTCACCTGGGATTTAACCGCCCCTAGAGGTCATCTACCCCTGTCTAATCAATTGCGTGGGGTGCGGGTAATGTCTTCTCTGTTGTCTCATTCTGCTTGGAATAAGTCTGAATAATTTTCTCACGCACAAGACGCGGGGACACGGAGATGAGGGGGTACAATTAATGATGATGAATTTTTAAGTATTCTCTCAGTATGGGGGATATATTCAATAATTTTTCATCATTTTCTAATTTGGTTAATAAAAATCTTCTTGTTAATGATTGTAACCCGTTTATTATATCTATTGATGACAATGATAAGCACTTTTTTATCTCGTCTCTAGATATGGATTGATGATTTTGACTGATTTTTAATAATATCTCTTTTTCAATATCAGATAATCTCATCCATATTGAATCAAATAGAGTTTTAAAATCTTCTGTTAAAATTAAACTATTTTCTTTGATAAATTCGATAACTTCACCCTGAAAGACATCTTTAATTAAAATACTGATATATTGTAAATATTTAGGATTACTTTCATATAAGTTAATTAAGTTTAACCAATTATCCTCATTTTTTAATCCTTGATTTTTTAATATCTCTGTAGCTGCATTATTTAAACCTGATAGTTCTAAGGAATGAATCGGGTAAAGTTCACTATCTAAAGAAATCATTTCTTGGCATTTTTCTTGACTGATGAGAATTAAACAACTTTGATGTTCAATTTCTGTAATCATTTGGAAAAAGGTTTTATAATCTTGATATTCAAGTTTATATTGTCCTGCAAATTGTTGAGGGGTAAATATTTCTTCTAGGTTATCGAGAATAATTAAGCAGCGTTTTTGATTAAATAATTCTAGGGATTGATTTAATAAGCTATTGGTATTTATATCTTGGCTATTTACGTTTAATTCAGTAAATATTTCTGTAAAAATAAAATTTAAAGAGTTAGATAATTTAAGATTTTTCCAGATAATTACATCAAATGGTATTATGTGAGTATCAAGAAAGTGTTTCACTAATGTGCTTTTACCAATACCGGAAATTCCCAAGATTGAGATTAAGCGAGTATTGGGGTTTCCTATCCATTTAGATAGGGTTGATAATTCATTGGTTCGTCCGTAAAAATGGGTTATTTTTGGTGATTGTTTGAGGTTTATGTAAGATATTTTTTGTTTAATTTTAACTTCATCATTAATTGCTTGTTGTTGAATATCTGTGTTATTTGGACATAAATTAAAATGACTATTTATGCCTATTCCAATAACTTGTGATGAATTAAACGAATTTGCTAATCTTTCGATAGACCAACAAAAATTAGATTTAGTTACATCTTCACCTAATTCTTTTGCCAGAATTTTATATAATTCACGACTAACATTTCCAATATGGTTTTCGCTTTCATAACCAAATTCATCAGCAATTTCACTATATATTTTACCGTGCCAAATGCCTTGAACAGCACTTCGTTGTAAGTCGTTCAGGTGCTTTCTGGTGTGTTTAAAGACTAGTTCATCAACTATTTGTAACACTTCTGTAACAGTCATAAATGCTTATTTTGTAAGGATTACAGCTATTTTAGCCTAGTCTGGGGTTAAATTATCAAGGGTTTTCAAGGGTTTGGATTAATATTTTTTTACAAAATTGGGTAGAAAATGAAGTATTTTAGCAGTATTAAGCTTACTGTGCTTGTGCAATAATTATGCAAGGACAAGGTAAGTAACAATTAACAAGCTTATATACTGATAGAAATTACCAGAAGAGGACAAGTGAATCAGTTTAAAACCCTTATTTATGAACAAGAGTTAGAACACATTGCAGGATGGGTTCAAGAATATCCCAACTTAGAAACAGGTGGAGATTTATTTGGCTTTTGGACTCATTCAGGTTTTCCTGTTGTTCAGTTTGTTCTAGGTCCTGGAAAAACTAGCAGACATAATCAAACTAGTTTTTATCAAGATAGAGAACATTTAATTAAAGCAGGAGAAATTCTCAGACAGAAACATGGCCTTCAGCATATTGGAGAATGGCACTCTCATCATCAGATGGGATTAGCACGACCTAGTGGGGGTGATGAACAGACTGTTTTTAACGCCTTAAGGCAATACAACTTTCCTAAGTTTTTGCTATGTATTGCTAATTTACATTCAGAAAGGGAAATTGTCGGAAGTAAATATATAGTTAATGTTGGCGCTTTTTTATTTACTCCTTCATCTCCTAGTTATCAAACAGGCTCTTGGGTAGTATTACCTGATAAAAGTCCAATTCGTCAAGGATTAAGTTTGGGCGATAATCCAAGTTTATTGAGGACTTGTAGACCTAATAAAAACTGGAACGTTTACAAAACAACATTAGAAGAACAAAGATTAATTTCTACTGAACCAATTGAAATATCTAAGGATATATGGTATTCAACAACGAGAGGTAAGATTTTATTAAAAGAAATTTTTGATGGTTTAAAAAGCAGTTATAAAAACTGTGAAATGTTCCGTACTCCATCGGAAGAAATTTATTTTACATTTGAGCAAAATCCTAATGATAGATATGGATATGTAACGGCTGATAAATGGCGTGTTGATATTCCTAATAATTTCCCTCAATCTTCACCGAAAATAAAGCTTAATGAGCGTCCATCATCGGAAATAAAAGATTGGAATGGAGAGTCTCAAGTTGTGAGGCAAATCGAAGCTTGTATCCAAAGATATTACAATGGTGAATGGAGTAAATAATCATGTCATGGAATCAGTTACAGCGTCAAAGGTTAGCATTGGAAAAGGAAATTCTAAACACCTATTTTCCTCAATTTAGCTGGATTAACCCCATTGATTCTAATAATACAAGAATTGAAGGAGAAGTAAAAACCAATGTAGGTAATGTCTATAAACTTCGAGTTTATGTTCCTTCTGATTTTCCTAACTCTTTACCAGATATGGTTGTTATCTCTCCATATCCGTTAAAAGGTTATCAAGGACAAGATATGAAACGACATGAAACAAGTAGTAGTATGCACACTTTAACTCCCAGAGATGGGTATTTGAAGATTTGCCACTATCGAGATTGGTTGCCTAATATAACTTTATATAAAGTTGTTCTTAAAGGTCGTATTTGGTTAGAAGCACTCGAAGCACACAAAAGAACAGGTCAACCAATTGACGCTTTTTTATCACATATGCAGTAAACACAAGATTAAGAAAAAAGCAAAATTATGAGTCAAGCAGAATCTCAAGAAGTTCAAAATTACTTACAAAGAACAGTTCTAGCAGGAGAGACTCCTGAAGATCAAAAACTAGTTTTTGACCCTACAACGGGTGAGTTAGTTGTGCAACAAAAGAACGAAAGACTACCTAATCCTGATGCAGTAGTAGCTGATAACATTGCTGACGAAGGTTTTTTTGGAGAAACTTCTTTTGTATATATGCACGAAGACCAAATTTCAACTATTTATCAAAGGTGGAAAGTATCCCAAATTAATCAAGTTCCTGCGGTAGCTTTTGGATTTGATGAGGGAGATGTATTTCATGTATATACCTCACAACCTAAAGCTCATTTTGCGGGTATTCCTGTTACTTCAATTATTCAATTTTTACCACAGTTTGGAAATAATGATGAAGTCTTAAATGTGGTTAACGAAATTGTTAATACAAGATTATATCAACACGAAAAACCATCTTATAATGTTATAGTTTTATTCGCAATTGAAGAAGATAAATTACAACATCGTGTTTTTATTAAGCAACCTGACGGTTCTTTGAATGAAGGAATTGTGAAATTTATTCCTGAACGTTCTGAGCTTTATTCCAGAAGTCAAGGTTTGCTAGAAACTTCATTGCTTGAAGATTCTAAGGTTGGGATAGTAGGATTAGGAAGTGGTGGTTCTTCCGTAGCAATAGAATTAGCTAAAGCAGGAATTGGTAATTTCGTTTTAATTGATTTTGATCGGGTAGAGTTAGGAAATGTAGCTCGTCATACTTGTGGAACTGGTGATTTAGGACGTTATAAAACTAAAGCTGTTCGAGATTTATTATATGGCAAGAATCCTTATCTTCAAGTAGAAACTGCTGAAATAGATATTAATACTAATCTAGAGCAGACTAAACTTCTACTCAAAGATTGTGATTTAATTATTGCTGCAACTGATAATAATCGTAGTCGCTTTAATCTCAATAGTATTGCACTGGAATATGAAATAACTACTATTTTTGGGAGGGCGTTAACTCGTGCTTGTGGTGGAGATATTTTAAGAGTTCGTCCTTTTGCAGGACCTTGTTTAGCCTGTGTTTTTACTAAGGATTTTTTGGAATCTCGGCAAGAAGAAGTTTCTCAATTTCGACAAGCTAGAGAGGATAATCCTGCTTATGTTCCTGATAATGAAGTCAAAGCAACTGTTCAAGTAGGTTTATCTTCTGATATTTTGCCTATATCAAATATGATTGTCAAATTGGCATTAGTTGAATTATCTCGTGGTAAAGATAGTGGTATTAAGTCTTTAGAAGAAGATTTAATTGCAGATTTTTATATTTGGGCTAATCGCCGAGATAATACTTATGAAAGTTGGCCTAAGATGGAATATGGCTCAAAAACACCTTCTGTCTTACGTTGGTATGGTGCTAAATGGGAACGTAATTTATCCTGTGCAGTTTGTGGAGAAAGACAAGATACAATAAATGGTGATGATAGCTTTTTTGGATAACTAATTTCAAATGTTAGGATTATTCAGATTAGATAGAAATTCGTTTTCACATTTTTATATATGGTAGGGGTTTAGCATTGCTAAACCCCTACGTTATTTCTTCATGAAAAATGCTATAATCATATCAAAATCACAAAATTGCATGAAAATTACTCACTATGTCTTCCATAGAAATCACACAAGCAATTAAACAAATATCAAAATTATTCCATCTAGCATTAAACGGAGAAGAAATTATTATTACCGAAAACCATCAACCATTGTTAAAACTAACTGCACTCAAATCTAAATCTCAACGCCTTCCTTTATTTGGTACAGACAAAGATATTATTTCTATTGCTGATAATTTTGATGCTCCATTAGAAGAATTTGAAAATTAACCATGCAAGTTAGCATTTTTTATTGTTTATTTAACCATCCTTCTAAATTAGACATTCTACTAAAATAATTAATTCCCAAATTAGCTAATACCTGTTGAATATTAGTATTACCAAATTCCTTAGTATTCTCACTAAAAAAAACTTTATCCGTTGATAAATTATTTTCAGCATGAGCTAAAATAACCTGTAAAATAAAATCATCTCTTCTTTGATTTTTTCCAAGTAGTAAAGGATTAGTTAAAGTAGCTTCTAACATTTTAATGCTTGGTTCAATCAATTCACCATGATTTTTTAAATATTCGAGAATATTCAAAAAACGTTTTTTGAAATCAGTTAATATGTCATCATAATCAATTAAAGAACTTTCTAAATAATTAACAAAAGATTGAGAGTTATTTAATTCTTTATTTCGTTTAGCTTCATTCATTTCTATTTGAATAGTTTGAGAAAAAGATTGACTACGTTTTTCTTCTCTTTCTATCGCTACCAGAGTTTCCATTAAACAAATACTAGGAATAACAAACTTTAAATTTTCTGAGGAGTCATAGACAAAATTTTCTAATTCCTTATTTCTCCCTTTGGCAATTGCCATAATTGAATTAGTTTCTAAATAAATAATCATAATAATTCTAACTCCTCTGTCATACCATCAAACAAAAGAGTAAATAAGCCAATTTCCTTCATTTCCTCAATGTAAGGAGGGGTTTCACTTTTCCAATGATAAGCTAAATCTCTTAACCATGATTGAGTTAAAGTTATTAAAGTAGATTGATAGATGATTCCTTCGATGCTTTTTGGATTATAATGTTCTAAAACCTTTTTCGTGTCCAATCTTGCTACTTCTGTAAAAGTCGGACTCTTAAAGATTCTCATGACATTAGAATTAACAAACATTAAAAAAGGAATATGCTGGTATTGTTCCATTTTTAAGATATTAAGATCCGGGGAAGAATACATGGCGGAAAATCTCACATCTATCATTAAAATAGATTTATCATCCTTATCTTTAGCAGTAATTCCTGGTTGAAAATCAATTACAATTGGAGGTTGTATTTTTACCATGGTATTTTACCTCTTAGATTAGAGTTTATATTTTTTTATTATAAATGAAATTCTGATGATATTATTTGAATTTTGATTACATCAAATTATAAAAAACATCTAATTATATCAAGCTTAACTATAGATTTTCAGATTTGATATCACTATTCTGGTTAATAATTGTTGAGTATCAGTAATTTCTCTGAATCTTTCTCCCTAAAAATACATAAAATTCAGTAGTCAAGTAACCAATATTTATGATAAATAC
>Ga0082207_1001681_pt1 | contig 10237 bp, 5 predicted proteins | sample LakMenEpi10Aug09_FD_71540 | JGI IMG/M metagenome (GOLD analysis project Ga0082207, IMG submission 71540) | reverse complement strand
CCCGCGCCGCCCCCCGGCGGGGGTGCCCCTCGTTTCGACCGCCGCCGCCCCCGGCTCGACGACGAGCTTCGCCACCCCCCCCGCCGGCACGCGGGCGATCGCCCTTCCCGACACGAGCTACAACCGCTCCTCGCCGTTCCTGCAGGTGTTCGGTCGCCCCGACGGCCAGAGCGTCTGCGAGTGCGAGCGGGTGCAGTCTTCGAGTCTCTCGCAAAGCCTCCACCTCCTCTCGGCGGCCGACGTCAAGGGGAAGCTCTCAGGCGACGGCGGGCGTGCCCACCGCCTCGCAGACGACCCGCGATCCGATGTCGAGAAGATCCGCGAAGTGTTTCTCGCCGCCTTCGCCCGCCCTCCCACCGACGAGGAATCGGTGCAGGCCCGCGTGGTGATCGCCGAGCCGCGAACCGGGGCCGACGGTCAACCGCTCCCCGAGCCGCAGGCCCGGCGGGAGAACTTCGAGGATCTCCTCTGGGCTCTCCTCAACGCCAAAGAGTTTCTCTTCAACCATTGATTGCCCCTCCGCCACGCGATCGGGAGCCGACGATGCCCCTTTACCAGCCGGTTCGCCGGGCCCTGCCTGCTGCCCTCGTCGCGGTCGTCGCGACGTTTGCCATGTCGGCGCTCCACGCCCAGTCGGTCTGTCTGCCGTTGCCGAGGCTCTTGACGCTCGTGCCTGCCGGAGCCCAGCGGCCCGAGGCGGGGCGCGAGGCGAGCTCGGTCGAGGTGAAGGTGTCGGGCGAGGGACTCGACGGCTGGGACTCGGCCGGGGAGGGAGTGCCACCGCAACTCCTCTTCTCCCACCCGGGCATCACCGCCATGCCGATCCTCACCGCCGAGGGCAAGCCGGAGAAGGACCGGTTCACGGTGCGGATTTCCCCGGAAGTGCCTGCGGGTCTCCACGATGCCCGAATGATGACGGCGCTCGGCGTGTCGTCGCCGCGTGTGTTCACCGTCGGCACGCTCCCCGAGACGCTCCGCACGGCACCGAACACGAGCCCTGCCGAGGCGTTTCCGCTGGCACCGGGGATGGTCTGCAATGCCCAGGCGACCGCGCAGGCCGCCGATCACTATCGCCTCGAGCTCCAGAAGGGTCAGCGGGTCGTCGTCGACTGTGCCGCCCGCGGCATCGAGTCGAAGCTCCGACCGGTCTTGATCGTGGCCGACGCCGACGGAGGCGACCTCGTCGCCGAACGGCGCGGCGGCCTGCTCGACTTCACCGCACCGGCCACCGCCACGTATTTCATCAAGCTCCACGATCTGTCTTTCCAGGGGGGAAGCGAGTACTTCTACCGGCTCCTCGCCCACGACCTTCCCGTCGGGGCGCCGCTCCCCGAGCGGCAGCGCGCGGTCGACCCGGTCCTCGCGTTCTCCTGGCCGCCGGCGGGGCTTGCGGAGAATGCGGCCTCAGAGGAGATCGAGGGAGCCGCCCCGGCAGCCGCCCAACATGTCCCCCTGCCGCTCGACCTTGCCGGCCGTTTCTTCCCGGCGGCCGATGTCGACACGTTCGCCTTCGACGCGACGGCCGGCGACGTGTGGTGGATCGAGGTGGCCTCCGAACGGCTCGGAGCCCCGACCAATCCCGCCGTGGTCGTGCAGCGCCGCCTCCCGTCGGCATCGGCCGACGCCGCCGAAGCCTGGGAGGACGTGGCGGAGCTCGCTGACATCGCGGCGCCGATCAAGCCCTCCACCAATCACTACGCCTACGACGGCCCGCCGTACGAGGCCGGCTCCGCCGACTGCCTCGGCCGTCTCGAGATCAAGGAGACCGGCGCCTACCGCCTCCAGATCCGCGACCTCTTCGGTGGCACGCGAGACGAACCGCTCGCCCGCTACCGGCTCGTGATCCGCAAGGCCACCCCCGACTTCGCCCTCGTCTGCTGGCCGCTCCACATGGAGCTCCGCAACGGTGACCGGGCTGCCCTCTCAAAGCCCCTGGCGCTGCGGAGCGGCGGGACGGTGAGCCTCGAGGTGGCAGCGATCCGCCGCGACGGTTTCGACGGGCCGATCGAACTTTCCGTGAGCGGATTGCCGACGGGAGTGACGGCCACCGGGCTGCGGATCCCGGCCGGCGCGACGCGCGGGCAGATTCTCCTTACGGCTGCCGAGTCCCCCGTGCGGACGCTCGCCACGGTGTCGATCACCGGAAAGGGAATCGCCGATGGAACATCGATCGAGCGGCCCTGCAGGATCGCCGGTCAGTGCTGGCCGGTCCGCGACGGCTGGTCGGAGATTCCCTTCCCCCGACTGCTCGCCGACGCGACGCTGTCGGTCGGCGGCATCGAACCGGCGCCGGTCACGCTCCGTTGCGTCGGTGCAGGCACCGCGGTGGAGACTCCGCTGGTCGCCGTCGAGGGGACGACGATCGAGGTGCCCCTGGAGTTGGTGAAGCGCGGCGAAGTGCAGGGGGCGACGTTCCAGATGCGTGTCATCGGCCCCGGCTTCGATCAGATCCCCGGTTTCGAGTTCGACGTGGCGGCACCGAAGCCGCTCCCGATCGACCTGGCGAAGCTGAAGATCCCCCCCGGCGACCATGCCTTCGCACTGATGACGAGCGCCGTCACGAAGTACGTGCCGGTCGTGGCCGGGCAGGCCACGCCCCCGGCCCCCACCGACACCGCCGAAATCCTCGTCTCCACTCCGATTCATCTCCGGGTGACACAAGCGCCGAAGGAGGCACAACCATGAGCCGATCCTCTTCCCACTGCCCCGGTCCCTTCGGGCGTTTGCGCGTGCCGCACGCCCGAGCGATGGGGCGCCGTGAGCTCCTCCGCATCGGCATGGCGGGTTTCGGCGGCTTGTCGCTCCCCGGGATCCTCCGCGCTCGCGCCGAGACTCCGGCCGCCGGGAAACAACCGACCGCCGTGATCATGGTCTGGCTCCCGGGTGGCTGCTCGCACATCGACACCTACGACCCCAAGCCCGACATCACGAGCGAATACCGCGGCCCCTTCCAGACGATCCAGACGAAGATCCCCGGCGTGCAGTTCACCGAGCTTCTCCCCAGGCAGGCGCGGATCGCCGACAAGTTCACCGTGCTCCGCTCGATGCAGCAGACGGCCGGTGGCCATCCGGCCGGTTCGATGCAGATGCTCTCGGGTGATCCCGACACGCGCGACAAACCGAAGCCGAAGTTCCCCGATTGGATGACCGTCGCCAATTACCTCCGGGCCCGGGAGGGGGTCCGCGACAACCCGTTGCCCCGCTACGTGGGCGTCAATCCACCGCTGGAATACAACGGGCCGGCCTATCTCGGCGACGCCTACCAGCCGTTCGTCGTCTCCGGCGACCCAAACCAGCCGACCTTCACGGTCCCCCACATCGGCACCGCCTCGGGGCGTGACGGTGCCCGGCTCGACCGCCGCGTCGCCCTCCGCCGGCAGTTCGATTCCCTCGAGCGTGCCATCGAACGCCAGGCCGACTTCCAGGCCCTCGACCAATTCGAGTCGCAGGCGATGACGCTCCTTACCAATGCCCGCACGAAGGAGGCCTTCGATCTTTCGCGCGAGGACGAAGCGACCCGCGACCGGTATGGCCGCAACGCCTGGGGGCAGCAGTTGCTGATGTGCCGCCGCCTCGTCGAGGCGGGGGTCGACATCGTCACCACGCAACTCGCCGGCCCGTTGTGTGGCCGCGTCGGCAACTGGGACGACCATGCCGTCAATCACCACGTCTTCGACGCCCTCCGCTACCGGGCCGATGCCTACGATCAATCGGTGACGGCGCTCATCGAGGACATCTACGACCGCGGTCTCGACAAGCGCGTGCTGGTCGTCGTCACCGGTGAGTTCGGCCGGACACCGCGGATCGAGTACTCGCCGAGCACCGGCGAGGGGGCGGCGAGCGCACCGGCCGGAACGAAGCAACCGGGCCGCGACCACTGGCCGCGTGCCTACTCCAACATCTGGGCCGGCGGCGGCATCCAGACGGGACGCGTCATCGGGGCCACCGACCGCAAGGGAGAGGACGTCACCGAGCGTCGCTCGACCGCCGGGGATTTCCTGGCGACGATCTACCACCACCTCGGCATCGACGCCCCGCAGGTCACGATCGACGATCTCAACGGTCGCCCGACGCCCGTCGTCGATCATGGCAAGCCGATCGCGGAACTCGTCGGCTAGCGAGGACGTCTCCGCGGCATCACGCCGATCGACGCGAAGGAGCGACTCGATGAGCGACAGGGGGACACGGCGGCGGGCGATCGGCCGCGGCTTCGGCGTCGCCGCGATGGCGGGGCAGGGGGGATGGTGGATCGGCGCCCGGGCTGAGGATTCCGCGACACAAGCCGCGGCCGTCGACGGGATTTCCGTGGCGATCCTCGGCTGCGGGATTCGCGGCCCGGCCCATGCCGAGGAACTCGCCGGGCGTCACGGTGCTCGCGTGGCTTGGCTTTGCGATCCCGACCGCGGTCGGGCCGAGAAGCTGGCTGACCTTGTCGCCACGAAGCAAGCGACGCGGCCCCGCGTCGCTTCGGACCTCCGGACGGTCCTCGACGACGCCGCCCTCGACACCGTCACCGTCGCCACACCGAATCACTGGCATGCCCTCGCCGCGATCCTGGCGATGGAGGCGGGGAAGGATGTCTATGTCGAGAAGCCGGTCTGCCATTCGATCGAGGAAGGGCAACGACTGGCGGCGACGGCCCGCCGACTGGGGCGCGTCTGCCAGGGGGGAACGCAGGCCCGGTCGCTTGCGTGTCTCCGTGAGGCCCGCGCCCTGATCGCCGCGGGGGGCATCGGCACGCCGACCGTCGCCCGCATGCTCTACACGAGCCACCGGCCGCCGATCGGCGGTCCCGGCACCTTCGCCCCGCCGGCGGGGGTCAACTACGACCTGTTCAGCGGTCCGGCGCCGCTTGCCCCGCTGACGCGGCCGCAGTTCCACTACGACTGGCACTGGTTCTGGACCACCGGCGACGGCGACCTGGGCAACAACGGCATCCACTTCCTCGATGCCGCGAGGAACATGCTCGGCCTCGAGGGCCCGGGCTCGGCGACGCTTTCGTTCGGCACCCGCGCGGGCTACGCCGACGCCGCGGAGACCCCTCACACGCAGACGAGCATCACCCTCTTCCCCGACGTGACCCTCGTCACCGAAATCAGGAACCTGAAAATCGCCGCCGATATCGACGGACTGGGAACCGGCGTGCAGATCCACGGCAGCGAAGGAAGCGTCGTCTGGAGGTCGCAGAGCCCCGAAGTGACCGTCCTCGATCCCGCCGGAGGCGTCGTCAAGACGCTCACCGGCGAGGGGAACCACTTCGGCAACCATGTCGCCAACTTCTTCTCCGCCGTCCGGGCGCACGATCCGCGCCTTCTCGCCGCGGAGATCGGCGAGGGGGTGCAGTCGACGGCGCTGTGCCATCTCGGCAACGTCTCCTGGCGGCTCGGCGATGAAGTCCCCTTCGAGGCGATCGTCGACCGCCTCGCCGCCCGCTATGCCCGCGACGACGCAAGGAAACTCGTGGTCCGTGTTCGGCAGATGCTCGTGGAAAACGGCTGCGAGCCGGCCGGCGGCACGATCCGCTGCGGCCCGTGGGTCGATTCGGCGGCAGGGAAGGCGACGAGCGCCGATGCCCTCGTCAGCGACAGCGGGCCGGTCCTCGCCGACGCCGGTGCACGGGCCCTCGAACGCCTCGACTACCGGGCCCCGTTCCTCCTGCCACCGCCGCGCGGGTGACGAGACTCGGCCACGGCGGGGAACCCCGCGTTTCAGAAGATCGCCCGGATCGGCGCCCCGGTGGCGATGCGATGCGGCCTTCCGAGCGGATCGTGGATCTCGCGGGCGGGATCGATGCCGAACCGCCAGAAGATCGTGGCGGCGAGGTCTCCGGGCGTGACCTGATCGGCGAGCGGATGGGCGCCGATCCGGTCACTGACGCCGTGGACCGCCCCCCCCTGGACGCCGCCGCCGGCGAGAACGACCGAGTAACAGTGGGGCCAGTGATCGCGGCCGGCAGCGGAATTGATCTTCGGCGTCCGCCCGAACTCCCCCATCGCCACGACGAGCGTCGACTCGAGGAGGCCACGCTCTTCGAGATCGGTGACGAGCGCGGCGAGGGACCGATCGGCGATCGGGAGGAGATGGTTCTTGTGCTGGCTGGCACACTTGGCGTGGGCGTCCCAGTTCTGCCCCTGCTGTCGATAGTCGTAGACGTTCACGAACGGCACACCGGCCTCGACCAGTCGCCGGGCAACGAGGAGATTCTGCCCGCGCATCTGTCGTGCCACGCCCATCTCGCCACCGCCGCCGTTGACCTCGCCGACCGGCAGGGGATCGGCGGTGAAGCCGTAAGCCTCCCGGACGGCGGCCGGCTCGCGCGCGACGTCGAGTGCTTCGCGGATCGCCTTCGATTCGAGGAGACCACAGGCCCGGTCCGTGAATGCGGAGAAGGGATTGGCCCCCGGCACCGCGGGGGCCGCCGCGTCGAGGGCGTCGAGGAGGCCGCGCCGCGTGGTGCGGCGGCCGGCGTCGGATCCCTCCCGTGGCAGGAGGGCATCCACGGGATAGGTCCGGGCGATCGGATCGACGTCGATCAGCAGAGGGTCGTGCTCGGCTCCGAGGAAGCCGGCTCCCTGGCAGGGGACGGGATGGACATTCCTGAACACATGCGGCAGCGACGCGAAGGGCACCTCACCGACGGGGGCCGGAGCGAGCGCCGAGACGACACTCCCGTGGCAGGGATGGAACTGCCGCGTCGGTACGAAGAGCTCCCGATCGGGTCCTTCGAGCGGCCGGCCGGTGAGGGCATGGATCGACGCCGAGTCGTGGAGATTCGCCTCGTGGTGCACGCTCCGCACGATCGCGATCTTCTCCATCACCCGGGCGAGCCCCGGCAGATGCTCGCAGATCTGCACGCCGGGAACCGCCGTGGAGATCGGCGCGAACTCCCCACGGATGTCGGCGGGAGCCGACGGCTTCATGTCGAAGGTATCGAGATGGCTCGGGCCGCCGTACCAGAAGAGGAGAATGCAGGCGCGGATCGGCCGGTGAGTCGCCACCGCGGCCCCGGCGTTGCGGGCCCGGAGAAGACCACCGAGGCTCAGACCGAGCCCACCCCCGAAAGCACCCCCGACCGAGAGATCGAGGAACCCGCGCCGCGAGAACGCCGGAGGCCGCTTGAGGGTGCCACGGCGCTCACGCATCGCTCCCCCCCGCGGCGAACCGGAGACGGGCAGCCACCGGCCGCGGCGGCATGAGTCGGTCACCGGGGAGGAGCCCCGCCCCCCAGACCGCCGCCAGCCCCAGCGCCCCGCCGATCCCGGCAGGAAGCGCCGGCATGACATCGACGAGGTCGGCGGCGGAGAGGTCGTGCTCGGCCCGGCCCGCACAGAGGCGCGCTGCAGTGCCACTGCGGAGGACGACGCGGCCCCCGCCGACGCGGTGGACGCCGACGCGCGCGGCGACCGCCCCGACGACCGGCCCATCGACGACGAGGACGACACGCGGGCCGACGGCAGCGAGGATCGCGTCGGCCGTCGGGGCCGCGGCGTCGAGGATCGCAAGGCCGTCCGGCTCGATGGCGTGGAGGAGCGTGGCCGTGGCGGGATCGATCGGCCCGGAGGCGGGATCGGCGGCGCCGTCGCCCGGCGCGAGGACGGCGACCTCGCAGTGGAGCGTGGCGAGGCCCTCCCGGGCCGCATCGGCAGGCTGGCTCAAGAGGATCGCTGCCTCGACATGCGGATGGGCGAGAACCGCGACCGCCCGATCGCGGTCGGACCCGGGAAAGTCGTAGGCTGCCTGCCCGGGGACGTCGATCCGTGAGCCACTGGCGACCCCCGCGACGATCCCTCCGCCGCGGAGAAAGCCGGCCAAGGTCGCGACCACGTCCCCGGCCACCGGCCCGGCGCCGACGGCGATCACCGGCACGCGGCCGTCGTCCTCCCCCTTGAACATCAAGTCGACGATCGCCTCCCCCACCGGTCGCGGCTTCCCCTGCTTCGGGGCGATGTGCATGAACATCCCCGGACCGGCGTTGACCTCGATCACCATCCCCCGCTGGTCCCAGAGGGGCCGGCCGATGTCCTCGGCGACGACGTCGATACCGGCGATGTCGAGCCCCACGGCGCGGGCGGCGAGGACCGCATGGCGGGCGACGTCGGGATGGATCTCGTCGGTCTCGTCGGTGGTCAGGTCTCCGTTGACCTTGATCGTCACGCGCCGACCGGTGGCCGGCACGCTCTGCGGATCGAGCGATTGGCGCTTGAGCAACCCGACCGCCAGATCGTCGAGCTTCATCAGCGAGAGGATGTCGGTGAAATTGGGACCGCGGAGCGGGTCACGGTTGGCATCCTCGACGAGTTCGCGGATCGTGCGGACGCCGTCCCCGATCACGGTGTCGTTCTGTCCGCGGGCCGCGGCCACGCACCGATCCCCGACCACGAGCAACCGATGGGCGACGCCGTGCGCGAATTGCTCGACGATCACGCCGCCGGAACGGCGGTGATTCTCCCGGATGGCGATCTCGAAGGCCTCGTGCATGTCGTCGTCGTCGCGGACACCGAACGAGATGCCGCGGCCATGGTTGCCGTCGCGCGGCTTGACGACGACGGGGTAGCCGAGTTCGGCGGCGGCGGCGCACGCCCCCTCGACGCTCGTTGCCACGCCTCCCCGCGGCACCGGCACCCCCACCTGCTTGAGGAGCATGCGGGTCATCTGCTTGTCCTGCGCGAGCGCTTCAGCGATGGCGCCGGTGGCGTCGGTCTCGGCGGTCCAGCTCCGCCGCTTCCACACCCCCTCGCCGAGTTGGCAGAGGCTGTTGTCGGTGACCCGCCGGCAGGGAATCCCACGCCGCTCGGCCGCGCGGACGATGGCCCGCGTGCTCGGGCCGAGCCGGGCGTCATCGGCAAACTCGGCGAGGTTCGCAAGCTCCGCCTCGAGGTCGACCGCGACCCCGTCGACCGCCGACAGCAACAGCTTCCGGGCCAGGTCGAGGCAGGCGACCGACACCTCCTCGTCGTCGAGTTCGACGGCCATCCGAAACCTGCCGCCGTCATCCCCCACCCAGCGGGCGAACCGGGTGACGATCCCGGCGCTCCCGAGCAATACCGCGTCGAGCCAGAGGAGCACCGGCTCCGGGCCGGTGGCGGTGGTCAGCTCGTCGAACGCCGGACCGGCCCGTCTGGGAAGCGTTCTCCCCGACGCGGCACGCTCCACTGCCACCTCGTACGGGGTCGCCTCGAGGCGGTCCCGCCACCCGGCGAACCGCGTCATCGCGACCGGATCGGTCTGGGGCGACCAGCCGCGAAGCGCGCCGGCGTCGATCTCCACCTCGTGAACCGGCAGCGCCGACCAGCGGTTGGGCCCCCGGTAGAGGTGCTTCGCCTGCACGATGAGCCGATCGTCGTCCGCCACGCGTCACTCCCCTCACACCGTCAGAGCCTCTGCCCCGCGGGCATCAGTTCGGAGAATGTACCCTCCCTGTGCGTTCCTGCGGCAGGCCAACCCTGCGTCTTCCGACAAGGGTGCCAAGACCGACTTCAGGGCGCGGCAGGCAGCGCGGCGGCGCCGTCCGGAAGGGGCACCTGCCCGGGCGCCATGAGATAGGCGACGAGGTCACGGACATCCCCGTCCGAGAGCTTGGTGAGGAGGCCGTCGGGCATCAGCGACTGATCCTGGACCGTCTGCTCGGCGATGTCGTGACGATCGAGGACGATCGGGGCCTGGGCGGTCTGGACGGTGAGCGTCCGTTCGTCGGAGGCACTGATCACGCCGGTCACCGCCCGGCCGTCCGCGAGCAGGAACGACACCGCCCGGAAGTCGGCACCCACGCTGGCACCGGGATCGATGACGTTCTCGAGGAGATAGTCGAGGTTCTTGCGGTTGGAGCCGGTGAGATCGGGCCCGAGCTTCCGCCCCTCGCCGAACAGGACGTGGCACCCCGCGCAGTCCCTGGCAAACAGCGCCCGACCGTGGCTCCGGTCGGCGGCCGCGACGACCTCGTCGGTGAGCTCGCCGCGATAGCGGCCGATGAGGTCCTTCTTGTCGGCGGCACTCCCCCGTCCCTGGCCCCACAGCTTTCCGAGCCGCTCGGCGAGCGCCGCGTCGCCGAAGTCGGCGATCTGCCGGGCATGGAAGGCGGAGATCTCCTCGCTTCTGATCTGCCCCGCTTCGGCCGCATCGAGGAGTTTGGCGGCGTAGGCGGGGCGCGAGGCGAGGAGATCGACGAGCGCCACCCTGTCGGCAGGAGCGAAGATCCCCACCGGCCCGAGGGCCTTCGCCGGCGTGTCGGGATGGTCGT
>Ga0082207_1001680_pt1 | contig 10239 bp, 11 predicted proteins | sample LakMenEpi10Aug09_FD_71540 | JGI IMG/M metagenome (GOLD analysis project Ga0082207, IMG submission 71540) | reverse complement strand
CTTAATGGAAAGTTTTTATCGGAAACAAAGAACTCGTTTAAACATATTAATGGAAGGAAATGAGCCTGTCGGCGGTTCATGGAACTTCGATAAAGAGAACCGTTTACCACCTCCTAAGAAATACGAAGGACCAAAATACCTCGAGCATCAGAGAGATGAGATTGATAATCAAGTATCACTCGAGATCTCTCACGAACCCACAAACACTTGGGCTACTACTCGCAAAGGCGCACTCGCCCAATTAAAGAACTTTATTGATAATCACTTTGCTGAATTTGGTCCACTTGAGGATGCGATGACCACTGACAACTGGGCGCTTCATCATTCATTGCTATCACCATATTTAAACAACGGACTACTCCATCCAAGTGAAGTAGTCAGGGCGGCTGTGCAAGCATTTAACAAAGGTTCGATACCAATTGAATCTGCTGAAGGCTTTATTCGACAAGTTATTGGATGGCGTGAATACGTAAACGGAATGTATTGGTTCCTTGGCCCTGATTACCGTGAAAATAATCAGTTAAATGCCACCAGAAAATTACTCCCTTTATTTAGCGACCCTAAAAAAACCCAAATGAATTGCATCAAACAAACCGTAACTGACATAGAAAATCGCGCATGGGTACACCACATACCGCGGCTAATGTTGCTTTCCAATCTTGCTTTGATTACCGGTACAAATCCACAAGAGTTCTTGGAGTGGATGCGCGAGGTATTTATCGATGCATCTGAATGGGTAATGGTTCCTAACGTCATTGGCATGGGCGTTCATGCAGATGGTGGACAAATGATGACTAAGCCATATGCAGCAGGCGGTGCCTACATTTCACGAATGTCTAATTACTGCAAAGGTTGCCAATACAACCCCAAGCTGCGCACCGGAGAAACCGCATGTCCTTTCACTACTTTGTACTGGGATTTCCTGGATCGTCACAAAGATACTTTTGCTAAAAATCACCGCATGAGCCAACAAGTATTTGGTTTAAATCGTTTATCGGATCTGCCTGAATTACGTGAGCGCGCGCAAGAGGTTTTGAAGGGCCTAGAAAAAGGAAAGATTTAAAGGTGGCAGCTGCAGTTACTTGCTCTGGTGCTTCTTAAAACTCTTACCTCCATTGTTTGAAGAGTAAATGGCGCTCCCCATCACAACAGCAATTAGCTGTGAGGATTGCGTGATAGTTCCAATTTGAGACTGTAGCGTTGTTAATTTCTTCCACGAAGAGCCAGAATCAGTAGATCGATACAAAACTTTGCCCGAAGATACAATCAAACTGCCTTTGATCCAGTCAATGGAATCAACTACAAATGGGGTTTTGATTAATTTGGTGCTCTTAAATGCATCGGTAGAGCGAAACAACATTCCTTCCTTTACCCCTAGAACCCTGGCTTTTACAATTGGATCTGGTGCGATGTCCATGAAGGTATTTGGTCCGCGCTTAACCCAGCTTTTTCCACCATTGCCTGAATACATCAACTGCCCTGATCCTGAATCAGCTCCATAAATATCTTCTCCCGCTGTTTCCAAGGTATGGAAATCAACTTGTCCGGTCAGAGAAACTTTTTTCCAGGTAGCTCCACGATCTGTAGTCAGTAAAAGTCCAACTGGCTCTGGCAGTTTTGATCCGGGACCAGGGTGACCACTTGCGTAGAAACCCTTTGTTGATACTGCCAACCCCATCACATCAAATCGTTCTGGGCCCATCCGTTTAACAGTTTTCTCATCAACGTATTGATACAAACCTTCGTGAGTGCCAAGAATGATTTGATTTCCCACAGCCCTGACACTGTGAATGTGTGAAAGCGAACCAATACTTTCTCCTGTAGCAAATGCATTAGTAGTACTTGCAGCAAGAAGAATTGAGATTAGAAACGTTACTTTTTTCATCATTACACCCTTCCCGCATACGGCATCATGCCCGGCATACTGTAAATATCTGAATAACGAAGGCCTTTCTTGGTAGAACGAGCCTCCCACATCATTCCGTTTCCGGCGTAAATAGAGATATGGTGAATTGTGCTTATTGTTCCCTTGTATGAGTAGAAGAGAAGATCTCCTGGCTCCATTTCAGCAAGTGGAATCTGTTTTGTATATGTGTAATACAACCCAGAGTTAAGTCGGTCCCAAATTGGCCAACCTAATCCTGCAGATTTATAAGCTGCGTAAACAAGTCCAGAGCAATCAAATGTGTTCGGGCCTTCATCTCCCCATACATATGGTTTCTTTGCTAGAACTTGTCGCTTCGCAAACTCAACAGCCTGTAATCGCTGAGCCTGTGTTGTACGGGAACTCTTGGCACCGGTTGGCCCCCCAGTTCTCCAGATTTTAGATTGGCCTGTGACCTTGGTTGCCTCATTAGCACGTGTTTCTTCCAAAATTGCTAACTGTCTGCGCTGTTCAAGTGTGATGCGAACTTTCTTTGCCGACGCTAGATCTCGCTGCAATTTGTCTTGGACAGCTTGTAATTTATCGACCTCTTTTTGTTGCTCTGCGCGGGCATCATCAGCTTCTTTCTTGGCTTCAGCAACACGAATAGTGACAACTCTTTGTTCCTCACGTGCCGCATCTGCAACAACCTTTGCCTTCTGTGCTTTTTCTTCAGCTGACTTAAATCTAAACAGTGCTGTTTTATTTGTTGCCCCTAAATTATCAAGGGTTGAAATTCGATCAACTAACTCTTGTGGCCCTCGTGCATCAAGCAGCATTTCGATATCCGTAAGTCCGCCACCAGTTCGATATGCATGAACTGCAAGCTTTCCGATTTCACGGTGCGTAAAGGCGACAGAAGCAACCGCCTCTTCGTATATTTTCGTTGCAGCCACAGACTTGACCGTGGCTCGCGCTAATTCATTGCGTGCGGCAAGATATTTAGCCTCTGCAGCTTTGGATATCGCGGTTAAGGCCCGCAAGTTTCCACGCGCCTTTTCTAGCCGCTTAAGCGCATCTGCTGCGACCTTTTTCTTTGCAGCTTCAGCCTTTTTGGCGGCTTCAATCTGAGCAAGGGTTGGCTTGTGGTTTGTGGCATTACCTATTGTTGGCGGCACAACCAATGCAATTGCCAACAAAAGAATGATTTTTCTCATTGAATATTTATTCCTCATCACAATCGACGCGCTCCGACAAATGGTTTCTTTCCAAACATTTTTACAAACTTAACAACTTCTACTTTTTTCCCTGGCCGTGGAGCTTGCACCATCTTTCCTCCACCCATATAAATCGATACATGGCTGATTGGTTTTCCAAAAAACAGTAAGTCCCCTGGTTTAAGTGAAGATGCTGGAATATTTTTTCCATACTTCACCTGAATTCGAGATGAGTGAGGTAATGAGACTCCAGCTTTTTGGAATGCACGCATGGTCAAACCTGAGCAATCCCAACGCGTCGGCCCAGCAGCTGCCCACACATAAACATCTCCTACTTGAGCCAAGGCGAACTTCAGTGCAATAGAACCGCGCGTGTTATCTCCCTTATAACTTTGAGCATATTTCTTAGAATCGCTAAGAATCTTGTTCTCGCGAGCAGCTTCTTCTCTGGCAAGCCTTTCTCGATCCTCTTTCTTCAACCCATTGAGAATTTTTTGTGCTGCAGCCAAATCATTCTTTGCATCATTTACTTGTCGATTTAATTTCGCTCTTTCAGCTCTAAGTAGAGAGGTTTTATCTACAACAACAAATTGCGTTGCCTCAACTTTTTGCTTTTTCAGTGCAAAATCTCGTAACTGCTGAGCGTATTTTCTAGATACCATTTCTAAGACTCCAGCATCTGACAAATACTTTGTTGGATCTGATGAGAAAAGTAGATCTAACCCTTGCCCCAATCCAGAACTGGTGTATTGCGAAATAGCGATCCGCGAAAGGGTTAGCCCGGCAGAATCTAGTTCTTTGCGAAGTTCAGCTTCTCGACTTTCAAGGATGGCGGTTTGCTTTTCCAACTCCTTGATTCGAATAGTTGCTTCATTAGCTGCTTCAAACTTTTCAGCTGCCAAAGTACGCAAACGATCAACTTCGCGCTGTGCGCTTGCCACCGTGGGCGCAGCCCAACCATTACTGGGTGTTAAGCCCAGCATGAGCAGTACAACAATAATAAAAATCGGCATGGCTAAACCTTTCTCGCAGATCTTGGACAGAGGCGAGGGGGGTTTAGATTCTGTAGATACCTAACTGAGGCAATGAGAGCGTGAGATTAAAAGGGTGTTTTCGGCGATAGGCAATGAGGCCGACTTTAAAGGCCAAAACTTGTTCTTGATATAAGCGATGGAAAATCTTTAGAAGAAACTTTCCACCTAAAAGCAAAACCAAATAAAAGATTCCGACACAAATTTCCTTCAACAAGGAGCTGCTCGATAAACCCTGGGTGGCTGCAGGTGCATGGTGATGATCCCCGTGCGAAGCATGAATTGCGCTGGCTGCAACAGGAATTGCTGCCGTTGGTTCCTTGTGACAGGCTTTTGCAACTACGACAACCGTGCTAATTAAAGTAAGAAAAATGATCGCAGCACCAACCACTTTGGTTAGCCAGCTTCGATTTTTTACCACGCCGAATTCTAACAAGTTGGTGGGCATTTGCCCCGCTAAAGACAGGCTGAAGTTCACAGTTAGTTCCCATAGACTGCGCATATGAGCGCACTCTTTGATCCATTAACTATCGGCACTGTTGAATTTGCAAACCGCATTTGGGTTTCACCAATGTGCCAATACATGGCCAAAGATGGCTTTGTCGGCCAATGGCACGAAGTCCACCTAGGTTCCTTTGCAACAGGTGGCACCGGCTTAATCATGGTTGAAGCAACTGGTGTTGTTCCAGAAGGTCGCATCTCAATTGGTTGTCCTTCAATCGAAGATGATGCACATGCACACGCCTTTAAATCAATGATCGATTTCGCTCATAGCCATGGCGTAAAGATGGGAATTCAATTAGCTCACGCAGGTCGCAAAGCCGGAACCGCATTGCCGTGGGCCGATCACAAAATGGCAACACCACAAGAAGGCGGATGGCAAGCCGTGTCATCTTCTGCAATCGCATTTCATGGTTACCCAGAACCACGGGCGTTAACTGTTGCTGAAATCCACCAGTTAACACAAGATTTTGTCGATGCTGCAAAGCGCGCAATTGCAGTTGGCTTTGATGTCATCGAACTACATGCAGCACATGGCTATTTGTTCCATCAGTTCTATTCACCTCTTGGAAATACGCGCACCGATGAATACGGCGGATCTTTTGAAAACCGTATCCGCTTCTTAATTGAAACAGTTGATGCGGTTAAGGCCGCAATCCCTGCAGGTACTCCGCTATTTGTTCGTATCTCTGCAACCGACTGGGTAGATGACGGTTGGAACTTAATTGATTCAGTTGAAATGTGTGCTCAACTAAAGGCCCACGGTGTTGATCTTGTAGATGTTTCAACCGGTGGAAATCTTCATAACGCTCCAATTAAGGCAACCCCTGGTTTTCAGGTTCCTTTTGCAACTGCCATCCGCGCAGAAACCGGGATCATGACAACGGCAGTTGGCCTAATTACTGAGCCAGAGCAAGCCGATCACATCATTCAAACCGGTGAAGCAGATGCTGTTTTCATGGCGCGAGAATTTTTGCGCAATCCACGTTTTCCTTTATATGCAGCTGAAAAACTTGGCGTAGAAATTAAGTGGCCTTTGCCAATTGAACGCGGCAAAAAGGTTTAGCACTTACTTATTCAGCGGCCCCAACTTGTAACCATCTAATCTGATTGCAGGTCGCGCCTGATTAGCATGCTGTGCATTAAATGCATTTGTTCCATCAGTTCCGCATAAGAACAAGATCGCACCAGCTCCCCCTGGGTGTGAACTAATCCAGCGGGTTAAGTCATAGACAACGCCATCAATTGCTGTCCAACAGCTGCGCGCAGAGTTATTTGCGCGTACCTGGGTCATTGTGTAACCCGCAATAGTTGGAGTCGGTGTCGCGGTTGGCGTTGGAGTAGGTGTTGGTGTCGCGGTGGCAGTTGGAGTTGGAGTTGGCGTTGGTGTCACGGTTGGTGTTGGTGTCACAACTGGCGCAGGTGATGCAACAGCAGTTGCCGCTGGAACTGCTCCGCGAACAACTTCACCAGGTATTTCTTTCTCGCCCACTGCAACAGTGATTGCAGATTTACCACGGGCGGTTAAGACAAAGTTATAGATACCGGCAACAGCAGGTGTAGAAAATCTTCCTAGGTACAGGTAATTAGTTCGTCCATATGGCTCAAAAAACTTTGTACGCTCATTTAACTTCATCGTGATGGGCTTTGTACCCTTTGGCCCAGTCACAACCAAGGTTGGCAATGAGGTCATACGCAAAGCATTTTCTGGCTTTGCATCAACAATTAGATACTGAACATCTAATTGATCGCCATCTTTAAACTGAGCACGGAAAGCTTTCTTCTGTCCTGCCTTGGTAAAGGCTGCACGAATCGCAAAAGAAACCGTTCCATCTACTAACAGTGGACCTTTTGCTGCGGTTGTATCCGAGTTGAGAAGCACTACAGGTTGATGCGCGGAGGCAAATGAAGTACTTGAAATAGTCACCGCAATCAGGATGGCAAGTAATCTCCGCATAGCGAAAAGATACAGGAGGCTAAATCAGGTAGCACCTTGAAAAACAGCACTGAGCAATTACCATTGCAGTATGAGCATGACTGCAGATCGCGCCTTTGATACCCCTCGCCCTGAAAGTTACCCAGCAATTCCTCAGCCAGTAGCTCGCAAGAATTGGAAGAAGCAAGCAAATCTTCCGGGCCCCAATCCCCTGTTGTCAGATTGGCTGACTCTTACTTTCATCCGCGACACCCCAAACTTTTTGGCATCGATGCAGAAAAAGTATGGCAACCACTGCTCATTTTTTCTATCCCGCAAGTTATTCATCGGAGTCTTTTCCGCAGAAGCGGTTCATCAAGTCACGGTTGCCCAGCAACACAACTTTGTTAAAGGTGTTGGTTTTGCTCGCATGCGCAAAGTTTTGGGCGAAGGCTTACTTACCAATGAAGAGCCAATCCACTTAAATCATCGCCGCTTGATGCAACCACCATTTCACCACGGCAACCTTGATTCCTATGTCGCAATCATGCACAAGCTAGTTGTCGAACATATTTCTAAATGGAAGGGTAAGGACTCAGTCGATCTCGCCCCTGAAATGATGGCGCTTACCCTTGAAATAGTCAGTCAATGTTTGTTTGGTTTGGATTCATCTAAATACACCGCCCAGATTGCCCATTCGATGGAAATTGCAATTGATCGTATCGAGCGCACCATGCTGCCGGGCCTTGAACGATTTGATAAGTCAGCCATTTCTTACTTTGTGGCCTTTGAAGAAGCCGCAAACAAGTTGGCAGATATCGCCGAAGAAATTATTCAATCTCGTATCGCAAGCAATACCACTCACACCGATGATCTTTTGGGAATCCTGCTTCAAATGCGCGAACACATTTCGATGGAACACATCCGGGATGAAGTCTTAACTTTGATCCTTAGCGGCCATGAAACCACCGCAAACGTTTTAACCTGGGCCTTTGCCTACATGAGCAACAACCCAGAGGCAGCAAGCAAGTTGGCACAAGAGGCAGATTCGGCGGCTTGGATTACCAACAACACTGTTCCAACCTTTGCCGAGCTTGAAGAAAGTTCAAAGTTTGCCTCTGCGATATTAAGTGAAACTTTGCGCTTGGCACCACCTGTCTGGGTTTCACCACGTATTGCCTTAGTGGACACAACAATTGATGGAATACATATCCCGGCCGGTGCGCATGTATTAATCAGCCAATATGTGACGCAACGGTTACCGCAGTACTTCACTAATCCGCAGGTGTGGGATCCAAAGCGTTGGCAAGATCCAGCATTTGAATCTTCTCTACCCCGCGGTGCTTACTTCCCATTCTTGGCCGGCTCTCGCAAATGTCTTGGTGAATCCTTTGCTTTGGCCGAATCCCGTTTAATTTTGTTGCTTGTTGCTAAAAACTTCAGCGTGTCAGCAAAGATTCCAAAGGCCCAACCTCGCACAACATATCGAGCAAAAGGCGCGGTACCTGCTGCAATCAAAGAACGCACACATCGCTAACTGATGAAAAACCTGACCGCTTTTGCAGGCATCGCACTGGTCTTTATCTACGTGATTGGTTCAGGTCTGTGGGTCAACACCGGCGATGGTTGGTATCGCTCCTTAAACCAACCCGCCTGGCAGCCACCAGATTTCATCTTTGGAATCATCTGGCCCTATAACTTTGTTGTTCTTGGAATCGCAGCGGTCACCATCGCACAACGCGCAACCACCACAACCACGCTGATCTACTTATCTTTTTTCGCACTATCGGTTGCTTGCGCACTTACCTGGGCCTATCAGTTCTATCGCCCACACAACTTAAGCCTTGCATCCATGGCACTTGCAGCAACTGCAGCATTAACAATCCCAATGCTGATCATCGCCTTTAGAACATCTATCCCAATTGGAATCGCACTAGTGCCCTATCAAATCTGGGTAGCAACAGCTGCATCACTTAGTTATCAATACAGCAAGCTCAATTAACTAGCCGTAGATAGTGTCTTCCTCTAAATCATCACGCTCTATAACAACACTCTTCTTCTTACGCGCTTGCCACGCCCCAGTGCTCCACAGCGCCCACACCACCAACAACGGCTGAAAGAACAAGCGCACCAAGCGCGATGTATCACTATCTAAACCAAATGCATCAACACCGTTTACATACTGCGAGATGTTTCCCGGAAAGATCGCCACAAAAAACGCAGCCACTACCCAACCCACCTGCACGCGGTACTTCCACAACCCCACCAAAGCAAGTCCCAAAACAATCTCAACAACTCCAGATGCCACAACAACAAAATCTGCATAATCCTTCAACAGATTCGGAACCTGCGCCTGAAACTCTTGCCGACTAGTTGTTAAATGCCCAATACCTGCATAACCCAGTGCAAGCCCCAAAAGCACTTGCGGGAATCTCCTGACTAGCATCATGTCGTCAGTATGCACCAGGACAAGGAATCTATTGCACTTATCCCTTGACGCTGCCTTGAACTAGGCCATCTGTGAATTTACGCTGGAAAACAAAGAACAGTAGAAGTACAGGAAGAATTACCATGACACCTACGGCACTTGTCAAAGTCCAATCGTTTCCGAACGTCTGTTGGAAGGCAAAGAAACTAGTGGCTATCGGCAACTTTTCTTCATCGTTAATCAGAATAAACGCAACTTGAAATTCATTCCACACATTGAGGGCAACTACTAATCCAACCGTCAAGAAGCTTGACCACGAAATTGGAAGCAGTATTTTTGTGAAAACCCGCAATTTGGATGCGCCGTCCATAATTGCGGCCTCCTCGATCTCGCGTGGAATTCTCACCAAAAAACTTCTTAAAAGAAAAATTGCGAATGGAGAATTTAATGCAACATAAAGCAAAACAAGACCAAAGTAATTGTTCAATAAACCAACTTGCCGCCATAAAAAGAATAACGGCACAATATAGAGCCATAGAGGCAAAGTTGAAACAGTGAGCATATAAACCATCACCAAATTACTGCCTTTGGGCTTAAGTCTAGCCAAACTGTATGCGGCTAAACCTCCTAATATCAACACGATCGTTACAGTTAAAATGACCAAGATTAAAGAGTTCGTAGCATGGCGAGCAAAATTACTTGTTTCAAATGCGGTTCTATAGTTTGACCAAATAAACTCTTTTGGGATTCCTGATGGATTTAACCCTAGATCTTGTCTTGATTTCACTGAATTCATAATCAAAACACTTATTGGGTAAATGGCAAATAAACTCAAAACGATTAATGGAATGTTCAGCGCCGAAGGACGTGATTTTAACTTTGCCATCAAATTTCCCAGCCTCTCTTGCGCAGAATCGCGAAGGCGATCAGCGATGTGCTTGCAAAAAACGCCATACCCAGGCCTTGTAGAGTTGCATAACCTGCTTCAAAGTTGCCAAATGCTGTTCTGTAAACCAATGTTCCAAGCACTTCACTGGAACCTGCTGGACCTCCTTTAGTGAGAACACAAACGTAATCAAATACCAAGAATGACCAGATAGCTACCATCATAAGCATGAAAACTAGAGTGGGCCGAATACCAGGTAGTGCCACATAGCGGAATCTTTGGAATTCATTAGCACCATCAAGTTCTGCAGATTCATAAAGTTCGCGTGGCACGTTCTGTAAAGCGACAAGAAAGAGAACTGTTAGAAAGCCCCAGAAATGCCAATTATCAATAAACG
>Ga0082207_1001678_pt1 | contig 10254 bp, 13 predicted proteins | sample LakMenEpi10Aug09_FD_71540 | JGI IMG/M metagenome (GOLD analysis project Ga0082207, IMG submission 71540) | reverse complement strand
AATTAGGGTCTGCTGAAAAAGTTTTTCGGTGGGGGTTGGGGGTTGGGGGTTGGGGGTTGGGGGTTGGGGGTTGGGGTGTGGGGTGTGGGGTGTGGGGTTTTACCCATTTTCAGGTGGTCAATTACCTAATTTTCAGGGAAAAAGTCCCTGAATTTTCCCCCCAATCACTCCAAGGGGCGGCACTTTTTGAGGGAAAAAAAGTCTAAAAACCTTGTTGGATAAGGTTTTTAGATTTATTCAGCAAACCCTAAATAAAGGCAATTTCCCGGCTCCTGAATACTGGCTCCTGTCAATGCCCTTGCCTAGCGGTTCAGGGGGGATTGTGTAAAAATAAGAGAAGATCGGTTTTTTTTTACTAAACCTATGGCCACTTCTTCCATTGCCGTTAGAGAATTACCTCTCTTTCCCCTTCCCGAAGTTGTTTTATTCCCGGGTCGTCCCCTGCCCCTGCACATCTTCGAGTTTCGCTATCGGATTATGATGAATACGATATTGGAAGAAGATCGCCGTTTTGGGGTCTTAATGGTAGATCCAGCCACGGGAGAAATTGCTAAAGTCGGCAGTTGTGCGGAAGTTGTCCGTTGTCAACGTCTCCCAGATGATCGGTTAAAAATTCTCACCATCGGTCAACAGCGCTTCCGTGTCCTAGAATACGTCCGGGAAAAACCCTATCGTGTCGGTTTAGTGGAGTGGATTGAAGATGTCCCCACCACCCAAGATCTGCGACCTCTGGCCAAAGAAGTGGATCGACTGCTGCGGGATGTGGTTCATCTATCAGCCAAATTAACCGCTCAAAAAATTGAACTCCCCGACGATTTGCCCAGTCTTCCCCTGGAATTATCCTACTGGGTGGCGGGTAATCTCTACGGTGTGGCCGGGGAACAACAGGGTTTATTAGAAATGCAGGATACAGTCAGTCGTCTGCAACGAGAATCGGAAATTCTCACCTCGACTCGCAATCATCTGGCCGCTCGCACGGCTCTTAAAGATGCTTTAAATTAATGATCTTTAGGTTTTTCAGCTTCGGGAGAGGGAAATGGGGAAATGGGGAAATGGGGAGATGGGAGACCACTTCGTGCGCGACTTTCGGCGAAGCTCAGTCGAGCCGTTGCGGGGAGAGAGGGAAGTATTTTTAGTGAACAGTGAACAGTAAACAGTGAACTGATAACTCACATCTGAAAACTGATGACTGACCCACTGATAACTGATAACTGTTAATCTGGGGATTACCTAATGTTTACCTTGATACAGTAAAGTGGGGTTAAAATTGTTAGCCCCTCACCCAGGAGAACTTTGATCATGTTGCTGACCTATAATCCCAGCGTCTCACCCTTCCGAGAAGACTATAGCGAGAGTCGTCGGCTCCATTTTTATGATCGCGGGGAAAATATTCCTCTGGTGGTTGATGGAGTCTGGCAAGTTTATCGGGGTATGGCGCAACTAAGTCAAGTATCTGAGAGTGGAGAGGAAATTTTACTAGGCTGGGTTCATTCATCCCACTTTTTTGGCTTAAATTTGACCCATCTGGAATCCTATCACGCCAGAGCCTTGTCGGAACTGTACCTAAAATGGTACACGATCGCCGAAGTCGAAAATTCGGCGGAATTAACTAGGATGATGTTAAATCAAATGATCCGTCGTCAACAACAAACGGAATCGCTTCTTGCGATCGCAGGACTCAGACGAGTGGAGGAACGTCTCCAGCAGTTACTACAGTTATTAAAGCGGGAAATGGGAGAACCAATCGCCCAAGGCAGTCGTTTAAAGATCCGTTTAACCCATCAAAATCTCGCCAATGCTATCGGTACCACGAGGGTAACGGTGACGCGTTTGTTAGGCGAATTTCAGCGTCAGGGAGCCGTGAGTCTCGATGGCGATCGCCACTTGATTATTCACGATTAAGTCAGACAATTTTAGTCAGATCCGGCCATAATAGACTCCCCGCGGAAGTCCAATAATTGCCAAGCTAATTTAGCAGCCCCCACCATCCCGGCGCGATTACCCAACTCGGCCGTTAATACCTCTAATCCTTCTCTGGAACTAGGTAACACCCGTCTTTCGATTTCTGTGAGGAGAGAGGGAAAGAAAAACTTAGCACTGGCGCTAATGCCGCCGCCGATAATTACCGCCTCTGGGGTGAGAACATAGAGTAAACTGGCGATACCAGCCCCCAGTAAACAGCCGTAACCCTGCCAGAATTCTAAAGCCTCTCGATCGCCTTTTTCGGCCAATTCTGCCAATTGCTTCGGTTCTTTGCCAGTCATCCGGCGAATAGCTTGCAGGGAGGCGTATTGTTCTAAGGAACCCCGATTACCGCTATTGCACAATGGACCGTCAAAATTAAGGGTTATTAAGCCTAATTCTGCGGCCGTTCCCTTGCTGCCCACAAATAAGTTACCATCGAGGATAATTGCCCCTCCTACTCCCGTCCCCAAGGTCAACAGGATCAAGTTTTGAAACCGTTTGCCCGCTCCTAACCAAGCTTCCCCCAAACCGGCACAATTGGCATCATTGGCTAAAATTGTCGGCATTCCCGTGCTTTCTTCTAACCAATCGGCGAGGGGAATATCCCGCCATCCTGCCAAATTAATCGCTATTTTGGCAATTCTTCCCTGAGCATCCGCCGGCCCCGGCGTTCCCACACCGATGGCTTGACAACTTTTATCTAAATTTACTTGACAAATGCCTTGATGTATGGTAAGGGCGACTTCTTTGGGTGTAGCGGGTTGGGGAGTGGGCAAGGTGAGAGATTCGATACAATTGCCCTCTTGGTCAAATTTACCAATTTTAATAGCGGTTCCACCTAAATCGACACCTATTACTGTTTTCACCATCGGGCTTTCCTTGTTACTCTGGGAGTAGCTAGGTTTATTATCACTCTTTTTGGCGGTTTTTTTCGCAGTTAGATGTGATTGAGGATAATTCGGCTAAACCGGCAAGACTAGCTGATTGATTAGCCCAAATTTCTCCTATAGTTTGGATACCTGCAGCTTAAATCCTTATTTTTCCCCATTTTAAAAATGATAAAAGTTACCATCCCAAATCTCTACGATAGCGATTATCAACTTTGGTTAGAATCGACGATCAACCAATTGCGTCAAGGGGATTTTCAAGCAGTAGATTGGCCGAATTTATTAGAGGAGTTGGCAGATTTGGGAAAAAGTGAACGACGAGCATTAGAAAGTTTATTAACTCGACTTTTAGAACATTTACTGAAGTTAACTTACTGGCAATCCCAACGAGATTATAATCAAGCTGGATGGAAAGGAGAAATTAGAACCTTTCGGAAACAAATCAAGAAAATCCTGAGAGATAGTCCCAGTCTCAAACCCTATTTATCCGAGATACTTGAGGAATGTTACAGCGATGCTCGGGAGATAATTATTGATATAACCCAATTAGATGCCAGTATTTTCCCCGTGGAAGTGTTAGCTAGTCTAGAGGAGATTCTCGCTGAAAATTGGCTGCCGGATTGGGAAGCTATCAGCAATAATTCTGAAAAGTGTAATTAAGGAGTAAAAAATGATGAATATTACCATTTCAAATCTCTACGATAGCGATTATCAACTTTGGTTAGAATCGACGATCAACCAATTGCGTCGGGGGGATTTTCAAGCGGTAGATTGGCAGAATTTATTAGAGGAGTTGGCAGATTTGGGTAAAAATAATCGACGAGCGCTTAAGAGTCTCTTAACTCGACTTTTAGAGCATTTACTAAAGTTAACTTACTGGCAATCGCAACGAGATTACAATCAAGCAGCATGGAAAAAAGAAATCAGAAATTTTCGCCTACAAATTGCCGATCTTTTAGAAGATAGTCCCAGTTTAAAGTCCTATTTAAGAGAAATTTTAGCGAAATGTTATCTCGATGCTCGCCATCTGCTTATTGACGAAACCCAATTAGATGCCAGTATTTTCCCTCTGGAAGTTTTAGCTAGTCTAGAGGAGATTCTCGATCAAAATTGGTTGCCGGATTTTCGGGAGACATAAACAGCGATAAATCTTCCCAAGCAAACTAAAGATTAGCTTCACCTACCCGGTTTACAAACATTATAATCTTCGTGAGAGATGACCGCTTCTGGGACGAGAAGATTGCCGTGGTCGCGACAGATGAGGCGATAATTGCGGGTAACAGGGATACTGATAATAAAGCGATCGTGTCGCAATCGTTTACCATGGAAATCTCGATAATTGCGGTGATTTTGCAATCCTTGCAGGATTTCCCTAGCTTTAAGTACCACATTTTTCGGTAATTCCCGCAGATCGATCGGATCTTGGGAAAAAGTGGCTTCCCAAGCATTTTTTTGACGTTTTCTTTCTTCCCAAGCGGCATCTAGTTGAGCGCAATGATGGCAGACTTGGCCATAACCCTTGTGACCACAGGGAAACTTCTTCTTTCTTCTGGACATAATACCATCTGTCTGTGAGGCTGTGAGAGAGTATTCAAAAGCGGTAAAGCTTGCTTCACTTTTGGCAGATGGAGAAGAAGGTCTTTACCTAGTGATTATCTATACTTACCAGCATACAGGGATCGATACCTCGTTTGGCCATTGACCAGCAAGAAAGTTGATCTTGGTTAGTTGGGGCCGGCTGTCACCAACAGGATCAAGGCTGCTTAGAATAATTCCCATTCTTGGGTTTTTAAACGTTTGAGAATGGCCAAACGGCTACTAAAATAATTGGCGCAGAGACGACTATAATCGGTTAAACGCAGGTTATTTAAGCTAATTGACCAAGACCAAATATAGGCCGCTTGGGTGAGATACTGAAGACAAGATAATTCACCATCGGTTAAAGGCACTGTTTCAGTGTAACCTTGGATAAAACCATGGCGAACCTGGCGATTTAAGCCGGATTGTAGGGAAACTTGCAGAAATTTAGCGATATCAAAAACTCGCCAACCATAACCGCACTGATCGAAATCAAATAGGGTCATCTGATTATCAGGGGTGATATGCACATTACCACTATGAGGATCGCCCCAACAAATGCTCCAATAGGGAGATTCTGTCGGTAATTTAGCGGTTTCTTCCTCTATTTCCCCAATGGTTTCTAAGACACAGTCTAGGTCGCTCGGTCGTTGGTGCAGAAAAGGTGCGATAATTTGCAGGGAATCGTCGAGAAGATATTTGAGGTTGAGGGGATGACGATAGGCTAGGGGTTGAAAATCTGCTGTCACCCGATGTAAATTAGCCACGATCGCCCCTAAATGATAGGCTTGTTCTATATCTATGTCCCCAATAGCAATTCCTCCCGGAGCATAGGGAAAGAGGACGGCGTAACGTTTCCCTTCCGGAGCATTAATTTCTAGGGATAAATCACCGTTTTTGCTGCGAATTGGCGCGGCGACGGGAACCTGAGAGCGATCGAGATAATCTAATAATTCTAACTCGAAGTCTATTTCCATTTTGCTGCGCCAATGGCAGTGAGACACGCGCAAAATGTAGGGAGTTGTCAGGGTTTCGAGGAGATACACATCACTTAAACCCCGATGCCAAAATTGACAATTTTTCGGCATATCAATCTCGTAACGAGAAAAAACTAAATCTGCTAGGGCAGCAGGAGCCAGAGTCGAGTAGAGTGTGGGAAAAGTCCATTCTCCAGTCCGAAAATTGGCAGCGGGAGAACTAGAAGGCAGTAAATTGAGCGAAGCCAGAAAAGTCGTCACGGTTCCCTCCCGATGCAAGTGTGGACGACGCTCGCATCATCCTATTTTATAGGCCACATATATTACAAATTGGTTCGATCGCTCCGTATATTTCGCTACATTCCTCTGTCATACTAAATCCTGTTTAAAAGCTATCGGGGAGCAGCAAGCGGGGAGAAGGGAGAAACAATCCATAACTTGGCAGTTAATCGTACTATTAAAAACGGATTTGGTATCAGTCCCCAAAAAATTAATATAGGAGCTGCTGAAAAAGTCTTTGACTGGGAACGCCAGAACAGTTTTTGATGCTTTAACACCTACTTACTAACCGCCGATTCTAACATAGTAATTGTTCCCCGATTAGCATCAAATTCTACTGCAATACCAATAGCTAGAGTCTCGATAATCTCCAAATGTCCGATCATCAAACCTAAACAAGCGGGAATTTTTAAGGGTTGGATATATTCTCGGATCACTTCTTCTAAAGTCAGGGAACCATAGTCACTATCGGCGCTACAATTGCTACATTGACCGAAGATAAACCCAGCTAAATTATCGAGAATTCCCGCTAATTTTAATTGATTTAACAGGCGATCTATTTCATAAATATCTTCACCAATATCTTCTAAAAATAGGATAGCACTGGTAAAATCTGGTAGATAGGGAGAACCTGCGATCGAGGCTAAGGTGGTTAAATTACCACCGATTAATTTACCTTTTGCTTGACCTTTAGTAATAGTTTGAATCCGATTTTTTACCTGCATTAAACGATTGGCATCATCGGGATCGGGAATATTTCTAAAAGTCAACTTTTCCCCAGAAAATAAAACCTGTCGAAAGCTTTCAGTTTGAGCGGTGCGCCAACTAGAAAAGCCATTGGGAGCATGGAAAGTAACTAAACCAGTTTTGGCATAAATAGCTAATAATAAAGAAGTTATATCACTAAAACCACAGATAATTTTCGGATTACGGCGAATTAAATCGTAGTCAAGATAAGGTAATAAACGAGCGCTTCCCCAACCGCCGCGAATTGGTAAAATTAAGGCAATATTATCATCGGCAAAAAATTGATTTATATCCGAGGCTCGCTCGCTATCTTTACCAGCTAAATAACCATAACGCTCTAAAGCGTATTTACCAACTTTTGGGACTAATTTTAGGGCTTTAACTGCTTCGATAACTATATTTAAATCATCTTCTTTAAAAGTTGCCCCCGCTGGACTAATAATACCCACTCCGTCCCCCGGTTGTAGATGTGGCGGTTTAATTAGAGGAAAATTATTACTAACAACTTTTCTAGGAATTAGGGAAAAACTAACAGCAGTTATGGCAGTAGTAGTGAGAAATTGACGGCGCTTCATCCTGATAGTTTTTAGAAAAATTGCAAGGGAAAGAGGACAATTAATGCCCAAAACTGATATTTTTGTTTTCCTTCTAATGGGTTTAGTCGATTTTCTATTCCCTCAACTTTTCCCGTTAACACCGCTTGGCCTACCTTTAAATCCCTCACATCTTTTTGTAAAGAATCGATTTTTCCCTCAATCCGCATCAAGATAGTTTCTAGGGAATAAGTAACCGTTTCCTGAGATTGATTCATTTGTTCAAGACCTTTTAGTTAATTGTTGCCCTAGAAAAGCAATTATGCTTCCGATTTTGCCATATCGCGAATGATATCGCCGCGAGTGATAATACCAATTACTTTGTGGGTTTCTTCCTCAATCACCGGTAAACGACGCACATGACGATCATACATTAACGAGGCCGCTTCTTTCAAAGGGCGATCGGCTGTGATACTAATAGGTTTATCGGTCATTACTTCCCCCACGGTTTGACCGAGAGCTTTATGGAGTAATTTCTCGTGACGGCTAGGATTTTGTAGATAGATAACGCTATCGAGGAGCAGAATGTAAGGAGGAGCTTCTACTCCCGTTTCCTGCCACATAAGGTCAGTTTCGGAGATAACCCCAATCAGTCGTATATTGTCATCCACCACGGGTAAACCACTAAACCGCTTTTCGGCCAAAATCTTCACTGCTTCAGACAGAGAAGTGTTAGCGGTGACGGTGATGGGATTGGGAGTCATGATATCGGCAACTGTTTTTGTCATCTTAGCGACCTGCGATAATAATGCTTTCTGTCTCCATCTTATCATTAGGGTAATCAGTCACCGCTTAATTATGAATATTCTTCAATCTTCGGCTGAGAAAATGGTATAACATAAAAAGGAAATAGGATATTAATTTAGTTAGTTGACAAGGAAAAAGAAAAATGATCGCTCAACCTCAATACCCAGAAAGAATGACCCCGGAAGAGTATCTAGAATGGGAAGCTACACAGGAATGTCGCCATGAATACATTGATGGGGAAATTATCGCCATGACTGGGGGTAGTCTGCCTCATAATGATATTACCTTGAATTTTTACACTGCTTTAAGACTTCATCTCCGTCCGCGAGGCTGTCGAGTGAATGTATCTGATGCGAAAGTACAAGCTAATAATAGTCGTTATTTTTATCCCGATTTGGTGATTAGTTGCGATTTTAGGGATAGAGAATCTCGTAATTTTATTCAACATCCACAAGTGATTATTGAAGTGCTTTCCCCCAGCACAGGAAACTATGATCGCACTAAAAAGTTACAATATTATCGTCAGATTGCTAGTTTACAAGAATACGTTTTAGTCGATCCCGAATCGATCAGTGTTGAGGTTTATCGTCGCGGTGAAGATAAAATTTGGTTTTACTGCGCTTATAGTCAAGGGGAAGAAATTATTCTATCTAGTCTCGATTTTCACTGTGCGATCGAGTTAATCTATGAAGGGATAAGTTTCGATTAAAGAAAGTTTACAAACAGGTCAAACATTCCTAAACTTAAAATAAATACGTCCCGATTGTTTCGATAAATTCTATGTTACCGCCCCTATTAGTCCTTGATCCCTTGTTAGAAAACTGGTTACGAGAAGATCTCGGTAGAGGCGATCGCACCACCCAAGCAATTTTCTTCGGTCATGCTAAAATCGGTCAAGCTAGTTGGATTGCCAAAGAAGCGGGAGTTATTGCCGGTTTACCCGTAGCTGAACGAGTTTTTCAACTGCTTAACCCCACTATTCACTTTACCCCCACCGTTGCCGAGGGGGAATTCTGCTCTAAGTCTAAAGTTATTGCCGAGATAGGAGGTTCCCTCGATGCGCTGTTAATTGGGGAAAGAGTCGCTTTAAATCTTGCCATGCGCTTGAGTGGGATTGCTAGTGCCACTCGTCAGTATGTGGAGAAAATTGCCGATTTACCGACCAGATTGGTGGATACTCGCAAAACTACCCCCGGATTGCGAATTTTAGAAAAATATGCCTCCAGTATCGGTGGTGCGATTAACCATCGTTTGGGGTTAGATGATGCAATTATGATTAAAGATAATCATATTCAAGCAGCAGGCAGCATTGAGGAAGCAGTGCGTCGTGTACGGCAAAATATGCCCTATCCTCTCACAATTGAGGTAGAAACCAGCCAATTAGAAGAAGTGAATCAGGCCCTGCAGCAGGAGGTAGAGAGCATTATGTTAGATAATATGGATTTAGAGATGATGCAAACTGCTGTGGAGATGATCCGCAATTTTAATAGTAAAACCAAAATAGAAGCATCGGGAAATATTACCCTCGATCGCATTCGCAACGTTGCCGAAACAGGAGTAGATTATATTTCCACTAGCGCCCCGATTACCCGTTCTACTTGGTTAGATATTAGTATGAGAATTGATTAAAAAGCTATATCAGTTATCAGTGGGAAGTGGGGAAGTGGGGAAGTCGGGAAGTCGGGAAGTCGGGAAGTGGAGCATTTGGCTGAAATTTCCCTAAACCCCCAAAACCCCCAAAACCCTATCACCCTATCTCCTGACTCCTATCTCCTGACTCCTGACTCCTATCTATTCTAACCTCGATCGCATCGCCAATATTTAGGTGTAATTGCTTTTGAGCGCTACCACTATTGACGGCAATTTCTAACCCCCCGTGACTACCGATAAAAGCGACTATTTCTCCGGAAGAAACATCACTGTAGGTGTTTTTTGCGGGGATAATTTTTGGCCCCAACTGTACTGACCAATTTTTTCCCTCTAGGAGATAATCGGAAATATTGCTGATCAAATTGCCGAAAATGTCAATATATTGAATTTGACCCCTGATTTTATCTTCCTCGATTTGCGGAACAGCGATCGCTAATTGTTGCAAGCTATCGGGATCAATAATCTCACCTAACATTTCTAGGGGTACTCCCCGGGACAAATAAGCGGCCACAGGAGCAAAAATATCACGACCATGAAAAGTAGTGCTAGGGTTAGGGGTGCGCCAATAGGAAGAATTATCGAGATTAACGGCAGATATAGCGGGAGATTGGCTTAAAATGCCACTAAATAAACCATTATCTGAACCTACTAAATAACCACCGGCAAAACGAATCCCTACCCCGCGTCTTTTGCTTCCTACCCCCGGATCTTTGACATCCTCACCGCCGTAAACGGACGGTGATTCCCAAACCTCACGATTTAGGTTTCTGCTTCTTTCCCTTGCGGGGTTCCGCACCTGCCTTAACAGATTTACTCTGTTCTGGTCTTATG
>Ga0082207_1001677_pt1 | contig 10255 bp, 9 predicted proteins | sample LakMenEpi10Aug09_FD_71540 | JGI IMG/M metagenome (GOLD analysis project Ga0082207, IMG submission 71540) | reverse complement strand
CGGTTATTCTAAACAAATCTTCACATAAATTTGATTTTATATCAAAAATTACAAAAGTTGGCGATTTTGGCCCTTCAACCCTTAATTATCTGTCTCTAGGAAGGGGTCAGTCCCGGTCAACCGAGATCCTTGACACTCCCCACGCATAAATGCGGGGGATTCTTGACTAAGCCCACAAAGGGACTCTCAAAGGGGCTGTCAATTCCCCTCTACTGACTCCACTAAGATCAAGTCCTAGTATTGTCGCTACTTTTCGCCCAATATTGGCCGCACCATTGCAATCTGCGTTGATCAACCAATTATCAGCAGTTCGATATAAACCTCTCTTGACTCGTTTTCCACTTGGTTGCCACCCTTCAGGTTTTTCGCCGAATTTAGGTAGTAGATCCAAGTCTAAAAAACTTGCCTTGGAGGTATAAGATTCTTCGGTTTCGACGAATCTAATTCCATGCTGTTCACACAGTTGAGCAATTCTATCCTTTAACCTTGAGGTTGGGATTTGAACAAACTTTTGATTGGTTTTAGCTCCCATATTTGCGCCATCCTTCATGCCCTTGTTCCACCCAAATACGATAGTCCCAATTTGGTTGTCAAGGCAATGATTGATTACTTTTCTGGCGGCTTTATTTATAGCGTCTCGCATTGTGCGATTACGATTCTCTGTTAGAGACTGAAGCCTTTTAGTCCAATAACCGTTGGGCGTATCCTTTGTCAATAATGCAACTTGCTTGTTATACCATTGATTAATAGATTTTAAGTGTCTTCCATCAACGATAAAGCTTGTCCTCACATTAGAAACGCAGGTTAACCAATTATCCATGCCATGATCTATCATCAAAGCATTTAATGGATTGACATTAGATTGGATATTTTGAGACTTATAGACAAGCTCTAAATAAAAGCATCCGTTTCTAGGCAAGATTCGATATTCTCGAATGTCCTTAAAATCTAAATTCGAGGGCATTGGCAAGTAAAAAGAATCTATCCCAAACCATGCTTTTACCTTGCCACCCAAAGGGAATCTTAGTTGATTGTCTTTAAGTTTGACAGAGCGACCCGTAAAAGTCACCAAAGATAGTCCTCCTTTTCTGTAGCCAGGTAGTCTAGGTTTTTGGGTTACAGTACCCTTTGCGACTCCTTTTAGTAAACCGATATAGGATTTAAAGGATTCGGACACGCTAGTTAGAATTTGTTGTGCGGTATCTGAATAGAAAGCTTGGTAGTGTAGGTTCTGATTTTCTGTCCCTAACACTTTATGCAATTCTGCCCTATTGGGTATTCTCCCCTCTTTGAAATATATTTGACGAGAATAATAGATCCCACAATTAGTTAATTTTGAAGACTCTGCGCACAAAAACTCTAGGATTGCCTTGAGTTTTGTGTCGGGACTAATGAGATTTTGCTGACATCCAAACATTTTGTTACCTCCTGACACTAAAATAACATAGTATTAATACTTTGTGCATAATGTCATGGCAACAAAAAAACATCCTGTCCCCGCGTACCTAGATGAGCTAGAGTCTGAAAAGTTAACCAAGATTGCTAGTTTGTGGGGGTGCAGTATGTCTGCTGCACTCAAAAGACTTATTAGAGGTGGCTAAAGCCACCGCCGCTTACCTCCCCATAGCTAAAGCTAGGGGCTTCCGCTCGTTTTTTGGTGAACACCCCACTACGGGTTTATTTTTGGTCGGGTAGTGCTAAACAATCTGTTGTTCCCCAACACACATAAACGGGGGTATTGCTATCCGGTAAACTTTCCCCAGTTTTGGGTTGACGAACCATCACATTTTCCCCGGATAATAATTTCACAACATATTGAATATGGGTTCCCAAATACATTGTATTTAATAAACGGCCTTCAAAACAGTTCACAGAACCACTAACAGGATAAAAACTCAAGATCACCTTCTCAGGACGCACACTCACCACCGCCGATGCACCGTTTCTTAAATCCTGTTGAGGGAGTTGAATACCCGGAATTTCAATCTGTTGAATTTCAATATTCAATCCCGTTTCCGTAACAATAAATAAACGGCTGGCATCGACACTTTCAACCGTCCCCCGAAATAGGTTTGTATCCCCAATAAAATCGGCGACAAAAGGAGTTTGAGGATATTCATAAATCTCGTTAGGACTGCCAATTTGTTCAATTCTGCCATCGTGCATAACTGCAATTCGATCAGACAGACTCATGGCTTCCTCTTGGTCGTGGGTGACCATAATAAAAGTTAAACCCAAATTGCGATGGAGATTGGTAAGTTCCACCTGCATTTGTTTCCGCAGTTTTAAATCCAAAGCCCCTAAAGGTTCATCCAATAATAATACGGCTGGACGATTAACTAAGGCCCTAGCTAAAGCAACCCGTTGCTGTTGACCCCCGGACAGTTGAGAGGGATAACGGTTAGCAAAGGATTCCATCTTGACCAAAGCTAACGCTTCCCGAACTTTTTCCTCAACTTCCGGCTTGATCAGACGTTTTAGCCGGAGTCCAAAGGCGATATTTTCCCAAACGGTCAAATGGTTAAACAGAGCATAACTCTGAAATACCGTATTTACCGGACGCAGATAGGCGGGAGTTTGGGTAACGGACTGACCTCGAATTAAGACTTCTCCGGCCGAAGGCATTTCAAACCCAGCTATCAGTCGCAGTGTTGTTGTTTTACCGCAACCTGATGGCCCCAAAATACTAAAAAATTCTCCTCGACGAATATCGAGATCCACGCCACGAACGGCCGTTTCCCCATTAAAAACCTTGAACACTTTACGAAGTTCAACATCAAACTTCGCTGGTGCTCTAATAGCACCTTGATTCTGCGTAGCCGCTTGCAGCATAGTGTTACGTTTGGAGATTTACCCTGATTACAGCTTATCCGATCAACAGTCTTACTGACAAGATGATAGCCTAGGGAAGTCCAGATTGCACTTTGGAGCATGAGACCGATTCCGGTGTAAAATATCGAGCGCGAAAGCGCAGCAATTAAAGGGCTAACTTGGTATGAGGAGTTAAACGAATGAATTGGCAAAAAGATCCCCTGTCCGTCCTGCAAGATACAAGTCGAACGTTTTATATACCCATTAGTCGTTTACCTCCTTTACTCCAAGAAGCAGTGGCATCTGCGTATTTGTGTATGCGGGCGATTGATGAAGTTGAAGATCATCCCGGTTTGGATAATGCCACAAAAGCGCAATTGCTGCATAGGATGAGCCAAAATTTTCAAGCGGCGGTGTGTCGAGAAACTATTGCTGATGATTGGTTTGCGGAATTTTCCGATATTGAAACCTTGGAAGAAGTCACCCTACGGGTGGGAGAATGGGCCAAGTTAGCCCCGGAACGGATTGGCCCTCGGATTTGGGATGCAACGGCGGCGATGGCTGACCGGATGGCGTTTTGGGCCGAACGTAATTGGCGGATTGAAACGGAGGCTGAGTTAGATCAATATACCTTCGGTGTGGCTGGGGCTGTGGGGCTGTTGTTATCGGATTTGTGGGCTTGGTATGATGGTACACAAACGCACCGAGTTTACGCCATTGGGTTTGGTCGAGGGTTACAGGCGGTGAATATTCTGCGGAATTATAAAGATGATGGCAGTCGAGGGGTAGATTTTTTTCCCGAAGGTTGGACATCGGAACAAATGCACAGCTATGCAAAACGGAATTTAGCCTTAGCAGATGCCTACACGGGGGCCTTACCCTCTGGCCCAGCCTTGGATTTTTGCCGAATTCCTCTAGCTTTGGCCCATGCTACTTTAAATGTATTAGCAGATGGTCAGGACAAACTAACTCGCAGTGCCGTTGTGGAGTTGATTGAACAGGTTTGTGGTGGTAAATAATAGGAGTTTGTTGTTGCGCTTGGGCGCTAAAAGTTGTTGCGCTTGGGCGCTAAGAGTAAGGGCTAAAGCCCAACAACGGACGAACTTTTTTATGATAATAGGAAAAAATGGCTGAATTTTTGGGAATTGGGGGGACAATTGTGGCGATCGCCACGGCTATTGTACCGCAACAGGGAAGTGTGGGAATTGTTCGGATGTCGGGGAGTGAAGCTCAATCCATTGCCAAACAGTTATTTTATTCCCCAGGACGACAAACTTGGGAAAGTCACCGAATTTTATATGGCTATATTCGCCATCCCCAAACCCAAAAAACCATTGATGAAGCGTTGTTATTACTAATGTTATCTCCCCGTTCCTATACCCGTGAAGATGTGGTGGAATTTCACTGTCACGGGGGGATAATTGCGGTTCAACAAGTGTTACAATTGTGTATAGAATTAGGGGCAAGATTAGCACAACCCGGAGAATTTACCCTACGGGCTTTTTTAAATGGCAGATTAGATTTAACTCAAGCCGAAAGTGTAGCGGAATTAGTCGGATCTCAATCAATTGCGGCGGCACAAACGGCTTTAGCAGGATTACAAGGAAAGTTAGCTAATCCGATTCGAGAATTACGGGCAACCTGTTTAGATATTTTAGCCGAAATTGAAGCCAGGGTAGATTTTGAGGAAGATTTACCCCCGTTAAATGAGTCAGAAATTATCGCCCAAATTCATCAAGTTTTAGAACAATTATCGCAATTCTTAGCAACTGCTGACACGGGTGAACTATTAAGAACTGGGTTAAAAGTAGCAATTGTGGGTCGTCCCAATGTGGGAAAATCGAGTTTATTAAATGCTTGGAGTCGGAGCGATCGCGCCATTGTTACGGACTTACCGGGAACCACACGGGATGTGGTAGAATCGCAATTAGTTGTGGGAGGAATCCCGATTCAAGTATTAGATACGGCGGGAATTCGTCACTCGGAAGATCAGGTGGAAAAAATTGGCATTGAGCGATCGCATCAAGCCGCCCAATCGGCCGATTTAGTGTTATTTACCTTAGATGCTGTTGTGGGTTTAACGGAAGCAGATTTAGAGATTTATCAACAGGTCAAACATCGTCATTTTATTGTTATCATTAATAAAATAGATCGGGTTAAATCAGAGGAATTAGAGGAGTTAAAACAAACCATAATTGACAGTTTAATGATAGAAAATATTGAGATAGTTTCTATGTCAGCCGGGTTCAATCAAGGGATTCCAGATTTAGAAATAGCCATATTAAATTCAGTTTACGGCGAAAATATTCAAGCTGCTAATTTAGAATTTGCGATTAACCAACGTCAAGCCGCCGCCCTAACCCGTGCTAAAATTTGTTTAGAACAAGTGGAAACAACCATTAATGATCAACTTCCCTTTGATTTTTGGACAATTGATCTCCGAGGTGCGATTCATGCGTTAGGAGAAGTCACGGGAGAGGAAGTCACAGAATCGGTTTTAGATAGAATTTTTAGTCGTTTTTGTATTGGGAAATAGTATTAATTCAATTTAATAGCAGTGCCAGCGTCCTCGCTGGCTAGAATAATAATAATTAGAATAATAACTAGAATAATAATTAGAATAATAAACAGAATAATAACTAGAATAATAACTAGAATAATAACTAGAATAATAACTAGAATAATAATTAGAATAATAACTAGAATAATAAACAGAATAATAATTAGAATAATAACTAGAATAATAAACAGAATAATAATTAGAATAATAAACAGAATAATAATTAGAATAATAATTAGAATAATAAACAGAATAATAATTAGAATAATAAACAGAATAATAATTAGAATAATAAACAGAATAATAATTAGAATAATAACTAGAATAATAACTAGCGAGTGAGGACACTCGCACTGCTTAAGGAATAAAACGATAGAGAAGTGCTATGGCAGATATCTACCCTTGGATGTGTAAGTTTTTACACTTTAGACTGTGGAGTTGAAGCATTCAACCCATAATGTTTTTCTTCAAAATCTTCAATTAATTTAACTAAAAGTTCTAGCAATATCTCCTGTTCAGGAGTTAGACTAGGACAAGCTAAGAGCGCTTCCACAATAGCTAAAAATTGTTCATTTTCTGCTTCTGTATTAATCAAATTAGGTAGCATTTTATTAATTATTGAATTATGTTATTGAACAATGCTTTTAAAAACCTTTGACCAGACTGTTCTAAATCATCTTCTAAAGAAAAGGTGAGACTCTGTAAACGGATTGAACTATTAGGAAATAGACCATTTAGAGGTTGATTTAAAGGTTTTGGATAAACTAAAATAGCATTTTGGCTATTTTTCAAAGTAGCATAGGCGATCGCTTGATAAATGTCTTGATTTGACGGTTTGGAATCAGGAATTTTATATTTAGTATCGAGAATAAAGATAACTTGCTTTGTATTTTTATCATAAATAACTAAATCAATCTTAGATTCTATAATTTTACAAAAATCAATATTTTCTTGAGCTTTAATTTCAAAATTAGCGGGAAGATGAAACTTTAACCAAGCATAAACAAAGCGTTCATAGAGTATATCAGTTCTAACTAAAAAAGGAAACATCTGATAATTTCCGACTTGATGCGCTACCCCACAATGATCTAAGAAAAATCGACATAAACTGTGTAAAGTTTGATAATCTTGATTTAATCTATTATAGGATCGATGAATACAATCATCGCCCTTAAAAGGTCGTTGAGTCGCTAAACCTTGTAAGGTATGATAAGCTTTTCTAACGGTTGTTGATAGCTGTTCTGAACATAACCCACTGCGACCGATAATATATAATGTCCATAACAAGATTTGATTATCTTCAATATCAGCCGTATACTGATTATATTCGCAATTGAGTTTAACTGTCCCAGGATGTTTAAACTGATATTTAAAATCAACCTTTCCCCGAACATAAGGCAAAAGTTCAGTATTTTTAAGATAAGTTCTATAAAATCCTTTGCGACTTTGAGCTAATATTTTTTGTGTTAAAATATCAGCTAATCGATTATAAAATTCTGGGATAGTTTCACAATGAACAGATCCGTCTAGGAGTTGAAAACTTTTTAAATTATAGGTATATTCTAACATCCTAAATAAATTAGCAATGGGAACTTTAGGTTTTAGGAAAATCTGAATATCAGGAGTTAAGGGAATGAAACCCACATAACTTTTAGCAGTGAGTTTATATTGTTTTTGGGTTTTCGGGGATGGATACTCAATCTTAATATATGTAGAATAATTACGACAAATGAGATCTGCGATCGCTTCCTCTAATTCCTCTGGTTTAAAGAATTTAGGTTTATATTCTATTAGTTCAATTATTTTCATCAGCATTTAAACCCAGTTTAATTTTAACCTGATTCCATCGAAATTGTTCTATTTTATCCAGTGCATTATAAAAATATTCTTCTAAATAGGGTTCGATTTCCATTTCCCAGATATCTTGAAGATTATCCTCAATATTGGGTATCAGAAATCATCATAAGCATCCTCATCTTCATTTAAAAAATCAAAATCCAGTTTAACTTTAACCTGATTCCACCGAAATTGTTCTATTTTATCCAGTGCATTATAAAAATATTCTTCTAAATAGGGTTCGATTTCCATTTCCCAGATATCTTGAATGTTATCCTCAATATTCCATATCATAAAGAAAGATATACCGATTTCATAATTCGGATCATCAATCATTTTGTTAATATCTTGAAGAACTTGAATGAGTTGATATATCGAAAAGTTGATTTGATCGTCTTCATGATAACGTTTTAAAATATTATAATTTGGAGCAATTTTAATAAAAGCAAAACGACGACGCAACGCATGATCAACTAACGCAATAGAACGATCTGCTGTGTTCATAGTTCCAATAATTCTAACATTTCCAGGAATCTTAAAGGGTTCATTACTACCCACTAAATAGATTTCTTGATCTCGATATTCTAATAAATACATTAATTCCCCAAACACATTAGATAAATTTGCTCGATTAATTTCATCAATAATCAAAACACAAATATCATCATAAGATTCGGCTTTTTTACAAAATTCCAAAAACCGACCAGGGACGAGATCATAAGTTAATTGTCCGTTTTCAGTCCGAGGGCGTATTCCTTGAATAAAATCTTCATAACTATAGGAAGGATGAAATTGAATAATTTCTGAAAAACCATCTCTACCTCTAGTAAAATGTTCAGCTAATTTTTGTGCAATAAAGGTTTTTCCTGTTCCGGGTGGCCCTTGTAAAATAATTTGTCCTTTACGGTTAATATTGTTTACCCATCTCAGAAGTTCAGTTTCATCAATTCCTGTTTCTTCAGAAAATTCGCGTAACTCATATTTAATCAATAAGTCAGATTTAATCAAGTTATGGTGATTTCTAAATTTTTCTTCAATTAAATTAATAATTTTATTGGTTGAGTAATTTATTAAATCATTTTTGCTAATAACTATTTCATGATGAGATAAGGAAAATAAAGATTCTAAATCAACAAAATTCCCTAACTCCCATGAAGTTTCTCTCTTAATTAAGTTATTGAAAAGTAAATCTCTTTGCTTGTTTTTGTCAACACCAAAAGATAAAGAATTTTGATTAAGCTTGATATATAAAATATTATCAACCCCTAATACTTGCTTTAATTCTGCTTGATACCATTTCGGCTGTGTATAACAGGAAGTTATTATTCTAGGAAGTTTATTAAAAACAGCACAACACAGTTGATTAAAAGGTTGTTCAATAAATTCCTCTATTTTCTCATTATTATTTTGAGTAAAACTAAGGAATGATGACAGACCTTGATTGTACTTAATAGATAACTTCTCTATAATTTCAAAAGTTTGACTAGAAAATAAATACTTAGGAAGTACGGAATCATAACTGAATGCGGTGAAATTTTTAGATTGCATATTTTTTTGGTCTCCTATAAAACAATTTTTATCATTATATTCTAATAAGTCAATAATTTGCCCATCAAAATAGTAAGCCAATTTTCTAGCAGCCAACAATGACTCATCAACTTCTACTTCCTCCCAATTATCTAAAAGTTGTTTTATTTTTATTTCTTGTTGATCAAATTCTGTGTTTTCTCTTTCAAAATAATCAAATTCATTTTCCAAAAAACTATGATCAATTTCTATTTGTAGTGTTTCCTTAATTGATTTATCTAAAAGATATTTTCCTCCAAAGACTAATTCTAAACATTCAGATATTTTTCTAGTTTGTAAAATAATTAAATCAACAATATGATTATTAATTATATCTAATAATTGATTGTCTTCGTAATCTTTTCCTGGGTCTATTTCATTTATTCCCAATTTATCAATTAATTCTACTAGAGAATAAATCTTTATATCCAATTCTTGTAGTAATAGACCTATATATACTTCTTTAAATATGTATAAATCAACATTAAAATCAAAATCATAAATATTTTTAAAATAAAAAAATACAAAAATAACTAAATCTATTTTAATTTCACAATAATCTATAGAGTTATAAAATCTTGATTGAACCAGTTTAGTCCAATTTGTTTTAAGCCAGTCTAATATCCTAAAGTCAAAATAACTTGTTTCATATTCTATATCTACTATATTGGATACATAGTTTCTGGGGGTTCTAAACAAGTCCAGATCAAATTTAAAATAAATATAATCAAATGAAATATCTTCATACCAGGCATAATACCAGTCATAGAATTCATCATAAATATGTTCATATATTTTTGGAATTTTTTGCAATCCAAATTCAATAATTGATTTTTTGTCTAAATTATCAATTTTCATTTTTAGTAAGTTTATAACTTTTAGGATGGGTGAGTCAATAAAATTAGTGACTAGCTTCAAAGATTCATGTTCTCACCCACCCTACAATATTTTAATATTTTTTCACAAAAATTAACCTTGAAACTGCGATAACAACCAAGCGCTAACTTTGCCATGATTTGTTTGACGACTACGACGAAATGCTTCCTCTAATATCCCCATTTCTAACCCTGGTAAAACTTGAGATTCTTTAATTCTATAACTCCCTTGATTTTTAACCTCAAATGCAATAATTTTAACCGCTTGAACATCAATAATCCAATATTCTTGCACTCCTAAAGATTCATAAAGTAACCGTTTTTCCCCTTTATCATCTGCTAAAGAAGAATAGGCAACTTCGATGACTAAATCAGGCGCGGGAAACTGATCTAAATCAATAATTGTGGTTTCCCAAGGGATGATTTCTGCATTCTCACCAATATAAAAAGAAGCATCGGGTTGGGCTTCGTCAAAACCTGTTTTACGGTAGGTGCAGTTATCATGGCCATCTAAATCAATGCCTCGCAGACTGGCAAAGAAACCGACAGCCAAAGAAATAATAAAATGATCACGGGAATGGGGATTTCCTAGGGGTGACATTTCTAA
>Ga0082207_1001675_pt1 | contig 10259 bp, 10 predicted proteins | sample LakMenEpi10Aug09_FD_71540 | JGI IMG/M metagenome (GOLD analysis project Ga0082207, IMG submission 71540) | reverse complement strand
AAGACCGCCCTCGTACAGACTTCCCGCCCGAAGAAATGAGAATTCGATCGTCATTCACTGCAACTCTTTCATCGCCCCAAACCCGCTCTCTCCAAAACGGGTCAGCCGCTTTCCAAAAAATTCCACATCCTTTCCGGTGGGTTTCTTGTGCCGTTTTGGCAGCTCGCTTCAGCGAGACAGCGCCGGCGCTCTCTGTCTGATTCAAAGTGCGCTTTGCAGCTATCAGTTTTGGATCGAAAGAGAATAAGGAGAACGTGTTCTGCTTATCTCCATCGGATTGCCAGTCGGCTGCAAAACACTGGCGATCTTTCCCCCAGTAAAGCATCACTCAGCTTTACACCCGCATCATCGCTCAACCTGAACACCGAACACAAGCCCTGACCCCGGATAAACCTTCAACCATTGCTAGGACCTTCCGCCTGCGTGAACCTCGTCGAACGCCTCCAAAGTGGCGCACCCATCGCTCCACCAGCGACAACGGAGCTTGAATTTCACGCCGTTTCGGTGTGGTGACGTTTTTGTAACGCGCCTTTTCCATCCCCGTCAGTCGATACCTTCAATTGTGCAGCCCGTCAACTTGTTCCAAGCCCTGCAGTACGTAACGGTTTCCTCGCCAAGCAGGGCAGCAAAGGTATCGGCCTTCAATCGTCCCGCAGACACATCTCCCAGCACCGCTTCTACAAATCCGGTCGCGATGCCGTTTCTCACCTCCTCATTTCCAGAAACGAACAATTCTTCCACACACGCCCAGATCGATTTTGTCTCGTCAAGTGATATGGACTCGCTGTCAGAGGACAAACACCGACCGAGCGCCGCAAATACGATTGTTGTCGGCGGTACGTCCGGCGACCAATCTGCTTCGATAGCATCACGGCATCGTCTGAGAGCTGGCGACGCTTGAACTAGTTTCGCCTGTGCCGCTTCGCAGTCATACTTTCCGCTCATAGTCATAGTTCAGTTGCCGTTAATCGCGTTCAACATGTTTCGAATGACATTCTCCGCAGCGGCGCGGTCGCCGGAAGGTGCCGTTGGATTGTTCTTTAACCATCGTTGCAGTGCCGTAATCATATCTCGCGCCTTCTGTGAATGAATCACACCCCCACTGGGTGCCCGACATGTCATCCCACTGGAGCGCGCCGGAGGCGAACTGGTCCTAACGGGTGTTAGACAGAACGAGATCGTGCTCCCCGGATAAGACCGTCCTCGTACAAAGTTCTCGCTCGAAGAAATTAGAAATCAGTCGTGATTCACGGCATTTCTGTCATCGCACCAAACCCGCTCTCTCTAAAACGGTTCAGACGTTTCAAAACAAATGCCGCACCCATTCGGGTGGGTTTTTTGCGCCGTTTTGGCAGCCCGTCTCAGAGAGACAGCGATGGCGCTCTCGGTTTGATTGAAAGTGCGCTTTTCAACTATCAGTTTTGGGTCGAGAGAGAATAATGAGAACGCACTCGTCCATCGCCATCGGATTGACAGTCGAAAGGAACTGGCGTGGCGTTCCCATCGACGTTCCCGGTCGCCGCCCATAACCCCGCAGTCAGCGTTCGCGTCCGGACCCCTCACGCAATCCAACCCGTAGCGAACCCAACCGACCACCGGGTTATCACCAAAAATCCCGCCAGAGACTCGGCGACATAACGCGTTGTGCCACAACACTTTATAGCGACTCTTTTCGACGCAATTGCGTCGCAGAGACCCCGCAAGGCTGCGTCCGCAGGCGCCAATTTATGGTCGGCCAGGACCACCTTGGACCAAAATCTCAGCAGTCTCAAAGTCTCTTGACCCGCTGGTTATCGACCCGTTGCCTTCCCTATAGCAGTTTGGAAGAGGGGGAGGTTGGCTTCCCAGTAGCAGTCTGGCAGATGCGAAACTCGGCTGACTGGCGGGTTATGCGAGAGGCAGGCTTCCTGGCGGGGCGAATCGCAATCGTCGGCGTTTTGCGGGAGCAAGCGTTCCCAACGGTCGCAACCGATCCCGGATTTTACCGTTTCGGTCTGGTGACGTTTCTGTACCGCGCGCATGGTCCGCTATATGTGCTTTGTCCCGTTCCCATGGTCCTCCCATGGCAGCACCATTTCATCGACTAAGGGGGTGTTATACCTCCAGTTTTTAACTGCTTGAGAGTCATTCCAGCGCTAAACGCCACAAGACCCGGTCCCTGCGAAACTTCTTCCAAAACGGATGCTGCGCGCCGAGGGTTCAAATTATATGTGTGAAAGGCTGCCTTTGCCCTCACGGCGGAATTCGGGTGGGTTAGGAGGCCCACCAATTTCTCCCGATCATCCTGCTGGACGATTCGAGCAAATACCTGGTTCAATTCGTTGTATGCTGTGTTTGCATCGTCCGAATTCCCGCTCTCCGTCGCATCACCGTGTTTCATCGCGAGAGCTACGTAACGATCAATGATCTTATTTGCATCTGTCAAATCCCCTCTGTTATTTGTACTCATAACGCATTAAACCTCCGCAAAATATCCATCCCAAATTCACGTTGAAACTCGAATGACTGGCCGTTCAACCACTGACGCACCGTCTGGCCATTCGTAAAGTCTTGAATGGAGTTGTAAAAACCGGTGATCCGATGGTGAACCGGTGCCGGGACTGAAATCACGTTATCGACATGGTGGATTGCATCAGCGCCGAACTGGCTGACCTTAGATTGCTCGACAATATGATGCCAATGTCGTCCTTCTCCCGCTGGACCAATCGCGCGTTTCAGTGCGCTAAATGAATTGAATCCACTGCCTTGGGCTTTCGCAAACACATGTCCTTTCGCGAACGCTCGTCCACCATCGCCAATATCGTCAACTCTATTAACGACACGTGCAAGCAGACCTCCACCGAATTTGACCGCTGGAATGCGATTCGCAATCACCCGCAGCACCGCTAGCGGACGCGACGTTTCATTTCCTTCGATGTCGCCGTCGGTATAAATCTCTCGCATCGCTAGCGAAAGTCCGACCGGCGTTTGGTCGACCGCTGTCAGCACCGCTCCCTTGAGGTACTCCCCGGCCGTATCAATTCCGTCGAGTGAACGTTGCATCCCTTCTTGATGTATAATCCCCATTGCCGCTCGTTGCGCCGCGAAACCGCTGTTGAGCTGCATCTCACGGTTGCGCTGCCGTAGTTCTTCCTCCGCACGCAGAGCGGCTTGGCTCGGTTCGCCACTGCCGAACACGAGCTGCTTTATCCTTCCGAAGAATCCCGGTTGCTCCGTTGATGGTGCCACCACGGACGCGGCCGCACCCGCCGCGATCGCCGCTGGGTTCGCTGATTCAGGAGTACCGATTTGGCTTTGCACGTAATCCTTCATCGTCGCGGAGCCTTGGAGCGAACCTTCGCTCGCCGGGCTGCCGGGGGTCTCGGGATTACCTGGCGACTGAGCCAGCATCAGGAAGTTGGCGTTGTGCGCCGCGTTGGCCGCGGCGGCCGAACTGCCGGCGGCCGCGACTTGGTCGCGCAGGCCAGCGACCTCGGACGGGTCTGCCGGCGGCGAGAAGCCACCAGGTCCCAGCGCGCCCGATGGCGGCGTGTTCGCTTGCGGGTTGGTCGGCAACCGGTACGGTCCGGGTAACTCGACGCTCGCGGCCGAGCCGCTTGCGACCGTCACGTCGTAGGCGTTGGGACGATCGTCGTCGTGCGTGAGCGCCAGGTGGTAGCTGCCTTGCGAGACCTCGATGCCACCGCCTGAAGGAGTCTCTTCGTACCAGTCGGAGTTCCAGCCGTCGCCGGCCAGGCCGCGGTTGCCGTGGTAGCGGGTGTCGCCGCTGCCGTCGATCCGCTGGACCGAATGAACCGAGTCGAACGTCGTCCGCAGCGTGTCGTTGGTGTCCGACTGATAACGGTAGTAGCCGTCGCTGCCTTCGATTTCCGAGGTCGAGAACCCGGAGTGGCTCTGCAGCCAAGCGAAGTCGTGATGGCTGACATCATCCGTGCCGCTGACGACCAGAATCGTCACGCCCGCACCCGGACCTTCGTGCGGCGTCGTTCGGGTCACCGTGCGGGTCGAGTTCTGGCCGCTGGAGATCGCCTCGCGAGTTCGTGATTCCGATTCGCCTTCGAACTCGTGATTGCGTTGGTCCAACGTGTAGCTGCCGGCCCGCTGAGTCTGGACCGTGGTATCGTGAACCAGGTCGAGCGACACGTCGATCACGTGACTGTCGACCTGCACCCGCTGGGTCGGGACGAGCGTGCCGGTGGCCAGGTCGAACCGCCAGTCGCTGCGGTCGCTGGTGCGAAAGTCACGCAGGTGGCCTTCGTTGACGCTATGGTCCAGCGTGGTGGTGGAGGTGCTGCTGCCGATCGCATCGCCCAGGTGGTTGAGGATCGGCCCGCTGCTGACCAGCGTGCGGTCATCGAAGCCGCCGCCGCTGGAGTTGAGCAGCGAGTGGGTAATCAGTTCGGTGTAGCGACTGCCCGTGCTTTCCGGCGTGAGGCTACCATCGGCGTACACGTGCGACGTGCTGTGGTGTGACGTGAAGCGATGCTCGTTGGCGACGGTGATGGTGCCGGAGACGTCGAATCCGTAGCGGTCATGCCAGTAGTCGCCTGAGCCGTTGGCGAACACGTGGCTGCAGACCCGTGGTCACGTTGAATGACGCCAGTGAAAGCGAACTTGAAAAACTGACACGTGAGAACGAGATTCTCAAGCGACGGGTTGCCCGGCTTCGGGCGTGGTTGGGGATCGCAATCGTCATCCTGAAACTTTCGAGATTCTCATTTGATCGCCATCGGTTACCCGATGGCAAAGACAAGGCTCGGCTATTGCGAGCGATCGATCGCGGGAGCAAGGTGGCCAAGTTGAGCGTCATTCTCCACGTCGTCGGGCTGTCTGGGAGTCGATATCACGTTTGGAAGAACGCAAAGCCTTGCGAGTTGAGCGATGCATCTTCGTGCCCGAAGAACCATCCGCTACAGGCAACTCATAGCGAAGCGGAAATCATTCGAGACATGGCAACCTCGGGCGACTACCGCCATGTCCCCACCAGCACGCTGTCACGTTTGGCGCAGCGGCTAGGAAAGGTGCACCTGTCAGCCAGTACTTGGTGTCGGCTGATGCGAAAGCACAACTGGCGACGCCCGCGCAAGCGGGTTCATCCGGCGAAGCCAAAGATCGGTATCCGTGCCAGTCGTGCGAATGAGACGTGGCATGTCGATGCGACGCTAATCAGATTGCTCGATGGAAGCAAGGTTTACCTTCATGCAGTGATCGACAATTTCTCGCGTCGTATCTTAGCATGGAAAGCGAGCGACCAATTCGACCCGCCCATCACCGCCGAACTGCTCAATCAAGCCGCCTCTGGCAATGAAGAAGCCGAGCCGCCGCAACTGGTGGTCGATGGAGGAGTTGAAAACTACAACGCCAGCGTCGATGCGGCGATCATCAGTTTGAATCTGAAACGTGTCTTAGCACAAACCGAAGTGACGTTTTCAAATTCCATGATCGAGGCCTGGTGGCGAGTGCTGAAGCATCAGTGGCTCTTCCTGAACGAACTCGACTCGTTGTCCAAAGTCATCAGCTTGGTCACGTTCTATGTCGATCAACACAACCGGCATTTGCCTCATGCCGCGTTCAAGGGGCAAACACCCGACGAGATGTACTTCGGAACTGGATCGGACATCCCAGAACAATTGAGCCTCGCTGGCCGACGAGCTCGCACCAACCGCCGCGAAATCAATTTAGCGACCAGCTGCAATGCGTGTCGTAAGCCACCCGATGTTGTTCCACCATCGCAGGTCAGCAGCGGTTGAACCGAGCTGACGGCCAACAACAAGACATTTAAACCTGCAACCCAATCTGCCTGACGATACGGACCGGCCGCACAGAGTCGGTCCAAATCACCATTAATCGCGGACCGATTGGTACTGCCGCGGTGCCGTAGCACAGTGCCGCGACACTGATTGCAAAATTGGTCACCCAATTTTTGCCGAAAGCACGCCAGCGCCGAGAACTCGAACACAAAGTCCCGAATGTCGTGACAAACAGCAGGGCTCGTCCTAAGGAACAAAGTCGATTTTCCCAATGGTCTCTTTATCAAAAATACCTTCACTGACGTTCTCTCCTAGCAACCAATCGAATTCAAAATAAAACTCTCCCGGTCGCACACGGTGCGTTCGCACTCCATGCATTTTGATAGGTAACTTAATATCAGTGCCAAAATCCTTCCATTCAGTGCGCGTACTCTCCCAAACTTGAAATTTTTCGTCCTTTGAAACACTCACCCAATCCCATTGTACAGGATAACCATCAAGAAACGTTGCCATGTAATTCAGACGAAGGTTGCCATCACCATACTCCATCAAGACGTGCAGATAGCCACCGATTTGATGGGTGCCACGGATGCACCGTTTGCCAAAGGATGTCCCGGGCGACTCCAAGGCACCGCCATTCAAAGTCTGATCAACCCCGCAATGCGAGGCTACGATCGGATTGAAAGTGGGAAGGCCCCGTCCAAGCCTCGCGACCTCAAATTCCGGTATTTCCACAGCCTCCTTCGATCCTCCCACTCGATAAACAGTGGTGCCAGTTTTTAAGTAATCACTGGCTCGTTCGTCCTGCGGAATCATGCCTTCTGGTACCGGTGCCTCATTTCCTAGAACATGAGCTTGAAAGCAATAAATCCTCTTTCTCTCTGCTGGCGGATCTTCTGCAAGCCTAAAACGAACGGCCTTGAAAAGAGAAACAGAAACATCTCGCACGATCACCACGCGGCCGAATTCACCTTTACCAAAAACCTCGTACCGATCTGTCGCACACCAGGCCTCTGCCTCATTCGCCCATTTAGTGACATCGCGGACGTGGGAATCATCTACGCCCTCGAAAAACACCGGACTTGGAAGCGGAATCCTAGGAAGCGATTGCTCTCCAAAAAGGTTTGGAATTGAAGCGAAGAGAAACAATAGAGAAAGTGAAAACCGCAATGCGGAAAACGAAAGTGCCATGGCGTCCTCAATATGACAAATAACAGAATAGGAACTTAATACCCCGCAACAATAAAAGCATTTTCATGAAAAAGGGCGATCGCAATGATCGCCCTGCTGAGATGCGGCCGCAGGAATTTCAAGTCGCAGTTGTTGCGATTCATCCCGTCCGTCAGTAAGCCTAAATACGATCAACGACCTTTTTACCGACGTTCCTGTTGGTATCCGGCCGACGTCATTGAAACCACACAATTGCTCGCTTCCTTTTACCAACCAGAATCTCGCTCGCCGAGATACATATTTGCTCTTAACAAACATTAAGGCAACAGGAAACCAATCAAGGGTCATATACGCAACTGCCTACAAGAATTGGCACGTAGTAATCCAGATTGCCACCGGTCACAGAGACACAGTTGATATGAATAGCCGAGCCAACTAAGGTCACTTCGCATTCATTTGAACAATCTTCCCATTCTCCACACTTGTAATCTCCGTCCAACTTATCGGAGTATCCTTGGCTTGTACCAAATGTAACGGTGGTGTATCTTTGTTGATTCCAATGGGTAGCATCGTGGTTGTCTAAGCTTTGCATCGTGGGATGCGTGCAAATCCAGTTTCGGTCTACAATTGGAACGCTTTCTGGATCAGAGCTTGAACAACCATGGCAGCTCTGGGGAGCCCATGAACCTTCCGTCGCTTTTTCGGCACAGCTTTTCGACGTATTGCCATAAACCCAGCACTGTGCCGACGCGGATGTGGCACCCAGACACATCAAGACAAACGAATAGATCAGCTTTGACAACATAATTCAATCCTCGAACACAAAGGGGCAAAGGTACTCTCGCTCTCCAAGTTTAAAACACAAGAATCCACGATTCTCAGCTGGCTTTTCGCGGAATGTCATTGAGATGTCAAATCTTCGATCGGACATTCGAACGACTTGATATTGCAGTGGTTCTGAAATGTCTTTACCGGCTGCTGACTTCAACGTTAATTGAGCATCAACATTTTTCGCTGGCGCTGAATCATTAGTGAATATCGCTATTATCCTAACGGGATCGCCTAGTTCCAACTGCGTTAAAGTTGAAGGGATAAATCGAACCTCCGATGACCCTTGCACTGCAATTGGAATGTCAACAACGGACGGAACGCCCGCTTCTTCGTACGCTACTCGCAATAGCGCCACTGCTTGTCCATGCGACAAATCCGGCAGCACCCGCAATCGCAGTTCTCCACTGACTGTGTCTTTGCTTAGAATTGACAAAACTCCACGGACTTCTTTACACGACTGCACAACCACCGCTGAAGATGCTGGCGCAACAACAATATCAACTGCCCCATCCGCCTTGCGAAAGTTGATGGCTCGTGGCTCAACTGTAATGGGGCCGATTACTTTGCCCGCTAGTCTCAACTCCAGATCATGTACGGTCGACGCATCAAATCTCACGCGTATCGACTGGGAAAATTGCTCGCTTTGCAATTCTGGTGAGATATCAATGAAAATGCCTGCACTTTTTCCTGGCGCGATCGGTTCTCCGTTCGCCTTGGCTTGCACGCACCCACATCCGGTGTCAAGGCTAACGATGCTCATTGCCTCGGAAGATTTGTTAACAAGCAAAATATGGCGACGGTTCTGCTGCTTTACAAACAAAGTGCCGAGTGAAACTTCGGCGTGATCTGGAAGGCGAGCGTACTCTACTTTCACTGGTTCAGCATCCTCCGGTGAAGAAGCAACCACTGGCCTCGCATCTCCTTTGACCTCTCCTGACCGCGCATCAAGACTCTGTCCGCAAACTGAAAGCATTAAGAACAGCAGTAGCGACCATTCGGGAAAATGTTGCGATCTCTGAACGATAACAGTACCTTCACTTGATTCTGTACGCATATGATACCTTCATGGCTGTAGTACTACGACATTCGAACCATCGCCTAGCAGGGCTTCACACTCAAAGGTTTTTTTCAACCCCATACGGGATAATGTGGCGGATATTTTCACGCTAGTTGGATGCTCGTGGCTACTGCTGTAAGCGGACAAAAGTGCAGCAGACGGAGACACCACAACAGGCCGCAGGCGTACCTTTCGCTGTGGCGGTGCTGCGGCGACAGGTCTCCCCGGGTAAGACCGTCCTCGTGCAGACTTCTCGCTCGGTTAATACAAAAATGGTCCGTCAAAATTAGCAGTTTCCCAATGAATCGTTTCCATTACCGCCGTCAAATCAACTTGGGTTTGATCTAATTCCATAATTACAAGGTAAAATTGCTCTGCAATACGCGCAATCGCGTATTTTTGCGAGTTCCGTTTTTTTCGAGCAAAGCTTTTTAGCTCGGAAATGCCTACACGGAATCAACCTTTTGCGAGGCAACGACGGGGACCGAGGCAACGACGGGGACAGAGCATTTCATAAATTGACCGCGAAGGCTTTGAGTCTTCTACAAAAGGCTTATGCGATTGCTGAGAATCGATACAAACTACCTACTTAACGCAATTTCGCGGCAAGCGTCGAAGATGGGGCGTCTAATCGATACCAAAGATGAACGCGAGAGCCGTCGTCGGCATGAATGCGACGGTGAAGAAAGATCGAATGATCAGGATGCGGCCGCGTTAGGTTGCTGCGAAGAGCTCGCGGACTCGGCGGCGAAGATAGTAACGCCGATGCGTGCGATGGCTACGGATCGTGTCCACGTGTTCGGGCCGACCCGCGACGTGGCAGAAATGTTTTCCAAAATCGCTGACCAATTCACACCACGATCCACTGTCTAGACCCAACCGACTGAGTACCGACGGAACGTTGCTCGGGGTGTGGCCACGCTTACCCGCAACCGACTCCCCTGCCGGTCGGACACGAGACACTGGCGATTTTTCATGCCGTGAAACGGTCCCAAAAGTCAATCGCCACCGCTGGACATTACTTCGGCATGAAAACACTTATAGCCGTTTCGTGATTTAGCCCCGAGCGTCGTCGACGGCCTTCCGAAGAGGCGTTATGAAACAGCAATTAGCCACAGGTGAAGCGTCCAAGCAGCTACGCCTAGCCCTCACGCTCACGAGCCCCAACAGCGTCCACCTTACGTCCCCCAATGACGCCTTCCACGTGGGATAGGCTTCCCAGCCTGTCATTCACTTTCTTCCCCGGTCCGGCACGGGAGGACCGCCTTTTTTAACCGATCTCTATCGTCGTGGTAGGCGCCGAAGACATCCGTGAGGGACAAGACATCCGCCATTCAAAATGCCGTGTCACCATCCGAGCCCATTATCCGCGATCATCGAATACCAGGTCTGACCCCGGCACGGCTTCGCCTACCCGAATCGCGTACCTTCAGTAGGATCCTGACTTGCCT
>Ga0082207_1001670_pt1 | contig 10285 bp, 8 predicted proteins | sample LakMenEpi10Aug09_FD_71540 | JGI IMG/M metagenome (GOLD analysis project Ga0082207, IMG submission 71540) | reverse complement strand
CCCTCCGGCTCTGGCTCACGCCGCTGGCGTTGGAGGGCATGCCGGTCTGGGTGGGGCAGGTGAGCCGCGACATCGGCGTGCGGTTCACGACCCAGGCCTGGAACCTGACGACGCACCGCATCGATCCCGACGTGGACGAGTCGCGCGACTACGTGATCGAGGATCTCGCGGCCGCGGGCCGCGTGCGGGCGGCGGGCTACGTCGGGGGCGTGGGGGAATGTCCGCCGACGGCCCCGCGCCATAACCTCACCGGCGATCCCTACTTCACCGACGGCAAGCGGGCCGTGATCGTGCTGGCCGCCACCCGCGCCGGCTGATCGCGGGTATCATGCCCGGACACGCTCGCTGTCGACGCGGTCGTGCGTCGCCTGCGGTGGTCTGCAGGCCGTTGATCGAACCAGCCTCATGCCCTTGACCACCGACCGGAACCCGGCAATGAGTCTCTCACCCGATCTTGCCGACCTGCTCCGCTCCCTGCTCCACGGCCGCGGCGTGGCCGCCCTGGCGACGTTGCACGACGGCCTGCCCTTCGCTTCGATGGTGCCGTTCGTCGCCGTCGCGGCCGGAGGCCGACTCCGGCTCGTGATCCACGTCAGCGGCCTGGCTGCCCACACTCGCGACATGCGATCCGTGCCCGACGTCTGCCTGCTGCTGACGGCACCGGAGTCGGCCGCCGTGCCGCCGCAGGCGTTGCCGCGGGTCTCGATCTCGGGGCGGGCGATCTTCGTGCCGCCGGAGGATCCAACACACGCCGCGCTGCAGGCCGCCTACCTCGACAAGTTTCCGGAAGCCGCCGACCTCTTTCAGTTCGCCGACTTCACGCTCGTGGCCATCGAGCCCGTGTCGGCCCGGTTCGTGGCCGGGTTCGCCCGCGCCATGACGCTTTCGGCGGACACGCTGGCATCGCTCGTGGCCGGCAGCCCTGGCAGCCCCGGATGATCGAGCATGACAACTCCCCGCCCTGTCACCCCGCAGAGCCTCTCTGCATATGCCCGGGAAGTCCTGGAGTTGTTGGCGAACAACCCCGCCGCGGCGGAGATCGTGCTCGGCGGGGGCGTGGCGCTCGCTCACTATCTGGATTATCGGGAGACCTATGATCTGGACGCCTGGTGGGCCTCCGGCCCCAACGCGGAAGCAGATCGCCTGCTGTCTGAAGCGATGCGGACGGTTGCCGCGCGGCACGGACTGGCGCTGACGCGTCGCACATGGGGCGAAACGACGAGTCTCGAACTGGTCGCCGCCGGACGCAAGGTGTTTTCCCTGCAGATCGCCTCGCGTGACCGTTGGCTCGACGCCCCGCTCGCGGCCGCCTGGAGTCCGGTCCGTATCGAGACGCTCCGCGACAATGCGGCCGCGAAGATGACCGCGCTCGTGGAGCGAGGGGCCCCCCGCGACCTGCGCGACGTCTATCAGTTGTGCCATCATGGCCTCGTCAGCGTCGATGAATGCTGGTCCCTGTACCGGGAAAAGAATCCGGGAGTTGCCTGTCGGGAAGGAGCGGCAAAAGTGCGGCATGCCTTGGAGCGGTTGGAAATGCAGCGGCCTCTGGATACGATTGCAGACGTATCACAGCGGCTCGCCGCGGACGCCCTCCGGCGCTGGTTTCGCGACGTGTTTTGCCCGCGTGCGGGGTGACCGAGCCACGGTGGGCGTCGGCCGATCCAGGTGTTTCCATGCCGCTCGATCATTCCGTGTACCCGGAAGTCTCGCAGCCGCCCGCTGTACTCCGTTCACCGGCCGAGCAGGCCGATTACCTGCAGCGGATTTGCGCCGCCTTCGACTTCGGCGTGTTCCCGGAACCGGAGGACTGGGAGCGATTTGCCGGCTGGCGCGCGATTTTCGACGAGTTTCCCCTGCCGTGCTCCCCGGCCTATCACACCTTTCGCGCCTGTTTTGGTTGGCCGCCGGTGCTCCGGGGCACGTGTGGGCTGACTCCTCCCTGGCGGACGCAGGACCTGCGGGAAGGCCGCCTCGACCCCTGTGAAGATGCGGTGTGACGGCCGGGGCCTGACGGCTCGGGCGACAAGGGGTATAGTTTTCGGGGTAGGGCGGCGTAGCTCAGTTGGTTAGAGCACCGGCTTCATAAGCCGGGTGTCGGCGGTTCAAGTCCGCCCGCCGCTACTTTTGACAGCATCAGCAGGATGTCTTGGTTCAGGGTGAACTGGAATCGCCTGGGCATGGCGATAGTCCCCCTGCAGGATTTCCTTTCGCGGCTGCACCGGGGGCCCCTATGACACCAGCCGACCTCCGGGCCACGCTCACGAGTGGCTTGTTGTCGTTTCCCGTCACCGACTTCACGGCCGACGGGGATTTCGCGGCGCGGCGGTATGCCGAGCGGTTGGAGTGGCTCGGGCCCTTCGGCGCCAGCGTGCTCTTCGCAGCCGGCGGGACCGGGGAGTTTTTCTCGCTCGCGCCGCGCGAGTATGCGGGCGTCGTTCGGACCGCGGTGGAAACCTGTGCGGGCACCGTCCCGATCGTCGCCGGGGCAGGGGGGGCGACGCGGGTGGCGATCGACTGTGCTCGTGAGGCCGAGCGGCTCGGCGCCGCCGGCGTCCTCCTCCTGCCCCACTACCTGACCGAGGCCCCTCAGGACGGCGTCGCCGCCCACGTCGAGGCGGTCTGCCGCAGCGTGGCCTGCGGCGTCATCGTCTACAACCGCGGCCTTTGCCGGCTGACGGCGGATCACCTGGAGCGACTGGCCGAAAGCTGCCCCAATCTCGTCGGCTACAAGGACGGCCTCGGCGACATCGAACTCATGGTCACGATCCGGCGGCGGCTCGGCGACCGCCTCGCCTACCTCGGCGGCCTGCCCACGGCGGAAGTCTATGCCACCGCCTATCGGGCGTTGGGCGTGCCGGTCTACTCCTCGGCGGTGTTCAATTTCATTCCGCGGACGGCCCTGGCGTTCCATCGGGCGGTGGAGGCGGGTGACGGGCAGACCGTGGCCGGTCTCCTCGACGGTTTCTTCTTGCCTTATCTCGAGATCCGCAACCGCGTGCCGGGCTACGCCGTGAGCATCGTCAAGGCGGGCTGTCGGATCGTGGGCCGCGACGCCGGGCCCGTGCGGCCGCCGCTCGTCGACCTGCGACCCGAGGATGCGAGCCGACTGGCGGGCCTGATCGAGGCCCTCGGACCCCAGTCATGACGGTCAGTCCCGTCGCCGTCGTGGACGGGCCGCTGCGGGCGGCCGTGGCGAAGGTGAACCGGCGGCTTCTGCCGCTGTTCGTCGCCCTGTTCATCGTCAACTATCTCGACCGCGTGAACGTGGGATTCATCAAGCATGACCTCATGGCCGCCATCGGCATCGACGCGGCGACGTTCGGCTTCGGTGCCGGCCTGTTCTTCATCGGCTACCTGCTCTTCGAGGTGCCTTCGAACATCGCCCTGCAGCGATTCGGCGCCCGGATCTGGCTGACCCGCATCGCCGTCACCTGGGGCCTCGTGGCCACGGCCCTGGCGTTCGTGCAGACGGCGACGCAGTTTCACGTCGCCCGCTTCGCACTCGGGGCGGCGGAGGCGGGATTCTTTCCGGGCGTCGTGTACCACTTCACCCGCTGGCTCCCCGCCGCGGACCGGGGCCGGGCGATGGCGATCTTCCTTTCCGGATCGGCATTGGCCTCGGTCCTCTCGGGGCCGCTTGCCGGACTGCTCCTGCGGATCGAGGGCCTCGGCTTCGCCGGCTGGCAGTGGCTGGTGATCATCGAGGGCCTGGCCTCGGTGGTGATCGGCATCGTCGCCGGGCTGCGGCTGGACGCCCGGCCGAGCGACGCCGCCTGGCTGCTGCCGGCGGAACGCGCGGCACTCGAAGCGGCCATCGCCGACGAGCAGACGCGGCGGGCGGGTGACGGGTCGGCAGGCCTCGGACTGGCCGGCCTTGTCCGCGACCCGCAGATCCTCCTCTTTTGCGGCATCTACTTCTCGATCCAACTCACGATCTACGCGGTCACGTTCTGGCTGCCCAGCATCATCCAGGCCCAGGGCGGGCTTTCCGATCTTCAGGTCGGCCTGCTCAATTCGGTTCCCTGGCTGATCTCGATCGTCGGCATGGTGCTGGCGGCGGCGGCCGCAGCTCGCTGGGGGCACCAGCAGGCCTGCTTGGCGACGGCGTTGATAGTCGCCGGCCTCGGCATGTGGTTCGCCACCACCGGGGGGCCGCTGGTGGCCTATGCCGGCATCTGTTTCGCCGCCCTCGGATTCAAGTCGGCGGCGTCGCTCTTCTGGCCGATCCCCCAGGGCTACCTCGACTCCCGGTTCGCCGCGGCTGCGATCGCCGTCATCAACTCGGTCGGCAACCTTGGCGGCTTCGTCGCCCCGGCGGTGTTCGGCTGGCTGGAGAGCCGCACCGGTTCCGTCCGCGGCGGCCTGCTCGGCCTGGCCGCCACATCGATCGCCACGGCAGCGATCGTGTTCCTCGTCCGTTCCCGTCCCGCTTCCACTCGATCCGCGACCTGACCCGGAGCCCGCCTGCATGCCATCGTCCGCAACCGAGAGGGTCGATCCTGCCGACACGCCGCGGGTGGCGACGCTGCGGGTGATGCCCGTCGCCGGGCACGACAGCATGCTCCTGAACTTGAGCGGCGCGCACGGCCCGTTCTTCACCCGCAACGTCGTCCTGATCACCGACACGGCGGGCCGCACGGGGCTGGGCGAGGTGCCGGGGGGCGAGGCGATCCGGGCCACGATCGCCGACGCGACGCCGCTCGTGGTCGGACGGCCGGTAGGCGCGGTCGACGACATCCGGGCGGCGGTGGCCACCGCGTTCGCGGCCCGGGATGCCGGGGGCCGCGGCAGCCAGACCTACGACCAGCGGATCGCCATCCACGCCGTCACTGGCGTCGAGGCGGCTCTGCTCGACTGCTTCGGCCAGCACCTCGGTCTCCCGGTCGCCGCGCTGCTCGGGGCCGGCGTCGTCCGCCGTGAGGTCGAGATGCTGGGCTATCTGTTCTACGTGGCCGACCGACGCCGCACGACGCTCGCCTACCGGGACGGCGCGGGAGCCGCCTGCGAGTGGCACCGGCTCCGCAACGAGCCCGCCCTCGACACCGCGGCGATCGTCCGCCAGGCGGAGGCGGTTCGCGATCGCTACGGCTTCGCCGACTTCAAGCTCAAGGGAGGAGTCTTTCCCGGAGCGGTCGAGCTCGATGCGGCACGGGCGCTCAAGGAACGCTTTCCCGAGGCACGGATCACGCTCGACCCGAACGGGGCATGGTCGCTGGCCGAGGCGATCAAACTGTGCCGCGGCATGGGCGGCGTGCTCGCGTACGCCGAGGATCCGTGCGGTGGCGAGGACGGCTTCTCGGGCCGCGAGATCCTCGCCGAGTTTCGGGCGGCGACGGGCCTGGCCACGGCGACGAACATGGTGGCCACCGACTGGCGGCAGCTCCGCCACGCCGTCGCCCTCGGGGCGGTGGACATCCCGCTGGCCGACCCGCACTTCTGGACCATGGCCGGTGCGGTGCGGGTCGCCGAGACCTGTCGCGACCACGGACTCACCTGGGGGTCGCATTCGAACAACCACTTCGACATCTCGCTGGCGATGTTCACCCACGTGGCCGCCGCGGCCCCGGGCCGCGTCACCGCCGTCGACACGCACTGGATCTGGCAGGAGGGCGATCGGCTCACGGTCGATCCGCCGGTGATCACGGGCGGGAAGGTCGCCCTGCCAGACCGGCCGGGCCTCGGGGTCGAGATCGATCCGGGCCGGCTCGAGGACGCCCACCGCCTCTACGTGGACCTGCCGAGCGGCTCCCGCGACGATGCCGCGGCGATGCAATTTCTCATTCCGGGCTGGCGATTTGACGCCCGGCGGCCGTGCCTGGTGCGGTGATTGGCTGGTGCGGCGTTCGATCTCCGTGTGGAGCCCGGGCACGCCGGCCGTCACCGACCGGTCGCGGGCCGTCAGGCCTACCGAGCCGCAGCCAAGCCCGAGGGTCGATGGTTTGATCGCGGACGTTTTCCTATCCGAGCAGCTCCTCCAGGGGGCCGGTCTGGTTCAAGTCTTTCAGTTCGGAATCGGCCCTGCCGAAGCTGTCGCGCGACGAGCCTGCCAGGTGCAACAGGGTCACGTACATGTTGGCAATCGTGCGATGCCGCGGCTGGCCATAGCCCGGGTAGTCGATGTAGCGACCGGTCTTGAGCCGGCCGCCGATGTTGCCGAGAACCACCATCGGCCATTCATAGCAGCGGCTATGGTGGGCTTCCGCGCCATCGCTGAGGTAGACGATGACCGTGTTGTCGAGCATGGTGCCGTCGCCTTCCTTCACCGCGTCGAGCTTCTTGCACAGCCCGGCGATCAGGTCGAAGTGGTAGCGGCGAATCATGTCGTAGGCCTGTAGGTAATCCATGCCGTTCACGCCGCCGCCGTGGCCGATATGGTGCTTGTCCGCCTTCAGCCCCAGGCCGGTGAAGGTGATGTCGAAGTCCTGATGTCCTGCCGCCGACGAAAGCGTGATCACGTTGGTCAGCCCGCAAATCAGGGCTGCCGCGGCGAGGTCGAACTGGGCGTCGAGCCGGTCCGTCTCGACAGGGCTCGTGTACTTGTCGGTTGGGACAGGACCTTTTTCGCGCAGCGTGAACTCGATTTCATTCAGCCGGCTCTGCCGGTTGCGGAGCGCCTCGAACGTTTCCATATAGGCCCCGAACTGTTCACGCTCCGGGGTGGCCAGGCCGCCTTCCGCGGCCTTGATGTCGTCCTTGAGAAAATCGAGGACGTTGTTCTTGGCGATGAACTCCTGCTTCGCCGAGCCTTCAGCCACGCTGCCGAACAGTGCGCTGTAAGCCTGCTGCGGCTGACAGACGATCGGCATCTTCTGGCCCTTGCCCCAGGCCGAAATGCTGTAGACGACGTTGTTGGCGACATGCTTCGAAATTCCCAAACCGACGTGCGGGAAGATGCCGGGCACGGTCTTCGCCAGCGCGGCGTCGATCGTTTCGTAAACATCCACCGGGCTCTTGCGGCCGCCCGGCACCACGCCCAGGGCGCCGAAGCCATTCGAGTGACCGCCCCCGCAGATCCGGCCCGACAGGCCGTTGACGATCGTCAGTTTGTCTTTCCAAGCGTTGACAGGCTGGAGCGAGAATGCCAGCTCCTTGTCCGCCAAGGGCACATCGATGAACTCGGGCGGGCCGTTGAGCAATTTTTCCGGACGCTCCTTGCGCTCGATCCCCACGGGTGGCATCTGCTGCGGCTTCACGCCGTTGCTCTCTACGACGAAGACGAACCGCTTGGCCGTCATCGGCTGCCCCGCCGCCTGAGCCTTCAATTGGCTCAGGATGGGATGGAGGAACGTGGCGCCCGCGGAGAGGCCGAGCGTCTTCAGGGCATCGCGACGGTGGTGGAACACGCCAGGTCTCCTTCTTCAAAAATATCGGGCCGAGGATTGTTTGTGACTGGTCGCCTCGAGCCAGGCCGGATGCCGAGGCAGTGGGCGGGCTGCTGGAATCATGAACGGGACTGACCGGATTGTTCGGAATGACGGTCTGCCGATTTCTCGGCATCCTGCTCCAGATTGTCGGGAACCCGATACAGGAAGGATTCGCTCGAGAGGATCGCCGTGATCAGCGCTCTCATGCTGCCGCCACTTTCCTTGTAGGCGCGGTGCGCGGCCTGCAGGCTCGCGGCATCCCCCGGCGATTCATTTCGCCCCAGCCAGTAACGGAATACGTGACGGACGAACACCTGCTCGACCCGCTCGGAGTTCGCCAGCTTGTGCATCAACTGCACGGCGCCCTCCACGGGGCCTTCGACAGATGGGTCGCCGACGTGAGCGACGAGCCCCGAACTGTTCAGCGGAACGTCCGTCATGACTCGCGAGGCCCGACGAGCGTTCGAGCGTTGTTTGAGTCTCTGGGCCGTCGCCTCCAAATCCACCACGGCGTCCATCGTGCGGTACCGGCCGAAATGGTCGAATTGATCGAGGGGATATGCCAGGTCGTTCATCAGCTGATGGCACTTCCAGCAGTACGCCTGCTCGGTGACCGCCATCCGCTCGCGGAGTGTTTTTTCGGGGGTGTCGGGCAGCTGGGCATCAACGGTGATCGGCACGTCGGGCACGACGTTCCCCAGCAGTCGCTCGCGGATCCATTTGCCGCGGTGAATGGCATGGTTGTCGTACGTCGTGGAATGGGCCACCAGCCACGCAGGCTGCGTGAGGATGCCTGCCCGCTGGTCTTTCGGCAGCTCGACGGGCTGTTCGAGCGGGTAATCCGAAAGACCGTAGGCCTCGTACATCGACAACATGTTGCCGGCAATGAACGGCTGCCCCTTTTTCTTGGGGTTGTTCTCGTGGTGTTCTCGCGCCTTGGCCAGTTGAGCCTTGGCTTCCGCGGCTTTCTTGTAGTTCACGAAGGACTTGTTCGTGGTCAGCAGCTCACGGAGCACGTCTCGATCCTGCTCCAGGATGTATTCGACCAAGCGGTCCGTATCGGCAACCAAGGCAACGGGGGCATGGCCGTTGAACTCGATCGCGCCTCCGCCATTGTCCATCTCCTTGAAGACCTCGGGGGCGTTTTCGTAGGCGAAGTACTCGCGAAAGAACCGCAGGATGCGCGGCTTGGCGAGCTTCGAGTCGTCGAGCATCCGCCGCACCTCCCGACCGACTGCATCGTCGGTGCCCAGCCCCCCGCCTGCAGCAGTCTTCAGAAGGGCGTCGTCCGGCCCCGTGTCGGTCAGGCCGTAGGCGATGGCGAAGGCGATTTCACGGGGAGAAAGTCGCAGGCGGCCTTTTTCATCGGGCGTTCCGCGGCCGACTTCGCTGCGAAACCAGGCCTCCGGAAGCATCATGATCGCCGCCAGGGTGTACCGAACTCCGGCCACGCGGCCCGCCTCCAGCATGTTCTTTCGCAGCAGGGACAGCAACTTTTCCGACTCATGGTCGGTCGGCGGTCGCCTCAGGTATTTCTGAAATTGCGAAACGATCGCCGCCTTGAGCTGCGAGTCGGTCGGCTGGACATCCGGATCGAACAGCGGCCGAAGTTCCCCGCGGCCGGTCCATTTGGCGATCTTGCCGTCCGCCACCGTGTGAGCCGTCTGTTTCTCGACGATCCGCAAGGCATTTTGAAACAAGGTGACGGTTATCGGCTCGTCGATCTTCGTATCGCCCATGTCCTTGAAGGTAGTGCCTCCCATCGGCGAAAACGGCTGACTCCCGTTGTCGAGTTTTCCGTCCTTGCTCTTGAGGAACGCGCCGTAGATTTCCGCACTGACGGGACGAACCCGCGGCGGCCCGTCGAAGGGCGGGATATTCTGAGGGTCGAACAGAACGGCGTGCGGGACAAGGTTGCCGTTCTCGGCGGCGTTGCGGCGGGCGAAGTTGCGGTTGGCTCGCTTCGACTCGGCGGTCGCCCAGCGGATCGTCGCCGCTACAGCCGCCGCATCCGGTCGGGGCTTGTCCGGCGGCGGCATGTCGCCCGTGTTGAGCCGTTCGACGAGCATCGACCATCTGGCCGCGCTGGGACTGGCCTTCATGTCCGGGTCGAGCCTGATCAGGTCGAGATCTCCCTCCGGATCCTTCGTGCCGTGGCACTCGACGCAGTGCTTCGCGAGAAACGGTTTCACAGTCCGGTCAAACTCCAGCCGACTCTCTTCGGCGGTGGCCAGCTTGAAGTCGGCTGCCGATGCCGGGCTGAAGAGCAACGCGAGCGGCAGGAGGCAGCCCGACATTCGGAGCACAGAAGCAGAACGCCGAAACAAGACCCGAGTTCCGAATCCCATGACAAGCACGCCGATCTTCTGAAACGCATCAGGTGCGACCACGGACGATCCTTTCATTTCCTCGGTCGGCTGACGAACGCCACATTTTGCGGCGGCGGAACCCGCGCGGGCTTCAGGCCAGGATCTCGGAAATCACCTTGCGGCTGTTCCCGAAGCCTTCCGCGGGAACGCCGAGCCGTTCGGACATCGTCCGCAGCAAGTCGCACACGGTCGTCTCGTCCCGCTTGACGCTCTTGTCGAGCTGGCCATGGAAATTCTTGTGTGGGTTGAACCGCAGGTGGCTGCCGTGCTTGAGCCCCAGCCGGCTTCCGCCGGCCAGCAGCATCGGCAGGTTGCCGGGATTGTGCGTCCAGCTCATGCCGCCGCCGTAGAGCACCATGGTATTCGCCAGCAGCGTCGCATCGCCTTCGGGCGTATCCTTGAGCGTCTGCAAGAATCGGGCGAGATGGGAGACGAACCACTTGTCAACGCCCGCCATGAAAGCGTACTGGAGCGGATGTTCTTCCTCCGTGCCGAATCGGCCGAGGTCATGCGAGACCGAGTGGTGCCCGGTGAAGTTGCCGAACTCGGGCC
>Ga0082207_1001669_pt1 | contig 10285 bp, 9 predicted proteins | sample LakMenEpi10Aug09_FD_71540 | JGI IMG/M metagenome (GOLD analysis project Ga0082207, IMG submission 71540) | reverse complement strand
CACGGCGGAGTTGCAGTAGCGGCAGCGGCGGGGAGAGCCCATCTCTGTGGCGGGGTACATCTCCCGGCTTCCGCAGTTCGCGGCAAGTATCCCGGAAATCGCCTCCCGGGCCCTGGACCTGGCGGCTCGTGAATCCTGGGAGGAGCCCGGCCCACACGACACCACCAAGGTGTTCGTCGCCGAGAATCCCCCCGCGAAACCGTGGCCTGTCGCTCCCGGACCAGTGCCCGATGAGTTCCCACGCGGCCCGGGCATCATTCAGCCCCTCCTGGCGGCCGCCCCACCGCTTCAACTCTCCGAACGCCCCCAGCCTGTGGCCAAGCCCTCCACGGAGTCGTTGCCAACGCGGGTGGGCAAGTACGAAGTCGTTCGACAATTGGGCAAAGGGGGGTTTGGAGCGGTCTATCTCTGCCATGATCCCGATCTCGACGACGAAGTCGCGGTCAAGGTGTTGCGACCCGAGAAGAACACCGACAACCTGCTGAAAACGCTGCGTGATGAGGGGCGGAAAAGCCGGCAGCTGCACAACAAGGGGGCACGGGTCGTTCCGGTTCTGGACACCGGGACCGACCAGTTTGGCTCGCCGTTCATGGTCATGAAGTTCATGCAGGGCGGAGCCCTCAGCGAGCAGCTCCGCAAGCGGGGTGCCCACACTTGGCAGGAGGCGGTGCAGATTATCACCGACCTGGCCCGGACACTGGCGATCTTACACGCCGAGGACATCTATCACCGCGACATCAAGCCGCTGAACATTCTGCTGGATGACCGGGGCCAGCCCCACCTCGCCGACTTTGGACTGGCAGCGCGAATCGAGTCGCTGGAGTCGGACGGTTCCGGGCACTCCCCGGGTTACGCCTCGCCCGAGCAGGTCCTGTACGGGCCGAGCCGAATCGACGGCCGCAGCGACCTCTACAGCCTCGGGGTGGTCTTTTACGAGCTTTTGACCGGCAAACTGCCCGTCGAGTACCAACGCCGTGTGAAGGGGGATTACGAGCGCCGGGTAAGTGATCCAGGGATAGTGATCCCGCCAGTCCGTCAGCGCAAGCCGGAGGTGCCCGAAGCAGTTGCAGCCTTGTGCGAACGCTGCCTGAAATGGGACCGCACCGAGCGCCCTCTCGCTGCCGCTGATATGGCAGAGCAGTTAGACGCCCTTTCCAGCACCCAGCCTGAAAAACCTGACAAACAGCCTACCGCGACGTCTGGAACAACGGCTGATCATCGCTGGATCGGCCCCAAATCCGCTGGCATTTTTGCGTTGGTCGCAGCGAGTGCTGTTCTCCTTTCAACTTGGCGCTCAACACTCTGGCGCTTTCAAGCACGTCCAACGGATGACGGGAAATCGGACTCAACAACGGTCTTTGATCCTCCCAACACTTTATTGGAGACCACACCCTCTAAGTCCACCTTGCCGCCACTTGCAGTCGCCCTTGGCGAGCTCCCCATCATCTTGGACCGAACGGCCCAAGCCAAGCGGTCCGAACCACCGCTGTTTCACCCGACAGAGCCGGGCGTCACCCTCGAAACCGAGGCAACCAACACCCTCAAGCTGGGGGAACTGACGGAATTGGCCCCGTCCTTCGAATTGAGTGTTGAGATACGAAACATTGAAGGTCGGGCAGGTGTGTTCCTGGGAAGGCGATTGGGGTCCGCCGAGGTCGCTGATACAAACGGCTTGGCCGCCTTCGTGCCCAAGATGATGGCCGTCAACATTAGCCCCATGAGCCCTTTTCGATGTCGATTAGAAACAATCGAACTACACCCTAACGATCCATCAGATCTCGAGCTCACGCTTAATAGTGGCTCGAATCTTCCACCGTTCGACACCGAAATTGTCTCTATCTTAATTGTCGTCAGCCACGCAAGACTTGAACGAATCCAGGTGAACAACCAATCTCTCGACACGACAAATTTTGACACCATCATCCCGCTTCCTTCCGAATTCGGTCTTTACGTGCGTAATGGCCGTGCTGAATTCAGCCGAATTAACATTAAACGACGCTGACATGCCTGACTGACTCAACGGCTGGAGTGTTTCCAGCCCAACCTGGTTCTGGCACCTACTGCTTGGAGAATACCGTGAACGAAAACGAATACACTAAGGTCGAGAGAGTTAAGCCCAAGGTAGATGAACCAGTGATTTATGAGATAAATCCCAATAACCAGCGGCTAACCACAACGCCAATCGAAATCAAGGTTGTCTGTGATGGCGACTGCGAGGCAATCGGATGTTACTATTACGGACACGTAATCCCTACAGGATGGAACTGCGATGAAATCCGCCGAAAATTAGCGAACAGCGAGTTGGGCAGGGGGGATCTTTCCTCTGCAGTAAATGGAGTCAAAAGATTTACTTTCAGCTCTCTGCCGGTCGGTGTAGGAGATCAAAATCAGAACCTGATGGTCTGGATTGGAAAAACCACGCATGGTCGCTGGGAGTGTTATGCGAAAAAGAACGCACCACCAACGCAACTTGCCGTTGACCTTGGCACAAACTTGCTGGGAACCCGGTCACCCGACTGGCCTGATCGGGAAAACTTCCTAGATCAACTGCTGCCGAAACCTTTTGACCCATGGAGAAATCTGATTGGGCTTGAGCCTCTGGTTTTATCGAGTGACCTTTCGGAAACCCTTGACGGAACGATCGACGTCGTCGGAACGCCACAGTCACCTATCTCAATCCTTCCGTTTATCCCTCTAACTGGCACTTACATGATCCCCAGAATAAAGTTTCGGTCACCAAAGACTATACGCAGAGCGGTGATGACCGTGATGCGACAAAACCAACTCATACCTCAATGGCCTGTCGGGAACTACATGGTCGAGGCGAACTTGCTTGGGGAGATTAATGGAGAACGACTATGGGAAGCCTGCAACGTTCCTTCCGCGGTGAGCGACGAACTTGGAGCCGATCAGTCCGACAACAAAATCATTGTGTGGAGTCAAGCTATGGCGACCACATGGGCTATGGACAAGAAACCTGTTTGGTGCCAGTACGCGATTGGTTGATTTCTTGCGCCAACTTTCAGAAGCGACGCCAGCTTTTAGTCGCTCTTGAGGCAGGGTGTTCTCGCGCGAAAGAACTTCCTCAACGCGTTTCTGCATTCTCCAAGACCTGAGCCGTAATCAGGTCCTTGCCCGAATCGCACTGCCGTTGCAAGGCTGCGCGGGTGTCGGCGCGGTCCGTGTTTAAGCGTGTGAGTGGGCGCGTGTGGCGAGGGACTGTTGCAAGCGCAGACCGGGGCGAATGGGAAATTGGACTTGAGGGTGAGGCGTCCTGCTCCTCTTTTCCGCTGCAGTAAGACCGTCCCTACTGCGGTGTGCAGACGGAGCCAGGGACGCTCTCATGTCTTCTCCCAGATCCGGTCGTTTTGGGTCGTGAGCATTTGGGCAGCTGCAGCGCAGCTGGATGCAGTCGGACGGATTCCCGTTCGCAAATGTGCTACCCGCAGACGACATTCAAGCCGAGTTCAAGGCCGAGGCTGTCTCGCTCAGCGATCTTGACCTCAGTCCGTACGATGACGTGGTCGATACCCCCGCAATCACCCTATGGGCCCGTGGTCGGCACATCAGCGAGATGAATTCCGGCGACTACTGCCGTGCGTGGTGTCATTGGGCGTCTGAAACCGGACCAGTGAGGGGAACTCAAAACAGTACCCACGGGCGCCTTCGGGTGAGTTGGATGTAACCTGAACTCGTTTGGCGTCGCCCTCCACTATCGGCGCGAAATGCCAAGGCGATCTCGCGGGGCACGTAAGGGAAAGTCGGAAATTTGCGTGTCTTTTTCCATGCTTGATCTGCGCCCGATCTGCAGACAATGCCCGCCGATCACCGATGTCGTCCGGCTTCGCGGCATAAACCTCCTGCTGAAGGCTGCGGGCGATAATCCCCCAAACCACCAATACTTCCTAGCCGACCCGGGGCCCGATTTTCTCCGCTGGATCGGGTGACATAGCCATGCCCCCCCCGAGCCGGCTGGCTCTGTCGAAACCCCTTCAGACTGGTCCCCGTTCCTTCGTCGCGACCTATTCCGCACGTCGGCGTTAGTGACTGCCAGACCAGTCGGCGACCCAGACCGGCTGTTCGCCCCTCCTATCCGCCGAGCGCGAAACAGACCCCACATGCATTCGGCCGGGCTGTCATCCAAGGGGACTCGGCGGGATTACTGCCGTATCTGCCGGCAGAATGACCAGACAGCCAAGGGCTGCGGCCTGGAAAACTGAGATTCAACGTCGAGCAGGCTTCTGCGATAACCTCAGTCCCCCCTTGGATTGGGTGTGGTCGATGACCAACACCCCTGGGGGCCCCGATTCAAGCCACGACGGGAGCGAGAGGTCCACGATGTTCAGACAGAGTCAATTAGTGCGAGACTCATTGATGGCGTTGGTCTGGCTAGGGATGTCGATGGCCCTCCCACCTCGTTGCGGGGCTCAACCGGGAAACAGTGAGCGTTCACCGACCACAGTCACCCCGGTTAAGCAGCCTGCCCAGCTTGTCTGTGTCTTCATTGGGGGAATGAACAGTGACCCCAGTCCCCGGCAGATCGCCGGCACCGCGAAGCGCCGGGAGGGAAGCAGTGGCATGTACCGCCTCGCGGGCGACGTCCGTCGCGAGGGGGTCGAGACAGTCTACTTCAACTGGAATGGCACATCACCTGGCCAAATCAATGACTCCAATCCACCCCTGGCGAATGCGATTGTGACCTACCTTCGGGAGCACATGCGGGTGCATCCGGGGGATCGGATCGCCATGGGGGGGAACAGCTGGGGTGGGCTGACCGCGTGGCAGGCCGCCGAAGAACTGGCCCGCAGTGAATCCCCCCTGGCGATCGACCTGCTGGTGTTGCTCGACCCCTCATCGACGGGGCGGGCCCTGCAACCGCCCGGGGAGCGACCAGTGACCGTCAATGCGAGCGCGAACTTCTACACCCGCAACCGCTTTGTCTGGGGTCCGTGGCCGGTGGCCCCTCCTCACGAGGACATCGATCTGGGTGACCCAGCCCGGGGATTCCTGCGCGAGAGTGGACCCAATTACGCCAACCCCCTCGATTTTCCAGCCCATGTTGCTGCAGAATGGGACGAACGCATTCATCTCGCGATCCGCGACCGATTGTGGCGCCTGATTCCCCAAGATTGATGCCGATTTCCACCATTCACCCAGCTCCTGAAGCCTGGTCGATCGACCTCGCTCCCCGGCCAGGTTCCGCCACACCGCTGGCTCTACCGAAAAATCCTCTCCACTGAAAAACCGCACCTGTTGCGGTATCCCGTGAATTGATCCATGAACGAAGACGCCGAAGAATCCTCCACCACCTCTCCGCCAGCACCGACACCTGGCGAGAAACTCCCTTCAAGAACAACCTTGGCCGAGGCAGGGTGGGCGCTGGCTCCCATACCCCGCTTGTGCCGGGCCTGGACCGGTATCGGCGGAGTGCTGCGGACGCACCCCGAGGATTTCGAGGTGGAGGAAATCCCGGCCTACGCTCCCTCGGGCAGTGGAGAATTCCTCTATCTCTGGGTCGAAAAACGGAGCCTGTCAGCTGAGCAGTTGGTGAGCCATATTGCCCGTGACCTGAAAATCTCGCATCAGGATGTTGGAATGGCAGGCCTGAAAGACCGGCATGCCGTGACGCGACAATGGCTGTCTGTACCAGCAAAATGCGAGCCTCGACTGAAGGAACTGACGCACTCACAGATCGCTGTATTGCAAACCGGTCGGCACTCCAACAAGCTGCGACCGGGCCACCTGAGAGGAAATCGTTTTCGGATCGTGATTCGCCAGACCCAGCCCGCCGCAGCGACCGCTGTGGAGCCGATTGTCGATCACCTGCGACGACAGGGAGTTCCGAATTACTTTGGCGAGCAGCGTTTTGGCAGGGACAACGAGACGCTCCTGCAGGGACTGGACCTGCTCCGTGGTGCGCAGCATCCCCGCGACATCCCCCGGGCCCGGCGCAAGTTCCTGCTGAGATTGGCTCTCTCAGCGGTGCAGTCGGCGTTGTTCAACCGGGTGTTGGGGCAGCGGTTGGCAACAGACACCCTGCATCAAATCCAGGAGGGAGAAGTCCTGCAGGTGGTGGCGTCCGGTGGGCCATTTGTTGTGACCGACGTCACTCGCGAGCAGGAACGATTCGACAACCGGGAGGTTGTGCCTGCGGGGCCCATGTTCGGCCCGCGGATGAAATCCGCAGCCGCTTCGGCGGCCGAACGAGAGCTGACCGTCCTGTCTGAGGCTGGACTGACACCGGCGGCTTTTGAACGGTACCCCGACCTGACTTCAGGCACACGCCGGGCGATGCTGGTTTGGCCGGTCGACCTGAATGTCCGAGGCGTGGGCTCAGACAGCCTGGAAACATCCTTTACCCTACCCTCGGGCAGCTACGCAACTGTGTTGCTGAGAGAACTGATGGGCGACGGGCCGGGAAGCCGTGTGTGAATCGCACGCATGACAGGCGATTCACACCCACACTCCTAAAGATTTGCTCGGCAGTTGTTAACTTCTCCCCCGGTCAATACCGAGGGGATCAATCAACAGAATTGCGGTCAAACTCGCAGCGGTTTCGCCACGCAGCAACATGGATGTGGACTGTCGGGAGCAATCATGGATGAGCCGTTTCTGCTACCTCCGGTTCTGGATTACCTGGCGACATTTCTGCGGGGCCTGTCGGGGGCGCTGTTGGCTGCTCGGCGTGGATACGCTCCGTTGGGACTGTTAACCCTCGCACTTGTCTCGGGAACTGGCGGAGGGCTGCTTCGCGACGCACTTTTCGTGCAAGGTTTGCCTCCCGTGCTGGTCCGCGATCCGTGGTACCTGTGGATCTCGACGGCAGCGGGCGCCCTGGTACTGATCTTCGGCCGCAAGGTGCAACAGATTCCACGATTATCCACGCTGGTCGCCGTGGCTGACGCGCTGGGACTTGGGACCTATGCTGTCGTGGGGATGGACCGTGCCTTTGCGGCTGGCCTGAGCCTGGCCGGGGCGATCATGGTCGGGATGGTGAATGCAACCGGTGGAGGGCTCTTGCGGGACGTGCTCATGCGGCAAGAACCGAGCCTGCTGAAGCCTGGCACACTCGAGGAGTCAGCCGCATTTGCCGGCTGTCTCACCTACGCAGCCCTGACCCACGCCCTTTCGGCAGACAAGTTCCCCTCGGCCTGCGTGACAATCGGCCTCGTTTTCCTGATTCGACTCCTCGCGATCAGGTTCGCGATCAAGACCCAACCGCTGCACGATTTTGAAGCGGATTGGAGGCCAGACTCCCCAGATCGACAGAATTGAAGCTGCTCAAATCAGCGAGCTTCAACCCGGTGGCCGAATGCATCTCTCGTCAAACCAAGTTCAAAACCACCCGGATGCAAATCTGAGTTCGGTCCGGCACCAAGAACGCCGTAATCGGTCATGTGGCCCCCTAACGGGACATGACCGCCAGCGTCGATTGGTACAGAAACAACTTCACTCAAGCCGCAGGGCAGCTAAAAAATCCCCAACTTGTCGCGGGCTTCGTCGGTCATCCGTGCCGGCGACCACGGAGGGCTGAGAACCAGCTTGATCTCTGCGGTGGAGATACCGGGGAGTCGCTCGAGAGCCTGCTTCGACTGTTGCACCAACTGGGGACCAGCCGGACAAGCCGGGCTGGTCAGCGTCATTTCCACCTTGGCAACCTGCTCTTCGAGGTTGATCGCGTAGATCAGCCCCAAGTCGACAATGTTGATCAACAACTCGGGATCGATCACCCCGCGAAGAGCCTCAAGCATCTGCCCTTCATCGACCGCATTGGCATGACCAGGCTCCACTCCCAAAGTCGCTTCCGCAGGCAGCGGGGGAACAACGCATTGCCCACTGGCAGGCGCGATCGGCAGTGTCGACTCAGCAGCCGGTGGAGCGACGTCTGAGGCAGAGTGCGAATCTGACGCTGGCCCTAACAGGACCTGACTGCCCTCGATTCGGACCCCATAAAAAGCGATAGGCTCAATTGCTGGCATGCACAACGCTTTGCCAGTCCGCAAATCGAAGCGGGCCCCGTGCCGGGGACACTCAAGGGCGTGACCCACGACTGGACCATCTGTCAATGGCTGCCCGTCGTGACTGCAGAGATCTTCGACTGCGAAATAACGACCTTCCACTCGAAAGATCAGAACGGCCCGGTTGTCATAGTCAACCGATAGTCGATCAGAATCACCAAACTCGGCCAGCTCGGCTACAACTTCGAAGGCACACATCGCCTGTCAGACCCCAATCCCCAATTTCCGCTCAACCGCGAGGCTGAGTGTTTCCCGCACCGCTTCAACAGCGATGCGGTCGTAAATGCCGTGGAAGAAGCCCTCGACAATCATGTGCATCGCTTCGTATCGGGAGATCCCGCGGCACATCAGGTAGAAGACCTGATCGGCATCAACCCGCCCCGCCGTGGCACCGTGGGTGCAACGTACATCATCCGCCTCGATTTCCAACCCGGGAATCGAATCAGCACGGCAGTCAGGGGAAAGCAACAGGCTATCGCATCGCTGGTACCCATCGGTTTGCTGGGCGCCTGGGTCAACACGAATCATGCCCCGCCAGACAACTCGGGCATCATCACGGAGCACATCTTTGTAGAGCAAGTCGCTCCGACAATTTGGAGCCTGATGAGTCTGCTGAGTGTAGTAGGAGAGTGTCTGTCGATCGGTCGCGAAGGTCGCCCCATTCACTTCGCCAGATGCCCCTCGCCCCGCAAGCACGACATCCTGATGAATGTGTGCCAATCTGGCCCCGATGCCACCAACCGTCCATTGGAGCGACCCATCGCTATCAACGCGCCCTTTCTGATGTGCGAGATGCCAAGTCTGTTGGTTCCAATTCTGCAACTGAACGTAACGAAGCCGAGCACCTTGCCCAACGATGAGTTCCACCGCCCCAACATGAAGGCCGGGTGCCGTGGGGCTGGTCGAGGCGGTCTCTTCCAACAGGGTGGCTTGGGCTCCCTCTTCAAGGATGACAAGGGTATGGCTGAAATCGGCGGCACCGGCCTGATCGAGTCCAATCAGGCTGTAGAGGGGTGCCGAGAGTTCCACATTCCGGGGCACGTACAACACCGTGCCCCCCGTGAGAAAGGCTGTATGCCATGCCGAGAATCGATCGGTCCCCGGACCGACTAGAGAGGCCAGGTGGGGCCGGAGGAGATCTCCGTGGCTAGGTAATAGTTCGGCCAAGCTGCCAAACAGCACCCCTCGAGCCCGAACCTCATCCGCTAACCGGGAGTCAACGCGATGACCATCCACGTGAGAAACGACCCCGGCAAACTGAGCTCGAGACTCAAGCAGTGTCTGAAACTGAGCGGGTACTGTGGTGGGGGGACGCAGCGCGAACTTCGCGGGCTGCAAGCCCCTCAAATCCACCCGTTTCCACTCTTCAGGGTCAAGTGGGGTTCGGGAAAGTGTGTCAAAATGGCAGAACGCCGCCTGGCGCAATTCACCTAGCCAAGACGGCTCGTGGCGCCCGGAAAGATGGGCGGACAGAGACTCGGCATTGAAGGTTGCGGGAGGAGTGCCGCGAGTGGACGTAGGAAGAGTGGCGGAAGGCATGGCTTAGCCGATCGATCCCTCCATCTGCAGCTCAATCAATCGATTCATCTCAACCGCGTACTCCATCGGCAGCTCCTTCACCAGGGGCTCGACGAAGCCAGTGACGATCATCGCGGACGCCTCAGCCTCCGTCAGCCCACGACTCATCAGGTAGAAGAGTTGCTCATCGCTGATCTTCGAAACGCTCGCCTCGTGCTCGAGGACGACGTTGTCTTCGTCAACTTCAATGTACGGATAGGTGTCGCTGCGGCTCTCGGAGTCCAGCAGCAGCGCATCGCACGCGACGTTCGACTTACAACCCGTCGCTCCATTTGCCACCTTGACCAAACCCCGATAGCTGGCCCGACCGCCAGCCTTCGAGATGCTCTTTGAAATGATGCGGCTATAGGTATTGGGTGCACAGTGAACCATCTTGGCCCCAGCGTCCTGATGCTGCCCCTTGCCGGCGAAGGCAATTGACAGCGTCTCACCGCGGGCTCCAGGTTCCATCAGGTAGATGGCGGGATACTTCATGGTGAGCCGGGAGCCCAGATTTCCATCGACCCACTCCATGAGTGAATCGCCGTAAGCCATGGCCCGCTTGGTCACCAGGTTGTAGACGTTCGACGACCAATTCTGAATAGTGGTGTAGCGGCAACGCGCACCACGTTTCACGATGATCTCCACCACAGCGGAGTGAAGACTTTCGGAACTGTAGGTTGGTGCGGTGCAGCCTTCGACGTAATGCA
>Ga0082207_1001668_pt1 | contig 10286 bp, 7 predicted proteins | sample LakMenEpi10Aug09_FD_71540 | JGI IMG/M metagenome (GOLD analysis project Ga0082207, IMG submission 71540) | reverse complement strand
GTTTGAGACACTTTCTGTCTGTTTAAGGATATATATATTTTGTGTCCTTCTCCTCCTACTATCCCTTTACTTGCTTCACCTCCTACATGTTCTCCAGGTCCAGCCTGGTGAACTGCGAACTTGTAAACTTGATCTCTGACCTGGAGTTGTCCAAGGCCAGCCTCAGCTGCCTGTTCTGGGCTAGCAGCCTCTTGTTTTCTCTTATGAGGTTTCCTTCTCTCCTTTTGTTGGCATCAAATTCTCTCTTCCTTGCCTTCTGCACCCTGTCGATATGGATGCCGAACAACCTTACCAACTTGCCATTCCAGACCTCTACCTTCTGGCTCTCTAGTGCCAGTCTGGTTGACAAGTTCCCAAACTTCTGCAGTTCGCGACTGAGCTCTTTTGGGAGCTTGGGTGCCTGGGAGGAGTCCTCTTCCACTGGACCTCCCAATACCTTTCCACTGCTCAAAGTGATGGAAGTGCAAATTATGCCTTCTTCCTCTAAGTTCACATCACCTGTATACATCAGCGGCCTGAGCTGTGGGAACCCCCACCTTCTCCTATCTCTCTCCTGCTCCTGGGCCGCTGTGGTGTTGAAGCAGGGGTCATGGCTCGCCTCCACCTCCATGACAACCCTGTCCTTGAATCCTTCCTCTCCTACTTCCATGTCCTTTTCCTGTGGCCCCTTACCTTCCTTCTTCTTTGGGCCCTTCTCCTCCTTGTCTACTTCTGTCTGCTCGGACAGCAGATCATCTACCTCTGCCTGCCAGTCCTGACCCACCAATGCAGACTCGTCTGCGAGTCTTGGGGAGGGCAGGGGTGACTCACCTGAGTCACTCCCAAAGCGGAGATCATCACTGTCTGGCTCTAAGGCCAATTCATATTCATGATCCTCCATTCTAGCCTGAGCCCTCCTGATTAGGGTTAATAGTCTGTCAGATGCAAATGCTAAAGCTGAAAAAAGTTGCAATCTGAGCAGATGCTGCACAGTGATACAATGGCAGGAAAAACTCCCTCTGCGTATTGTGCTGGAAAACAGTGGCTTTAGTTGCCTACAGTGACTGCTGTCAGCCTAATGTTTTTCGTGCATATGCTTGGGTGTGTAGTGCTTGGAGTGTTGGGGACAAGAATCCCTATACCAACCTTCTTGCTAACTAGTGCCACCACAACACCTTCTACAATCCCAATAAAAGAAGATGAACTGGTTTTTCAAAGCCCCCAAAGCACCACAGCAGATCTAAGCCTGGCAGACCTCCAAGATTTGTTCAAAAAGATTTTGTCTGCTGATGTGGCTCACTTTAAAACTACACCTGGATATGAAAATGAAGAAAAAGGAGAAACGATACTATCCGATACTGCGCCAGACGGGAATGTCCATCCAAGTCAAGCCAGCCCGGACATCCCAACCACTAGAAATAAAGTCTCACCTGTTCCGCTTCCGGCTGCCAAAACAGATGCTAACAACACCGGCCTGCTCACTCACCTGGTGATTTCTGGAGAACTATCCCTGATGATCAGCTGCACAGCCCTTGCCCTTTCCGCAGGTACTGTATCTCACCTACCCTGTACTGAAGTAGGCTAATTACCTTCAGAGTGCGGTGCAAATCAAAATAAAAATTTGCTCTGTAGCGGTTACCTTTGCTGGAAGCCCCAGTCTTGGAGTATTGCAAGCTTAGAGCCCAGGTTCTTATGCAAAAGAACCCAAGCCCCTAGAACTCAGTGGTCAGTGTACTCAGGTGAGGTGATTAGCAGGATGCCCTGCTGGATGTGCTAGTGTGGTGTAAGATCCCCGCAGGGAGTGTAGTCACCGGGGCTAGGCCGCACCGGGACGACAGGGAGGGAGAGCGTTTTCCCTCTGTGTCTATTTTTTCCTGTAGGCGGAGGGCCCTTATGTCGTAGTCTCCTCCTAACAGCTCTCAATGGCTGTGTTACCTTAGGAAAGATGAGCTGGCATCCATGGATGAGTGATGCCAGAAGAAGCTAGACTCTTGCCTGTGCTGGAGCTGCTTATGTTGACCGTTTGCTTTTGCTTTTAGTGCATCCCTGTATGTTGACGTCACAGAGTGCTCTGATGGCAATATAGCTTAAGGCTGTGGGGGGGGAAAAATATAGGCGATGACGATGACGATGGCGATGACGTAGATGCAACGATGCTGCAGTGCAGGTGCCCCTTATTTGCGTTGGGTATACCTGCTAGATGGCTGGGTGAAGAGAAATAGATTTTACCACACTTACCACCCCCCAGTTCTACTTACAATCCGCTCATTACAAATTTCCTTGCTTTTCACCTAGGCTCGGTTGTGCTGGCCGTAGTCACCTGGTGTCGTTCTGCCAGTCCTCCAGTCACTCAAAAACTACGACCTTGCAGTGAGAGAACAGACCGAGCTGCCGCAGCTGCTTCAGCGCTTTCAACCTCCGAGGTAGGTCTTTACTTCTGTACCTGTAATTGGGGGCCTATAAGACTGACTACTTTTCAGGCCACCCCCCTCTGGAGTGACCGGCCCCACCGTTCCTCGGCTGAATCTATGATCCCAGATGACCCAGCAATGCCTCTAATTACAAGAGCTGAAGTTCATGGTCATGACACCTGTCCTACTGGCACCTTTTCTACCTTCTTGGGCCAGGACACGTCTACTGCTTAAATGCTTGAGAAGAGAAAAAATAATAACTAGAATTAGTTAAAATGTCATTTAAGATATCAGATGTAAAAACCAGGTGTTTTAAACTGTTGTAATTTGATCTGCCAGTCTGCGCTGTTTGTCTGTTGCTTTGTTAAATTGAAACCTGAAGGGAAAAACCCGCGAGATAAATTTGTCAAAAACCCGCAAATTTCAGAGATGAAAAATCTGCAAGTGTCAGTTCAGGAAAGGGATCCTAGGCCCCACTCCACTACACACCAGCAGCCAGGTAACAGCTAATTTTTTTCTACTTAACAGCTGATAGTTGTGGTCATACTTACTGAAACCTTGCGTGGCAACTTACCAGTGAGTTTTGCACCTGTACACAGATAATAGTTTGGCTAGGCAGGGTTATTATTGATAACGTTATCTTGCTACACATTATCGTTATTCATTATCATTATCGCTACATGTTATTCGTTACAACTACTAGATTATATAACTACTCTAACTACATTTTGGTCAGGGAGAGGCTCTGTGGAGAGAAATCTATACTGTTGAAGTTTGGATACCCTTCTAGGTTATTTGCTCTGTGGAGTGGAGAATTATTTTCAGCTGATATTTTTAAATTTTTAACCCTATTTGAAACAGTAATATTTGTCACAGGATGCCCACAACTGTGCTGCCGCTGCCCTCTTTCCGGGACCTTCCGGCCACAGCGGCCAACCTGACGGCCACACCCGGCCTGCCGGCCCACGTGGTGGCCGCCACTACGCCGTCTCCTGGCCTCCTTCCGACCCTGGCCACCACTACTACTCCACCTCCAGTGGTCAACCCGGTCAGCTGTAATACCAGCTTAGCTGAGGTTAGCAAGATTTTTGTAGGCCAACAAAAGGGTGAAAGGGGAGAAGAGGGGCATTGTGTGTGGGCAACAATACCTTCTTGAGTATTACTGACTATGCTAAATATTTCAAATGTGATGGCAGGATCTGCAGAAGACTGTGGAGGGCCTGCGGGCCCAGCTCAGGCAGGAGGCGGACAACCTGGCCTCCTGCATCACCATCACCTGGAACTGGGAGCTGGCTTTGATCCTGGCCGTCCTGGTTCTACTACTAGACCGGCTTCTTCGGCCCTTGTGGACCAGATATACGGGCCGTCCGTACTTCCTGGACACATAAGTCTTCCCTTCCTACCTTGACCTTACAACTGGACAGGAAGTAGTGCAATAACCCCAAACTAATGGTGATCCTTGTTGGTAGCTGGATGGACGGCCTGATCTCCCCCCTCTGCGACCGGCTGGAGGCGGGTGGCACCCGGCTGGGCCGCGCTGCGGCCACCATCTGGAGAGGCGGCCAGCCCTCAGCTACTGAGCCGGCCGACCCGGCCGCCAGTCCGGTAAGTTGAAAATCTAATCACTACTGAGGCAATGGATACACTTAAGCGAGTGGTAAGTTCCTAATTTTACAGGTGAGTATATACAGTTACAGTTACAACTACAGCTATGTACAACTATTAACAGGTCTTACATAAGTACACAGACCTAGCCCTGGGTTTCCCCTATAAGCTCTTCCATGAACCTATCCACCAGCTCCTGTTCCCTGACCTTCCTGCATCTGGCAGCCTGGATGGCTGCTTCAGCCTCGGCCCAGAGATGGGGGAAACTAGACTCGTCCAGGCTGGTATCCAACACTAGGACTGGGCTGGGTAGCTGGGAAGCGTTAGTGGTGAACAGCTGTTCATGGTAGTCATGCACCTTCTGCAGGTAGGCGAGGCTTACTCCTTGTTCGGCTACCCTGTTCCTGTTCCTCATCCTCTCGAAAACTACCTCTGGAGGAGCCCTCAGGTAGATGAACAGGTCTGGGGTAGTCTGCACTCCACTGCCTACTCCTGACAGGTAGCCATACCATGTTTTTAGCACTTCGGCCTCCATTTCTGACAGGCAGCCAGCTTCCTGCTGTAGAGCTGCAAAAATCTTATGACCTGACAGCATACTCCTTTCCTGAATCCTCACCTTTCGCTGACATTGTGTATCCCTTAGACTCAGAGCTCTGGTTAGATCAGCATAAATCTGGAAGGTAAACTCCCACCTGTTTGGATTCCTGTACTTCAATTCTAGTAGATTCTCCTGACCAACACTCTCCCACATCCTAACTGGCTCTCCTAGTGTGATGTACTCCTCATTTTCCTGAAATTTCGTCAGGAAAGTGCTTTTGCCAGCCCCTAGATTGCCCTCAATTGTTACCAGTAGCGATACCTGAGTGCCTTGGTTGGGTGCTGCTTCAGAGTCCATATTTCTTTTAATCCTACACAATAGACTTACAATATGCCAACCCCTTCCCCGGACCACAGTGTGAATACAAAAATACATTAATCTTGATTATAGGAGAGTCCTACGGTGGACCGGCCCACGGCGGTGGTGGCCCCCCAGCCGGCCTCACCCTCCACGCCTGCCCCGCCCACTGAGGAGGAGGAGCCAAGGGGAGGTGGCTGTTGGCCCTTCCGCCAGTAGGTGAGGAAGGGGTTTTTAGAAAGGTTATACCTACATTGACAATTGGGAAATATTATGGCATTCACTCTACTGTACAGAATTACAGGCATTCTCACATTCATACCCTGAGGCCAAAATTATTCTTTCCTAAGTAGACTCATATTTTGTTTATAAATGCGGCGCTTATCAACCTTCTCACGCCCAGAACTTTTAACCCTTGTGGACCTGCAAGATTTGATGAAACCATACATTATAAATGGTAAAGTAACCAGTTCCCACAAGATTAGTGTGAGGTCAGTGACCTCCTCAGAGTCTAACTCAGCCTTCCACTCGTCCCAGTTTAACCTTTCCCTTAGACGAGTGAGCTGTGACTCTGTGACTGCACTTTTAACTACTGCATTTGTAGTGGCCAGGACCTCAGGGTATATGCCTATGTCAATTCTATTCTTAGTGAGGGAAATCTTGCCTGTACTGTAGAGTAAGAGGGGTAGGTCATCCGAGATGACCTGCCCACCGGCTTGCACAGTCTCCACCCCTTGCTGGACTAAAACCCCTCCTTTAGCGAGTATTGCATGAGTGGGAGGGTTAAGTACCTCTGTGAAATTGCATGATTCGATAATCTGGTCAATATGATTTTCTTCTAAACCATGCCGACAAGGGGGGGGAATAACATAGACTTCGCAAGCCGGGTGTGCCAATGGGAGCTCCTCACACTCGAGGCGCATGATACCTTTGGACTGTGTATTGAGAACATACCGTCCCTCCAGTTCCATATGGTCATACACAACCTTTTCCATAAGGTATACAGAGGTGAATTCTACCGGTTGCGTAATTTGAACCATACATGAAAAACCTTCTTTATGCCCATTGCAGTTAAGTATATGGAAAATTTCCCCTTCCAGGCTGGATCCCTCATTTTTGCACGTTTTATTTTCCCCGAGTAAGTAACTAGGGACTATCCCGTCATTTAGCAACTCCAACGTTTCAACTAGCTGTCGGGCAGTGTGGAATAGTTCAGTCCCTCCCTCATTGAAGGTCTGAATCCAAGAAAGCAATGTTTCTTGGGCTTCAGTATTTGATTTAACAAAAGAAACTTCCCAGTTTACATTTATGTAAGAGAAACGGTAGTCCAGATTGACGCGGAACCTCGACATTTCGTCGAGATTCCACGTCAGCAAAGTCTGCACACAAGTGGCAGCCAGGTGGGGTTTGTTTTCATTTTTGTACTTCATTATGTAATTTCCCAGAGTTTCTGCTTTAGACAACCCATAAAACCCTAAACTGGTATAACTTAAGAACTCACCTTTGAGTTCTGAGTCGCTGAAAAACCCCAAGTTTTCGAACTTCCTAAACCTTTCGTTTAAATCTGTGACAACCTGATTCCAGGCTGCCACAGAGAAATTAAATTCCACCTGGTATTCTACCGTTTCTGTTACTAACTTATTGGCTATATAGGATTGTTCCCCTTGCACTAGGAAATGAAATGGGGGCTCTGTAGAAGTGGCCTCCTTCAAATTTTTATCACCACTGACCCATGGAACTGCAGGGACAAAATACCACATAAAAATGATTGGATTCATTATGATATTTTACCTTGATTGGTTGAGGTAGATAACAACTTGTACCTGATAATGGATGACACTTCTTAACTTTAGATTGTGACACACAGTATATCCTCCTGGCTGAGATCATTACAAGCTATGATTTAATAGTAGATATGCAACGATATGCAGATGCAACAATACATGTGAGTGGGGAGCATTTGGGCCCAATGCTGATCAGTCTCCTCTAGGGTCCCGTTTGCTTTATATCTTGATGATGTCTGCCTACCCTGAAATGAAAGGTTAGGATTGGGCCCAGCTGCTCCCCTATTCAGGGTACACATTGATTTATATCTTGAAACGTGTATGTGCTTAAGTGTGCTTTGAATTAAACATGGCCTAATTTGTGTGCAGGATTAGCTGACGACCATGCGCCTGCTCCTCCTACTCCTTAGTTCCTCCATGTCTGCTCACCGCACCTCGCACCTCACATCTCTGGTCCTGAATAGCTTTCTCACTGCACTAGCACCCACCCTCCCACTGCCAGGGATTTACGAGGGCCCTGGGGGTGGGGGAGTGGTAAAATATAGCACCTTTGTACACTCCTGCATGCACCTTCCAGTCCTGCACCCTTCTGGAAGCCTTCCCCACACCTTTTTCCTTCCTTTACTCATCAGCACATATCCCCTCATCTACCTTACTGGAGAAGACAAGAAAACAATCAAAACAACAGCATCACAAGGAGCCAAAGAAAAATCCCCACTGGAAAAGGAAGGAGAAGAATGGTACTTCCCAGGGCTGTATGGTACCTGAATAAATACTCGATTACTCATAGTCGCTCTTTTATTCCTTGTTGTTTGCTCATAGTCGCTATTTACTTATGTGCCGTTTTAAAACCTGTTTACTTCTAAAGGTGTGAAAATGAAAAACTCCCAAGAGGATCAATTTGAAGGTTGTGGGTGCAGAAAAGAAGGGAAAGCGCCACTGGATTTATGGGCCAGTGTTTGTATGGAAAGCTGCCACACTGGCATGTCACATACTACATACTGAACATATGAATTATCACAGAAAACGAGTTTGGTAATGGTGTGGCAAATTTTTACACAACCTGTTACATGATTACATGATACGAAACCTGTTACTACGCGATACTGTTACAACGTTACAACTTAATACTGAAATACTGAAGCGTTACAAAACCTTGGTTGTCAACAAATACTTACTACAGTATGACCTGTTGTTGCAGAGTGAGTGAAACAAATTGACATGACCTTATATGTTAACCTATTGGTGTCAATGTGCTTGACTGGTAACTAGACTCATCAGGTTTATTTATTTTACTTATCAGTTATCTTGTTATTTTCCCAAAGATTTTCTTATTTTATTATTTCTCCCTTCTATAAACTCCACAGAGCTAGTCCTAGATTTTAACACCATGCTCCCACAAAGGGAGCCACAGTGTGAGCATTGGCCCACAGAGCAGAGGGCACCAGGAAGGGGCGCATCGCAAACGACAGCTCCGCTAGGCTGTTGCGGATTCTGCGCTCCATTTCCGTAGTGTGTCCTCCGTTCTCCAGATACAGCACAATGCCAGTGCTGTACCTAGGCGTGAGGGCCGCCGTGGGGGTCACAATGTGAGCCTGCACAAAGGGGATGTACACCGCCACACCCAGCGCTCGCCCCACAGTCCTCAGCTTCTTGGCCAGCTTGTAGTACTGGTTCCTGCACAGCTGATAGTCTGTGGGCGTCGGCTGGTACGGTGCCGGGGGGTAGACGACAATAATCGGCTGCAAGCGGCCTCGCTGGATGAGACCCACCGTGCGGATGAAGTTGATGAGGTTCCCCACTTCCTGCCCGTCCGAGCCTTTGTCCTCGGCGTATTCGATGAGTATAGGGAACTCGGTATGAGAACCCAGCTGCTCCATCCGCTGCTGCAGGCCCTGGAAGAGCCTGGTCTGCCGCAGCTGGGCCTCCGTGGGGAATTCCTCAGTAAGGCCGTCGAGGCTGGCCTCTTCTTCCGACGTGAAGGACAGCGTGGCCCAGTTCTCGTTGAGATAGCTTGGGGGCGTGATCCAATTCCGCGTGCCAATTAGGACCCCCGCAAATTTCTTGCGGGGCTCCGTCGCCTGGCTTCCTGTGGTGGCGGGTCTGGCCTCCAAGGGATTTGTCCTGCGGCATGTGGGGCACGGCGGGGTCACTCCGCCCACATACTGTGCTTCCAGGATCGCTAGGTGCGGTACCAAGCGTTTGGCGGTGTCTAGTGCATGCGCCGTGATGTTATCGACCTGGATCCGAACTGCGGTGTGATACCCAGTCCTGCAATCCAGCAACTCCTCCTGACTTAGGGCTTCCCCTCTCATCAGTTTTCCTATCATATCCTTTACCGGAGACACGTCAGGATAGGGGGCGCGCCCCACCGCTCTGATGTCCCAGAGCTTGCCAGTATGGCCTGCCCGCAAGTCTCCTAGCTCTGCCAGGGCCTGGGTGATCGAATTCCTGGTGAGTTGCTCACACAAATTCTGCCTCACCTCAACTGTAGGCGGGAGGGGCGGTTCCGAACGAGCCGGCCCTTGTCCGCTACCTGATGGACCGGCACGTCCCTGGGGACCGGTGGACGGTCCCGGAAGAGGTTCCTTGGCCAGAGTGGCCTGAACGAAGAGCCCGGGCACTGGAATCGGGGCCTTGGAATCAGTGTTCAACTTGTATCTTTCATACGTCATGACCGTAGCTTGCTCTCCGGCCGGGTGTCTTGCCCGGACGTACATTGGACCTGCGCCAGTTCCCAACTTGATGACTGCCGGGGCGAGTTCCAACTCTCCCGGACTCAGGAACAGATGCTGCGGAGGATGCAATTTGACCGGGGCCGGGAGAGGATGGTCTGAGAGGACAGCTTGGATCTTGAACACCTGCTCTGTTCCCTCATCATCTGCGAGGACAGCCTCGGGATTCAGAGAGCAGACAGACTGGATGTTGCAGATTGGCGCTTCCTCTTCAGTTTGGATGGCCTCTGGCTTGATCTCCAGCTCAGAGGTCACGTTCTCTCCTGCCGGCTCAACATCAACAACTTCAACGTCAATCTCCTCATCTTCCGCTACCGTTCTGGCCTCCGCCTGAGCCTTCTCCAGCTCTGCTTCGGCCTCCTTTTCAAGATATAGGGTGGAGAATCCACTGTATTTGGAGACGCTGGGCTCGCCAACCTCGACCTGAGGGGGAGCTGGGGGAGTCATACCTGCGCTACCTGTAACCTGATCCGGCGGAGGCTGGACTGCTGCCTGGGACGTGGCCTCGACCGCCATCCTCTCCAGCGGCTCCTCCAGTTCATCAATATGTGGTCTCCACAATCTTTTGGTGCCACCTTTCTTCTCCGGACTCTTGGGTAGAAGGAGCTCCTTGGCTTTGTCGGTCAATCGCAGCCTCTCGAGTAACACACGCGGCTGCTTTGCGCCGGCAGCCCTGGCCTGCTCCTCCATGGTTCCCTGGCTATCCATTTGCCTAGGAGAGAATGGTCCTGTAAAACTCCCTGTAATTACCTTCCGGCAGACTATGTGCTTATTATAATGTATTCATACTCTTCTCCCATCCCAACTCCACAGAGAAAGAGTAACCTAGACGGGGGAAAAGAGGGGGGGGGGGGGGGCGCAAATTCCCCCGCGCGCC
>Ga0082207_1001667_pt1 | contig 10304 bp, 10 predicted proteins | sample LakMenEpi10Aug09_FD_71540 | JGI IMG/M metagenome (GOLD analysis project Ga0082207, IMG submission 71540) | reverse complement strand
GGCTACATCTATCTTGATCAAGAGGGAAAAGATGTGGAAGTGGCCCCTTTTGATCTTGCTAATCTTTGGCTATTAAAACTTCAATCTTTAACTAGAGATAATCGTGTTGTTGCCATTACCTATGGCGCCCCTTCTCAAGCATTTCTGGAACGACTAGCCCCAGGCGAGCTCTCTAGATATAACTCTCTTTCAAAACTTCGCCTTGAAGCGCTTCTCAATAGAGAGGTAATTACCCCTGGAAAATCAAGCGTTGAAGGTGAACCTGCGCTAATTGCAAAGAATGCCTATACAGCCTTGCGAAAATCAGTCAAAATTACTAATTCAGTAATTACAAGTAAAGATGTCGAAGATCTACGCCTTGGCCTTGCAAAGACTTTAAATCCAGAGCTATCTAAAGAAAGCGCCTTTTTAATATCTAAAAGCTATAGCGCAGCTATAAAAGAGGTAAGCAATAAAGTTCGCATCTCACCTGGTAACTACACCATAACTACTAAGAATTATGATCTTCCCCTAACTATTATCAATGACTTCACGCAATCTGTAAGCCTTGACTTAATTATTACCACCACTAATTCCCGAGTATTAGTTGATGATGTTCCAAGAATTACTATCGATGGCCAGTCCCAAATTCAAATAGAGGTTCCTATAGAGGTAATTGCATCTGGTGATACCTCACTTCGCCTCCAGCTCTACACACCTAAGAAAGACTTAATTGGCCTTGAGCAGAGAATCCCACTTCGACTCGCGGTTATTTCCCCCGTTACCACTTGGTTGACCACTGGGATGGCGATAATTCTTTTACTCGCCGCAATTGTGCAGAGCGTTAGAAGAGTTAAGAGCAGGAGAGGCAAATGAGTGAAGATGCCAATCTAATTAGATCTTCTTCCTTTATGGGCCTTGGAACAATAATTTCAAGAGCTACTGGGTTAATTAGAAATCTTCTCCTTGTTGCAGCACTTGGAACTGGGTTATTAGGTGATGCTTTTAATGTTGCAAATACCACTCCCAATATTATTTACAACCTTCTTATAGGGGGAGCGCTATCTGCTGTATTTGTTCCCTTAATTGTTCAATCCTTTAGGCAGGAAGATGGTGGAAGCGCATATATCAGCCGCCTACTTTCATTAATTGCATCAGCGCTACTCTTTATAACAATTGCAGCGATGCTGCTAGCTCCATTGTTAATTTCACTCTATGCCCCAACTTTCTCAGGGCGCTCCAGAGATGTAACCCTTGCTTTTGCTCTCTACTGTCTGCCGCAGATTCTCTTCTACGGCCTATATGGAATTTTGGGCCAGATTGCCAATGCCAAAGAAAAATTTGGACCAATGATGTGGGCCCCAATAGCTAATAATCTCCTCGTTATTGCCCTCTTCTCCTACTTCATCTCAGTAACAGATGAGATCTCACTAGAAACAATAAGTGATTCACAGATTGCTCTACTCGGCCTGGGAAGCACAGTAGGAATTGCGCTACAAGCGCTAATTCTTATTCCGACTCTAAAGAAATCTGGGTTAAAACTCTCTTTCCGCAGGGATTGGCGGGGGGTTGGCCTTGATAAGGCAATGAGGCTTGCTAGTTGGGCTTTTATATTTGTTCTTATCTCACAAATTGGTTTTCTTATAACAGTAAATCTTGCAACTAGAGCTGCTGTTTTAGCGCAAGAGCAAGGTACTGATTATGGAGTTGGTTATACCCCATATGCCAATGCTTACTTAGTTATGTTGCTACCGCATTCAATAGTCACTATCTCAATTGTCACGGCTCTACTTCCTGGTTTATCAAAGTTAGCATTTGATAAGAAGTTATCTGAAGTTAGAGATCAGTTGAGTAAGGCGCTTCGATTAACTGCCATATTAACTATCCCAGCATCGCTTTTCTTCTTCTTCTTTGCAGTGGAAATTGCTAGCGCAATATTCTTTGGTATTTCAGAGCAATCTGCAGAATATATTGGAAGAGTTCTTGCTGCTATGTCTCTTGGTTTAATCCCGCTTTCAATAAATTTAGTGTTAATTAGAGGGCTAAATGCCTTTGAAAATACTAAATATCAGGTTATTTCTAATTTAGTTATTAACTTAGTTGCTTTAACAATTAGCACTTGGGCTTTCTTAAATCTAGATGTTGTGGATATAACAGTGGGGCTTGGAGTAGCCCTTGCAATTAGTTATTGGGTGGGAATCGTTTGCACCTACTATTTACTACGTAGATATTCAGGGCCACTTAACATCACCTCTTTATTGCTATTTCACAGCAAGATTGCTCTCATTGCGCTCATATCTTGCTTAGCCATCTCAAGCTTGCTATCAAGGCTTGATTTGGAGGGGAATCTTTTCTCATTACTCATTGTTCTCTTAAGCACATTTGCCCTCTATCTTGCGATAGGGCGAGTGTTAAAGGTTTCAGAGATTAGCCAAGTATTAAAAGTTCTATTACGAAGGTAGGGTGCTCTAGTGAGCGTTGATTACGAGAAAGTCCATGAGTTAGTAATTGTTGGATCTGGCCCCGCTGGTTATACCGCCGGGGTTTATGCCGCTCGAGCTCAATTAGACCCAGTTCTCTATGAAGGTTCAGTAACTGCTGGTGGAGCTTTGATGAATACCACTGAGGTAGAAAACTTCCCAGGATTTAAAGATGGAATTATGGGGCCTGATCTTATGGATCAGATGAGAAAACAAGCCTCTCGCTTTGGAGCTCAATTAGTAACCGATGACATCACAGAGATGAAATTAGATTCAGATGTAAAAGTATTAACAGATGGCTCTGGAAATACGATTAAAGCTCGCGCTGTGATTCTTGCTATGGGTTCTGCATATAAGGAAATTGGTTTAAAGAATGAGAAGCGCTTATCAGGGCGAGGTGTTTCTTGGTGTGCTACTTGCGATGGATTCTTTTTTAAGGAACAAGTTATTGCTGTTGTTGGTGGGGGAGATTCAGCAATGGAGGAAGCTAATTTCTTAACTAAGTTTGCTAAGAAAGTAGTTTTAATCCACCGTAGAGATCAGCTTCGCGCATCAAAAATTATGATTGAGCGCGCTAAGGCAAATCCAAAAATTGAATTCCTGCTTAATACCGAGGTAATAGATGTATTAGGTGAAGATAAAGTTACCGGCCTTAAGCTTAAGAACACTGTTACTGGCCAGGAAAGCGATGGCGACTTTACTGGTTTATTTGTTGCTATCGGACATCTTCCAAGAAGCGAATTAGTTGTTGGTCAAGTAAAGACAAATGCTGAAGGTTATGTCTTAGTTGAATCTGGCTCCACTAAAACCAACCTATCTGGGGTCTTTGCCTCAGGTGATCTAGTTGATTTCACTTATCGCCAAGCAATCACTGCAGCTGGATCTGGCTGTCAGGCCGCTTTAGATGCTGAGCGATTCCTAGCGGGACACTAGAAGAGAAAAAGAAATTCCTTTAATAAAGAGATAAAGTTCTCAAATCAATATCAAATAGAGAGAGGCAATAAGAAGATGGCAACCGAGAAAGTAACTGCAGAAAACTTTGATGCGATGGTGCTGAAGAGTTCAACCCCAGTATTAGTTGATTTCTGGGCTGAGTGGTGTGGTCCATGCCGAGCAGTAGGCCCAATTTTGGAAGAAATTTCCAATGAATATGGCAGCAAAATTAAGATTGTTAAGCTCAACACCGATGAAGAAGGCTCTATTGCTATGAAATATGGCATCAACTCAATCCCAACAATGAATGTATTTGTTGGTGGCCAGGTTGTTAAGAGCATTGTTGGCGCTCGCCCTAAGCCAATGATTCTTAAAGAGCTCTCTGAGTACATCAAGTAAAAAGCGATGATTAAGCCCGGCGATCACGGGGATGTTGTAACTGATGTTACAAACACCCTCCATCGCCTTGGCTTCATTGCAAAGGCAAGTGAGACCTTCTCTGATGAGGTAGGCCAGGCTGTTCGCGCTTTTCAACAAGAGCGCGGCTTATCTGTTACAGGTCTTATTGATGAAACTACTCAAGTTGCTATAAATGAAGCGCGTTGGAAGCTTGGTGATCGCTCACTTAAAGTAGGTGAACCAACTATGCGCGGTGATGATGTTGCATCTCTTCAGAGCCGTTTGATTGAGATGGGATTTAATCCAGGAAGAGTCGATGGAATATATGGAAGTCGGAGCGAAGCTGCAGTTAAAGAGTTTCAAAAATCAGTTGGCGCAAAAGTTGATGGAATCTGCGGGCCTGCAACAGTAATTGCGCTGATGCGTTTACTTCGCACAGTTACTGGAGGAGCCCCAGCTCTACTTCGTGATCAAGCAAGTAGGGAAAAGCGTGGCCCAGCACTTGCCGATAAAGTAATTGTTTTAGACCCTAGCTCAAGGGCAGATATCGCAGAGTTCACTTTTGATCTAGCTCAAAAGATCGAAGGAAGGCTTATCGCACTCGGCGTCTCTGTATTTCTAACTAGAGGTTTAACTACCGCGCCAAGTGAAGATGAGCGAATAGCTTTTACAAACAATACTTCAGCTGATCTATTAATCTCACTTAGCGTTGATCGCCACAGTAGTGGAGCTGCCAATGGGCTTGCTACTTATTTCTATGGAAGTGAGACCCATGGAATTCACTCAATTGTTGGTGAGAAGTTTGCAACTATTGTGCAGCGAGAGTTAATTGCAAGAACCGACCTATCAAATAATAGAACGCATGCTAAAACCTGGAACCTACTGCGTTTAACAAAGGCCCCAGCGGTGATGTTAGATATTGGCTATATTTCAAATCCAAAAGATTCAAGCAGATTAGCAGACCCAAATTTTCGTGATGTAATAGCTGAAGGTTTAGTGGTTGCTATCCAAAGAATGTATTTATCTGCAGAGCAAGATGCAAAGACTGGAACCTTGCGCCTAGAGGATCTGCGCAGAGCTGGAATAAGAAAGTAAATCTGCGCCAAGTCAGCGAGTAGTTATGGCAGACTTCGCCAATGAATTCATCCTCATCTGATGGTCTAGAGCGTTATCAGACGCACGAACCAGAGAACTTGCAAGAGCGTTATGCCCATCGGGCCGCTCATATGAAACCAAGTGAAATCAGATCCTTATTTGCAGTTGCATCCAGACCTGAAATTGTTTCACTTGCCGGAGGAATGCCCAATTTATCTGCAATTCCGATGGATATGATGGCTGGAATTGTTGAAAAGCTAATTAGAGAAGATGGCCAAGAAGCGCTCCAATATGGAAGTGGACAAGGACACCCACATCTTCGTGAACAGATCTGTGATGTGATGGCCCTTGAAGGCATTAAAGCCAACCCTGATGATGTCTTAGTTACTACTGGCTCCCAGCAAGCTTTGGATTTAATTTCCAGGATCTTTATAGATCCAGGCGATGTGGTTTTAGTTGAAGCGCCTTCATATGTTGGAGCCCTTGGAACCTTTGCTCAATATGAAGCAAGTGTGGTTCATATTGAGATGGACCAAAATGGACTTATCCCCGAAGCACTACGTCAAGCAATTAAGACTTTGAGATATCAAGGGCGAAGAATTAAGTTCCTATATCTAATTCCAAATTATCAAAACCCAGCTGGAGTATTACTACCTGCGGATAGAAGAAGTGAGATCCTTGATATCTGTCGCTCTGAGAAGATTTTTATCGTTGAAGATAATCCCTATGGCCTCCTTGGCTTTGATCGCCCATCACCAAATGCGATGAGGGCTGAAGACTCAGAAAATGTCATCTATCTCGGTTCTTTCTCCAAAACGATAGTTCCGGGATTTCGAATCGGCTGGGCTTTAGTTCCCCAATCTTTGAAGGAGAAGCTAGTTATCGCATCGGAATCATCGATTCTCTGCCCATCAAACTTCTCTCAAATGGCTATCGCTAGCTATCTAGCTAATCAACCTTGGCGCGAACAAATTGCCTCTTTCTGCGCTCTCTATAAAGTTAGGCGAGATGCCATGCTCTCCGCTCTCGATGCCTATTTTCCAAAGGCAGCAACATGGACAAAGCCTGCCGGTGGTTTTTATGTCTGGGTCACTCTTCCACCTGAGATAGATACCAAAGCTATGGTTCCAAGGGCAATTGCCGCCAAAGTTGCCTACGTTCCAGGAACAGCATTTTTTGCTGATGGTTTTGGATCTTGGTCGCTACGTCTTTCTTATTGCTATCCAACTCCTGAGAGAATTACCCAAGGAGTTATGGCTTTAAGTAAAGTGGTTGAACAAGAGATGTTAAACCGCGGAATTACTAACTAATAACTCCCACAATTCTCTGTAGGTCTTGACCATCTGCATATTCAATAACAATCTTTCCACCAGTATTACCACCAGCAATTGTGACCCTAGTATCTAGCGCGCCTTCTAAGGCTTCAACAAGTTCAGCATACTTTCCATCACTTGTCTTTGTTTTACTCTTCTTTGATTTCTTCTGCTCAGGGCTGCTTAGAGCAATTAGCTCTTCAATAGCTCTAACACTTAAGCCCTCACTGACTATTTTGTTTGCAAGTCGCTCCATCTCATCTGCTGAGTTAAGACCAAGAAGCGCCCTGGCATGACCTGCGCTTATAGTTCCTGCTGCTAATCTCTTTTGAACCGATGGTGGCAGGTTTAATAGCCTTAAGGTATTGGTAATTACTGGGCGAGATTTTCCAAGTCGCTCTGCTAGTTCATCATGGGTAAAACCAAAGTCACTTAACATCTGGTTATATGCCGCAGCCTCTTCTAGTGAGTTTAAGTTACTGCGATGAATATTCTCAACTAACGCCTCACGTAATAACTCGTTATCGCTAGTTTGTCGGACGATTACGGGAATATTTACTAAACCTGCAAGTTTGGCAGCCCTATAGCGCCGCTCTCCCATGATTAATTCATATTGATTATCGCTAATTTTTCGCACAACAGGTGGTTGCAGGATTCCTATCTCTTTAATAGATGCTGCAAGTTCCTCAAGTGATGAGTTATCAAAGACAGTTCTTGGCTGTCTTGGGTTTGGCTTGATCCAAGTTAATGGAATCTCATTTCGCTCACCAACTGTTTCATTACTTCCAACGCGATTAATTGGAGTTGGAATAAGTGAATCAAGATTTCTTCCAAGGCCACCTCTCTTACTACTCATTAACCCACGCCTTTCTCGCTATTTGAATTAGATGAAGGAGCGCCGCGTCTTGCAATCTCTCTTGCAACAAGTCCATATGCTTCAGCGCCATTTGATGCTGGGTCATAGGTCATTACTGTTTGGCCATAAGAGGGAGCCTCTGAGATACGGACTGCTCTTGGAATTGGAATATCGATCAATTCAGCGCTGTAATGTTTTCTCACCTCTGCTGCAACATCATTAGCTAGCCTTGTTCTGCCATCAAACATTGTAAGTAAGATAGTTGTTAGTTTTATATTTGGATTTAAATGTTCTTGAATTAATGAAACTGTGTGAAGTAATAGCGCTAAACCTTCTAGCGAGTAATACTCACATTGAATTGGAATTAATAACTCTTGCGCAGCAACTAAAGCATTAATTGTTAAGAGTCCTAAACTTGGTGGGCAATCAATAATTACATAATCAAATCTCTCACCTTTATTTGCTGCATCAAGTAAATAATTAGTTAAAGATTTTTTTAGCCTCATCTCTCTTGCAACCATTGGAACTAATTCCACTTCGGCATTTGCAAGAGATTGTGTTGCAGGAATTACTTCAAGGCTTGGATAGCCTGGAATTTTTAGCGCTGCAGATTGCATTGGTAGATCTTTAATAATTACTTCATACATCCCGCTTACTTCATCCCTTGAAATCCCAAAAGCGGTGCTCGCATTTCCTTGAGGATCTAGGTCGATTATTAGGGTTTTTAAGCCCCCCATAGCTAGGGCTGCTGCCACATTGACTGCGGAGGTGGTTTTGCCGACCCCGCCCTTCTGGTTGGCGACGGTAAAGATTCGAGTAGTTATCGGTTTAGCCATGGGCTCTCGGAAGCGCTTAGTTCCAATTACCTGCCTAGGGGCCGATGTTTCACGTGAATCACTCACACTGCCTAGTTAACCAGCCTTGACCGCTTCAATGATGCGCCCTGTCGGCAAGTCATTGAGATTTATCTCGTGTAGTTGGTGGGATTTGAACTTTTTGAGGTTAGTTGTAGCCATCTCTTGGGCTGCCGACTCCCCTTTGATGGCAAGAAGTGATCCTGCTGGGGCAATTAGGTGCCAAGTGCTCTCTATTAAACGAGGAAGTGGGGCAACTGCTCTTGCTAAAACGTAGTTATAGCTACCTTTTACCGATTCAGCCTTAGCTCTAATGACCTCAACGTTATCGAGCTTTAAAGCCTCAATTACTTCATATAGAAATTCAACTCGTCTTTGAAGGGGTTCAATTAGGCTGACTTTGAGCTCTGGGCGAGCTAGAGCAACCACGATTCCAGGTAGGCCAGCTCCAGAACCAATATCTGCCACCTTAGCCCCCCTCGTTGGAAGAAGAGTTACCACGGGAAGGCAGTTTTCAATATGGCGCTGCCAGATCCGCTCCCCTTCAGCTGGGCCAATTAGGCCTCGCTCAATAGCGGTGGTTGCTAGGAGTTTTTCAAAAGCTAGGGCTTCTTCGAACCTCTCTGGAAAGTATCGCTTTGCCCTAGTTTCACGTGAATCAATCAGGCTGGCATCACCACAACGCAGCGATCTGGGTCTTCGCCTTCAGATTCACTGCTTAAGCCGATCTTCTGGATGGTGTCATGGATGACTTTTCGCTCAAAGGCATTCATTGGGGCGAGCTTTATTGGCTTGCCCTTAGATTTGACCTCATCTGCTGTCTCTTCAGCGAGCTTTGCAAGGGCGCTCTTTTTATCAGCTCTAAACCCATCGATGTCTAGCATTAGTCGGGAGCGCTCACCTGTTGCAGTTTGAACAGCTAGGCGAGTGAGCTCTTGAATAGCATCTAATACCTCTCCATCTCCGCCTACTAGATGGGCAAGGTCGCCGCCTTCAATAACTAGCGCTGCTCGCTCATTTTCCACGCTGATTTCAATATCGCCATCGAGATCTGCGATATCAAGAAGTGCCTCGAGGTAATCGGCGGCAATGTCGCCCTCTTCTTCGAGCTTTGCCGCGCTCTTGGGAGCCTTTGCCGCTACCTTCTCTTCAACTACCTCATCTAGAACTGTATTTTCCTCTGTCATCTGACTCTCCTTGGTTAATTAATCCCTTTTAATGGGATTTAATGCTATTGGTGTTAAATGCCCGAATTAGGGCTTCTTCTTCTTTTTCTTCTTCTTGGGTTGGTTTCGCTGGCCTTTAATCTCTGTAGCGCCAGGGTTCTCCCCTTCGATTGTGTTTCCTTCTACACCGTCAGGGGGCAGGGTTTCGCCCTTCTTCTTCGCCTTTTTGCGCTCTAACTCTTCAAAGGCTGGAGAGCCCGGCGTCGGGTTACGTTTAATGACGTAGTACTGCTGTCCCCATGTCCAAAAGTTTGTTGTCGACCAGTAGATCAAAACTCCGACAGGAAAGTTCACACCTGAAACTGCGAAAATTACTGGGAATAAATACAACATGATTTTCTGCTGCTGCAACATCATATTGTTACTTGAATCCATCTTCGGCATACCTTTAACCATCAACTGTCGTTGGGTTGTGAAGGTCGTTGCAGACATAATGAAAATTAAAATAACGGTAACAATCTTTACATTTGTATCTGGAGAACCTAAGAAGCTCTGAGAAATCTTTGCGCCGAAGAAGGTTGCTTGTGCTGCGCTATCTAGGTATTCACCTTTTAGAATTCCGCGTGCGATTGGTGCCGGGACATCTTCGTCGGTTTTGGCGGCGATACCGTTTAGAACAGTAAAGAGGGCAAAGAAAATTGGGGCTTGCGCCAAAATCGGAAAACAAGATGCCAAAGGATTTGTTTTATGCACTTTGTAGAGCTTCATCATCTCTTCAGATTGTTTCTGGCGATCATCTTTGTACTTAGCTTGAATGGCTTTCATATGTGGTTGAAGCGCCGTCATTGCACGTTGGCTTTTAATCTGCTTGACAAAGAGTGGAATCAAAATGATTCGGATAAGAACTACAAGACCCATGATTGATAGAGTCCATGTAACACCTGAGTCGGTACCGAATATTGGTGAGAAGACATTATGGAATGCCACCATAACCCCAGATACGAAGTTATAGAGTGGATTTAAAATAAAGCCCATTAGTGAGCCCCTTCCCTTTGTAAACCTGTGATTAGGCCTGATTTAAGCTTCTTATCTCGCGCATCTGCGCTATCTATTTCAGCATCGACATAATCAACGCCGCCGTTTGACCACGGGTGGCAGCGAAGTAAACGTGATGCACTCATTAATAAACCTTTAAACCCGTAGCGAGAGATCGCTGTCGCTGCATAGTT
>Ga0082207_1001666_pt1 | contig 10311 bp, 7 predicted proteins | sample LakMenEpi10Aug09_FD_71540 | JGI IMG/M metagenome (GOLD analysis project Ga0082207, IMG submission 71540) | reverse complement strand
CTTAAACCACCGGCCAGCAGCGACAGCTCGTGCTCGTTCGGGTCGCGCCCCACGGCGAGGCGAAAACCGTACGCCAAGCGCGCGGCCGGGGTATCGCCCCCTTCGAGGATCATCCGTTCGCCCAGCCTGCGGGCCGCCTCGACGAAGGTGACCTCGTTCAACAGGGCGAGCGATTGGAGCGGGGTGTTCGTCTTGGACCGTTTGACGGTGCAGACCTCGCGATTGGGGGCATCGAACAACAGCATCGTCGGGGGTGCGGCGGTCCGTTTCCAGATCGTGTAGAGCGACCTGCGGTAGAGCCCTTCGCCCGCATCGTGTTTGTAGTTGCGGAGGTTGCCATAGCGCGAGGTTTCGTCCCACACCCCTTCGGGCATGTAAGGACGGACGCTGGGGCCACCGACCTTGGGGGCCAACAGGCCGCTGACGGCGAGCGCGCGGTCGCGGATCGTTTCACCGGGCAAGCGGAAGCGGGCGCCGCGGCTCAGCAACCGGTCCTCGGGATCACGGGCCAGGGCCAGCGGCGAGACGACGGCGGATTGGCGATAGGTGGCGCTGGTCACGATCAGCTTGATGATCGACTTCATGTCCCAATTCGCGGCATCGACCCCGGCGACTTGGGGCGAGTGCTGGGGCGACATGAATTCGACGGCCAACCAATCGAGCAGTTCGGGGTGGCTTGGGAATTCGGCTTGCGAACCGAAGTTCTCGGTCGTTTTCACTAACCCGATGCCGAAGAGTTGTTCCCACATCCGGTTGACCCACACACGTGCGGTCAGCGGGTTTCCGCGGTCGACGACCCACTTGGCGAAGCCCAAGCGATCGTTCGGTGCCCCTGCGGGGAGGGGCGGCAGGACGGCAGGCAAGCCGCGGTCGACCTTGTCGCCCGGCTTGTCGTATTCGCCGCGGATCAAGATGTGGGCCGGACGCGGGGCGACCTCCTTCATCACCATCGCCGTGGGCAAGCCCCTTTCGTAATCGGCGGCGCGTTTGCGGGCGGCGGCGAGCGACTTTCCGGCGTCGCTGACCGGGTTGTTGACCCGTTCGCGGAAGAACTTGGTCAGCGTTTCGGTCTGTGCCGCGGTCCTGGCGGCGGGGTCGAGGGCGACGATTTGGCGAACCTCGTCGGGGACCTGTTGCGAGGCCCCGTCGATCGACAGCAATTCGCCACCGCGACCGCTCGCGGAGATGCGGAAGCGGCCGATGTTGTGCCCGCCGATCGCCTCGTGGTGGAACCGCAGGGTCAACACCGACTCGAGATCCGATTGCAGCGGCTGATCGAGGACGAACATCGCCTGGCAGAGTTCGCGGCGTTCCGGCCCGTTGACCGCCCAACCCTTAGCGGGGTTGCCGCCGTTGAGGAAGCTGATGTCCCAACCGGGCTGGGAATAATTCGCCGCGATCCGCGAGAACTTGATCGGCGCGGGCGAAGGGGTGGCGGGGCCCTTCCAATCCCCTTCGACACGCGTCAGGACGAAGTTCCCGTTGGGATAGCGGCCGACGCTCTTGTTCGGCAATCGTTCGTCGGGGAAACATTCCAGCAATAGGCCGGTCACTTCGCCGGGAGCCAGTCGGATCGTCACCTCGTACGTGTCATGGGTCGGGTTGGTCCCTGTCGCGAGGTAAGAGCCATCGGGTTGGCGTTCAAGCGCGGCCCCGCCGAGCGACTTGACCGATTCGGGGTTGATCGGTGCCCAGTCCGGTTCGTCCTTGGCGAGTGATTCCTTGAAGCCGGGCTCCCAACGGGCCACGAGGGCAGGCAATTCTTTCGATGCGGCAGCGACCGTGGCTTCGGCTTCGGCGATCGCCGCCTTGAGCCGGGCGAGTTCGGCTTGCTGTTCGGGATTGGCCACCGAGAGGAGCGGCTTGGTATTGGCATCATTCTCCAGCACGCCACTTTCATCGACCGAGTTGAAATAGGCGAAGAGCTGATAGAACTCCTTCTGCGAGATCGGGTCGTATTTGTGGTCGTGGCAACGGCAGCACCCAATGGTTAAACCGAGCCAAGTGAGGCCGGTCGTTTCGACCCGATCGATCACCGTCTCGACAAACCATTCTTCGACGATCCGGCCGCCTTCGCCGTTGAGCCGATGGTTGCGATTGAAGCCGCTGGCCACGAGCTGATCGTGGGTGGGGTTGTCGAGCATGTCCCCGGCCAATTGTTCGATCGTGAAACGGTCGAAGGGGAGGTTGCGATTGTAGGCAGCGATCAGCCAATCGCGCCAGGCCCACATCTCGCGACTGCCATCGGCCTGGAAGCCGTTGCTGTCGGCGTAGCGAGCCAGGTCGAGCCAACGCAGCGCCATCTGTTCGCCGTAATGTTGTGAGCCGAGCAACCGATCGACCAGTCGTTCGTAGGCGTCGGCGGATTTGTCATCCAAAAACGCACGCAGCTCATCGGGCGTCGGTGGGAGCCCGGTCAGGTCGAGCGACAGGCGGCGGATCAGCGTCGCGCGATCGGCCTCGGGCATCGGGTCGAGGCCGGCCGATTCCAACCGAGCGAGGACGAAGCGGTCGATCGGGTTGCGCGGCCATGATGACAATTTCACCGCGGGGAGCTCGGAACGCTGGGGCGGGATGAAGGCCCAATGCGATTGGTACTCGGCATTTTGGTCGATCCAGCGGCGGAGCAGATCGATCTGCTGCGGGGTCAAACGTTTCCCCGTCTCCGGGGGCGGCATCCGGATCGAATCGTCGTCGCTCGTCACACGGCGCAGCAGCTCGCTGGCCACCGAGTCGCCGGGGACGATCGCTTTGGCACCCGATTCGGCCTGTGCGATGGCCGCCTCGCGTTGATCCAACCTTAAGCCCGCTTGCAGCTTACTGGTGTCGGGGCCGTGGCAGGTGAAGCAGGCATCCGACAGGATCGGGCGGATGTCGCGGTTGAACGAAACCGCTTCCGCGGCCGACGCCGTGCCGGCCAAGAGTGCACCGAAGAGCACGACCCAAACCTGACAGCGAATCGAACCGGAACGGCAGGTCGAAGATGGACGAGGCATGGCAATCGTGTCGGGAGGCGGCGGGATGGGGCAAGGGAAGGATGGGCAACGATTCCCCCCAAGGGCGTGATCTTCACCGCTGTCGATTATAACAGGGGACCGGCCGATCCATCGTCCCCGATCTCGACGGTTTTACAAAAGGGATCGCGACAAAAAGGCGTTTGCAAGGTTTTTTAACGCCTCGGGCATCATCCCCGAGGTAAGGTCGACCGAGGGTAGGGGTCGGCGAACGCGCCGAACGCCCCCAACCCACCATCGACTTCGACATCGGTCGCGGTAATGAACGAGGCATCGGCGCTCGACAGCCACAGGACGGCGGCGGCGACCTCTTCGGGGCGACCGATCCGACCCAAGGGGTGTCGGTTGGCGAGCTCTTCGCCGCCACCCTGTTGGGCGAGGGTCGCCCGGACCATCGGGGTATCGATCGCGCCGGGCGAAACAGAGACGACGCGAATCCCTTGGCGAGCGTATTCGACACCCCACTGGGCCGCCTGCATCCGGTTGGCCGCCTTGATCGGGCCATAGGCGGCGACCTGGCGGGCGGTCCGTCCCCCTTGGCCGCTCGACATGTTGACGATCACACCGCTCCCTTGACGCAGCATCACCGGGACGGCGTGTTTGGCCATCAGCGAATAGCCGGTCAGGTTGATCGCCGTCATCCGATCGATCAGGTCGGCGGGGAGTTCGTGCAGGGGGAGATAAGATTCCTTCGGTTGGATCGCCGCGTTGTTGACCAGCACGTCGAGGGCGCCGTAATTCTCGACGGTGAACGCGACCGCCTGTTGGCAATCGTTCTCGATCGAGGTGTCACCCAAAAAGGGAGCGATGCCCGACGTGAGGCTATCGGCCTCGGGCTGACGGATATCCATCGAGACGACCGACGCGCCGGAATCGACGAACGCGCGGCAAATCGCATGACCGATCCCGCTCGCGCCCCCCGTGACCAGGACGACACGGCCTCGATTGTCATGACGGACCAAACCTTGGGGGCGGTCGATACGACTCATTCGGCTCTCCTGGTTGCGTCGGCAGGGATGGGATTGTCGCCGCGGCCTTGGGAAGCGGGCTGGGCCTTGGACGCGGGGCGGACCCCGATCATGGCGACCTCCAACCGGAACGGGCCTGGTTTTTTATCACCCAGCAGCAACCCCACGCCATTGATCTCGGCAGGGACCAACGGTTGGTTGCGGACGACTTGCCCGAACGATGTCGCTTCGAAACGATCGAGCGGGAAGGGGACTTCGATCCACTCGCCCGGGACGGTTTTGAAGGTCGCGCGATAGGAAAAGGCCATCTGCCGGCGGGGGACGTAAAGGTTGAGGCTGTACTCGCGACCGTCACCGCGAACGCGGAGGACGAGCTCGTCCCCGGCGCGGAGGGCGAGCGGCGTGGGTGTCGACCGAACGGAAGCGAAGCCGCCGTTATTCTCCAGCGACAACGTCCCGAAAAATTCGAGGGTCGCATCGGGGGTGATACGGAGCCGGCCGTCCGAACGTCCCCCCATCACGCCGTCGTTCACGGCCTGCCATTTGGCAGCGGCGTCGGGAGCATCGAACGCGAACAGTGGCCGCAATCGACCCTCGGAGTCAGCCGCCGCGAGCGGCATCGCCGCGAGCGAAACGAGGACCGGCAAAAGTAATCGAGTGATCATGATGGTACCGAAGGGAGGTGTGGCGGCCCGGGCAAAGTGACAGGCCGGGCGAAAGGTCGCCGAGTCCGTGTGGGAAAATCAAAAGTTCAATCGCGTGCGAAGGTCGATTCGCGGGGGGGTTGGTAGCGGATCGCGAGGTGCGGGGTTTCGATCCGTTGTTGGCCGGTACCGAGGGAGCGGACACCCGCCTCGACCAGGCCGGTCGTCAACAGCGTCCGTTCGATCGGATAGGGGGAGACGCCGGTGACGAAGGTCTCTTCGGCCTTGGACATCAGCGCCGCCGAATAGGCGACGTTCGGGTTGGGCGGGAGGTGAAAGAGCGTCGACAAGGGTTTGTCCTCACCTTTGATCCTCGCGGCGAAGGTGAAATCTCCGACGAGGCCGTTCATCAACAGCATCGTCGCCTTGACCCCATCGGCATATTCGAATCGATATGCGACCGGGTCCTTGACCCACTGGCGAATCTGGTCGTGGTTGGGGTACCGATGGCTGAACGATTCGGGTTGGGTCAGGGTGTGGCTGCGCGACAGGCAGGCCTCCATCAATCGCGAGTCCCATCCCCCGCGAGCCCAATCACCCGCGGCCATCGCGGCCCAGACGCTGTCGCCACGCAGGGCTTGCATCGCCACGACGCCCGTCTCGCCACCACGACGCCGCTCGGCCATGCATTGGATCACCTCGAGGGCGTGAAAGTCATAACTATCGACACCCCCCATCGCGACGCAAAGCAGCTCCTCGACCTCGGCCCCCAGCGGCATGTCGATCGCGGGCATCCGCCACGTCACGGGAAGAGACGATCCGGCCGTAAAGGGGAAATTGAGCTCTTTGGAGATGTCGTACATCTCTTTGGCCCATTCCCATTTCCACGAAAGGTGTTTGTCGTTGAAGACGGGGAGGCTTTTGCGGTCCTGTCGAAAGACGTCGGTCACCTGTTTGAAGAATTCGTAACGGGGATACTTCACCTGCCCAAACTCGCTCGTCTCGTAATCGCCGTGCTCGCCGATGATCAGGACCGCGTCGACGGCGAGGCGATCGCCGCCACACCGCAGCGCCTCGGCGATGGTCGGGTAGAGCGAGAAGCCGAACTCCTTCGCACGCGCCGGGCCGAGATCACCTTCGGGGTGTTGGTCGACATAAGCGCTGACGACTTGCAGGGGAGGGCGATGCCAATGGCCACCGATCGGATACCCGACGAGGAAACGCTCGGCCATGTGCCAGGCATGGGAATGGTCACGCCACTGGGTCGTGACGACGGCCAACCGTTTGCGGGGGATCGATTCGGATTCTCCCGACACGCCGATCCGGGGCAAAAGCGGCGGGACGATGGCCATTCCGATACCGCTCAAAAAGGTTCGTCGCCGCATCATCAAGGGCTCCTCGATCAGGTCATCCAAGGGAATGGAAGGGGTTGGGCGAATCGGTCGCGGCCGGTCATGTTCGCGATCACTTAGCGAGCACCCCGACAGAGCCTAACCAGTGCGAGGCCAAGTCGGGCCAAGTCGCGATCAACGAACCGTCGACCGGTCGCAAACCATAGCCATGGCCGCCATTGCCGAAAACGTGCAAGGCGGCGGGGATCCCATGCCGTTTGAGGCCCGCGTAAAAGAGGACCGCTCCCAATGAGCTTGATCGGTCATCGTGCGTGTGGACTAGGAACGTCGGGGGGCAATCGTGTGGCACGACAACACCCGCGACAAGCCCGTCGCGCTGGGCGTCATAGATGTTCCATGGGTAAACCAACACCGCGAAATCGGGACGATGGGAAACGTCATCGATCTCATCGATGCGGTCATAGGTGATTTGTCCCCCGTCACAAAGGAGCCTCGCGCCGACTTGTCCGCCGGCCGAGAAGGCGACGATCCCCAGCCGCTTCGGGTCGAGGTTCCAATCGGCGGCGCGATGACGGATCATGGCCAGCGCCCGCTGGGCATCTTGCAGCGGCTTGGCCCAACCGTTCGCCTTGGGGTCATCGGTCGTGCGATAGCTCAGGACAAAAGCGGTAACGCCGTGACGGTTCAACCATCGCGCGGCCTCGGACCCTTCTTTGTCAGGGACGACTTTTGAGAAACCGCCGCCGGGAAGGATGATCGCGGCGGCGCCGCTGGGCCGGTCGGCCAGATGGATCGACAGGGTCGGCCTGGTGATCCCGACCATGCGGGTGACCGGCGGTTGCTCCTCGGGCCGCGCGGCCATCGCTTCGCCCAGCGATCGCGTCGTCTCGCCGGGTGCCAAGGCGGGCCAGACGTCCAGAGGCTCGGCCGCGTGGGCCCGTTGGCCGGACCGGCCCGCCAACGTCAGCAAGAGCGACGCGACCAGAACCGAAACGGGCCAACCGAGCAAGCCTGACCGTAAGAGCATCACCCACCCCACCTGACCATGGAAAGCACGATCCCGATCCGCCGACGAATCGGTAACAAGCCTCTATCATACCGACCGGCGAGCCGAATGTTGGGAGACCCGATGCGGGTGGGCGCCAGGGTGACTAAAGTGCGATCGTACAAAGGCCGAATGAGCATTGCCTGTGGAGGTTCGGAAGGACCATGCCCCGTTACCGCTGGGAATTATGGCTACGCCGCCTGATCGCTTGGGACGGGGTGCTGCCGGCGTTGATTTGGATGATCCCGCTAACCGTCGCGACGCTCCTTCCGGGGTGGCGAGGTCCGATCGAAGTGTTGGCGATCTCCCTACCGGTGACCGGAGCGGTCGCACGCTTTTTCATCGGCAAGCGAATGATCTTGAGGAACGGGTGCGGGAAGTCGATAAGATGTTTGCAGTGGGTCGCCCTGTGCGCGGGGATTTTAGTGCTGGTGCTCGTCGACCTGCTGATGATCCTGCGTTATGTGATGCCGCAAGGCCCGGTCGGGGGAGCAGACCCGTTTGTCGGGTTGTTGTTCCTGATCTACCTGTTGTTCATGGCCATCGCGATCTTTCCCGGGCCGTCTCGCGATTTGTCCGAACCCTTACGCCGTTAGAGGATCGACCGCGATGTGTGGCCGTTACGCTTTGAGCGCTACCCCCGAGCAGATGCTCTTACTCTTCGACCTTGCCGCGGTCACCATCGACTTGGTCCCCCGATACAACATCGCCCCGACGCAGTTGGCCCCGATCGTGCGCCTGGGTACCGACGGACGCCGGGAGCTGGTCTTGAACCGATGGGGCCTGATCCCTCGCTGGGCGAAGGAGCCTTCGATCGCGGCGCACACGATCAATGCCCGCTGCGAGACGGTGGCCGAGAAACCGGTCTTTCGGGATGCGATGCGCCATCGCCGGTGCCTGGTCCCGGCCGATGGCTTTTTCGAGTGGCAGCGGATCGATTCGCGGACCAAGCAGCCCTACTTCATCCATCGGGGTGACGGGCTGCCGATCTGCATGGCCGGATTGTGGGAATCGTGGCGAGACCCGTCCGGTGGGGAAGCGGTCGAAACATTCACGATCCTCACCACCCGCGCGAACGGGTTCATCGCGAAGCTGCATGAACGGATGCCGGTGATCGTCGAACCGGGCCGATTCGAAAGTTGGCTGCAGGGAGGTGAAATCGACGAGGGATCGCGAGCGGCGATCTTCGAACCGGCCCCCGACGATTTGCTCACCATGCACGCGGTCGACCCCCGCGTCGGTTCGGTGGCGAATGATGACCCGACGCTCGTCACCCCCTTTGCGCGGCCACCGGCGACGTCGCCGAAATTCGACCAACCGAGTCTGTTTGATTGAGCAGGCCTGTTTGATCGAGCGGGCCTGTTTGATCGCATCGACCTGTTCGAGTGAACGGGGCTGTCGAATCGCAATTGGTCGAAAAGTTAAATCGGTGTGAACCCGGATGAATCGACCGACGGGGCGGTTACGATAGGGGGTGAGCGCTGGTCGCTCGATTCACTCGACACCCTGATTCGGTTCGGAGACTTCGATGATAGACAAGGCGGAATTGCGAAAGGCGATCAGACACGAAGGGGGCGTCTCGCGAAGGCTCTTTTTGGCCTACTCGGGGGCGCTGGCATCGATCCCGCTACTGGCGCGGAGTTCACGCGCGGTAACGAACCCGAGCTTTGCGAGCGACCCGTTCACGCTGGGCGTCGCGTCGGGCGACCCGGACGCGACGAGCGTCGTCCTCTGGACCCGATTGGCCCCCAAACCGCTCGACCCGGACGGGGGGATGCCCCGTGACGCGGTGAACGTCTGGTGGCAAGTGGCTTCGGACGAAGGGATGAAGACGATCGTCGCTTCGGGGACGACGGTCGCGACGGCGCCGCTGGGCCATTCGGTCCATGTCGAAGTCGGTGGCCTCAGCCCCGACCGCTGGTATTGGTACCAATTCGGGGCGGGTGATGCCAAGAGCCCGGTCGGACGGACTCGCACCTTCCCGGCGGCGGACCAGATGCCAGAGCGATTACGTTTCGCGGTGACCTCGTGCCAGAATTACGAGCAGGGGCTCTACACCGCCTATCAGCAAATGGCCCAAGACGACTTGGACGTGGTCTGTCATCTGGGTGATTACATTTACGAGTACGAGGCGGGCCGCAACGGCAAGGTCCGCACCCACGCCGGCCCGGAGATCGTGTCGCTTGGGGATTATCGGGTGCGCCACGCCCAATATCGCAGCGACCCGTTGCTGCATGGCATGCACGCGCTCTGTCCGTGGCTGGTGACGTGGGATGATCATGAATTCGACAACAATTGCGCCTGCGACTTGTCAGAAGAGCAAGGGATCGACCCGGTCGAGTTTCTGATCCGGCGGGCCAACGCATATCAGGCTTACTACGAGGCGATGCCGTTGCGTGCGTCTTGTCTGCCACGGGGTAGCGACATGACGCTCTATCGACGGGCGGGCTTCGGCAGGCTCGCCGATTTCTTCGTCCTCGACACGCGACAGTATCGGAGCGACCAACCCAACGGTGATAAGAAATCGCCAATCAACGAGGATGCCCGAAACACCGCCCAGACCATCCTCGGTCGCGATCAGCGGAATTGGTTGGCACAGCAATTGGTCACCTCGCGAGCGAATTGGAATATCCTCGCCCAACAGGTGATGATGGCCGAAGTCGGTTTCCGCAAAGACGGGAGCGAGCTCGGCTTTTCGATGGACCAATGGCCCGGATACGCCGCCGAACGTGAGGCGGTGGTCCGGTTCCTTGCCGACCGAAAGATCTCCAACCCGGTCGTGCTGACGGGAGACATCCATTCCGCGTGGGCGAACGAGATTCGCGTCGATGACCTCCGGCACGATACCGCGGTGGTCGCGACCGAGTTCGTGGCGACGTCGTTGTCCAGTGGGGGCAACGGCCCGGAGAAGCCCAACGGGCTCGACCAGATCCTTGCCGACAACCCTGGCGTCAAGTTCCACAACGGGGAGCGAGGCTACATTCGCTGCGTCGTCACCCCCGACAACTGGCAGTCGGATTACATGGTCGTCGACGACGTGCTGAAAGCGGGTGGCAAGACCTTCCCACGGGCGTCGTTCGTCGTCGAATCGGGCGACCCGCACGTGAAGCCGGCCTAAGCGGTGGCGTGAGCGGCTTAAGCGGTAGCGTGAGCGGCCTGAGCGGTGGCGTGATCGGCTTTGCAGGCTGGTTGGGCCCGGGATGATAGGCGGTTGCCCCCCACCCCGGAGGCGCGGGTATCCCCCAGTTTTTCGTTATGGCCCCGCCAGACCTGATTTTTTTTTCCGCC
>Ga0082207_1001663_pt1 | contig 10323 bp, 7 predicted proteins | sample LakMenEpi10Aug09_FD_71540 | JGI IMG/M metagenome (GOLD analysis project Ga0082207, IMG submission 71540) | reverse complement strand
CTCGGGCGGGCTTGCGTTCCCCCCGGAAGGCCCGGGGGGGACGCCGGGGGGTGCCGCGGTCCACTCCGTGGGCTTGTGGATCGCCTTCCCGCTTTCTCTCAAAGCCCGCGGGCGATCGCGGCGATGGCATCGGCCAGCCGGTCGATCTCGCCGCGGGTGTTGTAGAACGCCAGCGAGGGGCGGACCGTGGCCTCGAGGCCGTACCGCCGCAGCGACGGCTGGGCACAGTGATGGCCCGCCCGGACGGCGAGCCCCGCGCGGTCGAGGGCCTTGCCGATCTCGACCGGATCGAGACCGTGGAGCACGAACGACAGCACGCCCACCTTGTCGCGGGCCGTGCCGATGATTCGCAGGCCGTCGATCGCCGTCAGCCGGCTGGTTGCGTAGTGCAGGAGTTCGTGCTCGTAGGCGGCGATCCGCTCGCGGCCGAGGGCCGTGACGTAGTCGAGGGCGGCGGCGAGGCCGATGGCGTCGGCGATGTTCGGCGTGCCGGCCTCGAACTTCGCCGGCGGCCCGGCGTAGGCCGTATGGGCGAAGGTGACGTCGCGGATCATGTTGCCGCCCCCCTGCCAGGGCGGCAGCGACTCCTGGGCCTCCCGCGTCATGAACACGGCACCGATCCCCGTGGGGCCGAAGATCTTGTGCCCCGAGAAGACGTAGAAGTCGCAGCCGATTCGGCGGACGTCGACCGGGAAATGCGACACGCTCTGGGCCCCGTCCACGAGCACGCGGGCTCCGGCGGCCTTCGCCATGCCCGTCATCAGCTCGACCGGGAGGATCGTGCCCAGGCTGTTGGAAGCATGGGACAACGAGACGATCCGCACCCGCGGGCCGAGCAGCCGTGCATAGGCCTCGAGGATCACGTCGCCGTGGTCGTCGATCGGCACGACGCGGATCACGGCCCCGGTGCGTTCGGCCACCATCTGCCAGGGCACGATGTTGGCGTGGTGCTCGAGCTCCGTGAGCACGATCTCGTCGCCGCGGGACAGGTCCGGGGCGAGGACGTTGGCGCAGAGATTGATGCCCTCGGTGCAGCCGCGGACGAAGATGATCTCCTCGGCGGTCGCCGCGCCGAGGAAGTCGGCCACCGTTTGGCGGGCCGCCTCGTAGGCGTCGGTCGCCCGGGCGGCGAGCGTGTGGGCGCCGCGGTGGATGTTGGAGTTGTCGTGCGCGTAGAACCGCGACAGGGCGTCGATCACCACCTGCGGCTTCTGCGTGGTGGCCGCGTTGTCGAACCAGGCGAGCGGCTGGCCGTGGACCTTCTCCCGGAGGATCGGGAAGTCGCGGCGGACGGCCTCGACGTCGAACTGCCCGGAAGCTGCGCCGGGCCCGACCGATCCGGCGGGCGCCGCGATTGCGGAACGGCCGGATCCGAATGTCGGCACGCCGTGCGGGCCGAAGACCGGCGGCAGTTGCCGGTGGCCCAGGCCGCGAATGCCGCGCACGAATCCGCGGATGCCCGACACCTCGGTCGCCGGGGCGAGCGTGCCGCGCGCCGTCTCCCTCTCCCCCTGGGAGAGGGCCGGGGTGAGGGTGCAGGAACTCCGCGTCGCTTCCGACTCGCCCTCAGCCGGCCTGCGGTCGGCCTCTCCCAGCGGAAGCGGGGAGGAGAACAAGGCGCCGCTTCGGACACCGCCCGGTTCGTGCAGAACCGGATCACCCGCACCGGCCGCCGCGGCCAACGCATCCTGCAGCAGCCGTGCCGCACCGTTCGCGACATCGTCGCCGGTTCCCATCAGATGCCTTCCCCGTGGACGAGGGTCGCCCGCCCGTCGGACCGGTAGTCGTGGTAGAAGCCGACCTCGACGTTTTCCAGCACGCCGAGCGCGTCGTCGGTGAGGACGGCGAGCGAGAAGTAATTCGTGAGCAGATAGGACGCGACGCCGAGGCTGTCGAGGCCCATCAGCCGGGCGGAAAGGCTGGGCATGATCTCACCTGGAATGCCGGTCTGATGCAGGCCGACGACGCCTTGATCGGCCTCCCCGATCCGCACGAGCACGATCGACGTGGTGCCGAAAGACTGGCTGTACCCGGAGCGGCTCTTCACCTCCAGCTTGTCGCACGGGACCAGCGGCACGCCGCGCCACAGGATCACGGGCGTGCCGTGGAGCGTCGTCGTCGGTGGCGGGACACCCCGCCGGGTGCATTCCCGTTCGAAGGCGGCGATCGCCTTCGGATGGGCGAGAAAGAAGGCGGGCTTCTTCCAGACGAGCGCCAGCAGGTCGTCGAGGTCGTCGGGCGTGGGGGCGCCGTAGCGGGTCGAGATCCGCATCGCCGGATCGACGGCATGCAGGAGCCCGAACTTCTGGCTGTTGACGAGCTCCCACTCCTGCCGCTCCTTGATCCCTTCGATCGTGAGCCGGATCTGTTCCTCGAGCTGGTCGTAGGGGCCGTTGTAGAGGTCGGAGACGCGGGTGTGGACGCGGACGACCGTCTGGATCGCCGACAGCGAGTACTCCCGCGGGTTGGCGGCGTAGTCGACGAACGTTTCGGGGATCTCCACGTTCTCGGCGAAGCCCGAGACCAGGTCGATGTTCCGTTCGCCGTAGCGGTTCACGGCCGACCGCAACGCGAGGTGCTCGTCGATCGCGACCCGAAAGGCGTCCCGCTGGTTGGGCACGTCGTCGAGCACCGCGTCGAGATCCTTCCGCGAGAGCGTGAGCAGCACGCAGGGCGTGATCGTGCGGACGGTGATGTCGGACGGCCGGTCGCTGACGAGATCGACCTCGCCGAAAAACTCGCCCTCGGTGAGCAGGGCGGCCCGCAGGTCGCGGCCGTGGTCGCCCTTGGAGAGGATCTCGACCTGCCCCTGGGCGATGACGAAGAACGTGCTCCTGTCCTGGCCCTCGATGAGCAGGTCGCTGCCCAGCGGCACCTCCTCGGTGCGGAAGCGACGCTGCATGCGGTCCAACAGCGCATCCGGGAGGTTGGCGAACATCGGCACGCTCCGCAGCTCGTCGGGCGTGAAGGACAGGCCCCCCTCGCCGGCGGCGATCTCGATCCGCTCCGCCTTCGAGAGTTCGACCTTCGTGCGATTGACGCGGTACGTGCCCCCCTCGACCTGCACCCAGGGCAGGAGCTGCAGCAGGTGCCGCGGGGTAACGGACATCATCATCGGCCGCGTCTTGGTCGTCGTGGCCAGGTTGCGGGCCACGGCGGTCGTCACGCTGCGCTGCAGAAGGCTGTCGCTCATCGATCGTTCCTCGGGGTCGGTGAAGGGTGGGGTCAGGACTCGAAGATGCCCGTGGAGAGGTAGCGTTCGCCGGAGTCGGGGAGGACGACGACTATCGTCTTGCCATCCGACTCGGGCCGGGCGGCGACCCGCAGGGCGGCGTGCATCGCGGCGCCGCAGCTGATGCCGCAGAGGATGCCCTCTTCCTTCGCCAGCCGGCGGGCGATCGCGAAGGCCTCTTCGTTGGTGACGGCCATGACCTCGTCGATGAGCGTGCGGTCGAGGACGTCGGGCACGAAGCCGGCGCCGATGCCCTGGATCTTGTGCGGGCCGGGGGCGCCCCCGGAGAGCACGGGGCTGGCGGCCGGCTCGACGGCGACGGTGTGCAGTTTCTGGCCCTGGGCGTCCTTGAAGAACCGCGACACGCCCGTGATCGTGCCGCCCGTGCCGACGCCGGCCACGAACACGTCCACCTTGCCCTCGGTGTCGTTCCAGATCTCGGGGCCGGTGGTCGTGAAGTGGATCGCCGGGTTGGCCGGGTTCTTGAACTGCTGCGGCATGAAGTACTTCGGATCGCGGGCCATCTCTTCGGCGCGGGCGACGGCGCCCCGCATGCCCTCGGCGGCGGGCGTGAGCACGAGCTGGGCGCCGAGCCCCTTGAGCAGCTGCCGCCGCTCGACCGACATCGACTCGGGCATGAGCAGCGTGAGCGGGTAGCCCTTGGCGGCACAGACGAACGCCAGCGCGATCCCGGTATTGCCGCTGGTGGGCTCGACGACGTGCTGGCCCGGCTTGAGCCGGCCCGACTTCTCGGCGTCCCAGATCATCGCCGCGCCGATGCGGCACTTGACGCTGTAGGCCGGATTGCGGCCCTCGATCTTGGCCAGCAGCCGCACGTTGAGCCCGTGCGCCAGCCTGTTGATCCGCACCAGCGGGGTGCGGCCGATGGTGTCGACGTTGTCTGCGAAGACCGGCATTGGAGCGGCTCCTGCTCGGCCCGTTTACACGGGCAGTCAGGCGAGCCTCCAAGAGGACCGGTCAGCGTCGCGGTGGTGGAAAATTGTCGGGGACGAGATGACCTCGCCCGCAAACTCGACGCACTTTAGCGAGTCGGATCCCGGTTGCCAAGCGACGCGGCAGGGGATTGGTTGGCGATCACCCGCCGAAGATCCGTGCGGCGACGCCGATCGCCGCGGCGCCGAGCACCACCGCCGGCGCGGGCAGCCAGCGATACGCCAGGGCCAAGCCGCTCGCGACGGCGACGGCGATGGCGGCCGCGTCGAGCCGGTCGTCCGGCAGGAAGCACGACCGGCCCATCGTCAGCGCCAGGATGACGATGGCCGCCACGACGGCGGCCCCGACGGCTTCCATGGCGTGGGACAGGAGCGAACCCGCCCGGATTCGTCTGATTCCGGGGGCGAGGGCGAGCACCATCGCGAACGAAGGCAGGAATGCGAACCATGTGGCGATGGCCGCGGCTTGGAAGCCGGCGGCGGGCGCAGCCGCCGCCCGCCAGCCGGCCATGTATGCGATGAAGGTCACGACGAGGATCAGCGGCCCGGGCGTCGCCTCGCCCACGGCCAGGGCGTCGGGCCGTTCACGCGGTTCGAGCCAGCGACGCTCCACGGCCTCGTCGAGCGCCCAGGGCACCATGGCGTAGGCGCCCCCCACGGAGAGCAGCGTCGTTTCGGTGAACAGCGTGGCGATTTCCGGCCCGCGGCCGCCCGCCCACCGCGCGGCGGTCACCAAGCGATAGCTCGCGGCCCAGACAACGGTGGCGGTCAAGGCGACCAGCAGCGCGTGCCTGGCGAGCGCGCCGGCCGGGGATGGGCCGACTGCCGCAATCGGGTCGCCGGGCTGTCCGCGGTGCCGCAGCAGCCACCCGAGCCAGCCGATGGCGGCCGCGGCGGCCACGACCCATGGGAACGGCACTCCGGCCGCGAGTCCTGCCCCGGCGGCGACGGCGATCGCGATCGTGAGCGGGGAGCGGAGCGATTTGCGTCCGATCCTCCAGACGGCCATGGCGACGAGGGCCACCGCCGCGGGCCGCGTTCCCGAAAACGCCGCGGCGACCAGCGGCAGGGATTGGCCGAAGGCGTGCAGCCAGGCCAGGAGCGTGACGAGCACCGCGCCGGGCAGCACGAACAGCGTTCCGGAGAGCAGGCCGCCCGCGATTCCGTGGAGCCGCCAGCCGGCGTAGGTCGCCAGCTGCTGGGCCTCGGGGCCGGGAAGCAGCGTGCACAGCCGCAGCGCGGCGACGAACTCCTCCTCGTCGAGCCAGCGTTTGCGTTCGACGAGCTCGCGGTGCAGGAGCGCCACCTGGGCGGCTGGTCCGCCGAAGCCCGTGGCCCCGATCAACAGCCAGGTGGGCCAGGCGGCGGCCATCGTGACCGGCACGGGAGCGGGAGCCGCTTCGTCAGGTGTCATCGAAACTCCCAGGTTGGTCGCTCTCGGGGGCAGTCTCCGTGGCGCATCAGCCACGGAACGTCACCGGGTCGATGCCCAGTTTCCGCATCCTGGCCCGCAGCGTGTGCGGATTGATTTCGAGCAAGGCAGCAGCGCCGCGCCGGCCCTCGATCTGGCCTCGGGTCGCCCGCAGGGCCCGCTCGATGTGCTGCCGCATCGCCGTCGCCAGCGACACGATGTTGCCCGATCCGACGCGGTCGCCGGTCGGCGGCTCGACCGCCGGCTCCTCCGGCACGACCTCGTAGAGCGTGGCCTCGGTCGGTGAAGCTCTCGGTGGGACGACGGTCTGCCGGCCGAGGCCGAGTGCCGTGCCCACGTCGAGCGTCCGGCCGCCGCCGAGGATCACGGCTCGGTCGATCACGGCCCCGAGCTCGCGGATGTTGCCCGGCCAGTCGTATGCGGCGAGCAGGTCGAGGTCGGCCTCGTCGGGGGCCACGGCGGGCAGACCGAACCGGGTCGCCGCCCGCTCGACGAAATGCCGGACGAGCGCCGGGATGTCTTCGAGCCGCTCCCGCAGCGTCGGCAGGAGAATCGGAAAGATGTTGATCCGGTACCACAGGTCTTCCCGGAACGTCTTCTCCTGCACCATCGCGGCGAGGTCGCGGTGCGTGGCCGCCACGATCCGCACGTCCACGTGCAGCGGCGCCCGGGCTCCGACCCGCTCGATCTGATGGTCCTGCAGCACCCGCAGGAGCCGCACCTGCGCGGGCAGTGGCAGTTCGCCGATCTCGTCGAGGAACAGCGTGCCCCGGTCGGCCCGTTCGAACCAGCCCTGATGCTGGCCCGCGGCCCCGGTGAAGCTGCCTTTTTCGTGGCCGAAGAGCTGCGAGTCGATGAGTTCGGGTGGGATCGCGCCGCAGTTGACGCGGATGAAGGGGCCGTCGGCCCGCTTCGACCGCGTGTGGATCGCCCGCGAGACGACCTCCTTGCCCGTGCCTGTCTGGCCGAGGATGAGCACGGGCACGTCCGACTGCGCCACGAGCTCGACACGCTCCATGACGTGCCGCAGACCGGTACGCGACCCCACGACGTCTTCGTTGACGTCCTGCTTGCCGAGCCGTGTGAGCAGCGTCTGCCGGTCGGCCTCCGCGGCCTCGCGCAGCGCCTGCAGTTCGTTGAGCCGGCCGTCGTTTTCGAGCGCCACGGCGAGCGGTTCGAGCAACTGGCCGAACGTCGCCCGATGGCTGGCGGTGAAGGCCGCCCCTGCATTGGCGACCACCACGAGCATGCCGGCGAGTCGGTCGTCGGACCGCAGCGGCCCTGCGAGCACGGCGCCCACGACCCCGGCCGGCAGCACGTCACGCAGCCACTCGTGGTCGTCGGTGGCCGCGAGCTGGATCGCGTCTCCGGCCTTGAGCCAACGGACGTACTTCCGCCAGGTGCTTGCTGAAATCTCCGCCGTGCGGGGTGACGGGCGAAAGCCGTCGTGGACCGTGCCGACCGCCAGCGTCTCGACGGTGCGGCTGTCGTCGTCGCCCCGCAGAATCAGGATCCCGCGCAGCGGCATGGCGGTCGCCACGGCGGCTGCGATGGCCGACACCGACTGCTCGATCTCGATGTGGCGGCATGCCTCCCGCCAGACGGCCGACAGCAGGTCACGGGCGACGCGTTCCATCACAGCACTCCAAGGGAAGCGAGCCGTCATATATAACGGCAGGCCGTTTTATTTAACGATTTCTTATGCCGTCATATATAACGGGCATTTGTATTTGTGGCGTTTTTCTGGAAATTGCGGAACTACGGCTGATTCGGAAGGCTGGATTCAGCAAAATCCGGTCCGGCATGGGACTTGCCAGGAAAGGGGGCGGAGCTGGCCCGTCCGTGGGCCAGCGTCGCACTGGCTTGCCTGGAGGTTCGCATGCCGAAGGCGTCGTTCTTGAAGCGGTTCGGGTTCGTGTGCGCCCTGGCCTGTGCCGCGGCCGGGTGTGGCGGCAACGGCGAGAAGGATCTCGCGAGCGGGGCGGCGAAAGTCCCCGTCGAGCTGCTCAACGTCTCCTACGATCCGACCCGCGAGCTGTACCGCGACATCAACGCGGCCTTCGCTAAACGGTACGAGGCTGAGCACGGCCGGCCCGTGTCGATCAAGCAGTCGCACGCCGCCTCGGGCAGTCAGGCCCGGGCCGTGATCGACGGCCTGGAGGCCGACGTGGTGACGCTCGCCGTCTGGCCCGACGTGGAGGCCGTCGCCAAGGCGGGGCTCATCCGCGCCGACTGGCAGAAGCGGTTCGACAACGACTCCGTGCCCTACCACTCCGTCGTCGTGTTCGTCGTCCGCAAGGGCAACCCCAAGGGGATCAAGGACTGGCCCGACCTGGTGAAGGGCGACGTGTCGATCATCACGCCGAATCCGAAAACCTCGGGCAACGGCAAGTACAGCTTCCTCGCAGCCTGGGGCGCCGTGCTGGCCGGTGGCGGCACCGCCGACGATGCGCGGGCCTTCGTCGCCGCCCTGTACGGCCGCACGCCCGTCCTCGACACCGGCGCCCGGGCCGCCACGGCAACTTTTTCCCAGAAAGGGATCGGCGACGTGCACCTGACGTTCGAGAACGAGGCCCATCTGGAAGTGGATGAATCGAAGGGGAGCTTGGAGATCGTCTACCCGCCGCGTTCAATCCGCGTCGATCCGCCGGTGGCCGTCGTCGACACCGTCGTCGACAAGAAGGGCAGCCGTCATGCCGCCGCGGCCTACCTGGGCTTTCTCTACACGCCGGAGGGCCGGGCGCTCGTGGCGAAGCACCACTACCGGCCGTGGGGCGACACCCCGCCGCCGCCCGCCGAGGGAGAGACGTGGCCCGCGATCGAAACCTTCGACATTTCGGCCGTCGGCGGCTGGGAGGTCGCGATGAAGACGTTCTTCGGCGAAGGCGGAGTGTTCGACTCGATCTACCAGCCGGAGGCCGGGAAGTGACCCGCCTCGCCACGGCTTCACGATGAACGCTCCGGACGCACGCACCATCGCCTTCCCCGCCCCGGCCACGCATCGGTCGCCCGGCGCACCGGCGTCGGCCGCCGGCGGTCGACGCCGGCGCCGCGGGGCCGCCGTGCTGCCGGGCTTCACGACCAGCGCCGCGATCACTTCGCTGGTCGTGACGGCGCTCGTGATCGTGCCCCTGGCCGTGCTCATCGTCCGGGCGGCGTCGCTCGGCCCCGCCGGCTTCGTCGCTGCGGCGTGGACGCCACGGGCCCGCGCCGCCTACGGCGTGTCGCTCGGGGCGTCGGCGGTCGCGGCCACGATCAGCGCCGTGCTCGGCCTGCTCGTCGCCTGGGTGCTCGCCCGGATCGAGTTTCCCGGCCGCCGGCTGCTCGACGCCCTCGTCGACGTGCCGCTCGCGCTGCCCACGGCCGTGGCGGGACTCGTCTACTCGGCGCTGTATGTCGAGAAGGGCTGGCTCGGCCATTGGCTCGTGCCGCTGGGCATCAAGGGTGCCTATTCCTATCTCGGCATCGTGCTCGTGCTGGTGTTCGTGAGCCTGCCCTTCGCCGTCCGCGTCGTGCAGCCGGTGATCGAGAGTCTCGACCGCGACACGGAGGAGGCGGCGCGGATCCTCGGCGCCTCGCGAACGCAGACGTTTCTGCGGGTCGTGCTTCCCGGCATCCTGCCGGCCGTCGTCACCGGCTTCGCCCTCTCGCTGGCCCGGGCGCTCGGCGAATACGGCTCGGTCGTCTTCATCTCGGGCAACATGCCGTTCAAGACGGAGATCGCGCCGGTGCTGATCGTGGCCCGGCTCGAGGAATTCGCCTATGCCGAGGCGACCGCGATCGCCGTCGTGCTGCTCGGCATGTCGATCACGCTGCTCGTCGTGGTCAACGCCCTCCAGCAGCGGCTCGCCCGCAACGCCCAGTGAGCGATCCCGGAAAGCCGCCCATGTCATCTTCCCGCCCCGTGGCGACGCAGGCCTCCCCGGCGATCAACGCCGCGCTCGCCGTCGCCGCCGCCGCGATCGTCGGCCTCCTCATCGTCGTGCCGCTGGCAAGCGTGTTTTACGAGGCGTTGTCGGGCGGCGTGGCGGCCTGGTGGGCCGCGCTGGCACACGATCCCGACACGCGGCATGCGATCTGGCTCTCGCTCACGGTGGCGCCGGTCGCCGTGGCGATCAACACCGTCTTCGGCGTCGCGGCCGCCTGGCTCGTGGCCCGGTTCCGCTTTCCCGGCCGGTCGCTCCTGATCTCGTTCTTCGACGTGCCGTTTTCCGTCTCGCCGGTCGTGGCGGGGCTGGCGCTGGTGCTGATCTTCGGCCGGCAGGGACTGCTCGGCCCCACCCTCGCCTGGCTCGACTGGAAGATCATCTTCTCGTGGCCGGGCCTGGTGCTCGCCACCACGTTCGTGACCTTGCCGCTCGTTGTCCGCGAGCTGATTCCGGTGATGGAGGCGATCGGCCCCGACGAGGAGATGGCCGCGGTCAGCCTGGGGGCCAGCGGCTGGCAGGTGTTTTGGCGGGTCACGCTGCCCAACATCCGCTGGGCGCTGCTCCACGGGATCGTGCTCGCCAACGCCCGGGCGATGGGGGAGTTCGGCGCGGTGTACGTCGTCAGCGGCCACATCGCCGGGGCCACCGACACCATGCCGCTGCGGGTCGAGAAGCTGTTCCAGGAATACCGCACGCCCGCCTCGATGGCCGTGGCCAGCGGCCTGGCCGCCCCGGCCCTCCTCACGCTCCGCCCCAAGTTGGTGCTCGCGGGGCGCG
>Ga0082207_1001658_pt1 | contig 10332 bp, 5 predicted proteins | sample LakMenEpi10Aug09_FD_71540 | JGI IMG/M metagenome (GOLD analysis project Ga0082207, IMG submission 71540) | reverse complement strand
TAAAAAAGTCTTGGGCCCCTCAAAATGTCCCTTGAAATTGCTCATAAAGTTATTGCCCCCCCCCCCAAAAAAAAAAAATATTATGTCCCGCAGTTTCTTAAAAATAAACAGCGGCATTATTAGTTAACAAATTTTCTAACTGATGTAAAACAAGACCTATGAGAAATACCTCAAGTAGGTGGCTTCCATGCGAGAGATAGGCATCACCAAAACAGGTTCGTGCACCTCGAGGACCTCATCCTCGTCCATCTGCCAGCGAGTATTCTCCTCGAAACTAAAATAAGCAATGAAGCATGGTCTTATTAGGTAATCATACGTGATTCTTTGGGTTTATTTTGAAAGGCGGTGTTGGTGGTTCGCATCCAATTCCTTTTAGTTTCCACATATTCCATTTGGAACGCCTATCTGCATCAATGTTGTGTTAAAATTTATTAAAATTAACTTTCATTCGTTTAAAAATGATAAGGTACTTTTAAAAACAAAATATTTAATTTTATAAAGTTATGCTCTTTTCAACAAACCATTAAAATAAAAAGATATTTTCTGCAATCTTTACCTCTGAAAGGTGTTGATGATCATGTCCCAATATTGGGATTTGTTGGCGTGCACAAATCTAGTGCCCCTGAGCCTCTCCCTCAGGGTGTTGCAGACTTTCGTCCACCTGGAAAAATGTTAAAAAAGAATTATGTGATTTTATATTTGGAACCGGAGTAATTTCCGGATCAACCCCGATCCGGACTTTTTTTGACAGTACGGGATCTGGATCCGAAACATTTCCTCAATGAAAAATGCTATCATTTGTTCCAAAAAATTTTATTTGAAAACTTTGAGGCAGATTCGGAGCTGAAACTTTTCTAATGTCGGAGCTGGATCTAGAGCTGGATTCGAAATTTAGCCGAAACCGGATATTACATAAATACAATACTGTTAAGCGATCAAAGGTATAATATAAGGGAGAAGAAAGCAAAGATTCCCAGCATTTGCCCCTTCCCCCTTCACCCAAGCTCACGAACCGTCCCTTAAGTAATTGGCTGTTTGTCTTTAATTTTATTTTTACAGGTTATCCTGTTAGCCTAACATGAATATGAAACACACCAGATGTCTGTAGACACCCTTTCGTAAAGGGACCACTCGTCCGCGTCCGGGGACCGCAAGCAGGAATCTAAGGAAATTGTATTAGCATTTTCTTGTTTTCATAACCGCTTTTCTTAAATGTCCTTTTAAGGATAAAAATAACCCTTTACATAATTTTTAACAAATAGCAGGAACATGTACCTATCTTCCTTCCGAAAGAGCTGTGCGAGGACATCTCTTCCACCGTTTGGGGAGAAGTTTTCCAGCAGGAGAGAATGTCATCTAGATCACAATATCTATTTTTAGTGGTCTCAACTATTTGGTATCTGTTTACTTTGAGAGTGTCAAGATGTTTCCTTCAGGTTTTTATTAACTGACCCCCCACAACACTGGGGAAGATGTTAATATTATTACTCCTTACATTGGTAAATTAAAGTCAATAACAAATTGTTTTACATACAATCATAAACATTTGCAAAGAAAATAGAAATACATGATTCTTACCATACGACTCGACAGGAAGTATGGCCATTGCTACCAACTGGCTGACGCACCTGTAAATAACTTTGTGTACCGTAGTCTTACTAAAATTATTAGAGAATACATTCTTAATTTGCCACTGCTAACCTTTTTTAAAAATATGGTTCAAGTTCAAGTACGATAGATTTCAATTTTATTAGGTGTGAAAAATAACAATAGTAAACAGAGCTTACTGTAAATGTGAATAAATCAAATAACAATCTTACTCGAGCTTACTGTATATATGAATAAATCAAATAACAATCTTACTCGAATAGGAGGCAGGTCCGGCCATTGGAGTGAATGCGTGCTCCCCTGCACTAAATGAAACCAATATTACTTAATTGTGTATCCAATATTACTTAATTGTGTACCGGTATTCAATGAATAAATTTTTACCCATCGGATATCGGATCAAAAAACAGACTTAAAAGATCCCGGATCCAGGGGTCAAAAAGGCACAGGACCCCGGATCCGGATCCACAACATTGTTTTATTCACTTTAAAGGACTTGAAAAATGTTCTTAAAACTTTAAAGTTCCTACCGTTATGGCCACATCCATCAAGCGGCCTGCGAAAGAGTTGAAGCTTTCCAGCACCCTGGTCCCTCCTGCTCCAAACACGGTCCTGGCGCTTTTAAATGCCGAGCCCTAAAACATAAAACCAACATTTTTTAATCTGACATATTTATCCGTATCCGTACCCCCCCCCCCCCCTCCCCCCTAGTAAGTTTGACTTGAGAGCGACGTACAAGAAGACTCATAAAGAGAGACAATATGCTGACGTAAGGTGGAAAAGGGGATCATAATCATAGAACCGCAAGAACGCTAGGGTTTCTATATACTTTTACAAGATGGAAAGACCCCCTAATTGGCGTACCTGTAAGTTAACGACCATGGTAGTAGGAGAGAGTGTCTGGCCTGTTAACTTGTTGTACTCTGCTCGGATAAGCTCGAAGGCCTCCCTGTACTCTCTGTTGCCTTAGAAAAAAATGAAAAGACTAGGTGTGTTCCATTAAAAATGGAAAGCTTAGGTTAGTGGGGGTGCGTACGTTAAAAATGAAAAGCATGTAACTGTTGGAAACATTTTGCCCAGGTAAATAAATCGGACTGTTGTTGTGTATTAAAGGAATGATTAATGTAATGATGCCGTATAACAGCCACAGTATTATGACCAATATACCGGTACCTAATAATCCGAAGCACAGGCTAATCTTCTCGCCACTGGTCGCCTGGCCCATCATCCAGAACACCTAGGACTCGGAGTAATATCGATTGCGAATCCTGCCGCCTTTGTGCCTAATATTAACTAACTGATTGAATTTAAGAAAAAGAAGATGAATTCTAAAATTATTCCTTTAATTTCTTTAAAATAATGAGATTTTGGATACGGCTCCGCAAAACTAGTAGATTCAGATATGGAATGGTACTTGTACTTGTACTGACATCTAATGTATATTTTTATACACATACAATACGTAAAGTCACCTTTTGGAAGGGGGCCAGCTTTGAGCAGGTGTAATCCAACCACATGGTGTTGCACTGGCCCATTATCCGGAGCTATAGAAAAAAATTGTGTTCTTATTTTATTGTCAACTAAAACTATTAATGACCAGGTACCGGAATCTAAATACCGGTATGTTACAAACAGTTCCTGAGCGTCTGATGCAAACACGATTCCTCCACTGTCCAGCTTTTTAAGGCAGAATCTTCTGTCGTCTTTGGTCATAGCGAATGGACCTGAAGAGCAAATCATTATACTCGTACATCCCAAAATCAGATCCTACCCTGGTTTTTATACTTAATTCTTTGATTTCCAATCAGAATAAGTATTCCAAAATTAGTTGTCAAAGTAAGAAAGAGAGGGGAATGGAGTCACTAAAAGGTAGATGGTAACGAAAAATGACGGGGATCAAGATGAACACAGTAATTAAGCTTCTGTCCACCATTGTGGCAATCGGGGGTTATTTTAAATTTGAAAGTGCAGTTAACCTGTAAAAAATCCATTTCCATTTCCGATTGCTATAGCATTTTAAATAGGCATTGACTCAACGAATAGGGGAAGCGGGGTCAAAATGTTCCTCTCCGTTATAACTGCGCCAATAGTATTAGCGTAGCTAATTGGCTTTTTAATTAGGTGATGCAATGTAAACCGCATAGTTATCCTGCAAATTCGATCCGCCACGCCTATTCAAGATATGAATATGTCCCCGCCAATATATTGGCGCTGACGTATCCTTTCCGCCACTATAAAAAATTTGCAACGCTTCGCTTATTCGTCGAGACAATGCCTATTTTGAAAGCTGTAGCAAGCGGAAACGGAAATATTGTGTTTTACAGAGAAACAACACGTTCAAATTTAAAATAACCCTCGATCGCCACAATGCCAGACAGAACCTGCATTACTATGTCCTTCCCGAACCCCCTCTTTTTTCGTTACCATCTACCTTTAATGGTTGTTGGAGGAGGGGGGGGGAGGCAAAGAGGAACCATTCACGTAGGAACCATTTGGTGTTGGTGGCCACAAATAAAATAAGTTTCAAGGTTGTGTATAAAGTCCATGATAATCAAAATGGTCCCCAAGTATTCAAAATAGTTATTGTTAAATCCGAAAATAATCTCATTGCACAGGCTCAGTAACCCTTACTTTACCTTAATGACCCTCCCTTTCTCTGAAATGCAATTAAAGTAAACTATAAATTACTCACCATCAAAGTATGCCGCATTGCCGTGGTCAGCCATTTGTGAGCTATATTTCTGAAACAAAAAATAACATGGTACTTGATGAATAAAAAAACAAAATAACTAACAATCTTCTTTTAGTGCTTGTGCTCCTCCTCCCGCTTCCATCGACACCTCACTTCAAGCGAGCAACCTGAACATTTCTATATTTATTGGTTCGGTTTAGAAACAATTGTGAATTAGGTTGATTGGGCAGTGAATCAAAGTAGTGTATAACACCGTCCGTATTAAAACAAAGACCACTTACGGGACACATGTATTCGACATTTACTCGTGGTCCAGTAGAGGGAACAGGATGTGTTGCGGATCCGGATCCTGATGTATGATGTATCCGAAACATTTGGCCGGACCCGGTTCCGATTGTACGACTCATCAACTGAAGTTTATGATGTGGTGAGGTGAGCTATGATCAGTGTTGCGGATCCGGGATGTTAATCCCGGATTCTGATTTTTACCCATCCCGGATCCCGGATCCAAAAACAGTAACAAAAAAGAGAGGTGAACAAAAATTAGATGTCAAACCTTTATTTAACAAAATTGTAAATTATTTTAGTTTTGAAGTGCTAAAGAAAAAAATATGGAAAATTTTCAAAGAATTATAGAACTTTTTACAAAAAAAATTGTCAAAAAGCTCTTCAAAATAATAATATGGTCTTGGGATCCGGGATCCGGAATGGGGTTTTCCGGATCCCGGATACAGGGGTCAAAAAGGCACCGGATCTCGGATCCGCAACACTGGTTATGATGGGGTTTTACAAGTACCCAAATTAAAACTACAATACAAAGTTATCGGGTTTAAAAATTGCTTCAATTATGAGAGCTTACTGGAAATTTGTCTGGTCAAAATTGCTAACTTCACAGAGGTACTTAATTATCTAAGCTTAATTGTGGAAGCCATATTCGAGCCTTTATCTATCGCCGAACTAGCCATAAGTTGCCGCCGCCGAGTAAGAAATAATCGACAAGATATGCGAGCCCAAAGCAAAAGGGAAAGAAAATCAATCTATAAGGACAACATGAAGCTCCTTAACACTAACAAACGGCCCAGAAGATATTTAGGGTAGACATCTTACTACATCAAGCCTCGGAGGACGACCATGAATACCGAGAGTAACACCAAGCAACAAGTGCACAAAACTCACCTAGATGAGAGGTGTCGCTCACAGACAAAGCAACGCGGGCGAGGAGCAGGCAGGAGAGGAGTGGGGGACACAGGGGCCACCCTCCCTATCCGTGCGAGCGCCTTCCCTACTCCAGTCCGCCCGACACTCCTGTATATATATGCGATTATACATATATATAGATAACCCAGGGAAAAGGTTTTAATTATCTCTAACCTCACCTGACGCGGAGGAAGGGAGAGGACCAATCTCTCCCGCACACTCCAAAGGATGTCCGCGTCCAGGTCCGGGCGACAGGCCAGACGTCGCTCCAGCAGAGAGCTGGGCGGGAATGCAGCAGCCTCCTGGACTGCAGAGTGATCAGCCCTATTGCGGCGTCCTGCACGAGGAACCACCTCAGTGAATACGTTCACCGCATCCCCACTCGGAAGATGCCCATAGCAGCGTGAGAAGAAGCGCGTCAGATGAGGCCAAAATACGCGGAACACATCCTCCGGATGTCGCCGACCAAGCCTGAAGGCAATAATAGAAATAGATACAAGGTGGGACAGCTGAAGTAAGTAACAAGAGAACGGCAATAAGTCACACCTCTATCACTATATCAGGTAAAAACATTTTTTTTTACCCGATCTTTTTTTTATTAATAAAAGAAAGCATCGGTGGTTTATAATAACAGATAGATAACTATAATAATTATACTACTCAAACAATAAGCAATAATATTGATAGATGACTGGTTTTTTCAAACACAAAATTGATTCTAAACAAGGCTGACTGATCTGCCCACATGGGGAACTCCTTCTGTGGGTTGATGCTGACTGCTATTGACTACTTCTGCACAGCTTCTCTGCGCTTCTTGTACTCTTCTCTCTCGACCCGGTAGCAATCTGAACACTTAGCATTCCGAATTTCTCTATTCCCTGCAAAGCAAGATGTACACAGAACACGCATGTGATGAGAGGAGAAGTGCTTGGACCAGGGTGGAGGTGTCGGTGGAGGCCTAAAAGCCGGCTGCGCCCTCTCCTCCGTATCCAGTCCTACCAGAGCTTTATGACCTGGGCTTTCCACCACTGGGGCTGTTGTGGCTCTAGCGGCTGCCACTGCATAGGTAGGAGGCTGCTCCTTTCCGCACAGAGCAATCTCTGACACTCCGTCTGTTTCTCTCTCTTCTGCCAAACTTGACATGCTAATATTGAGTTCACTGGGACCATCTGGATTCCGAGATGTCTCTGGGGACTCCATTGGGCTGCCCTGGACTCTCCTGGCAAGCACCACAAGTCCACTACGCTGTTCCCATGCCCAGGCCTGTGGTGGCGTTGCTGCTGTTGCTGCTCCACAAGCTGCAGGCGCTCCTTTCTGGGTGGGGCTTCGCACTGTTGTAGCTGCTGCTGCTCCAGCTGCTCTAGCACCTGATGAAATATCTTCACATCCTGAAAATGCTGTCTCAGCTGCTGCTGCGGTTGTGCTGCCTGGCTTAGAAGAGGCTCTCCTCTGAATCCAAGCCTCTCGCTTCAACCTGCGCCTCTCATTGTCAGGGCGCTTTCTGCCCTGCTTCTGAGAGGTGCTAACTGCCGCTGTACTGCAGTAGAGACTCATCTCTACCTTACCGCCCACTGTCTTGTACACCAGCTTTGCTGCTATACCCCTCGCCACACATGTACTGAACATGTCATGCAGTATGGTGGCAGGGGGAGGGGCATGCTGCAGGCTGGGCTGGTTGGTGGGCAGGGGTGGAGGTACTGCTGCTGCTGACCGCCCCCCTCTCCTGGCCCCAGACAGTTGGGGGGGGGGGGGCTGGGGTCGTACTGCAGGTGGTGGCTGACCTCTACCTGCCATACTTCACCCCTCCTGGTGACCCAGGGGGGGAGGGGGTAGGAGAGAAACTGCCAACCAGGTCTATAGAAAACTCTGGACCACAACCTCTCGCCAGGAAGGTTGACTGGCTACTACGTAAAAACTAAGAACTCTGACACCCCAAGAGCCAAGAGGAAAGGTTGACTTTGGAGATTACAGTGAACCAAGGAAAGAAAGAAGAAAACCCCCTATCTTACCGGTCGATGGGAAAAGGCTCTCTATCCACTCCCTTGCGGTGGCGCCAAACCTCCTGGATGAGGTAGCGAAGGGCCGCTAGCGACGGGTATTTCATGTAGCCCTTCTGGAAAGTGGGGTCGGGGCCTCCCATCCACCACCACTGCTCCATCAGCTGGATGTCCCTCACCAGGGCGGCTTCCAGGATCACTAAGCGGGTCACAAACCCCTCGCGAGTCACTCGACACTCCTACAGTAGGCACAAGTAAGAAAACCTCTTGACTAAATAACAATAGTCGCTAGTATCATAGATATTTCCAAATCATCGATCAGGACCAAGCCTGAAAAGAAAAGGTTACAGAATACACGGCTGAGTTTTTATCATCTCAATCCTCTCCTTCTGAGAAAAGGGGCTAGCTACAACAGGTAGGAAGATATAAGCCTAGAACTTCGAAGTCACAAGGTAATTTTAGACCAAAACCAGTGAGATACCCGGTAACGCCCCATTACAACGATCATCTCCGATAAGTAGCGGAAAAGACAAGGAAAGAGTATCACAATTGGCAATTGGGCCAATTCACGAGAAAGACACAGCGGAGGCCCTGTACCCGATCCAAGCTGAGACAGTTTTTACTAGCTACAACACCTATGAGTAACTCAAAGTCTCACCGCCAGTCCGTTGCGGCAAGCAGGGAAGGGCACCGCCACCTCGATTAAGCTATCCGTGTAAAACATCCCGGCGGACATCCTGTGTGTGTGACTCAGCGTCCGTCCTTCTGTCAGGTCTCCACGCGGGTTGGTTTTGCTTTAGATCTGAAATCATAAAAATTCAACAGCTTTAAAATGTTCAAGAAACCAAGTAGCAATAGAGTAGGTACCGGGATAAAAATAGAATTACGGCACTACAGGTACCGGTATAGATCCGTATGAGATTACACTGGACATTTTCATTTAAAATTAAGTGCCAATCTAATTTTATTATCTATGAAAGAGATACGCCTATGAGTAGGACGAAAAAGTCGGTAAATGTAGGTTAAGGAGAGCATATCAATTAATTTCTACCGTCCTACCGCAATAAAATATAGGCGAGCAAATTTTTTTCGGATCCGGACTTACAATAAAGGTACCGGTACCGAATCAAATGCACCTTTATTTTCCCTTATAAAATTAGGGTTTAACTTAAAAATTTGAATTTGAACACGATTTTCTTTTACTGTAGATACAATCAAAGAAAATCCCGATCCGAACGGATCCAAACGGATCATAAATAAAAAAATCCACCAGCTTTCTAATTTTACCGGAACTGATCCCGAAAATTCTACAAATTGCGAAATTATTGAACGAATATTCGCAAAAACCTATCGGTATAACACAGGATCAGGACATTACGGTTACGTCGAACACTAAATAATTTACAAGGAAAGGTTTGAAAAATCGATCGGAACGGATCGGAACGGGTTGATAATTTTCCCATTTCTCTTCGAAAATTTCGACAGTCTCTGTATCCACGGGTAAAATTAGCCGAACCGTGGGTAAATTGATAGAAATAATTACGGGAATTTATTAAAAAAACTGGTAAAACAGAACGATAAAAATCGAAAAAATAGTTACTTATGAAGTTATGAATGATAAACCGGGCAATTATTAGGCCAAACCTTGGCTAAAACATTTAAATATGGCAACGTTTGACATCGGTTCTACAAAACAAACGATTTAAAACTGGTTAACTTGCAATATGAAAATCGCGAAAAACGGATATTTAGAGGGCATATTTCGACGCAAAACCGGTAAGATTAATCTTATATAGGTATTCCCGGTACTATTTTACAGAAATTAACTGAGGAACGGAGCTGATACCAAATTGAACGGATTAGAACGGGTGGTACCTGCGTGGTCAGTTTTTGCAAAAAAATGAGAATTTTGCACATAAATCGTTACATATCACCGATACTGTCATAGATAAGCGCATTACTAGCGCATTCTCAAAGACAAAGGCCGAAAAACGGAAAAGAGGGAGTGAGAACGGGTAGTCCCCGCATCGATAAAATCGTGAAAATTACACATGTTGCGAACAAACCCTTTGCTAAATGAAGCCATAAGGCCAGAGCAAGGTAATTGGTAGCCGTTGAGTATAAATACTGAAATACAAGTCTTTAAGAGCCAAATTACCAAGATGAACGGATCATAACGGAACGTAAACCTTAATTTTCCGCCAATTTTTCGCATGACACTTTACGACTGGCAAGCAACAATACGTAGTCCAATATGCGTATACACGCGCCAAGAAAGAGCGCGCTAACAATTTGTCAAGAAAATTTCCCCCGATGAGAAATTCACGGAGCAGACTGATGTAAAACAAGACCTATGAATGATAAATACCTCGAGAAGGTGGCTTCCAGGGTAGAGATAGGCATCACCAAAACAGAATGCTATCAGGGCCAACTCTCTAGGCACCTGATTTTTCTCAAAAGAGTACTTGTCCAGCCAGTACGGAACGCCTTTTATTCATTATTAATTTATGATTGATATTATCCCCTAAACTTATTTGGTTGTGCTGTGCTTCTTTTTGGTTTCGCGGCTTTAGTTCAACATTGCGACTGCGTCAATGCCGCGTGGAAAATGTCTACTAGAATTTAGAAATCATATTGCTGAGAGAAAGTCGTCTTTGCCTTTTATTTTTTCACTAATGTTGAACTGATCAATTTTTCGTTGGGCAATGCCCACACCCTCCCAGCAAGATGTGTATATTTCCTTACTGATGGGGGGGGGGGGGGGGGGGGGAAAAAATCAAAAAAAAAGTGGGGCGGAAAAAAAAAAAATTTAAAAAAAAGGAGGGGCCACACACAGGC
>Ga0082207_1001657_pt1 | contig 10332 bp, 5 predicted proteins | sample LakMenEpi10Aug09_FD_71540 | JGI IMG/M metagenome (GOLD analysis project Ga0082207, IMG submission 71540) | reverse complement strand
CGCGGGTCGGGGGGGGGCTAGCCGTGTGGGGGTCTTTGGGGGGGGGGAACAGCCGCTGAAGAGAATCGAGGTGTATGGTGTGGTCGCCGGTTCGTGCCCGCGACGTCTCAACCATACCCTAGGTTCCGCCTTCGCGTCGACCCTTTTTTTCTGAATCGACCTCCCGATGGCGGTCGCCGCGGCAAAATCTGCCGGTTAGGGGTCTTTTTCCAGGGCTTTTGCAGGTTTCCGTTGGAGGTGCCTGCGCCGTGCCGGCCCACGGTGGGGAGGCGGCGGGCCGTTGGACACGCTGTCTGTGCCGCTTCTCCGGCCTACGGGGTGTCCGTTACGCTACCGGCCATCGCTGCCTTCATCCTGTTGAGTCATCTTTCCCCGTCACGCCTCAGAAAACCCTACCGCCATGGCCGCATCCCCCGCCAACCCGTTCTCCGCCCGCGCCACCTTCGAGACCGGCTCTGGGCCGGCCACGCTGTACCGCCTTCGAGCCCTCGACGACGCCGGGGTGACGAACACGTCGCGGCTGCCGTACTCGATCCGGATGATCCTCGAGGCGTTGCTGCGAACATGCGACGACTACGAGGTGACCGAGAGCGACATTCGCACGCTCGCTACGTGGAACGCCACGAAGCCGGCCGAGCAGGAGATCCCGTTCAAGCCGGCGCGCGTGGTGCTCCAGGACTTCACGGGCGTGCCCTGCGTGGTCGATCTCGCCGCCATGCGGGCCGCCATGAAGCGACTTGGCGGCGATCCGCGGAAGATCAATCCGCTCGTGCCGGTCGACCTCGTCATCGACCACTCGGTGCAGGTCGACTTCTTCGGCACGCACGACGCGCTCCAGAAGAACGTCGACATCGAGTTTGGCCGCAATGCCGAGCGGTATGCCTTTCTCCGCTGGGGCCAGCAGGCCTTCCGCAACTTCCGCGTGGTGCCGCCGGCGATCGGCATCGTGCATCAGGTGAACCTCGAATACCTCGCCGGCTGCGTGTTCCTTCGCGATGATCCCGCGGGGAAGAGCGGGGCGAAGGTGGCCGTCCCCGACACACTCGTCGGCACTGATAGCCACACGACGATGATCAATGGTCTTGGCGTGGTTGGCTGGGGCGTGGGGGGCATCGAGGCCGAAGCGGTGATGCTCGGCCAGGCACTCTCGCTGCTCCTGCCTGAGGTGGTCGGCTTCGAACTCACCGGCCACCTGCCGGCGGGTGCCACGGCGACTGACCTCGTGCTCACCGTCACCGAGATCCTGCGGAAGGAGGGCGTGGTTGGGAAGTTCGTCGAGTTCTTCGGCAGCGGCCTCGCCGGGATGTCGCTCGCCGACCGGGCCACGATCGCCAACATGGCTCCGGAATACGGCGCTACGATGGGCTTCTTTCCGATCGACAACGAAACCCTCACCTACCTGCGGCTCACGGGCCGCCCGGCGGAGCAGGTGACGCTCGTCGAGCGGTACATGAAGGAGCAGGGGATGTTCCGCACCGACACCGCCCCGACTCCCGAGTTCACCAAGCGGCTGGCGCTCGACCTCGGCAGCATCGTGCCGAGCCTCGCCGGCCCGAAGCGTCCGCAGGACCGTGTTCCGCTCGTGCAGGTGAAGAAGGCGTTCGCCGAGTCGCTCACGGCGCCGACCGCCAAGCGGGGGTTTGCGCTCGAGGGGGCGGCGCTGGCCCGCACCGGCACCGTTCGTGAGAACGGCCACGCCGACACGATCGGCCACGGGGCCGTGGTGATCGCCGCGATCACCAGCTGCACCAACACGAGCAACCCGAGCGTGATGGTGGCCGCCGGCCTCGTGGCCCGCAAGGCGGTCGCCAAGGGGCTGACCACGAAGCCATGGGTGAAGACGAGCCTGGCCCCTGGATCACGCGTGGTCACTGACTACCTGGAGAAGTCGGGGCTCGACAAGGATCTCGACGCGCTCGGCTTCGAGACGGTGGGCTACGGTTGCACCACCTGCATCGGCAACTCCGGGCCGCTGCCCGACCATGTGGCTGCTGCGGTCACCGAGGGGGATCTCGTCGCGGCCGCCGTGCTCTCGGGCAACCGTAACTTCGAGGGCCGCGTCAATCCGCTCGTGAAGGCGAACTGGCTCGCCAGCCCGCCGCTGGTCGTTGCCTACGCCCTCGCCGGCACAACCGACATCGATCTCGATCGGGATTCGCTCGGCACCGGGAAAGACGGGACCCCGGTGTTCCTCAAAGACATCTGGCCCACGGCCGACGAGGTCCGTGCCACCGTCGAGGCGAGCGTGATTCCAGCGCAGTTTCAGAAGCGATACGACAACGTCTGGGAGTCGAACCCGCGGTGGAACGCGGTGCCGACCACGGCGGGGGAACTCTACGACTGGGATGCGACAAGCACCTACATCCAGGAGCCACCGTTCCTCGCGGAACTCTCCCGAGAGCCGAAGCCGCCGGCGAGCATCCGCGGCGCCCGCGTGCTGCTCGCCCTCGGAGACAGCGTGACCACCGACCACATCTCGCCGGCCGGCAGCATCGCCAAAGCGAGCCCCGCCGGCACGTTCCTGATCGAGCACGGCGTGCCACCGGCCGATTTCAACAGCTACGGTGCCCGCCGCGGCAACGACCGTGTGATGACCCGGGGCACGTTTGCCAACATCCGCATCCGAAACCTGCTCGTCCCGGGCACGGAAGGGGGCGTGACGCGTCTGCTGCCCGGCACGGAGGTGATGCCGGTGTACGACGCGGCCGTGAAGTACAGGGCGCAGGGCACGCCGCTCGTGGTGCTCGCCGGCACGGAGTATGGCACGGGCAGTTCCCGCGACTGGGCCGCCAAGGGCACGATGCTGCTCGGCGTGCGGGCGGTGCTGGCCGCCAGCTTCGAGCGGATCCACCGCTCAAACCTCGTGGGCATGGGCGTGCTCCCGCTCGTGCTGCCGGAACCCTGGCAGCAGTTGGGGCTCACCGGCGAAGAGACGTTCGACATTCCCTTCGAAGGGCTTTCGCCGCGGTCGACTGTTGTCGTCAAGGCGACCTCTCCGGACGGGAAGGCGAAAGACATCCCTTGCCTGGTGCGGATCGACACGCCCGTGGAACTCGACCAGTTCCGTGCCGGGGGAATTCTCCCGTTCGTGCTTCGCAAGCTGCTCGCGGGCTGATCGCTGGTCCAAAGAGCCAACCTGTACCTCCATGTGGAGGAGGAATCGCTGTGTTGCTGTCCGTCGCCGCAGGTTGGCAATCTGCGGGGCGGCAAACTCGTTTCCAGCGGAAGATTTTTCCGCGCAGACACTTTTGTTGGGCGGTTTTTCGCCCGTCAGGGGCTTGCGTCGGCTTTTGGTTTCGGGCCGTTCCCGTATAGTGAGACCCACGGGTGCAGGCACGGCGGCGCCCCGCTTAAAGATTTGTCACGGAGGGTGCGGCATGGCGGTAGACATCCTGCAGACGGGCATCGGTTTCGCCACCTCGGCTGGACGTTCGGCCCCTGTCCGTGAGCGGCCCAACGCCCACGGCCGTGCGGCGATCGCCGAGGTGGTGCTCGAGGCCCTCGAGTCCGTTCGGCCGTCTGGCAGCCGCCGACGGCTTTCGGCGAGTTCCCTGATCGCCGAGTCCGGGATCGATTCCGACCGCTTCCTCGACGCCATCAACTGGCTCGAGGGCCGCTACCAGATGCGGTTTCACGCCTCCTGGCTGACCGGAATCCGCACGTGCGGCGATCTGATGCAGCGGGTGGCCGACCACATGTTCGACGCCGCCGACCGGGGCGCCGTCAGGACGGTTCCGCTCTCGGTTTCCCCACGGGAGCCACAGGCGGCTGTCGGCGACGATGCCTGGCCGGAGTGCCGGGCGCTCGAAGACCGGTTCGCCGCCCTCGACGCCGCCGGGCTGGAAAGCCCGTTCCTGCTCGCCAACGAACGCGTCGACGGGCGGTTGGCCACGATTCGCGGCCGCGAAACGATCTCCTACACCAGTTTCGACTACCTCGGCCTCGCCGGTCACCCGGATGTGAAGCGGGCGGCCAAGGATGCGATCGATCGGTTTGGGTGCAGCGCCTCCGCCAGTCGCATGGTCGGCGGCAACAACACCGTGCTCGACGATCTCGACGCCGCACTCGCCGACTTCATCGGCACCGAGCGGGCGACGATGTTTCCCTGCGGCTTCGGCACCAATGCCTCCGTATTCGGCCATCTCTTCGGCGCGGGCGATCTGATCCTCTACGACGAACTCGCCCACACGAGCATCGTGCAGGGGGCGGCGCTCTCGAAGGCCGGCAAGCGGCCGTTTCGTCACAACGACTACCACCAGCTCGACGGCCTGCTTCGCGACCTCCGCTCCCAGTATCGCCGGGTGGTGGTCGCCATCGAGGGCGTCTACAGCATGGACGGCGACTATCCCGACCTGCCGAAGTTCATCGAGGTGAAGCGGCGGCACGACGCGCTGCTCTACGTGGACGAAGCCCACTCGATCGGCACCATGGGGCCCGAGGGTCGCGGCATCTGCGACTTCTTCGGTGTGGATGCCCGCGAGGGCGACCTCTGGATGGGCACGATCAGCAAGGCGCTCGGCGCGCAAGGCGGCTACCTCGCGGGGCCGGAGCGGCTGATCCGCTACCTCGGCCTCACCACGCCCGCGTTCGTCTTCTCGACCGCCTGTTCGCCGGCCAACGCCGCGGCGGCGCTTGAGGCGATCCGCGTGATTCGCCGCGAACCCTGGCGGCTGGCTCGGCTTCGCGAACGTTCGGACCTGTTCCTCAAGCTCTGCGCCGACATCGGCCTCAACACCGGCGAGAGTGCCGACACGCCGGTGATCCCGGTGATCCTCGGCAGCTCCACGCGGGCGATGGGGGTGTCGCAGCGTCTGCTGGAGGAGGGGATCAACGCCCGGCCGATCCTGTATCCAGCGGTCCGCGAGTCGGCGGCGCGGGTGCGGTTCTTCCTCACCTGCGAGCACACCGAGGAGCAGATCATCCACACGGCCGAGGCGCTCGCCCGCATCGCCGCCGAAACGCGGGTGTAATCCTCCCGTAGCACAGGTTGGCAACCTGTGTGCCTTCCTCCCGTAGCACAGGTTTTCAACCTGTGTGTCTTTCTTCCGTAGCACAGGTTGGCAACCTGTGTGTTCCCAGTTCGCGGTGAGCTCCGGGCCACCCACGTCGGGCCGGCTGCGGTGACGCGACGACGCGCGAGGACCAAGTGTGAACCGTATCAGGCCGCGCGGGGCTCGGTCGGCCAGGCGAGCGGCGTGCCGAAGATGCCGTCGCGGAACACCGGCCAGCGGCGCTTCACGGCGTGGTCGGTGACCACCAGCAGGGCGGGGAGAAACACGAGTTCCGCGATCGTGGCCGCCAGCACGGCCGCGCAGGCGAGTATGCCGAACCCCGCCAGCGAGGGCACGCTGCTGGCGGTGACGGCGGCGAAGCCCACCATCAGGACCACCCCGCCGATCACCACCGCGTTGCCCGTTTCGGCCACGGCCCGGCGGACCGCGGTGGCGATCGAGATCCCCTCGCGGCGGTTTCGGGACAGCGCCGAGAGCACGTGCACGGTGTCGTCCACCGCAAGTCCGAGGCAGACGTTGAACACGATCACCGTCGCAGGGTCGAGCGACCGGCCGGTGGCCACGAGCAATGCCGCGATCACCGCCAGTGGAAAAACGTTGGGGATCATGCTCACTAGGCCGGCCAGCGGCGAGCGGAATGCCACGGCGAGGATGCAGCCGATCACCAGCACCTCGATGACGAGGCTCGAGCCGAGGTCGCGGACGAGTTGCCGGATGTTGCGAGCCGAAACGACCGACATGCCCGCCAGCCGAAAACGCCAGCCCGGCAGGTCGCGCTCGATCGCCGCCAGCGAGGTGTCGATCCGGTCGTAGATGACCTCCAGCCGACGGGAGCCGAGGTCGGCCACGCGGGCGCGGACAATCGCGACGCGATTTTCCGGAGACACGAGGTCGCCAACGCTGGCGGCGTCGAGCCGTCGCCGGACGCGGGGAGGCAGTTCGCCGGCGATCGTGGAGAATGAGATCGGCTTGGAGATTCCAGCCTCGCCGGCGATCACCGCCTCGGCGCGGCGGAGCCCGTCGAGCACGGCTGGATCGCGCCAATCGACGCCCTCGGGCCAGCCGACGAGGATGTCGATTCCCATCGCCCCGCCGAAGTCGGCATCGACGCGGGCGAGGGTCTGTGAGGCCGCCGCTCCGGCCGGCAGCGAATCGACGATCCGGTTGTCGGCTTCGAGCCCTGAGCCTGCCATGCCCAAGAGGAGGGTGAGGCCGCAGGCCACCGCCACGAGCGGCCGGGCGTGCCGCACCGAGAACGCCGCGAGCAGGTTGGCGGCCCGGCCTGCCAGCCGCGACGAGCGGCCGAGCCGCAGGCCGCTGCAGAACGGCGTGGCCGCGATCATCGGCGTGAGCAGCGTGACGGCCAGGAAACTGGCCAGGGCTCCGATCGCGGCGGCGATGCCAAACGTCCTCACGGCCTCGATCCGGGCGACCGCCAGCGAGGCGAAGCCGATCGCGGTGACGATGCTCGTCAGGCCGCAAGCCATGCCGATGCGCTGCACAGCCCCCGACGACGCCGCGAGCGGGTCGAGCCCTCGCCGCACGCTCCGCCGCATGTCCTCGATGAAGTGGATCGAGTCGCAGGTGCCAACCACCAGGGCCAGCGAGGGCACCACGCTCGTCAGCACCGTGACGGGCGCCCCGAGCAGCCCCAGCGCTCCGAGGGCCCAGACCGCTCCGACGAACGGCGGCACGCAGGCCACCACCGTCGACCGCAGGCTCCGCGCCACCGCGGCGGAGAGAATCACCGCCAGCGACAGGCCGATGGAGTTGAACGTGAGCATGTCACGCCGCAACGCCTGCATCGCCTGCTCGCGGAGGGCGGGCAGGCCGGTGAGTTCGACCGCCAGCGGACCGCGGTCATCGGCCGCCTCCGCAAGCGCCGCCTCGACTCGTGCCACCACGTCTGTTGATCGCGGCGGGCGGTCGGCGTCGGCGGCAAGCTGCACCAGCAGGAGCGACGACGCGGTGTCGGCCGAGAGCAGGTGGCCGGCCACGAGCGGGTGTCGCGAGGCGCGGGCCTTGGCCTCGGCCCGTGCTTCGGCATCGAGCGGGCCACTTCGCCTGGGGATCACCGGCAGAATCGCGCCGGCGGCGCCCTGCCGGCGGATATCGAAGATGCTCCGCACCTGCTCCACGCCTTCGACGTCACGGAGGCGGGCGGCGAGTGATTCCAGGGCCGCCAGCGGTTCCGCATCGAAGATGTCGCCCGTGCGAGCCGTGGCCCGCACGATGCAGTCGCGATCCGGTGGCCCGAAGATCGCCGCCACTTCGTCGACGAGGGCGAACTCGCCGTTCGAATCGCGGATCAGCGACCGCAGGTCGTCGTCGAGCCGGAGCCGCGAGATACCGAACGCGGCAAGGGCGGTCACGGCCGCGGCGAGCAGCCAGCCGGCCCGGTGCCAGGATCGAGACGAAGGGGCGGCGCGGCCGGCAGTCAGCCGTCCGTCCGTTCCTCGATCAGGTGGCGTTCCGCCGGGTCCACGATCCATCCTCGGCACCCCAGGGCTCCGCAGCGGCAGGGAATCGCCGCGTCGGCCGGCCAGCAGTAATCGATCAGGAGTTCCTCGCCCGCGTTGATCGGCCGGATCGTCTGCATCCACAGCCGCTCTTCCTCTGTCTCACCGGGCTCGGCCTCCCAGTAGAAGAGTTCGCAGTTGGGGTCGCAACTGTGGTTCACGTAGCGGAATGGCGGGGCCGGATCGAGCAGCCGGCCGCCGGGAAGTTCCATCACGTAGCTCGAATCCTCGGGGTGGTCGTCGAGGATGGGGCCGCGAATCTCGCCAAGCACGACGCCGGATGCAATGCGGCGGCGGGCAAATACGCCCTTGCCGACGTGGGTCTCAGCGACGCGGAGTGTGCGGTCGAGGGAAACAGGTTCGGACTCGAGAGTCCTGGTGTGGTCAGCAGGCATCGGGTGGGAAGCCAAGGCGTGATCGGCGGGGCGAGGAGTGCGAACTCTAGCGAGCGACCGGCACGACCGTCAACGGTTCCATGCCGCAGGTTAAAGACCTGCGGCCACGATCCCCCCGTCGCCCCCCGTCGCCATAGGCTTCCAACCTGTGCCGCAGCGACAGCCGGCGGTTGATTCACGCCAGTTCGTCGCGGACCTTCTCGAGGAGCTTCTTGGTAGCGAGGATGCCCTCCGGCTCCGGCAGTTCCTTGCCTTCGTACTCGACACCCACCCAGCCGTGGTATCCGGCATCGAGCACAACCTTCATCATCTTGCGGTAGTCGGTGCGAACCTCGTTGCCATCGGCGTCGAACTCGTGGCTCTTGGCGCTCACGCCCTTGGCGAAGGGCATCAGTTCCTCGACGCCGCGGTAGCGGTCGTAGTCGTAGAAGTTGCCAAAGTCAGGGAGCGTGCCGCAGTTCGGCTTGCCAACCATCTTCATCACGCCCGCGAGCCATTCGCCGTTGCTCGACAGGCCGCCGTGGTTCTCCACGATCACGTTCATGCCCATCTGCGAGGCGAACTCCGAGAGCCGGCCGAGACCGTCGGCGGCGAGCTTCTGCTGCTCCTCGAACGTGCCCTTGCTGGCGGCATTCACTCGGATCGAGTGGCAGCCCAAGCGCTTCGCCGCCTCGACCCACGGGTAGTGGTTCTCCACCGCCTGCGTGCGGGCCTTGTCGTCCGGGGCGCCAAGGTCGCCGAGGCCGTCGCACATGATCAAGACGTTGGTCACGCCTTCGTCGGCCGCCCGCTTGGCGAGTTCGGCGATGTAGTCCTCGTCGCGAGCCTTATCCTTGAAAAACTGATTGACGTATTCCACCGCCTCGATCCCGAACTGCTGCTTCGCGGCCCGCGGGAAGTCGAGGTTGTCGAGCTTGCCGGAGAAGAGCGTGTTGTGGAGCGACCACTGCGCGAGCGAGATCTTGTAGAGCGGTTCCTTCGCGGCGGCTGGGGCAGGGTCGGCGGCGATGCCCCGCAGGGGCACGGCGGCCAGCGCGGTGGCACCCGCGGCGAGGAAGGTGCGGCGGGACGGCAGGGGGTTGATCGCGGCATTCATGGGGGGCCTCGTGCTGGTCGCTGGGTCAGTGAGATCGGGGGGCCGGATCGTCGGCCTCCGGCTGAAGGTACTCACGGGAACGGTAGAGCAAGACTACCGGAACGAGTAGCAGTGTCGCCACCGCCATGCAGCCGGTAAAGAACCAGTAGTAGGAAGCGCCCGAGAGGGTCGAGTTGCCCGAGCCGTCGCGGGTGGCCATGTTCACTGCGGCCGTAAAAAGGTTGCCGAGTGAAACACTCAAGAGGTAGAGGCTCATGACGAACGACTTCATCTGGGGCGGGGCCTGCGTGTAGCTGAACTCCAGGCAGGTGATGGAGACGAGGATTTCGGCCGCCGTGATCACCACGTAGGCGGCCAACTGCCAGACCACCGACGGCCAGCGGGCCGCCTCCGGGCCCAGACCCGCCGCCGCCAGCCGGGCCGACTCGGCGTCGATCAGGCCCTGGGCCCGGGCCGAGATCGCGAAGGCCGCGACGGCCAGCACGAAGCCGACGAGGATCCGGCGGAGCGGCGTGAAGTTGAACAGGCGGCCGACCGCGGGATAGATGATGACCCCGAACAGCGGGATGAAGAGGAGTACGAGGAGTGGGTTGATCGCCTGGATCTGGCTCTCGAGCCAGTCGATGCCGAGGAAGCGGCGGTCCATCTGCTGGGCCTGCTGAACCCAGGCGCCGCCGGTCTGGTCGTAGAGGGACCAGAAGACCGCCACGAGCAGGTAGAGCGGCACGAGCTTGGCGATCGCGGCGAGCCCCTGCGGGCCGAAGGTCTCGGCGAAGTAGGCCGACCCCCGCGGGGGCACGTGCACGAAGCGGTTGCGGCCCAGCCAGAACATGAGCGTGGCGATCGCCATCAGGATGCCCGGCACGCCGAAGGCCCAGCCGGCGCCGTAGTGTTCCAGCAGCCAGGGCGTGAGCAGCGTGGAGAAGAACGATCCGAAGTTGATCGCGAAGTAGAACCAGCCGAAGACGCGTTCCAGCAGATGGCGGTTGGACTTCCCGAACTGGTCGCCGACATGGGCCGACACGCAGGGGTTGATCCCGCCGGCGCCGATCGCGATCAGGGCGAGGCCGGCGAGCAGCCAGCCCCGGGGCTCGAGCGTGGCGGCAAGCAGCGGCTGCGGCATGTCCATCAGCGCCAGGCAGAGTTGGCCGAGGCAGTAGACGAGCGAGAGCAGCAGGATCGTCAGGTACTTGCCCAGGAAGGCGTCGGCCAGGATGCCGCCGACGACGGGGAAGAAGTAGGCGCTGGCCACGAACAGGTGCAGCCACTCCCGCGCCTCGGTCTCCGTCATGAAGTCGGGCGTGGCGGCC
>Ga0082207_1001655_pt1 | contig 10350 bp, 9 predicted proteins | sample LakMenEpi10Aug09_FD_71540 | JGI IMG/M metagenome (GOLD analysis project Ga0082207, IMG submission 71540) | reverse complement strand
GTCCCTGAGCGACCCCCTGGGAAGCACTCGTAGATCCTTCCGATGAGCCCTTGGGGTTGGACGGTCGGTTCGTCCGGGACCGCGCCGATTTCATCGATACCATTTGAGAGCTTTTCAGCAACATCGATTCGTGTGGCGATTTCATCGAGGGCTTGGCGGACTTGGCCGATGGCTCCATCGTCGACAGCAAACTTGCTACCGGCCTGGGCCACCTCGACCATCGTCAATCGAGCTTGCAAATTCTCGACTTGGACCTCCAGCTCCCGCTTGGCTGCGAGCATTTCATCGAGTTTGCGTCGAGCTGCGACGAGGTTTCGCTCGCGAGCATCGAGGATTTTCACTAGCTTTTCCGAGGTCGCTTCGAGTGTTTGATGGTGCTTGAAGCGATCGGCTAAATCCTGACGAACTTGCTCGGCGCTGTACTTTTTGCCTTGGTAGGTCACGTAAGTCACACCGCTTTGGAGATCATCCTTGAGCTTGAGGATCGCGTCTTTGGACTTGGTCACCGAGGTCCGCTTGGTAGATACCTCCCGTTGCAATTTGGCAACTTCAACCTCTTCGCGTGCGATGAGCTTAAGGTTGCTTGCGATCTCGGGCTTCAGATCCGAGATCAATTCTCGAGCTCGCTTGATCTCGACTTCGATGGGGATTTGATCCTTGACCGAGTCCCTTAAAGTGTGGACACCTGTTTTGAGATAGCTGTAAGCCGAGGTACCTAGTAGCAAGCCCCCTGCGGCGATCGTCAGCACCGAACCGAACAAAATTTTCTTGAGCATTTCGATAACCCTTTGTGAAAAAAAACCGTGTAGCAACCCGGGATTGGGGACCCCAAACGTGCGGAAAACCTTACAAATCGCTGCGTCGAAAAACGCAGGCCTAAGGAGCATTTCGCACAGCCTCTGCAAATCTTGTCCACTTGGAATTATTTTCTTGGATTCCAGAATTGCCCTGGAAGCCTATCGGCGGTTGACAGTTGGGCGACTTGTCGCCAACCTACTGTTAGCCAGCCTGTAATCTGTGTCTTAAAGAGTCGCTTTTTGCTCCCCAAAACCTCGGATTTAGTCTTGATGAACCAGACGCTTGATCAACGAGAAACGGACTTGCTCGCATCGAATGTGGCCGCTGTGGATGACTGGTTCGAAGCTGCTTTGCAGACTTCAACGGCATCTGCCTTGCCAATGCGTCCGCCGGTTCGAAGTTCTTGGGGTGACGACGAGGACGAGGCCGACGAGGATGATTTGCCCGAGGAAGCCGCTCCGGAGCGAGAGGACGACGAACCAGATCCTTTCGACGATTTTGACGAAGAGGATTTCGACGACGACTTTGATGACGATTTCGAGGAAGAACTCGAAGATGAATATCAAATCGAGCCAGCCGATGACGGTATGCTCGAAGGTCACCCTGACGCAGAAGACAACGACGAGGAGCTGGACGAAGATGGAAATCCGATCGAGTTCCCAGACGATGAGTGATCGATGTTTCGAGCTGTAAAGACCGACGTAAAGTTTCCCAATCAAGAAGAATCGATTCTCAAGTTCTGGAAAGACAACGACATTTACAAAAAGTCGTTGTTGCTAAGGCACGGGTCGAAGCCGTTTGTTTTCTTTGAAGGCCCACCAACGGCCAACGGCTTGCCACACCCGGGGCATTGCCTTACGCGCGCTATCAAAGATCTTTTCCCACGCTACCGCACCATGCGAGGCTACTTGTGCAATCGCAAGGCGGGCTGGGATACTCACGGTTTGCCAGTCGAGGTTGAAGTCTGCAAGGAACTCGGCATCCATTCGAAAGAAGAGATCGAGGCCTTTGGAGTCGAACCTTTCATCGCTAAATGCCAACAAAGCGTATGGCGTTACATGCGAGAATGGGAAAGAGTCACCGAGCGACTCGGGTTTTGGATCGATCTTTCTGAAGCCTATGTCACTTACCATCAGAGCTTCGTTGAAAGCGTCTGGTGGTCGCTCAAGAACCTCTTTGATCGAGGCTTGCTCTACCGAGGACATAAGATCGTTTGGTGGTGGGCCCAAGGGGGTACGGCACTAAGCAGCGGCGAGGTGGGACAAGGTTACCGCGAAGTGGCCGATCCGAGCGTCTATGTTCGCTTTCCACTGGTCGATGAGCCCAATACTTCGCTGGTCGTTTGGACCACGACTCCTTGGACGCTGCCGTCGAACCAGTTTGCTGCGGTTCACGAGGGGATCAAGTACGCTTACTGCAGCGATCCTGAATCCAAGGATGTCCTCATCGTTGCGGCCGATCTGGTTCAAACGCTTGGGGAAAAGATCAAGCGGGAGCTTACGGTTTTAAAGACTGTCTCCGGTAGCGAGTTGGTCGGGCGTGGCTATGTTCCTCCCTTCGATTACTACTATTCCAAAATGGGGATGCAGCTTGGTAGCTTGCTCGCAGGCGGTGAGCAACACACCCAGTGGCGCGTGGTGCACGCAGACTTTGTGACGATCGATTCTGGTACCGGTATCGTCCACCTTGCACCTGCCTTTGGCGAAGTTGACTATGAGGTGCTCATGGCTCAAAAGGCTATGTTTGCCCAAGGCCAAGGCCCAGGACTGATTTGCGCTGTCGGCCCCGATGGGAAATTCACTTCCGATGCCCCTGATTATCAAGGCGTTTGGGTCAAAGATGCCGATCGACCCATCAGCCGATCGCTTCGGGAACGGGGACTCTTGTGGCATCAAGAGCAGTACGTTCACGATTACCCGTTTTGCTGGCGTGCCAGCGAAGATCCACTGATTCAATACCCGCGTGAAAGCTGGTTTATTCGAACGACCGCCTTTCGCGATGCGATGCTCGAAAACAATTCCAAGATCGGTTGGTTGCCAGAGCACATCGGGCCGGGACGATTCGGCAACTTCCTCGAATCAAATGTCGATTGGGCTTTGTCTCGCGAACGCTATTGGGGAACACCTCTGCCGGTTTGGGTTTGCCAAGCGACCGGCAAGATGGAGTCGATCGGTTCCTATGAAGAACTGTTGGCCAAGCCAGGGGTTCAGGGGACGGAAGTCTGGTTGCGTGCCAAGGAGGCCAATCCTGAATTGGCCGAAGACCTGAAAGTTCACAAGCCCTACATCGACGCGGTGACTTACCAGTCCCCTTTTGCATCTGGGGCTAGGATGCAAAGAGTCTCTGAGGTTATCGACTGCTGGTACGACAGCGGTGCGATGCCGTTTGCGCAATGGGGCTATCCACATACAGGCAAAGAGCAATTCGAGTCCCAGTTCCCTGCGGACTTTATCAGCGAAGCGATCGACCAGACCCGAGGTTGGTTCTACTCCCAACTGGCGATCAGCACGATGCTCTTTGGCAAGCAACCGGAGTATCCTCATCCCTTTAAGAACTGCATTGTGCTAGGGTTGATGCTGGCCGAATGGTACGAGAGCAAGGATGGCAAGCAGCGATTTTTGACCGAGGAAGATGCTCGAAATGCTCTGGGTGGGGACTTTGTCCAGAAGACCGGCAAGATGAGCAAGCAACTGAGGAACTACCGAAGTCCTCAGGAAATTTTCGATCGCTATGGGGCCGACGCGCTGCGTTGGTATTTGTTTGCAAACCAAGCACCTTGGAACTCGATCCTCTACTCCGAGAGGGCGATTCGCGACAGCATCCCTGAGTTCATGCTGCGGCTATGGAACGTCTTTAGTTTCTTCACGATCTACGCAGAGATCGACGGTTTCGCGGGGCCTTCGGAGATCCAAGGCGGCTTAGATCAGTTGGATGCAAGCGAATTGGCCAGGGCCAAGACGTACCGTCCGGTGAGCGACCGCAGCGAACTGGATCGCTGGATTTTAAGCGAGCTTGGAACCACATGCCGCGACGTTGTCGGCAAGATGGATCGCTACGATAGCTACGGGGCTTGCGAATCGCTTCACGCTTTTGTCGATGCGCTGAGCAATTGGTATGTGCGGCGGAGTCGGGCTCGGTATTGGTCTTCGGATAAGCAGGATCGAGACAAGCTCGATGCGTACTGGACATTGTACGAGTGCTTGGTGGTGACCTCGAAGCTTATTGCTCCATTCACACCGTTTTTGGCTGAGGCGCTTTGGGGGCAATTGACCAGCGGTCTTGCTGGTGTTCGACAAAGTGTGCATCTGTGCGACTATCCCACAGGGGATTTTGCGGTAAGCGATGTGCTTCTCAACGAGCGCATGGGGCTTTTGCGACAGATCGCATCGCTTGGACGATCGGCCCGCATGGACTCGAAGCTCAAAGTCAGGCAACCTCTCTCGCGAGTCGAAGTCACTTTGGCAAGCGACAGTCACATCGACTGGCTCGTCAGCCATGACGACATCGTCCGAGAAGAGCTCAACGTCAAAGAGATCCACTACACGAGCGGTTCGAGCCCTTTTGTCACTTATTCGGTACAGCCGAATTTTCGCAATTTAGGACCACGGGTCGGGCCGTTGCTGCCCAAGCTCAAAGCGGCCCTTGGGGCTGCAAGCGGTGCGGAACTCATGGATCAGATGAGTCGCAACGGCAAGATCGTGCTTGCGATCGATGGCAAAGAACTACAACTCGATGGACAAGATATTCAGGTTCGGTTGAGCGCCAAAGAGGGTTGGGCTGCCGCCCAGGGTAAGTCCTGTGTTGTGGCCCTAAACACCGAGCTTACGCCTGAGTTGATCCGAGATGGTATCGCCAAAGATGCGATTCGCTTGATCCAGGATTTGCGCAAGCGTCGTCAGTGCAACTACACCGATCGGATCGCCATCAAGGTCTTTACCAAGAACTCTGAGTTAGCGCAGGCTCTGGAAGCCAATCGACAACTGATCGCTTCCGAAACGCTTGCAAGCAATCTGGATGTTGTGGTTCTTTCGAGTGAATCGATCGAGGTAGGTGGCTCGCCAGAATGCGAACTCACCGAGCTTGCCGATGAGCAGATCGCCATCGAGCTCAAGGTGGTTGCTGGGGATTGAACAAGAAGCTCTGAGGGCCCAAAATGCCGAGTGTATTAGCGCTATTTGCGCATCCGGACGATATTGAGTTTGTGGCTGCTGGCACTTTAGCGCTGCTTGGCAAACAAGGGTGGGATATCCACCTGATGAACTTGGCCAACGGTTGTTGCGGTTCGACGACCACTTCTAGGGAAGAGACGGCCAGGATTCGATTGGAAGAGGCCAAGCAAGCTGCATCCCATTTGCAGGCAACGCACTACCAGCCAATCTTCAACGATTTGGAGATCGAATATACGCAAGATGCGATCAAGCATTTGCTTGGGATTATTCGCAAGGCAAAGCCTACGATCCTTTTAACCCATGCTCCCGTGGATTACATGGAGGATCACATGCAGACGTGCCGCTTGGCCGTGACGGCTGCCTTTGCCAAGGGGGTGCCCAACTATCCAGAGCCACGCGATCGGCGGTATGTCGAGGCTTACTATGGTGACATCGCCATCTATCATGCACAGCCGCATGGGAACCGAACGCCACTGGGGCAGTCGGTTCGACCACACTTGGGCGTTTTCGTCGATGAAGTGATGGAAACCAAGAGGGCCATGTTGGCCGAGCATCGCTCCCAGCAGCAGTGGCTTAAAGAAAGCCAGGGGATGAACTCTTACATCCAGACGATGCTCGATCTTGGTAGCGAAGTGGCCGATTTGTTCCGCTTGTCGTTAGACAAGGAGCCACCGGGCAAATTCGCCGAGGGGTGGACAAGGCACTTGCATCTGGGCTTTAGTGCAGAGCCCTTTGATCCGCTCAAAGATGCCCTAGGTGATTTGGTCGTCGCAATCGAACGCGAACTTACTGTCCGGTAAGTGGTTTGGTATTTGCATTAATGCAAGCAATTCTTGGTCGTTAGGTGATCTTTAGAGATCTTCTGCATCTATTGAAAGCGGTTCCATCACTTTGGTGTTTCGCTCGACGGCGATCACCACAGTGCGTTCGTCGACACCGTCTCTACTTCGAGCCGTTGCCGGTAGGACTTGTCGTCGATCTGGGAAAGGTAGTCTTGCTGCAAAGGTTCCATCGGCTTGCACCTTGACCGGTTCGGTTCCGATTGAGATATGCGCATCGGGATGCGTCGAGCCGAAGATCAGCAGTTCGGCTTCGACATCGAAGTGGAATTGTCGAGGTTTCCTCAGTCCACCTTCGGCACCGCTGCCGAATTGAGATAGTACATCGAGTTCCATGGTTCGTTTGAGCCGATCTTCGAAGACTTCTGCAAGGGCTCCTTTGTTGGTTTCATCTCCGTATCCGCCGCTTTGAGCGAAGATCTTTTCGGCGTCTTTGGCGATATCGGCCCAATGGTCGTCGAATGAATCTTTGCTACCTGGAACCGGTGTCGAGACGGTGTTGCTGCGTACCAGTTCGTAGAATCGACCGTTGCTGGTCATGTATCCCATGATCAGTTGGAATCTTGATGGTGGGTTATCCACGTCGATATACCAATTGCGAACACCTCCATGGATTTCGATCTGACGGTAGACCGTCTCGGCGCTGTCGGTGGTGCCTACTTCGTCGAATTTCAAGAGTCTTAGAACCGGTTTGACCGAGTGCCACTGATCGACCAATGCGGCTTTGGCTCGATCGACCGTCGCGCGGGAGATATCCCAGTGGGCATGGAGCCAATACGGGTCTCGAACCATCAGGATGACACGATCCTGGCCCTTGACCGCCGCTGGTATGGGTTCGTGATGAGTGAGTTTTCTTTTTGGGGCCTCTTGTGCAAGATCCTTTCGTAGTTCTTTTTCGGCGTGAGCCGAGCGGATCTTTTCGACGATTTTCGGGTCCGTGTTGGTCTTGGGTGGGATCGGTAGTGGGATCTTTTTGGGGATGATAATATCGTCGGGCTGAATTCTCACCGTGGGGCGTGTCGGTGCGACGCTCGTCTCGATCGGTTTTGGAGCGGAGGCTTTGATCGTTGGTTTGAGGACTACGGGCTTCTTCGGCTCGATTTTTTTCTTACTGGCTTCGACTTTTTTGGTTGCGGGGGTGCTCTTGGGTTTAGCCAAGTTCTTAGGGGCTGGGGCCTTGGCTACCGCTGGCTTTTTCGGACTGGCCTTGGAGCTTGGGGGTTTCTTGGCCGGAGCCTTCTTAGACGGGGTCTTTGAGGCTACCTTCTTTGCCACGGCTTTTTTAGGCTCCGTTTTTTTAGGCTCTGCTTTTTTGGGCGAGGCGACGGGCTTTTTTGCTTTTTTTGCAGGGGTAGCTACGGTCTTACCGGTGGTCTTCGAAGAAGTGGTCTTCGAAGAAGGTTTTGCCGAAGTCTTTGACGCAGTGGGCACAGTACAAGCTCCAAGGATCGATAACTGCTAGGGCGAGGATGGTGACAGTATGTTTACGAAGAAAGAAATATTCCAGAATTTCCTGTGGTTTTTGCCCCCCTTTCGTGCGAAAAAGTACCTCTTTGAGCCCTTATGGAGAGACTATGGGGCCTGTTTCCGCTATCCAAACCGCATATTCGATTCAATCCTTATCATCTAACCTATCAAGAATGGCGACTTCCAACGATCAAAACCCAGGCCCGCGAACATCGAGCATGCTCGGACAACTCGCCCTGTCCGTGAGTACCTCGCTAGTTCAAATCGCAATTGCTACGCTGGTCGGGTATTGGCTCGATAGCCAAATGGGTTGGATGTTGTGGACACCCATCGGGGTTTGCTTGGGTATGGCCCTAGGAATGAAAACGCTTTTGTCATTCGTTCGAAAAGCGACTCCTCAAATCGCCAAGCCCGAGTTTGGCCATTCGAAGGAATCTCTGGATCCGGGGCGAGTTTCGCCAGATCCAAAAGCCGTCCGTAATCGGGAAGATTAGGTGTTGTGTATCGTGAGCAAAGTGTCTGACGTCAACGAACCGGGGTTGCCCAAAGCCAGGCATCCGGCCCATGCCCTTCGATTGATTGGAAGCACCCTAGCCTTAGGGGGAGTTTTGTCGGTGCTTGGCTTTTGGTATCCCATTGGCCCGTCGCGATTGGCAACCTACCAGCAAATTGCCATTTGGTACTGCGCTGGAGTTACCCTTGCGACTTTGTTTTGGACCACAGGTGGCATAGCCGCCCGTTTTCCGGTCTTTGCGACTTTGATGAATGTATCGTGGCGGATCTTCACGATCGCCGGCTTTGCCCTTGTCGTGTCTGCGACAAAATGGCCCCAGGGCAATTCTCTTTGCCTGTACTTGGTGGGCTATTATTTCCCCTTTGTTGTATTAGAATCCTGCCTGTCGATTTTCCACCTCCAAACGGGACAAAAAGCCTAATATCCCATGTCGAATCTTCTGCTTCACATCAAAGACGCTTATTACTTTGAAGTGCCGAAGGTACTTTGGAAGAGCAATCGCCAGTCGGCTGGGGATTTCCCGGATTGGATCGTCAGGAACGACCATGATTTCCAGGGTGTCGAGGCGACATCGGTCATCAATTCTCTGCGGGAGATCGGCGTTGATGTATCCGAACTTGGTCTGAAGTCGCAGTGGGAAGCTTGGCAGCAAAAACCTAATAACTTTGGTCGACCGCTGGATGTTTTCCTTGAGATGGAAGCAGATGCCATTGCCAACAGGGCGGCCAAGTGGGCCAAGAAAAACGCGCCTGGGTCTAACAATCCGCTCAAGGCTTACCTGGCCTCACAGCAAGCTGACGAGCCCTTGGGCTGGTTTGCCGAGCTGCGTCAGGATTCAAAGTTCCGCGATTCGTGGGAGTCGATCAAGAAAGAGCACAATTCAGCTCAGTACGTCAGTCAGTACGTCAACGGTGAGGGATCCAAGTGGAGCTCTGCCAAGATTCAAGAATACAATGATGCTCTCTCGGGCAAGATTCTCATTCCTCAGCCATTCGGTGGGAAGCTTCGCAACGCCTACGAGCCCGAGTCGGGTTTCTGTTTGTCGAAGTATATGGTCATCGAGCTTGCTGTTGCGATGCTTTTGATCGGGGTTTTCGCTTGGTTAGGTAAGAGGATCCAAGGTGGTGCGGTTCCCAAGGGGAGAGCTTGGAATTTCCTTGAGGGTTTGATTGAGTATGTTCGCAAGCAGGTCTTCGAGCCGGCCATGGGGCTTGAAGATTCTCGAAGGTTCATGCCTCTGTTGGCGACCTTGTTTGTTTTTATCTTTGGCTTGAATCTCGCCGGTATGGTTCCGTTTCTGGGATCCCCGACTGCTTCGTTGGCCTGCACAGCGGCATTGGCGTTGGTTGTCTTTGCCGTGGGTTTGATCTTCGGCGTACGGGCCATGGGTCCAATGGGTTACTTAAAGAACTTGGTTCCCGAGATGGGGCTTCCTCCTGTCTTGGCGATCTGTATTGTTCCAATTCTTTGGGTTATTGAGTTCGTTTCGTTGTTCATGAAGCATGGTATTTTGGCATTGCGTTTATTGGCTAACGTTGTGGCCGGTCACGCGGTGTTGCTTGGTTTGATGGGGTTGGCGGTGGGTGCCTCTTCTCTCTACATGGGTTCGAACCTTGCTGTTTGGACTCCGTTGGGGTTGGTCACCGCATTTAGCATGATTGCGATGAGTTTGCTTGAACTGTTCATCGCTTTCTTGCAAGCTGCGATGTTCACCTTCCTTGCAGGTTTGTTTATCTCGTCTTCCATTCACCATCACTAGTTTGTTTTGTTAGTCCAGTAAACCTTTTTGTTCAGTCATTAGATTGGGGAGTTTGAAAGTGTATTTTGTAAGTCGAACTGTTATGTACACGCTGGCACTGCTCGTTATGTTCTCGGCGACTGCTGGCGCAGCCGAAGGTGGAGCGATTCCTGGCGCCATCGGTGGCGGTCTTGCTGTTCTCGGAGCGGCGATCGGTATCGGTCTTTTGGCCAAGGGCGCTGTCGAGTCGATCGCACGTCAGCCAGAGGCAGCCAGCACGATTCAGGTCAACATGATCATCGCAGCGGTCTTCATCGAAGGTGCGACGCTCTTTGCGATCATCGTTGGTTTGCTCCAGAACCCATTCTCGAACTAGTGTATCGGCCTCCAGGCTTCGCTCTGGAGTCGATGATCGAGTTTCGTTTTCGGTTGGTTTTTTGAGGTACCATGATGTTCCTTCGGATGCGTTCAAAATTGCACGTTTGGCTCTTGTCGCTTTGCTTTTGCTTGGTCGTAGGTGTTGGTGCCTTGCAAGCAAGCGAGGGTGAGCACCATGATCCGACGCACGCAAACGCATCGGCTCAGATGTCTAATCCGTTGGAGCTCCGAACCGACTTTGGGATTTTCTCATTGCTGGTGTTCTTGGGGTTGCTCGCGGTGCTCTATGCGGTTGCCTGGAAGCCTCTGATGAAGGGGCTCGATCTTCGAGAGAAGCTCATCTCCGGTCAGGTCGAAGAGGCGAAAGTCGCATCGGAGTTGGCGGCGACAAAACTCAAGGAGGATGAGGCCAAGCTTGCCGACGCGGCCATGCAGGCTCAAGCCATG
>Ga0082207_1001654_pt1 | contig 10350 bp, 9 predicted proteins | sample LakMenEpi10Aug09_FD_71540 | JGI IMG/M metagenome (GOLD analysis project Ga0082207, IMG submission 71540) | reverse complement strand
AGGAGTAGGAGTTAGCAACCACGGAATGGCAGTGACGTTTTATACCTTGACCGAAGGAACAACCTATTATGTTCGGGCTTATGCAAGAAATTCAAAATGCCTGACAGGGGTTTACTCAAAAGTGATCACTTTCACAACAAGACCCTGAGTATAATATTTATAAGCAATCAAGATTTCATCTGTTGCCAAGCAGAAATATTGAGGGATAGTGTATTTATACTTCACTCGCATTTTTTACCACTGTAAATTTTCATCTCGTGGTTAGTACCCAACTAAGGGCTTCCTGATACATTTTACACCAACCCCTGTTATCTATGATTGATCCTAAATTTTAAACAGTCGGTTTGTTAGAGACACTTACTACTCAAGATTTTCAGGGAGTTTATATAATTTAACTCATTACTTCATAAAAATTAATATACTTGTACGTAATCAGAATTAGCCATTACCACAGCCCACATGCGACTCTTACCTCTCTTTATCATTCTGACACCAGCTTTCATCTCTTCATGCTCAGGTAAAAAACACTCAAAGAAAGAACCAATAAACACCACAAATAAATCTGATAATCAAACTGTTGCGTTACGTCTCCCCACCTTTAACCCTTATGATACAGTCCCCCTTGCCCTGGACTGGAAACTTATTCGGGACACCACTAAGGAAAAAGGAGCGTTTACCGCCTTCCCAACCAACTACACCCCCAGCCCCGACAACATCACCGCATTCCGAGGAGACAATTTTCGAAATTCGCCTTCCCGGGGAAGAATCAACGGCAAACCCACCGGACTGATACTGGATTGGACCTTCAATACCCGAAAAAAATCGGCTCAAACCGGAAATGACGGAAGCAAATATTCCAAAATCGATTGGGGCGGTGGAACTGGATGGACAGGGCAAGCCTCTCTTATTCAATGGTCAAAGTCTGTAAAACAGTCACTCCAAATAACTGACCCGGCCTTCCTTAACAACGATCAGGCCCGGGAGGTGATCATCGGGTCACTCAGCGGCGAGATCTATTTCATTGACTTTGCCACCGGAAAAGCGACCCGGGAGCCGCTCGCCATCGATGGCCCCATCAAAGGCTCCATCTCCATCGACCCGCGGCTGAACGGAATGCTGTATGTCGGACAGGGCATCCCGAAAGGAAAACGCTTCGGCGCCTACCTGATCGACATGACCAATCGATCCGTCGCCTTACACATTCCAGGGAAAGACCCTGACGCCAGCCGAGGCTGGGGAGCCTTTGATAGCAGTCCGCTGTTGGACGAATCCTCAGGCACCCTGTTCTGGCCCTCCGAAAACGGCCTTATCTATCGGATCAATGTCAAAGAAAAAACAAACCCATTCGTAGAAGCGAAACTGAAATATTCCCGTTCGGGTATGAATCGACTTGGGCTCGAAGCCAGCATGGCTTCCATTGGATCATATGGATTCTTTGCCGACAATAGCGGAAACATTATTTGTATCAACCTACAAACAATGCAACCCGTTTGGCAAATTGATAACCAAGATGACATCGATGCATCGCTTGTCATTGATCAAGAAGATAGTCAGTACTATCTATATGTTGGAAATGAAGTAGACCATCGAAAACCCTTTGCCTCATCCACCCTTCGGAAATTCGATGCGCGCAACGGAAAGCTCATCTGGGAGGTGAGTCGCGAATGCGCCGGACACGAACTGAATGGTAAAGAAAATAGCGGTGGCATACTAGCTACCCCCTTAATCGGAAAAGAAAAGGGAAAAGATATTGCCATCACGATCTTCTCCCGACCCAGTCGAACCCGCCAAGCCGACTTGGTGGCGATCAATAAAAAAACAGGAAAGGAAATGTACTCCTTTCGCCTCGACGCTTATTCCTGGGCTTCCCCTGTCGACTTTTATGACCAGGAAGGTAACATGTATCTGTTCTTCTCCGATGTGAGCGGAAATCTTTACTTGCTAGATGGATTAACAGGCAAACTGATCCATAAAAGCAAATCAGGATTCAATATGGAATCATCGCCCATCATCTTCAATGACCGGATCGTTGTAGGAACCCGCGGTCATAATGTTCTTAGCTACAAGATCACAACCCAATAACAACATTACTTGCTTCGAGCCGTAAGGGATGTTTCTTTAGTGGAGAACTGGGGACGGAAAATGGCGAATATGCTGCGTAAATCATATACCCCATAGCGAGCAGGAACATTGCGATTGCGACCCGCATAACTTAATGTTACGGCCTGACGGTTTGTATAGTCCTTCCAACATACAAAAATTGCACTGTGGTCGATGTTGTTGCTGTTATGATTCACGTGGTACACCCAGTCACCGGGCTGTACCAATCGAGAATCGGCATACGGACCCGCTTTTTTAGTCTTGTAGACCACTTTTTTACTTGCAGAAACCCCTGCTCGATTAAACACTTCGTTTACAAAATCCCAACAAGAGCCCAATACCACGGTCTTGGTGATCAGCGCCATCTGTTTGCCGATTTCCAATACCCGCATACTGGCCGAATCCATTTGTTTGGCCTGACGTAAAGAGGTTTGATCCTGGCACAAACAAAAATTCTGACTGGAACGATCTTCCTGCGCGTATAGCAGACTAGAAAACAGCAACGTAAAAAAAAGCCAAATAGCCTTTCGATTAAGCATAACACAATTTGAAATAATTAAATACCGGACGATCGCCCGAGCAGAATAAAATGGGGGTGCAAATCTACGCCTTAATCGAGAAAAAAGCACGCAGTATTGCCTTTATGCAGAGGAATGTCCATAAAATGGCTGAAAATCAATCTACTATGTTATGCTCTATAAAGCTTTTTATAATTTTCTCCATGCTATTCATGAATATAGCCATAGAACATACAGCCGCTTACGGAGAAGGGAATTTGCAAATCATCACGCGATAACGCTAAAAAGAATTATTCGGGCTATCAACTTGGCTTGGTCTTCGCAGCCCCCGTATGAAGTCCGGGTAAATGTTCTACCCAGTCGAATTTGACATTTCCCTTACGCTGAAAATGATCGATGAAGTCACTGAGTAGCTGCAGCGATTGGGGTGTTCGATACAGGTAGTCATGAGATAAGACAACCACATCCCGATTACCGGGAGAGGAATTTGAAAGTTTCTGTTCTACTTGTCGGATCAGATTATCCAGATCCGCTCGATTTTCACTGGTAGCGGAAACCCACTCAAAATCCCAACCAACAATGAATTCTGGCTGATTCAATGTGTCTAATAGATTCAAGAGCGGGGCTGCCTGACGATCAGTGCGGCTGGTCCGCCGAGGCGTTCTCCATGTGTTTTTACCCGGTAGGCGAGTAATAGACATGCCGGCCGGTAAATAGGATTTATTCTTCACTATGTCTTGCCATACACCTGCTGGATTTCGGTAATAAGCATGTATACGACCACGAGTTACTGCGTGAGAGTAGGTGTGGTTATATATTTTGAAATTTTCGTTAGAAGCAACTACTTGATAAACACTATCATGCCAGGACGACTTGTCAATTTGTGAACCAATGATGAAAAAACTGCTGCGAATATTTTTTTTCGCCAACAACTGCATCAAGCCCGGTGTGGTGGTATACGGTCCATCGTCGAAGGTGAGATAAACACGCGCGGTTGTATCGGTACTGTCTCGCTCCGGCCGGATCGGGTTCGGGTTCGGCGCTTGTGCCTGCGGCGTCTTCAGACTATCCTTTTTTGAGTCCGATACACAAGAAACCAAACTCAATCCAATAAGACAGGTGTTAAGGATTGACAAAAAAAATGTACCCATATGAAAATTCCCAGCTTTAAGAAACAAAGTTATGTTGTATCCGTCTAACTTCACTCTCGCCCCTTACTACAACGTTATGCGCCGACCTGTTCTGGTAATCACCCTGGCTTTTTTTCTTTTTCAATCGATCATCACATATGCATACGTAGGTATGCCGCTGGCCAAGCTATCAGAAAAAGGAGTCGCCCTGTCTGCCCTTCCGGGCATCTACAATGGCCCACTGACACTTTCCGCCAAAATGCCGCTGAGCATAGAACTGATGCTATCGTTAGATGGAAACATCCCTACAGCTGCCAACACTTTCGATCGCCCTGTTTCATTAAGTAAAACCGTCCCCATCACCATTGCACTGAAAGAAAACGGAAAACTAAGCGACACCCTATATTTTGGAACTTACTTAATCGGATTTTCTTCCACACTCCCCATCACCAGTTTGATTCTTCCTCCTTCGGACCTATTCGACCCAAACCGCGGGATCTATGTGGGCGGGCTAACAGAATCCGGAGAACAATGGGGAAATTGCTGGGGGGACGCAGAAAGACAAGCTTTTTTTGAACTCATTCAGTCAAACAAATTGGCGTTGGCTCAAAGTGTGGGCTTGCGAATTTTTGGCGGAATGACCCGGCAAAATGCCGAAAAATCACTTCGGGTCATCGCCCGTAAGAAATACGGAAAAGGGAAATTCAAATACAGGGTATTTCCAACAAAAAATATAGATGAATTTAACAGCCTGGTGCTTCGAGTCAGCGGCAATGATTGGCTAGGAACACGGTTTCAGGATATGATGATCTCCTCCCTGGCAAAAGATATTGGGGTGGATTATACAGCGTATCAACCATCTGTCCTTTTTGTTAATGGCGAATACTGGGGAATTCATAACATCCGTGAAAAAATCAACATTTCATACCTAGAATCAAACCACGGTGCTGACGCAACTAAATCAAATCTTATATCCGGACTTGGATCAAGTGCCACCCATGGTAGTATCGCCAGCTATAAAGAACTTTTTAACTTTCTCTCCAATACAGATCCCAATGAAGCCGGATTTGTCGATTCGGTTGAAAAAAGAATGGATGTAGACAATTACTTTAAGTACATCGCCCTGCAAGTACACATCAACAATCCCGACTCGAGAGGAAATGTGCGATACTGGGAAGCAAATAATTTGGATAGTCGGTTCAGGTGGATATACTATGATGGGGACCTGGGGTTTGGTGGCCCAGGTGTTGATTACCTGAAATTTCGATTAAGCCCTGTTGAAACAGCGTGGCATAATCCGCCCTCTACCACATTTCTACTCCGCCACCTGACCGCTAATCGTGAACTCCGGGATCGATTTATAAGCCAGTACAGCATGTTACTTTCAACTTGGTTGCATGCAGATACGATCGGGAATCGGATCGGTTTTTTTACATCATGGCTTGAGCCGGAGATCGAACGGCATTTGAAACGAAAAAACTTTAACCAGTCTAAAAATAATTGGCTTTCGCGTATAAAACGATTGGACCAATTTGCAGAGGCCCGAATGCCGGCAGCCTATCAACATCTATCGAGTAACTTTCAATTAGGCTCCACTTATCAGCTTGGCATTAATAGCTCCCTGTCTAACGACATTGTAAAATTTTATATCGAACGAATACCCGTTCCGTCTCTTCCATACAAAGGAAAATATTTCAAAGATGTTCGGGTGAATGTCGAAGTAGACATCTTGCATCCACGATATCAATTTATTTCTTGGGAAAACGGATCGATCGATCGGAAACGATTGGTGCTAAATTCCAAGGACTCGATCCTCAATATATCCGCAAAAGTAGAAAAGACACCCCCATCGATATCAAAAGAAAAAATCTGGATCAATAGCATCGGGCACGGAAAAAAAGATCAGCCCCGCTTCATAGAAATCAACGGATGGGGAACACATAAAGACAGCGTTATACTGGTCGATTCAAAAAAATATTTTTCCCTTACCCTTTCATTAAAGAAAATGCCCCTAGTTATCACAGAGGATACCTTGGCATTTCGTCGGCTATTCCCAAATGCAAACATTGATTTGATCGCCTATCCGAATCTCCCACTAAAAAAATTGGGTCCAACACTTTATCTGACCGAGCCCTCCGGGGCCTGGATCGACTCGATTGATCTGCTTGCCTGGGACTCAATTAACCGTAAAGAACCCTACTGGATACGTTCTGAAGATGGAAAATTCAAACTGTCAAAGAAAGCTCCGAAATTCATGCCTCCCCAAAAACCCTGGTATAAGGGTGATTGGATGTTGCCTTTGATTGGCATTCTGATAGCAAGTGCGGCGGGAATCATTTACTATATAAAAAGAAGAAAACGATCTGTATCCGTAAATGTATTGCTGATTGTTCTTTTGGCTACTTTTCAGTCGGCAAATGCACAAGAGGAAGGACGCATTTCGGAAAAATTCAGACGAGTAGACGTCGAACTCCTCCGCCATTCGAGTCTTGTTTTCAAAGGGCCAAATGAGATTCAACAACAATCAGGTTTCTATCGAACATACAAGCCAATCAGCGAATTAGTTTCCTGGATTGCGCCATTTAATTCGAAAGATCTGGCAACCGGAAATTGGCAGCAGGCCTATACAATTGAAGCATTTAAAGAATTGCCTACTGACAACTTTCGTGTTCGACACATGAAGTTCATGTCTGTTTCGGCCAGCTGTTGGATCGCTGGGATGAAAAAGGAGTTTTTTCTGATTGACTCTGTAAAGAAACTATACCTCGTACGAATCGAACACAAGAACGGATTAGAATCGTGGTACTACCCGATCGTGAATCCAAATTTGACTGCCGATGTAAGCATTCCTGGATCCAAGCTGGGCATGACGGCCGGATTTTATTTTTGGCAGATTCGATACCGGACCTGTTCTTTATTGGCATCAGCTATCATAGAATCGAACGGGTCTCCCGATCCAAAAGGTTTTGTTCTCGAAAATGTATGTCCGCTTGTTAACGACCCTTCCGCGAGAGTTAAGAACTTTTCCAAAGCATTGTATGATAGAATAGCCGAGCAGGGTATAAACGTTAATTGGGAAAAAGCACTTGAAAATGAATTAAAGCCGAAACAATGAGAAAAGTAACTTTTCTGGCAATGCTTTCATTGGTTTTCTCCCAATCAATCATGGGTGCCACAAGTCAATTATCCGATACAACCCGATGTGACAGTTTGCTCTCGCATAAGTTCACAACCAATCTTGGAAAGGGAGATCCAGAATGGAATGGAATACGAAACATACGCACCGTTCTGCCGGGTATTCTATATCGTAGTGGAGGGAATGGCTCATATAATAACTTAGTAGCAAGGCCTAATGACGGTCCGATGACATTTCAAGGCATTTTGAATCTCTATGAGTTGGGGTTCGATAAAGTGTATTATCTATATGCCAACCGATTCACCAATCAATATCCAACTGAGATACGTCAATTGTTGAATGAAGTTGGTATTGAATATAACTCGATTGTGCCGGTGAACGATTCGTTGGCAAACGTATTGATGCGTTCGATCTACCAAACAATTGAATCTCCGGAAGCAGGACCGATATTGGTGCATTGTTGGAATGGCTGGCACATGTCTGGACTGGTCTCCGCCTATGCACTCCGCCAATTTTGTGATTTCAATGGAGAACAAGCATGGGAGTATTGGATAAAAAATACGGACGGAAACGATAAGGGATTCAGCAAAATAAAGACACGCATTGTGAATTTTCAGCCCGACCCTGCATTACGATTAACTAAGAAACAGCAATCGGAATATTGTCCATGTGTAGCAGAACAATGAAAAACAGGTTCAATATGCACAATTAGGACATCTTTCAAAATCAAACATTTTATATGAAGCACCCGCACAAAAAACGCTATTCAAATTTTACTCAAAGGATCTGTACCCTTTCCATTGCACTTCTTTTTATGTCTCAATGGAACGCCCAGGCCGCTTATTATGACCGAGAAATCACCATCGATCAGGTGGCTGATAGCCTCGGACACGATACGATTACAATGGCTTTCGTTGGCGACCTGATGTGCCATGCCTCGCAGTTTGAAAAAGCTCGTACCGCAACCGGGTACGACTTTCGTCCGGTTTTCGAACCCGTAAAAAAATATTTGAGTGGGGCAGATCTCACCTTCGGAAACCTTGAAACCGTAACGGCCGGTGCAGAAGCCAAGTTCACCGGATATCCTCAGTTCAACACCCCTGTTGAATATCTGGACGCACTCAAAGAGTCCGGATTCGATGTGCTTACCACCGCCAACAATCATTCGCTGGATCGTCGCTTTCCCGGTGTGGTCAGAACCTTGGAGGAATTGGACAAACGAAATATCTATCATACCGGAACCGCACGATCTGCCACGGAAAGAAACACGCCACTCATCCTCAACAAGGGTTCCATTAAAATTGGGGTGTTAGCGTACACATTTAGTACCAATGGCATTCCAATTCCGGCCGGACAATCATTTTGTGTGAACATGATCGATACGGCACAGATCCGAAAAGATGTTCAGTCGGCCCGCAATGCCGGAGCACAAGCGATCGCCGCTTTCATGCACTGGGGCGATGAGTATGCGCGCTTCGCCAAACCTGCTCAAATAGCTTTAGCTGATTTTCTTCATGAGCAGGGCATTATGTTGATCATCGGATCCCATCCGCATGTATTACAGCCTTCACAACTGCGCGGTTGGGGTGATGTGGCCAGCTTCACGGTGTACTCTTTAGGAAATTTTATTTCCGGCCAACGGAAACAATACACCGACTGTGGAATGATCCTGCGCATCACATTGATAAAGAATCGTTCCACCGGGGAATTTAAGTATGAGAAACTTGACTACATCCCCACCTATGTCAGCACTGCAAATGGATACCGCATTCTACCTGTTTCCGATGCCATGAAAGCGATACGCACAGGCAACAAATCTCATCCCGCATACACAGCTGACAAGAGTGAACAACTACGGATCGAACAGGTTTGGAAAGAAACCACCAAACACATGGATGATCATAGTTTGGGACTGATCGCAGCCGAAGAAGATTGATCAACTTTTCAGACCGGATATATTTCCCGACCTTCACGGCCCTTCAAATACAGTAATATGCAACTCAGTGTAAAGCTTCTCTCCCTTCTCCCACTTCAAACCGGAAATGGTAAAAACGGAACCTGGAAAAAACAGGACGTCATTGTAGAAACAGACGGACAGTATCCGAAAAAAGTCTGCATCTCCATTTGGGGGGATAAGATCGAGGAAAGCAAGCTGATTCCCGGAAACAGACTCAAGATCGATTTCGATGTGGAGAGCCGCGAATACAACGGGCGTTGGTACACGGATGTAAAGGCCTGGCGCGTAGAGTTGGAAGGTGCTTCATCTGGACCGTCATCTGTACCCGGACCAATCGATGCCCCACACCACGAAGACGATCTTCCCTTCTAATTGTCTCTCTGTCTTCTGGTCATTTTTTCTGGTGTTCTGGTCTTTTTTCTTTGGTCTTTTCGTCTCCTGATCTCTTATCCCAGATCCAACACGGCATTCCACCTGTATTTTTTATGTGGTTGAATAGAAACTCCTATCTGTGTATGCGGCCTGAATAATATGATGCGATGGCCGAGCGAAGGCACGCCTTCATCGATCAGTAGGTCCATCACAATCGAAAGTGGATCCTGATAGCCGTATTGACAACACTCACCCATGAATGTTTCAATGTCCTTACAGTCTTTGGTACGTCGGTTATGTCCGATGTATCCGGTTTCACCGGATGTTTCGGCATGACAGCGAGCACTTTCAAAAAGACTTCGCTCCGGATACAGACGCGGCAGTGAGGTTTTGTTTTTTAAGAATGCCAATAGCCCGATGTAATAATCTGATTGCAGGAGCATGGAGTTGCCCGAATAATCCGGATAGGCCTTCACCACCGTTTGTGCGAAAAGCGGCGGATTCATACGAGCCAGATTTAAAATATAAATGACGGTCTTTTCATTATCAGAGAGATAGTCCGTATTTGCCGCAGTATTGCAGACAAGATATTGAGGCTTGTTCCACTCCGAAGAAAAAACTGCTAGAGGGGAAACATTCTCTGTTTGCACCGAAGATCCGATCGGGTGAAAGGCCATAATCGGTAACGCCAGTAATAAAAATAGGAGCGATCGCATAGTCAGTTTTAAAACTAACGCAGAAACAAGTCTGAATACGTGTAACAAGGTGTGAAAGATTTTATAAAGAATAGCTCAATGAAAACACAACTTTCGATAGGTGTCGAATAGTTCGCGGACCAGTTCTTTTCCATAATACTGAGTGGCCCGATGACGATTGCGTTCGCCCATTTGCCGGATCCGATCCGGATGGTTGAATAGTTCGATCAGACCATTCGCGATGTCTTGTGGATCTTTCGGATCGATGAAGATGCCCCCCTGTGAGGGAGATAACATATCGATCATCCCGCCCTCCTTCGAGGCAACGATGGCCCTTCCACTTGCCATGGCTTCCAGACATACGTTGGGAAAATTCTCCCATAGACTAGGGAACACGGCAACAGAAGCCCTCTCCAGTATGCTCGGGACTTGCACGAGTGAA
>Ga0082207_1001650_pt1 | contig 10363 bp, 8 predicted proteins | sample LakMenEpi10Aug09_FD_71540 | JGI IMG/M metagenome (GOLD analysis project Ga0082207, IMG submission 71540) | reverse complement strand
TCCGTTGAGGAGTTTCGGCGCGAGTTGTGTTGCCACAAGGAGCCAGCTGATCACAATGACGATCACGCCAACCAGCGTCTGGTCGCCAGCGCTCAGCAGCGCGAGGAGGAGCGGCGGAACCACGGCCGCCCCTTGCCCAATGGTGGGGATTGCCATGACGAGTCCGCCGAGTGTGCCAGCGAGGACCGCGTCGGCGCCAGCGAGCGAGGCCCCGAGTCCGGCGGTGAGACCGAAGGTGAGTCCGAGGAGAAGGTGGCGACCAATGAAGCGCGCAAGGATTGACTCAAGTACTTGTCGTGACCGATGAATTGATGCGCCGCTTGATCGCGGCAGGAAGATGTTCAGCACGCTGATGTAGTCAGGGTTTGCCGAGAGGATCACGCCGAGTCCAATCGCAAGGATGACTGGCCCGAGTGCCGCCACTGCGCCCGCGGCGATATTCGCAATGTTCGCCTGCACCTCGGCTGCCGCGCTGCGGATGAGGGTAAGAGCCTCTGTTGCAATCGGAACAAGATCAATTTGAATGCCGAGCGAACGAAGGAGCTCACTTGGACGAGCGATCAGTTGCCCGATCTCCGCACTTGTTGGCGGCGCTGCTGACACGACCACACTCAGTGAGGCCGCCAGGGCAAAGACGAGTTCCGCGATGATCACCAGCACAGGGATTGCACCGAGCACCCAAACCAGGACCACGGCGCGACGTCGAGCCATGCCGCGACGCGCCAGCGCGTCGATCGGAGCGTCCGCAAGCGTTGCGAGGAGCCAGCCTGCGATCAAGGCGGCAATCAAGGCGCTTTGCGCGTTCACGAGCGCGGCGATCTGCGCCAGACCTGCTCCAATAAGAAGGATTGACGCACTCGCGAGCGCGGCCCATGCGAACGCCTGGACGACTGGTGGCCATGCGCGGGGGTTCCCGAGTGGAGGAAGATTCATCTGGTCAGGCTAGCGCAGTCCGAACCACATCCAGTGGAAGCCCGATCGCCTCGGCGTCGTTGGCGCCAATCATGCTCTCTGCCGCAATCATCGCGTCCAGGATTGCCTCTTCAGTGGCGTCAGCAGTTGCCTCAAAGAGTGGCGAGATGTGCGCATTAATCAGCATCTCTACGCTCTGGTGAAAGGGTGCGACCGGCTCCAGATCTTCTGGAGGCAGGTTTGCGTTCGCCGTTGAGAAGCTCAGGACCAGATCACCCGATGAGTGTTCTCCCACACCACCAACACGCGCGATCCCCATCACGGCGCGCTGCGCGAGGCGATCAAGCTGCATCGGAAGTAGTGGTGCATCCGTGGCCACGATCACGATGATGGAGCCTGCGCCGCCGCGCGGATCGTCAGGTGCCGACGCTGGCGGCGTCTCTGTTGGCACGACTGGTGGCGCGACCTTCCACGGGAGCGGGTACTTGGCGGTGTCGAGTACGCCACCTTCGGCGCCGAGTACGCGTCCAGCAATGGTGAGTCGATGGCGACGACCATGGTTCGCCTGCACAAACACGCCGACGGTATATCCGCCAAGTTCTGCAGGAAGGGTGCGACTTGAGGTGCCGTTGCCACCCTTGAACCCGTGACAGATCATCCCCGTGCCACCGCCCTGGTTGCCACGCGGCACCGGTGCGCCGACAGGGAGTGCGGCGGCAGCATCCAGCGCGGCGCGTGCATGCGCCGCAGTGATGTGAAATCCGTTGATGTCGTTCAGGACGCCATCGAAAGTCTCGCCAACCACTGGGAGACTCCATGCAGGCGCTCCACGGACGTTGTCGAGCGACCAGCGAATCATCTCGTCGTGCACCACGCCAACGGAGTGCGTATTGGTGATGCAGATCGGTGTTGTGAGAAATCCTGATTCACGAATCCACTCAAGGCCCGTCATCTCCCCGTTCCCATTCAGCCGATGTGTTCCAGCGAAGAGCGGATGCCCCATCGATTCCAGTGCCTGCGGCAGGATTGCGGTTACGCCCGTTCGAATCGGTCCTCTTCCGCGCAACAGCTCACCGCCGCCCGCAATCAGCGTCTCTGTTGCAACGCGCACGCCACTGACATCGCTGATCGCATTGCGCGGACCGTGCGGAAAGCGACCGATCGTGATCCCAAGGTCTGAGGCTCGTTCACTCCGTGGCATGGCGCTCTCCTTATCGCTGCGCGCGTTCAGCGGCGTACAGGGTGATCGCCGCGGCAACGCCAAGGTTAAGGCTCTCGGCGCGACCGAGCATTGGAATGCTCACCGCCACACGACACGCCGCGCGGAGCGCTGGTGACAAACCTTCAGCTTCCGTGCCAACGACAATCAATGCGGGAGCGCGGTACGCCACCGCGGCATAGTCCGAAGGAGCATCGCCCGCCGTTGCCACGCTCTCGCCCGGCCAGCGCGCGAGAAGTTCACGCGCGTCAGCGTCGCTCAGGCGAAAGATTGGAACCGCAAAGATTGAACCCATCGTGGCGCGAACGCACTCCACGCTGTACGGATCGCACGTATCGCCAACCAAGATGACGCCGCCCGCCGCCACCGCGTCGGCGCTTCGGATGCAGCTGCCAAGGTTTCCTGGGTCACGCGGGCCTTCGAGCATCAGCCATCGTGTCGCGGCCGACGGATCAATCTGCTGTACCCCTTGCGTCTCGGACGCAGGCTCAGCGAATACACCAAGAAGCGGCTGTGGGTTCTCACGACCGGTCACCTTTGCGAGGACGTCATTCGAAACGCGGATCACACGCTCCGCGGTGAGCTTGGTCCCTTCCCCGTCCGGCCCAATGAGCAGGATGCTGGCGCGCCACCCAGCGCGAGCCGCCTCCACGAGCGTCCGCTCCCCTTCCGCAATGAAGCGGCGCTGCTCCTTGCGCCCCTTTGGCGTGCGGAGTTCTCGCAACTCCTTGATGAGGGGGTTGCTCACGCTATCTATATGATCCAGCGGCGCGTTTGAGGCGGAGTTCATCGGATCAGGATAGACGCACCCGTCTGCGCGTAGCGTGAAACAGGGGCGCTGCGCCGTAGTGACCTGTGGAAGCCTTGTGCCACCCTGGGCGAATGCCCTTTGGGCCAGTACGAGGAGGAGGGGTCAATGGCACAGTCTTCATGGCGACGCACCACCGCAGTTGCGTTGGTCGTCGGGTTGATCGCAGCCGCCTGCGGCGGCTCTGAAAGTTCCGAGAGCCCTGCTGGAGGGCTCACCACCGATCCAGTGACGCTCACCGTCCAGATCTACAACGCGGGTGGACAGGCGGAACTTGAGTATCGACAGGCACAGGGGGCCGATTTCACCGCCCTGCACCCGAATGTCACGATCGAGATCGTGCAGAGCAGCGAGTACATCGATGCCCTGCTTCCACAGGTCGTAGCGGGGACCGCGGGTGACGTGATCTGGACGGATACCGACACCGGCTTCACGCAGTTTGCAGTAGCCGGCGCATTCGAACCGCTCGATAGCTTTATCGAAGCAGAAGGGTACGACTTGAGCCCTTATCCAGAGGCGCTCTTGAAGTCGTTCCAGCTTGACGGCTCACAGATGGTGATGCCGAACAGCGTGCTGCCATTTAACTTCGTCTACTACAACAAGGACATCTTCAAGGCGGCAGGCGTCGCTGAACCAACGAGCGATTGGACGATCGCTGAGTTTGTAGATGCCGCGCGCAAAACCACGGACAAGTCAAAAAAGCGCTTTGGCGTCTCGTTGGCTTGGACCGAACAGTACGTCGCATGGATGCGCATGTACGGATGTGAGCTCAGCAACGATGACTCAGCCGCAACGGAGTACACCTACAACGGCGCGGGCTGTGCCGAATCGCTTCAGACACTTGACGACCTGAGCCGAGAAGCTGTGATGAACTGGGAGCCTGGCGCGAAGTTCGGCGGTCTCTCGGCCGCGGATTCCGCAGGTGAGCAGAACTTCTCTGCAGGCAACGTGGCAATGTTGATCTCCGGGACCTGGGAGGCTCCGGCGATCATCGCGAACTCCGCGGGCGCGTTCGAGTGGGATGCGGTCTCAGTCCCCGTTGAGGGGAACGGCAAGATCCAGGGCGCCGCATCCGGATTCGGTGTGTCAGCAAGCTCCCAAAACAAGGCGTGGGCCTGGGAGTACGTGAAGTTCCTCACGGATATTGAGGGGCAGAAGCGCGACGCGATCGCGGGCTACAACAGCTCGCCGATCTCCGTGGTGCTCGATGACGTTTACTGTAAGACAGATCTGCTGCCGCTCAGCAAGTGCGAGATCACCAAGATCGGGAATGCGCACATTGCGCTGGAGCCGATCAAGGGCGAGTGGTCGGCCGGCTTCTGGGACGTTGTGAGTGCCGGATTCGAAGAGGCGTTCACCGCGACCGAACAGTACGACTGGCAGGCACATCTCGACGCGTTGGTTGAGCAGTCGACCGCCGCGGCACCGCTCCAGTGATCAAGACGTCGCACTGCCTAAACAGCTGAGCGACACGCGTAATGCAACGGGTTGATGAGGGGGCGGGCCGGCTTAGCCGGTTCCGCTCCCTCTTCGCTCCGCTCCCCATGCTCCAGCGCGTCGAAGAGCGCTGGTTCTGGTTCTTCATTGCTCCGTTCCTCGCCGGATTTCTACTCTTCGCCTTCGCGCCGCTGATCGCGTCATTTGCACTCTCGTTCATGGATTGGAATCTCCGTGGCACGCCCACCCTTGTTGGTTTTGACAACTACGCGGACCTTGCCGATCTCGACGGAAAGGGGAAGATCGTGCTGAAGGCGTTCAGCAACACGGTGATGATCACGGTCATCGCCGTCCCGATACAGCTGATCATTGGGCTAACGTTTGCAATGCTCCTCAACCAGAAGGTGAAGGGGATGGCGCTCTTCCGCATGGCCTTCTACCTCCCCACCGTCGTTGCGGGTGTCGCCACCGCCGCTCTCTGGCGCTGGATCCTCGGCTCCGAGGGGCTCGTCAACAAGGCGCTCGACGTAGTCGGCGTCGCAGGCCCTGCCTGGTTCAACGAACCAGAGTCGGTGCGCTGGGGGATTATCTTCATGCTGATCTGGGCCGGCACTGGCGGGATGACGCTGATCTTTCTCGCGGGACTCCAGCAGATCTCCAAGGACATTCTGGAGGCGTGTGAGTGTGACGGCGCCGGACGCTTCCGACGCTTCTTCTCGATCACGCTGCCACTACTCTCGCCCACGCTCTTCTTCAACCTTGTGATCGGGCTGATCGGCGGGCTCTCGCTCTTCACCGAAACCTACGTCGTCTCAAGTGGCGGGGGCGGGCCGGCAAACGAATCAATGTCGGTTGCGCTCTTGATCTATCGGCTGCTGATCCGGAACCTTGACTTCGGGTTCGGATCGGCTGTGGCCTGGCTGCTCACCGCGGTCGTCGTGCTGCTTACGATCGTGAACTTTAGGCTCTCAAAGCGATGGGTCTTCTATGACAACTAGTCGCGCACGGACGATCCCAATGATCTCGCCGCGTCGGGTGGCGATCTATGCCGCGCTCACCCTCTTCTCGCTCCTCTTCCTGCTCCCCTTTGCCTGGCAGTTCGGCACGTCACTGAAGACGCCAGCGGAGATCGCAACCGGCACTTTCAACCTCTTCCCAGCGGAGCCGCAGTGGGAGAACTACGCGGAGGTTTTCCGGCGGGCAGCGATCGCAACCTGGTTCTTCAACTCCGCCTTCATCGCGATCGTCGGCACCCTCGGTGCCACCCTCACCTCGGCCTTCTGCGCCTACGGGTTCGCGGTGTTGCACGCGCGCGGGAGCCGTCTTGCGTTCGGGATGGTGCTTCTCACAATTCTCGTCCCGTACCAGGTGTTGATCATCCCTGAGTACATCGTCTGGGCGAAGCTCGGACTGATCAACACGCCGCTGCCAATCCTCCTTCCGTGGTTCCTTGGAGGAGGTGCATTCAACATCTTTCTGTTGCGTCAGTTCATGCTTGGTCTGCCGCGCGACATGGTCGATGCGGCCCGCGTTGACGGCGCAAACGAGCTGCATATCTTCGTTCGCATCATCCTGCCGATGTGCGCCCCCGCCCTCGCCATCGTCGCCGTCTTCCACTTCATCTACATGTGGAACGACTTCCTCCGCCCGCTCCTCTACCTCCCCGACCCCTCCGCGATGACGCTCCCCGTTGGGCTCTCCGGGTTCGTGAACAAGTTCGCCCGCCAGTGGCACCTGCTGCTCGCTGGTTCGGTGATCGCCCTCGCTCCGCTCCTGGTCATCTTCGCGCTCGCGCAGCGGGTGATCGCGCGCGGCATCAGCATTGCGGGTGTCAGACGATGACCGTTGCGCCCCATAAGCCGCGCAACAGGCGGTGATTCGGATACTCCTGGAGGGTATTCTGAGCCAAGACTTCTCGGTGGCGCAGCACGCGTCTCCGGAAGAGAAGGAGGAGTGATGAGCGAGCAGTTGGCGATTGCGGGTGGAACTCCGGTTCGATCAGGGGAGTTCCCCGACTGGCCCGTCTTTGACGGCAAGGATGAGGCGATCATGCTGGAAGTCCTCCGTAGCGGCGTTTGGGGTGGCTACCCAGAGCCAGGGAAGTACAACGCGCGTTTCTGCGAAACCTTCGCCGCGTACCAGAACAGCGGGAAGTCCGGCGCGCACGGCATTTTGATGGTCAATGGCACGGTAACCATGGAGGTAGCCCTCAAGGCGCTCGGCATTGGCTGGGGCGACGAGGTGATCATCCCCGCGCTCACCTTCGCCGCAACCGGATACGCGCCGATTGCCGCTGGCGCTCTCCCCGTGGTGGTGGACGTCGAGCCCGAGGCGTGGACGATCGACCCGAAGGCGGTCGAGGCGGCAATCACGTCGCGCACCAAGGCGATCATGCCGGTGCACTGCGGCCAGGTTGTCTCAGATATGGATGCGATCGTGGCGATCGCCAAGAAGCACGGACTCGCCATTGTTGAAGACTGCGCGCACAGCCAGGGGAAGGAGTGGGGTGGACAAGGGGTTGGCCTCATCGGCGACTTCGGCTCCTTCAGCCACCAGTCGTCCAAGATCCTCACCGCAGGCGAGGGCGGCACGCTCCTCACCAAAGATGCAACGCTGGCGCAACGCGCACACTCGCTGATTGACTGCGGTCGCGCAAAGGATGACGCCGGCAAGGAGTTCACCTTCGGTGCAAACTTCCGACTCGGTGAGCTCCACGCGGCGCTCCTGAACACGCAGATGGATCGTTTTGAAGCACAGCGTGCGGAGCGCGAGGCGAACGGCCGCTACATGGAGGAGCAGCTCGCCAAGGTGAAGGGCGTCCGTGCACTGAAGGTCTTCGACCGCGTCACGCGCCTCTCCTTCTATCGCTTCATCATCGCGATCGATCCAGACGCCTACGGCAACGTCGGCAATGCCGCCGTCTGCGAGGCGCTTGATGCAGAGGGGATCGGCTGCTGGGTCGGCTACGAGTCGATGAGCGACTACGAGCTCTTCCAGCCGCACCTCTCACGCATGCCCGTGCCGATGCAGTACGCGAAGCAGATGGATCCGAAGAGTTGGCATACACCAGTGGCTGATCGGGCCGCGAAGCACGAGCAGATCTACCTGGACGAGAACATCTTCCGTGCCGGCAAGGAGGGGATTGACCAGGCGGTCGAAGCCCTGCTGAAGTTGCAGCGCCATCCCGACGTACTGAAGAAGGTCGCCGCCACAATGGCGGCCGGCTGAGCCACAGCGTCACGTGAGGTCGACGCAGTGAGCGGCGACATCCGCTTCGCGATCCACGGCGGTGGATACATCGCCAAGATCCATGCGGCCGCGATCGCCGCAACGGACGGGGCGACGCTCGCCGCCGTTGCCGGCCGAAGCGGCAGTGCGAGCGAACTGGCGACGCTTGCCAACGTCCCGTGGCTCGACGGTGAGGACGGCCTTGTTGCAGCGGCAGCGCGCGGCGAGTTTGACGTTGCTGTCCTCTGCACACCGAATACGATGCACGCACCGGTCGGGCTACGACTTCTCGACACTGGCGTGCACCTGCTCATTGAGAAGCCGATGACCACGAGTTACGCCGATGCGAAGTCGCTCGCAGATCGCGCGCGCGCCAATAACCTTCACGCCGCAACAGCGCACATGTGGCGCGTGGACCATGAGGCAACCTGGCTGCGCGATCAGGTTGCGGCGGGAGCGATCGGTGCGGTCTACCGAAGTCGCGGATGCGGGGTGCACACCGGCTGGGGACCATCAGGTTGGTTCACGGAAGCGAAGCTCGCTGGCGGTGGCGCCGTGGCCGACATGGGGATCCACGCGATCGACACACTGCGATTCGTCCTCGGTGAGCCGAAGGCGCTTGCCGTCTCGGCTCGCACCGCGCGCCGATTTATCAGCGGCGATGTTGAGGATACGGCGAGCATCCGCATCGACTGGGAGGGCGGAACCTGGTCGGAGGTTGAAGCGGGATGGTGGCAGCCCTACGCCGATGGACCAGAGTCGAGCCTCCGCCTCTATGGCGAGGGTGGTATCGCAACCCTCTTCCCTACTGCAGTTGTCCAGGGGGCCGAGACTGATAAGGAGCACACGCTCCCTGGTCCAGTCGTCACTAAGGCTGACCACTGCGATCCGAGCATCTATGCCGCGCAGATCGCCCACATGGTCGCCGTGATCAACGGTGCGCCGTCACTCCTTGACGAGTGTGGTCCTGCGGCAGTCGCCATCATGGAGGCGGCGTACCGATCCGCAGCGAGCGGGAAGACAGAGGCCGTCGCCGGATCGTGAAGATCAGCATCATCGGAGCTGGGAGTACGTATACCCCCGAGCTCATCGAAGGGGTCGGGGAGGGCCGACTCGGCACCCCGTTGGACGAACTCGTCTTGATGGACCTTGACCCTGCGCGCCTTGAGATCCTCGGAGGACTGGCGAAACGGATGCTCGACAAGGCCGGCTGGAGCGGGCGACTGAAGCTCACCACCTCACGTGACGAGGCGCTCGACGGACCGGACGCCTGCCTCGTGCAGTACCGCATCGGCGGATCCGCCGCGCGCGTCAAGGATGAGTCAATCCCACTCCCACACGGCGTACTCGGCCAAGAGACGGTCGGTCCGGGCGGCTGGGCAAAGGCGCTGCGCACCGTGCCGCCCACGATTGAAATCGCCGAAGCGCTCGCAAAGAGCAGCCCGAAGGCGTGGCTGCTCGACTTCGCGAATCCTGTCTCCATGGTGAGCCAGGCGCTGATCGGCGCAGGGCATCGCGCCGTTGGTCTCTGTAACTCCGCAATCGGCCTGCAGCGCAGTGCGGCAGAGCACTTCGGTGTTGCCCCTGAGCGCGTGGAGATCGAATCTGCAGGCCTCAATCACGGTGCCTGGTATCGCGAGATTCGCGTGGACGGTCAGCCGAAACTCGCTGGCCTCATTGCAACGGAGGGCGCAAAGCTCGCCGAGATGACCGACTGGAGTGAAGCGCAGTTGCGCGAAGAGCGCGCGATTCCAAGCTACTACCTCCGCTACTACGCAGAACCCGAGCAGGTGGTTGCCGAACAGCGTGCGGCGGGGACGCGCGGACTCGAGGTGGCAAAGATTGAAGCGCAACTCCTTGAAATGTACAAAGATCCCGCACTAGCCGAAAAGCCGAAGCTCCTAGAAACCCGCGGCGGCGCCTTTTACTCTGCCGCGGCACTTGACCTGATCGCGGCGCTCACTGGCGCGAAGCCTGCACGACTCGTCGTCAACGTCCGTAATGACGGCGCAATCCCAGACCTGCCAAGCGACCAGGTCATTGAGGTGCTCAGTGACGTTGACGCAGCTGGCGCTCGGCCGATCCCGATCGCGCCGCTCGGCGGTGCACGTCACGATCTCATCATGCAGCTCAGCGCGTTCGGCAAGGCCACGGTCGCCGCGGCGCTTTCCGGTGACCGGCGAGCGGCGATCGACGCGCTGGCACTGAATCCGCTCATTCCAAATCGTGACGTTGCGGAGACGATTGGTGGTGAGCTCCTAGCGGCGCACGCGGCACACCTGCCGCGCTTCGCGCGCTAAGCGGCGCGTCACCAGCGTTAGATTCTTTCGGGCTTCGCCTTCCTGATCGCCGCGCGCAGCAAGGCTTCCGCGCGCGAGCGTACAGCTGACCCCGCACCAGACTCGTCGAGCGCGTAGAGGAGCGCGCCGAGCGCAGGTGGCTCGCGAAGCGGTCGCATCTCAGCATTCGGGATCACAGCGGTCAGCGCTGCGTAAAGTCGCGAACGGTAGCCAGGGAGTGGCGAGAGGATCGTCCCCCCGATCAACACGATCGGGATACGCCGCCGACGCGAGGGTGCGCGGCGCTGCGCAGCACCAGCAAAGGCGGCGGCGTGGTCAATCATCAGCGTCTCAATCTCGCGCGCCACTCGATCGCCACGCTCCGACTCTTCCAGCAGGACGCGTGCGAGCGCACCGACCCCGCCGCGAGGGACGCGATCCTCCAGCACCGCATCAAGAAGTGCACGTAGTGAAGGGAGG